>Ga0308159_1001452_pt1 | contig 33993 bp, 25 predicted proteins | sample PhyCR1_FD_201040 | JGI IMG/M metagenome (GOLD analysis project Ga0308159, IMG submission 201040) | Phyllosphere microbial communities from UC Gill Tract Community Farm, Albany, California, United States - DLSLC.R1 | ecosystem: Host-associated > Plants > Phyllosphere > Unclassified | place: USA... | reverse complement strand
GGGGCGGTAGCGTGGAAATGTTAAACACTGGAATAATCCGATGGCACGTAGTGGCTTAGAAGTTCAGAAAGCGGCGGTAAAAGCGCTGTTTTTGAGGGAAATTAAGACTCGTTTTGGTAAGTTCAGATTGGGTTATCTGTGGGCAGCCTTAGAACCGATGGCGCATATGCTGATTTTATTGGGGATCTTTGGCTATGTTATGCACCGCACGATGCCTGATATATCATTTCCGGTATTTTTGATTAATGGCATTATTCCTTACTTCGTATTTAGCAGTATTAGTACGAGATCTATAGGAGCAATAGAAGCTAATCAAGGATTATTTAATTATAGGCCAGTTAAACCAATAGATACTATAATAGCGAGAACGATTTTAGAAACCGTAATCTATGCTATCGTCTATGTATTGTTAATGGCTATTTTAGGGCTTATCGGCGAAGATTTTGAAATTATCAATATATTGAATCTTTTTTTAGTTTGGGTTTTACTAGTATTATTTTCATTTGGAGTGGGATTGCTATTTATGGTTGTGGGAAAAACATTCCCAGAAACCGAGAAATTCCTTCCCATAATTTTAAAACCTCTTTATTTTGTTTCTTGCATAATGTTCTCATTACACAGCATTCCAAAAGAATATTGGCCATATCTTCTGTGGAATCCAATAGTGCATATTGTAGAATTAAGTAGGCAATCTTTAGTTCCTGGATATTACAGTGACGGAGTTAGCATTAATTATCTTGCTTATTGCAGTTTGACAATATTATTTATAGGTCTAGCTCTTTATAAGAATAGAGAAGAGGCCATGTTAACTTCATGATAAAAATAGAAAATCTTACTAAGTCATATCGTACTCGTAATGGCCGACATTATGTCTTCAAAGATATCAATGTAGAATTACCATCTGGAAAAAGCATTGCTCTGATTGGACGCAATGGTGCAGGTAAGTCAACTTTACTCAGGGTGATAGGAGGTATTGATCGCCCAGATGCAGGTAGAATTACCACCGATAAAACAATATCTTGGCCCGTTGGATTATCTGGGGGATTTCAAGGAAGTTTAACCGGTCGAGAAAATGTCAAATTTGTTGCACGTTTATATTCGAAGCCGGAAGAGTTAAAGGATAAAGTCGATTTTGTTGAAAACTTCTCTGAGCTTGGTAAGTATTTCGACATGCCAATTAAAACATATTCTTCAGGTATGAAATCTAGGCTTGGATTTGGCCTCAGCATGGCATTTAGATTTGATTATTATTTGGTCGATGAGGTTACGTCCGTTGGCGATGCTAATTTCAGACAAAAATGTAGTGAACTATTCAAGCAAAGACATGAAATAGCAAGTTTCATTATGGTCTCCCATAGTTTAAATTCCTTAAAGGAATTTTGTGATGTTGCATTATTTATTAGCCGAAACCAGAGTGTATATTTTTTCGACTCTGTACAAGATGCAATTGATGCATATAAATTAGAAGAAAACATTTAAAAATCCAGCGTTGACTTTTTGAATAGCAAAAGAAACCTAAATTCAAAAGAGATAAAAATGAAAGAAATCAAAAAATATTCCATAAATCATTTCTTACACACCCCTTTGTTTAGTAATGGAGTTACTAATTATATTAAAGAAGTAAATAGAGTATTTGATGTGCCATATGAGGAAATTATAAAACCTTACGAAATGTCTATGCCAGACTTTCGAAAATATATTTACAACAAAGTCATTAACTTAACACGTAATGATAACATCATTATTGAAGCTGCAGAATCACAATCCTCAACCCTATTAATACCTAGAGATATAAATGTTCATATCCGACTACATTGCCCCTTTCATCTATACAAAAGAATCATCAACGAAGAACCAGATGAATCAAGATACTCAGATGAATGTAGGGCAATAAGTAAAGCTAAAGCAGTTTCATCTCCATCTTATGGAATGCTAAAACTTCTTAAAGAAGATATGGACATTGATGAATTCCATGTTTATAAAAACCCTATCCAAATAAATGAAATCTATTATAGAAAATTCAGCGAAAAAGATATAGATGTTATATTTTTCAGCCGTTTCAACAACCTAAAAGGTATAGAGTACATTGATGAACTTGTATCAAGACTACCAGCAAACACATCAATTTATATCGTTGGTAAGCAAGAAAAGAAAATTAAGTTAGCAACGGAATATCCTAATGTTATTTTTGTAGATCATATTGAAGGTAATAAAAAGTTTGAGATACTTGCCAGAGCGAAGGTAGCGATTTCTTTAAGTAAGTTTGAAAATTGCTCAATGGCTATTTTAGAAGCAATTTCAGTTTACACCCCGGTGGTATGTTGGGACGTTGGTGGCAATAGCGAAATTGCACCACCGTCTATACTTAAGGTTGCACCTCTAGGAGATTTGACGGAGTTAAGTAATCATATATTAAATTATATAAATAACGAAGCCCAGCGAAATAGTTTTGAAGAAACCTGCTCCCAGATTAATGCAGATTTCAAAAATGGTCTAACACATGTCGAGAACTATCTACTTGGTAAAACAGAGACCATTTATAGAGGTCTAAGTTATAAAAGAGAACATGATCTCGAAAAATATATTCCATACGAGTTTCTTGAACAAACATCTCAAGATTTTATCCTCCCCCTAAATATAACCATAATAACTACAACAGTTAAATGCTCCAAATACTTCCATCTTCTTTTTGAAAACACAAACATTAACCTAACAATTCTTTATTCTGGAAAGTATGGAAATGAATTGAAATCCATTCCTGCTGTCGTAATTGATAACATTAATGATACAGAGCAATTACTAAAGCATATAAAGAACGCCAAAAGTGATTTAGTAATTTTTGATGAGTCTATGAATGTCCATATTAATGATATTTATAAAGTAAATCAAAAAAGTAACAAAGCATTCCTATACTGTTTTGCATCACCGATAAATTCCAGAGATTACATTTTAGACCCATATGGTTTCGGAATTGATTCTGATTTAATGAAACGTAAACTCATGATTAAAGAAGCGGAGTCATTACCAAAATTATCGCCAAAAATTTTAATTTGGGCTCCAAATTTAAAAGTCTTGGCTAAATTACAAAAAACACAAATTTCGGAAATTATCAAGTCTACGAATGATATCGATATTGTCGCATCTAACGACCTCATAAATTCAGTTATTTCACAAGAAATTGATGTCTCTTTAAACATAAAAAGCGAATCAACATGTATCCCAACTGAATACACAGATATTTTAATGCTCACAGATTATAAAATACATCTCTTCTTACAAAAACCTTGTAACATTTATTTATCTGAAAAAAGCTTCTTCAAAAGTAAAAACATCGAATCACCTATGTCACTGCTTTCTGATGACTCCATACTTCACTCAGCTGAAAACAAGAAAATTGCATATGAGTTTTTGGAAATGAAGAGCTGCTCTATTGATAATTTAAATAGAACGTTAAACTTGCTGAGCACAACTTTCAAAAATAAAAACAACCTAGGTTGAAGATATGAATTACAGAAAAATTAGAAAACTGCTTCTTACTCCTAAGAAATTTTTTCAGGATGCACTTCTGAATATTAATGACAAAAAGTTAATGGCGGGTAATTCTGAAAAAGTTATTGCCATTGGAATTTCGACATGGAAAAGAGATGTTTTTTCAGAATACATTCAGAATAAAAATATTTTATATTTTGGCACAAAAACAGAAAGTGATAAAATAATTGACAGAGTAAAGAGACACAAAATAAAAAAAATCTATGTTTGGGGTAATTTTATTGCTACCGATGTAGCCTCTATTCCTAATGTGAAAATAATTAAAGTGGAAGATGGGTTTATCCGATCTGTGGGTTTAGGCGCTGAACACATTCCTCCCTTATCGCTATGCTTTGACGATATGGGGATTTATTATGATGCCAGGAAAACCTCTCGCCTTGAGCAATTGATAAAAAATCATAAATTATCCAATAGTGAGATATCAAGCTCAAAAAAAATTATTGAGAAAGTAATAAAAAACAACATATCAAAATATAACCTTCCCAATACATCAAAAATTAAAAATTTAAATCAATTTAACCAAAATAAAATATTAGTCATCGGTCAAGTTGAAACCGACCAATCTATAATATATGGCTGTAGTACCATCATTGATAATGAAAAATTATTGCAACTTGCTATTAATGAAAATCCTGACTCAATGGTTTTTTATCGACCACATCCAGATGTGCAGAAAGGTTTAAGAGAAAAAACATCACACCCCGAAAAAAACATTTCAAAAGCAATAATACTCGATCAACCTAATATAGATATTAACTGGCTTTTAGATAATGTTGACCATGTTTATACCATTACCTCTCTAACTGGTTTTGAAGCTCTCCTCCGGGGGAAAAAAGTTACAACTCTTGGATCCCCCTTTTATTCGGGATGGGGGTTAACTGATGACAGAGACATAAATTTAAGACGAAATATTGAGAGGAGCATTGAGTCATTATTTTATTGTGCATATGTTCTTTATCCTAAATATTTAATCCCAGGAATAAAAGAAAAAACTGACATCAGCAAAGTCATTAATGAGATAATCTCTTTACGTAAGAAAACACAAAAAAACACTAAAACTTCAGATTATATTTTGGCTCTAAAGCAAAATAGAATAAGTATAGTAAGCGAAGAAACAACCACCTTAACACAAAATAATAAACCAAAATCTGGCACAACTACTATTCATTCACCTAGTAAAGTCATAACTTTTGGTGATTTTAACAAGTTAATTAAATATGGAGCCACTGAAGAGGCTATTTCAGTTGCCAGGGATTTGTGGCGAAATGCCCCCTGGAGCCATATATCAATCAAAGCTTACTATTCACTATTCGGAAAACAAGGCCGACTTAAAGAACAGCAGCAAATGATAAAAATTGGATCTGAAAAAAGACCTAACGATCATGAATTACAAGTTTTATTTTGTAAAAACTTACGTTCCCTTGGTATTTATGATGAACAAATTATTACTAAATTAGAAAATGTTCTAACACAAAGCCCCAGCTATTTTCCAGCAAGATACTTCCTGTGTGAATATCTTTGGGAAACACAAGGCATTTGTAAACTATTGCTCAAACATTTAGGCATTTTACAACTTGATTTAGATAAAATTAGCAACCAAGCAAAACTCTTTATATGTGCCTGTTATTGCGAACTCGGTCATTATTCAAAAGCACTAAGCATTTATAAAAAATACAATAATGAGTTCACAGATCTAAAAAATTACTTTCTTTTAGAAGCAGTTAAAGAGGCAAAATACGGTAAAGATTTTGAGAAGTTAAACTATATAAACTTAGTTTATAAAACTCAAGAGGACTTCAAAAATAAGATATTAAACTGCTCAAGCTACGCTGTTGTTGGTAATGCTCCCACTGAGATTGGTAAGCAATCAGGTATTTCCATAGATGCTCGTGAGATTGTCATCAGATTTAATAATTACAACACTGATATTGAATATTCACCCGACTATGGTTCTAAAACTAATATTTGGGTGAAGTCTGGGTTTTACCAAGATATTGAAAGACGATACACCGAGAATTATGAAATGGTAATCCAGTCAGGAATCAATCCTATGTTCAGGAACTCTGCTTTCGAAGACTTTTCCCTTGACTTTAAAACTCTAAACATCCCGTTTACAGTCATCCCGCCTCAGTACTATTATGAATTAATCAGGGAACTGAGAGCATCTCCATCTGCAGGTTTATGCATACTATTTTGGATTTATAAAATATCAGGGAAAATTCCACGTGCTAATATTTTTGGTTTTTCTTTAGGTAATCAGGAAAAAAATGCATCTGAGCATTATTTTAAAAACAGTAAGTCACAAGGATTTTATCCACATGACTGGGAAAAAGAAGCTTTGATACTAAATAAAATAATCATTTGGTAAAACAAAATTTAATATAAGGATTAAGTTATGAGTGTTCTTGTCACTGGTGGGGCAGGCTACATTGGTAGCCATACAGTTTTAACATTACTGATGAACGACATTGATGTCATTGTTGTAGACAACTTATCCAACTCTTCTTATGAATCATTGATTAGAGTTGAAAAAATTGCTAAAAAAGAAGTTAAGTTTTATCAATGTGACATACTCAACACTGTTGATATGGAATATATTTTTTCAACCCATATTATTGATAGCGTAATACATTTTGCTGGCTTAAAATCCGTCGGAGAATCAGTAATCGAACCAATTAAATATTATGAAAATAATGTTAATGGCACATTGAATCTAGCTAAAATAATGATAAAACACCATGTTAATAACTTAATATTTAGTTCCTCGGCAACTGTTTATGGTAACCCAGAAAGAATTCCTTTAGATGAAAGTTGCAATATCGGCGGCACAACAAATCCTTATGGTTATTCTAAACTCGTCACGGAACAGATGTTATCTGATATTGTAAAATCCACCTCTTTAAAGACTACCTGTTTACGTTATTTTAATCCAATTGGTGCGCATGAATCCTCAGAAATAGGAGAGTCCCCACAAGGTATGCCTAATAATTTAATGCCTTATATTACTCAGGTGGCAATTGGCAAATTGAAACTATTGAAGATATTTGGACAAGATTATCCTACTCAAGATGGTACTGGTGTCAGAGACTACATTCATGTTATGGATCTAGCGGAGGGTCACCTTGCTGCATTAAAAAATACAAATAATGGATTGCCGTTCAGAGTATACAATCTGGGTACAGGCCAAGGTTATTCCGTCCTAGATTTAATCAAAAGCTTTGAGGATATTTCTGGTATTAAAATTAATTTTGAGTTTGCATCTCGTCGCCCCGGCGACATAGCGGAGTGTTGGTCGGACTCTAAATTGGCAGAAAATGAGCTCGGGTGGGTTGCTAAGAGGGATTTATCAACTATGATTCGTGACAGTTGGAATTGGCAAAAAAACAATCCGAATGGTTTTAACTAAAAAATTTAGTTTTTGAGAGGGTGCAATGCAATTAATTGGTATTGACGAGTTTTTAGTCAAAAAAAAATTTAAAAACACATCCATCAATCATAAACATCACAATAATAAAATATTTTTTGGATCAGAGATTTCATGCTAAAAACTTACGGTTAACTTTTTGGGAGAAAACGCTTAATTATCAATTGGTAAAAACTGCAATATTCAAGGAGTAATTACGATTTCAAATAACTCCAATGTTCATATTGGTGATAATTTCTCTTCAACTGGTGGTGTCACTATTCTTGCCCGTGATGACTGTAATGTTTCAATAGGTAATGATTGCATTTTCGCAACATCTATCCTAATAAGAACTTCTGATGAACATAGTATTTTTGATATGGAGACGGGCATACTTCTTAATCATAATAAAGATGTTTCAATCGGAAATCACGTTTGGATATGTGACAATTTCCTTGTCTTAAAAGGTTCCATCATTGAAGACGGATCAGTAGTTGGCGCGCGGAGTTTAGTGTCAGGGTTAATTGATCAAAACTCTCTTGCTGTTGGGTCTCCTGCAAAAGTCGTTAAAAGGAATATTTACTGGTCAAGAGAAAGGGCATCAAAACAATAAGTAACAATTAATATGCTTTCAAGTTTTATTATTTTCACCTTTATCTCTCAAAGTAATTTCCACCCCATCAAACCTATTCCCCTCCACCACATTATTATCCGCATAATCGTTAAAGTATTTACCGGAACTGTCCCTCGGTTTATCCCCGCAATCAAATCCTGATAAGTCCCGGTTCTGCCGGGATGCCAGCCAGATGCCAACGGGTTCATTCACAAAGGTATTGTTGCGAATAACGTTGTAGTCGCTGTGCTGCCAGCGGATCACGGATTTGCCTGTGCTGAAATGCTCGCCGCAATTCTTGTAGAGAAACACGCCCCCTGCCCCGTTCGATTCGAACCGGTTGCCTTCGATAAGATTGTACGCCGACGAATCCACCGCTAATCCTTCACGCTTTCCCTTGCCGAAACTCTCATGGCCGTTGTTGATGATCTGGTTATTCACGATTTTGTTATTGCGCGATGAATGTTCCAGGTAGATACCCGACATATATGAGTCGCGGACAATCGAGTGGCTCAGTGTGGAATGGGTGACGTAATCGTCAAAGTAAATTCCCACGCGTCCGCTGCCGGTGACTTCAACGTTCTCGAGCGTTATCCGCGTGGGTGTCCGGCGGTAGTTCTCTTCATGGTTTGGGCTGAGTTTGCTGGCTGCGATATCAGAAGTGATACGGATGCCGCTGCGGGTAAAGTGTCGCACTTTGCAGTTACGGACAGTGACATCCGATAACGGCTTACCCTTGCTGTTGATCATTATGCCAAAAGGGCGTTCATTGTCCCCCTCCAGCACCGCTCCGTGGCAATCTAACGTCGTGTTGCTGCTGGTGATGATGACCGCTTCTTTATAAACGCAATGAGGGGATAACGAAGTATTGCCGCGCACCTCAGGCAATTCGCACTCATGAGAATGCATAGAGGGCACGGCATTGGCGCAGCCGGAGAGAAACAGGGGGAGCAGAACAGGTAAGGAGAAATATGCGCAGAGGTTAATCGATAAACGTTTTTGCATCTGAGCATATTCCTCAAAGGTAGTCGTTATGAAGGCTGTTGTTTGATGTAGTTCATAATCAGTTTCTGGCTGATAAATACCGGCTGATACTGGATATCTGTGGCGGTCGCGATGTCCACTTTATTACCGCCATAATACACCGCATTAATCTGAGTATTCTTCAGCAAGTATAGACGGAACTGTTTGAAAAGCTTCATATCCGGCTTAAATCCTGAGGTCCAGAACTGGTTCAGATGTCCCTGATAGGTCATGCCTTTGATGTCATACAGCGCCCTTCCCATCACCTTCAGCGGCTTATTATGAATAAGCGCAGAGATACCGGCAGTGCTGTTAATCGTGACCACTGCTTTCGAATGGGTCAGCAGTTCAGGCATCGGCAGGTCGTGGACGTAAATCACCCGGTTGTTGATGCCGTATTTTTTACCGAGCTGGCGGATAAGCGGTCCGTATAAACGGTGTCCTCTGTCCATCGGGTGATGCTTAATCACCAGAAACTCCGTTGACGGCGCTTTCCTGGCGAACGAGTGCATCACTTCATTGATGTAATCACGCACGTCTTTATACGGGCTGTGATTGCGGATCTGGCTGTCGTTATATACCTGCAAAATCGCCAGATAATAGCGCTGATCCAGATCTGTCTGCAGTTGCTGCAACACATTGCGCTGGCGGAAGGCATACAGCTTTTTACGCCACGCAGCGCGGGTCCAGCAACGCGCCTCATACCACGGCGAGAAGGATTTATGATGCCGATATTTCGGGAAGTCGTGGCGATAGCGCCAGCCGGCCAGATAATACAGGGTCGCATGACGGACGCGCTGCCAGCCTGAGGGTTTCAGGTGCTCGATTTCCGGCATGGTCATCGGTGGCAGGCTGCGGTAAAACTCCGCATCGCGCGGCAGGCTGGAATAGGCATTCACGCCGTTCTGTTCCAGCGTGATGTAATGCGGGCGCAGATAGCCTTCCTCAAACGCGAGGAAGCGCACGCCTTTTGCCTGCGCCCAGCGTTTAGCGGCCTGATGCAACGGACGACAATCCCCGAAACACACGATGGTATCGAAGTCGTATTCCCGCCAGGTTTCTTTCAGCCAGGTCGGAAACTCATCAGGCGTCTGCTGGTACAAGCGGTATTCACGCTTACGCGAATACAGCCTGTCTCCGCCGTTGAAAACGACGTTCACCGCTTCCCGCCCCAGAGACTCAAGCCACTGCGCTAAATCACTGAAGAAAGGTCCCATCGGGCCCTGCAACAGCAAGTATTTTTTTCCAGAAAGTAATGTTGTAAGCGCCTTACTGTCCATTTCTGTCCGATTCCGTCAACGCCTCAGGCATTAGTAAGAAGCTGTTCTCAGGTGCTTAAAGTCACCCGGATCAGCATGAGCAGTTTTCTGTAATAACGGACTATCCTGCCCGCTTTTATTCTTGTGAATTGCATTTCTGCCCGTGGGGTCGCAGCGAGAAGTTCAACCGCCTGCTCCGCCAAAATGGGCTCCCGGCTTTGCGGGTCGATATACGACGGGTACGCGATCAGCGCCTGGTAAACCACGTCGTCTACACTGAGGCTGCGCAGCCGGCGTGAACATTCATGCTCATCCTGCGTCAGTCCCCATCCGGCATAAAACGGCATGCCGTAACACGCCACTTTTTTGCCATGTAATAAGGCTTCAAATCCCGACAACGACGTCAGGGTATGCAGCTCATCAGCAGCCTGGATACACTGAATAATGTCAGCATCCAGCGCCTGACTGTTTGCCCAGCGGCTGACATCTTCCGCAGGGATATGTCCCTGCCGGTTGCCCACCAGAACATCCGGGTGAGGCTTATAAATGATGTAGGCGTCGGGATTACGCTCCCGCACCGTGCGCAGCAAATCACTGTTGGTGCAAATCGACATCGTTCCCGTCAGGATCGACGCGTCATCTTCCACCTGTCCCGGCACCAGAATCACCGTTTTACCCGCGGCTTCGGCTGGCAAAATAAACGCAGCGCCGAGGTTATATTTACTGACTTTACTGGCGACCAGACGCTGACGCAGCGCAGCGGCACGTTGTTGCTGAAATGCCGTCAGCTGACTGTGGTTCAGCAAGTGCTCAAGGTCGCTCGGTCGCGTGGCATCGTAATAAATGCCCGATTTATCCAGCACCAGCGACAGCGGCGGATGCAGGTCAGAACCCAGACCGGCCGAGCGCAGAAAACCGTCTTCCATACGCCATTGCGGGATCTGCTGTTGCGCGGTCTGCGCACCCCAGCGTGATTCGCCTTTGATCCCCCACACCACGCAGGCGGTTTCACCGGCATAGCGTTTACTGAAATTCACTTTGTTGCTTTTGGTACGCAGAAACGGCGCCAGTATGCTGCGCTTCCACAACGTCAGCCCCGGCGACCATAAGCGTCCTGCCCGCTGCTGGTGATGACGTCGTTGCATCGAAAGCCAGCTAAGTACATCAAATAACGTGCCACTCTTGCCGCTCACCGGATTGATGTACCGGCTGTAACGCAAACAGGCCGCGCTGAAGATATCTTCCAGACTGGCTGTACCGCGCCGCGCACGAAGCGGTTCAGACTGAGCATGACGGTCGTCCGTTAATCCCCAGCCCGCATACCACGGCTGTCCGAACACGCTGACCGGTTTTCCTGCCATCAGCGCCTCAAAGCCATAGTTGGACGTCACCACATACACGCGATCGACCAGACGCAGCAAAGATTGCGGACTGACGTTTTCCGCCAGCAGTTTGATCCGCGGTTCCTGTTGCGCCAGTCTGGCAATCTGCGTGAAATAGCCCGCTTTCTTACCGTGCAAAACGTCCGGGTGGATCTTCACCCAAATCTCAGACTGCGGATTGTCAGCTATCGCCGACCGCAGCATGTCATCAAACTGTTCAGCGCCGGCATTGCCGTAAACCACCGCCATATCGCCGAAGGTCTGATCGACCACTAACACTGCGCCCTGTTCCGGACGGGTCAGCGTACACGCCGGTGCCTGGTTATATTTCGACAGGTCACCGTCAACAATCATCTGCATGGCCTGACGTGCGGCATCATGCAGCGGCTGGTTCTCTTCCCGCTGGTGGATCAGCCGCTCAAGCGTGCTGGGCTGCGAGGCGTCGTAATACATGCCCTCTGTATCCAGCACCATGGAAAGCGGCGCAGCGCCGGTGACGCCCAGCTCGAGAGAACGGATAAATCCGTCCTCGAGACGCAATACCGGCAGGCCAGATTTTGCGGCCAGCGCGACGGCTTTATCACCGGTTGGCCGGTATCCCCACACAGCAATCTGCGTGATGTCTTCCGGCACCGGCCGCAGCAGAGAAAGCTTGCGGCACGGCTGACCGAGAAACTCATCCAGATGCGGGATGCGCTGAATTCCCGCAGAAAAGATCCCAATCATTAAATTGTCAGAACCACTTTCGCGGCAACGGCCAGCTGATACAGGATCGTTGAAATACCGCGTGTGACTTCGATGTTCTTCGATTCGTATTTCGGCAGCACCATCAGCTCATCGCCAGGTTGCAGCGTTTTCACGTCTTCCGCGTTAATCGCTTCGCCGTTCTGTTTGATCAGGATGACTTTCGAGTTACCCGCTTTCTGCGTATAACCGCCGACTTTGTCGATGTAATCATCCGGGCTCAGACCTTTCTGCCAGCTCACCGCATTCGGGAACAGCACTTCGCCGTGGATCATAACCAGCGAGGTTTTCTCAGGAATATTGATGACGTCGCCGTCTTCGAGGATCACCTGATTCAGGTTTGTTTCACTCAGCACCACTTCACCTTTCGGCACCACCTGACGGGCCTTCGCCACGAAACGGCTGACCAGCTGGGCTTCCTGCGCACGCAGACGCCCTTCTTCCTGCGTCGAGGATTGTGCGGACAGAGACGCTTCTTCCAGTTTCTGCAACGTCAGATCCAGCATCTCTTTCTGACGCAATGCGACAGAACGGCGATAAAGCTGGATGGAGTTAATCTGCGACATAGAGTTGGTGCGGATTTTCGGCAACAGCTGGCTCATGGTGGCGCCATACGGCAGCACGACGGCGTGTTCACCGGAATGCGCGCCTTCGATGCGCACCTGAATGGTGCCCGCGTAACGGTCAGAGCTGACAATCAGTTTGTCGCCATCCTGCAATGAGCGACCCGGCGCGGAGCCCAGCGGATAATACTCGCTGCGCTTCATGCTGCCCTGCTGGCGGATAATGGTCATGTGCGTCGCGCCCGGCTTCGGACGCGCCCAGCTCAGGGCTTCGCTGACCGGAATAGTGCTGTCGCGGAATTCAAAGTCGTAGCTGTTAAAGACATCGCCTTCCACGCTGAACGTGTGCTGACGCGGCCCGACCACGATGGTATCGCCATCAGAGAACTGCGACAGGCGCAGGTCACCGTTGAGCAGGAAATCGTACAGATTGATGCGCGAACGCACGCGGTCGTTATGTTTCACCACGATGTCGACATAGCTGCCGCGCTCGGTATCCACGCCACCGGCTTTGCTCAGGTAAGAAAGCAGTGAGTCAGACGCCACGCCACCGTACAGGCCAGGATTGGTGACATAACCGGTGACAAACACTTTCACCGGCTGCGCCTGAAGCAGTGAGGCATATACGTTCACGTTAGCCTGATAAACCTGTTTCACTTTGGTGGTGATCACGCTGTTCAGCTGGCTGTTAGACACACCGGCGACTTTCAGCGGCCCGACGTTCGGCAGGAAGATATTACCTTTCGGATCAACGGTCAGCGCGCCGTCAAAATTGAACGCGCCCCACAAACGGATTTGAACCTGATCGCCCAGGCCGACAATGTAATTCGGGTTGAATCCGATGCTGGCCGCATTATCAGCCGCCGCACTGCCGGTAAATAACTGCGCACCGAACATACGGCTCATGACCGCAGGCACCGGAGGCGGTGGCGAATCATCAAAACCGGTATCAGAACCGGTCTGCTGCGTCTGCCCGGTTAGAAAAGTCGGCAGCGGCGCGGCGCCGGTCATGTTCGGATCGGCATTGATCCCGATGGCATTTGCCTGGGTAAGCTGGCAGGCCAGCAAAATTAAAACGGACTTCAATAATTTCATAACAAGCTCTGTGTGCGATTCTTCAGGCAAAAAGGGATAGCGGTACAAACCACATCAATCTTTATGGTCATCGATAACGGCCAGCAATAATTTAATCGTTCCGAATAACAGGCAGCACACCAGCAGCCAGCTTGCGATCATATAAGGGATATTCGGGAACGTGGTTTCTTGCGGGAGCTGCGGTGAGCTGATCACCGAGAGCACCTTCAGTTTTCGTGCCGCTTCAACACGGGTTTTCTCCACCGATGTCAGCGTGAGTTTGTAGAGTTCAGTATCAAACTCGACTTTCGATTTAATGCTGTCGAAATCTACCGCCATGCTGTTCAGCTGATGGCCATCCGGCGCGGTGATTTTGCTTTTTTCCTGATCAATCTGCTTACCCAGAGAGGTAATGGCGTTCTGCGCGCTGATCACCTGCGGCGCATCATCGCGCAGGTAGGTCAGCAGGTTGCGCAGTTCCGCTTCCATCTGGATTTTTTGCCCCATCAGCGTATTCACCAGCGTGGTCGCTGCAATCGCCTGAGCCTGCGGATCGAGAATATTGTTGTGGTTCTGATACGCCAGCAGCTGGGTTTTGCTTTCATCCAGACGGGCGCGGGCTTCACGCATTTCGTTTTCAGCAAAAGCCTGCTGGTCGCGGGCAATCTTATGCGTGATTTCGTTGATGAAACGTTCGGATTCTTTGAGAACCGCCTGGTTGAACTGCTCGGCAAATTCCGGGGTAAAACCCTGCGTGCCGATGGTCAGCATGCCCGATTTATCGTCATACGTGACGGCAATGCGGTCGCGGTAGTAATTCAGGAACTGCTCACTGCTCGCATCTTTTGGCAGGTGATACAGAAAATCCAGACCGCTTTTACCGAAAACGGAACGGAAATCGAGTTGCTTATCCAGAACGGCCAGCATGTCAGGCGAGTTGATGTATTCTTTTAAATACATGGCGTCCTGAGCGGTGCTGGGATTCCCGGCGCCCAGCAGCAGGCCAACGTTCAGGCTGGAGCTGCTGATGTCGTTAGAGCTTTTGATCGCGACTGTAGATTCGCTGAGATAGCGCGGACGGCTGAAGATCACCAGATAGATGATCAGCAACGCCATCGGCAGGCCGATCACAATTTTGCCCAGATTGCGGTTCAGCGTGGCCATATTAAGATGAGGAGATCGACGAACCCGGGCAATGTGTTCCCCTGGCCATGCGGACTTCAATTTTTCAATAAACATTTATTATCATCATGACAAACAGCACGTTTTTAGTGTCGTGCTTTATTAAAAGTACCGTGAAAACCTCATTTCCCTCGCATAAGGATCACGGTGCGCAAAGAGTTTAATCGTGCTTCATCGTCAGTCGAAAATACGAACCAGGCCTGCGACGTTCTTTTCTTTATCCGTCACCAGCAACACCGAAACGCGGTGCTTTTGCATCAGCATTTCAGCATCCGTAATCATCATGTCAGCCGGTAAGGTCAGCGGCGAACGGGTCATCATGTCTCTGGCACACGCGCTGTCGAGCTGCGCATTCTTTTCCATATAACGACGTAAATCGCCATCGGTAATGATGCCGGCCAGCTGGTTCTGCGCATCATTTACCGCCACCATGCCCTGACAACCGCAGGTGATCGCCGAGATAACCTGACGGAACTCCGTGTCTTCGGTAATGGTCGGCACATTTGCCTGCATCACGTCGGAAACGCGGGTCAGCAAACGGCGCCCCAGCGAGCCGCCCGGATGGTAACGGGCAAAATCTGTCGGCAGGAATTTACGCTGATGGATAAGTGCCACCGCCAGCGCATCACCGATCGCCATGGTCAGCGTGGTCGATGTGGTCGGTGCGAGATTATTCGGACAGCTTTCGCTTTCCATCATCAGTTCAAGCGTCGCATCAGCATGTTTAGCCAGCGTCGATTCGCTATGGTTGGTGATCGCAATAATGCGGTTACCAAACTGACGTAATGAAGGAATAAGCTTAAGAATTTCGTCGGTTTCCCCGCTGGCTGAAATCAGGATCAGCAGGTCATACGGCGTAATCATCCCTAGGTCACCGTGGAAGGCTTCTGCGGGATGAATAAAGAAACTGGGGGTTCCGGTTGAGGCCAGCGTCGCAGAAATTTTGCGCCCGACATGTCCGGATTTTCCCATTCCGGAGAGGATCACGTGGCCTTTGCATTCAACAATCAGCTTCAGCGCCTTCTGGTACTGAACGCTGTCGAGGTGTGAAGAAAGACGGTGTAAGGCGTCAGCCTGTTCAGAAAGCGTACTGCGCACCGAGTCAATCAGACCGGGCTGTAAGGATACAAGACCAGCGCTTCCAACTACCTGATTATCTGCCACTTTAATACCCTGAATACCCTTCCGGGATAAAACTCACTCAGCGACTACACTTAAGAGTGGTTATTTATTTTGGTTAGCCGATCAAGTAAATGCACGGAGACGAATTCCATTTCCTGGTCTGGCCGGTCGACGCTGCCTGGCAGCTGGAGGGAATTGAATGAGAAAAGCGAGAACCTGAACGATGCAGAGGCTCGCGAGCAAAATATGAACTTACAAACACGCGAAAAATGAAACAGATTCACATGGGTTATTGATAACCGAAATACATTCATTCAATTCACGCGTTTTTTTAACATAGGGCACGAAATAACACAAACTCTATCAGACTTGTCCTAGGAATTTATGACATTTCGCTATGTTGTTGTGACAAATAAAAATCATCAACCCCCTGTTTTATAACCATTTCCACTTAGCTAGCACAATTAATCATAGCGAATTAGCACTATAAGCAGCCTATTATTAACCAATAGAAATTTAGCCGTGAATAAATGTTTCAAATGAGTGATTTAAATTAATGTTTCGAGGAGGCCATTATGGCAAGCGGATGGGCGCAAGATGGCGCGGTACAAGATCAGATTGATTCCACAGTGAACGACGCGGTTGAACGAGCGCGTCAGTCGCTCGGCCATGGCGAAAGTGCGCATTATTGTAAGGAGTGCGGTGACCCCATTCCTGAAGCACGCCGGGAAGCGCTGCAGGGCGTGCAATATTGTGTGAAATGTCAGGCAGAGATAGACAAAAAACAGCAGGATCATGCCGGATACAACCGGCGCGGCAGCAAAGACAGTCAGTTGCGCTAGCATTTATCCTTATGACCGGTTGCACTATTTTGGTTCACCCAGGGCGAATTCCGGTCTGAATTTCGCCCTTCCCTTCTTAACATCTGCTTCAAAACTGAGCACTGGTTTTGCTCAGGTTCTAATAAAGTTAGAGCGAGTTATCATTTGAGCAGCACAATTGTTAATTAATGATTGTTTAAAATACAACATCTGGTTAATGATGAAGCCATGCACCATCAAAGAACATTTCAACATGTAACAACGCACCATGATGGTGCTTTGTTTCATAAAAATGCCGCTTGATCGGTTCAGCAGCGCGATAACCTATTGAATTCTAATATGCATAAATTCCCGCATAAATTCTGGCATAAATTTTGCATTAAAGCGCCGTAACCCAATGCCGTTCCCATAATATGTACAAAGGAAATTCACTGATGAAGTCACTGTTAAAAGTTTCCCTGGCCGCGTTGACTCTGGCCTTTGCCGTTAGCTCCCACGCAGCAGACAAAAAACTGATCGTAGCTACCGACACTGCGTTTGTACCGTTTGAATTCAAACAAGGCGACAAGTACGTCGGCTTCGACATTGACCTCTGGGACGCGGTCGCCAAAGAGATGAAAGTCTCTTATGAACTGAAACCAATGGATTTCGGCGGCATCATTCCTGCCCTGCAAACACACAACATCGACCTGGCACTGGCCGGTATCACCATCACCCCTGAGCGTAAAAAAGCCATCGACTTCTCTGATGGTTACTACAACAGCGGCCTGATGGTAATGGTTAAAAGCAATAACGACGCCATCAAAAGCGTTGCTGATCTGAAAGGCAAAACCGTTGCAGTGAAAAGCGGCACCAGCTCCGTTGATTACATGAAAGCCAACGTGCAGACCAAAGATCTGCGTCAGTTCCCGAACATCGACAGCGCTTACATGGAACTGGGCACGGGCCGTGCTGATGCGGTCATGCACGACACGCCAAACATTCTGTACTTCATCAAAACTGCCGGTAAAGGTCAGTTCAAAGCGGTCGGCGATTCACTGGCTGGCCAGCAATACGGTATCGCATTCCCGCAAGGCAGTGACCTGCGTGAGAAAGCCAACGCCGCGCTGAAAACCATCAAAGAGAATGGTACTTACGCAGCAATCTACAAAAAATGGTTTGATACCGAACCTAAATAAGCTGTTTTTAATTTAAGTCGTTCCTTTTTTAAGAAAGAGCACTTGAGAAGAAGCGCCTGTCAGATGCAAATCTGCACAGGCGCAGTTTGTTGTTTTACCAGGAGATAATCCATGCAGTTTGACTGGAGCGTAATTTGGCCCGCTCTGCCTATCCTGCTCGAAGGCGCTAAAATGACATTGTGGATTTCGGTCCTCGGTCTGGTTGGCGGTCTGATTATTGGTGTGATTGCGGGTTTTGCCCGCGCGTTTGGTGGCTGGTTTAGCAGCAACGTCGCACTGGTCTTTATCGAGCTCATTCGCGGTACGCCTATTGTCGTACAGGTAATGTTCATTTATTTCGCACTGCCGATGATGGTTCCCGATCTGCGTATCGACCCGTTCAGCGCGGCGGTGGTGACCATCATCATCAACTCCGGTGCTTATATCGCTGAAATTACGCGTGGCGCGGTGTTGTCGATTCACAACGGATTCCGTGAAGCGGGTCTGGCGCTGGGTCTGTCGCGCCGTGCGACGCTGCGCTACATCATCATGCCGCTGGCGTTGCGCCGCATGTTGCCACCGCTGGGTAACCAGTGGATCGTCAGCATCAAAGACACCTCACTGTTTATCGTTATCGGTGTCGCCGAACTGACCCGTCAGGGCCAGGAAATCATCGCCGGCAACTTCCGCGCCATGGAAATCTGGAGTGCGGTTGCTGTTATCTATCTGATCATCACGCTGGCTCTGAGCTTTGTTCTGCGCCGCTTAGAACGCAAACTGAAAATTATATGATTGAATTCAAGAACGTCTCAAAACACTTTGGTAAAACCCAGGTGCTCCACGACATCGATCTGAACATTTCTCAGGGTGAAGTCGTGGTTATCATCGGGCCATCCGGCTCGGGTAAATCCACACTGCTGCGTTGCATCAACAAGCTGGAAGAAATTACCTCCGGCGAGCTGATTGTTGATGGCCTGAAAGTGAACGACCCGAAAGTCGACGAACGCCTGATCCGCCAGGAAGCGGGCATGGTGTTCCAGCAGTTTTATCTGTTCCCGCACATGACCGCACTGGAAAACGTGGCGTTCGGCCCGATCCGTGTGCGTGGCGCGTCGAAGGAAGAAGCCAATAAACAGGCGAAAGAGCTGCTGGCAAAAGTCGGGCTTTCCGAGCGCGGTAATCACTATCCGTCAGAGCTTTCCGGTGGACAGCAGCAGCGCGTGGCCATCGCCCGTGCGCTGGCGGTTAAACCAAAACTGATGCTGTTTGATGAGCCAACCTCTGCGCTGGATCCTGAACTGCGTCACGAAGTGCTGACGGTAATGAAGCAGCTGGCAGAAGAAGGCATGACGATGGTTATCGTGACCCACGAAGTCGGCTTTGCCGAGAAAGTGGCTTCACGTCTGATCTTCATCGACAAAGGTCGTATCGCCGAAGACGGTAAACCGTCTGACCTGGTGAACAACCCGCCAAGCGAACGTCTGCGCGAGTTCCTGCAACACGTTTCCTGATGCCAAAGGCCGCGGCAAGAGCGGCTTTTAACTCTGACCGGAATTATTTCGGTTTCTTCACTCGCCGTGAAGGCTGAATTGTGAAAATTTCGGTTTCTCAGGTGCGGTGATCGCTTAACGTGTTGTGCCGAAACCGCCCAAGAGAGGGAAGTGCGTTCCCTCTCTTGGATCTCTCCCCGCTTTTACAATACGCGCTCCGCTCGCTGGCTATGTTCCAGTTACTACCGTGACAGGCTGGAAATCTTGCCGCTGAGCGGTGCCTTCTCTCGGTCCTGAAGCCTAAGGTCTTCAGGCCGCTCCGTTCAGCAAGATTTCTGAATCGCCCGTGAGTTTCAACACACTCGATCAGCCACTCACCCGCTTATGGCACGTCACCCCACAACTTTTTGCCACAAATTATCTACAATACGGCCACTTATGCTTTACCCTTAGGCAGCTTTACGCCGATTAATTGCTATTTTTGAGAGAGGAACAATGCCGCATAACGACAGGACTCCGTTGGCTCACCGCATCCAGACACACGTATTTTCCACCTTGCTGTTCATCACGCTGGCCCTGTTCAGCGCTTTCAGTCACGCGGCAGAACAACCTGCCGGTGCCGATCAGCAAAAAGCCTCATACACCGCGCTGGCCGATATACTTCAGGATGATAAGGCCCGGGCTGAATTAATTTCACATCTGCGTGAAGCCGCCAAAACTCAAACGGCAGAACCGGCTCCCGCCGCTGAAAAGAGCGAACCTAAGCCGGAACAGCTTTCCCTGATCGACGAACTGGTCGATACCACGCAAGGTACCGTCGCGCAGCTCAGACAGCGCGTAGAAAAACTCAAAGACACTATCGATTCCGGCCCGCAGCATAGCTTTCGCGCTGACCGCTTTTTTACGGCGCTGGGGTATTTCCTGCTCACCGTTGCCGTGACCTTTGCGCTGTTTCATCTGATCCGTAAACTGGTGGGTCCGCTGTATGTGCGTCTTGGCCGCTGGGGAAATAACGCGCGGCTGAAACAGGCGCACTGGTATCAGCTGCCCGCCAGTATTCTGGGTGCGTTCGTCATCGATTTGGTTATTTTGCTGCTGACCGTCGCCGCCGGAAATCTGTTCACGCAATATATGAACGGTGGCAGCGCGCTGATTGCGCGTCAGCAGGCCTTATTCCTCAGCGCCTTTGCGGTCATTGAATTCTTCAAAGCCGTATTGCGACTGATTTTTGCGCCCGGCTTCAGCTATCTTCGCCCGTTCCCGCTGACTGACATGACCGCCCGTTACTGGAATACCCGCCTGGCCTGGGTCAGCGGCCTAATTGGTTATGCGCTGATGGTCGGCGTGCCGGTAGTGGCGACGCAAATCAACTACACCACCGCCGCCGTGGTCAATTTTGTGGTGATGCTGGGGCTGACGATTTATGCCAGCTGGCTGATCCTGCATAACCGACGCACTATCCACCGCGAATTCAATCTGCTGGCCGAACGCTCGATGGCGTTTTTCAGCGTGATCCTGCGCGCCCTCGGACACGTCTGGCATCTGCTCGCGGTGAGTTATTTCGTGGTGCTGTTTTTCCTGTCACAGTTTGATTTTGCCGGCAGCCTGCGGTTTATGATGACCGCAACGGTGAAAAGTCTGGTGGTCATTGCGCTCGGCGCCTTGATTTCCGGCCTGCTTTCCCGCTGGATCAGCCGCCGCATTACCCTGCCTGATGACGTGAACCGCCGCTATCCGCTGTTGCAAAAACGCATCAACTCGTACATTCCGGCAGGTCTGAAAATTATCCGCGTGCTGGTGGTGCTCAGCGTGACCTTGTTCCTGCTCGATGCCTGGCACATCTTCAATCTCAATAAATGGTTCATGACCGAAAGCGGCGAGAAAGTGATCAGCGGGCTGGGACATATCCTGTTTATCTTGTGCTTTGCGATTGTTGGCTGGACGCTGCTTGCCAGCATGATTGAGCATCGTCTGGGGCAGGAACTGACTAACGGCGCACGACCAAGTGCCCGCGAGCGGACATTGCTGACGCTGTTCCGTAACGTGCTCGCTATCGTGATCTGCACCATCACCGTGATGATCATGCTCTCGCAAATCGGGCTGAATATTGCGCCTCTGCTCGCCGGTGCCGGTGCGCTGGGTCTGGCAGTCAGCTTCGGTGCGCAAACGCTGGTCAAAGACGTCATCACCGGGATCTTCATCCAGTTTGAAAACGGCATGAACACCGGCGAATACGTCACCGTCATGGGGATCACCGGTACGGTCGAAAGCATGACCATCCGCTCAATTGGCCTGCGCGATATTTACGGCGTGTTCCACATCGTGCCTTATTCATCCATCACCACCCTCTCCAACTACGAGCGCGAGTTCGGTGTGTACCGCGCCAGCTATAACGTCAGCCGCGACGAAGACGTAGATAAGGCCAATGATGTGCTGCGTCAGGCGGTAGAAGAGTTGCAGCAGGATGAGAAAATCAAACCTCTGCTGCTCGGCGAACCGACCTTCCAGGGCGTTGTGGGATTAGGCGATCAGTTCTTCACCATCCGCGTACTGGTACGCACCAGAGCGCTGGAGCAATGGACGGTGCAATACGCGCTGGACAGACTGGTGAAAATTCACTTCGAGAAAGCGGGCATGGTGATGCCAAGGCAGGCGGTGCAGATATATAAAGATGAAGGAGATGCTGGCGGTGGGGGCACCTTACCGGTTAGGGCTGAATTGTGAAAATTTCGGTTTCCTCACTCGCCGTGGGGCTTGATCGAGAATATTTCGGTTTTTAAGCGCAGCGATCACTTAACGCGCTGCGCCGAAACCGACCAGAGGGGAAAGGCTTTTCTCCTCTGAACTCCCCTCGCTTTTTCAACACGCGCTAACGCTCGCTGGCTATGTTTCAGGTGTCGCAGTGACAGGCTGGAAATCTTGCCGCTGCGCGGTGCCTTCTCCCGGTCCTGAAGCCTTTGGTCTTCAGGCCGCTCCGTTCAGCAAGATTTCTGAATCGCCCGCACGATCTTAAATTCAAAAGAAGACTGTTTTCCATCTTTTAGAGATGTGGATTGCCATTTTTGAGCGCGCCATTCGACAAATTCAAAAACTAGTCTCTTGATTTATCATGGCTATTTCTTAATGACTTACTGATGAGTTGACCTTTTGCATCGAAATAACGACTCGGCCAAATTTGTGCTGGTGCAATATTGAGTGCAGAAGCAATCAGCATTTCGCCTTTCGGCCACGAACGTGACAATGCATTGGAAAGAGTCGAAGAGGACAAACCCGCTGCGCGTGAAACGGCGGCAAGCGTTGTTCCTTGCTTACGCAGTGCGGCAATAATGTCAGCCTGATGCCAGTCGGTATAGGTTTTCATTGGATACCTCCATGCCAGAGAACAAAGTGACGAAACGATCTCGTTGAACGTTCCTTACCTCCAGTAATCTGGGCCGCAACTTCCAACTGCGGATGAGCCGCAGCGAAGTGATCATACCGTAATGACTTACCGCGTGCCAATTGCGAAATCATGAAGTTGAGAACTTGATTCAGAGTAAATTTAAGTCGTTACATGGAGTTACATCAGAGACAGGTTCTTTGCCCAAGGGCGCTTTCAGAAAACTTGCTGAACGGAGCGGCTTCGAGACCTATGGCTCGAAGACCGAGAGAAGGCACCGCGAAGCGGCAAGATTTCGCGCCTGTCGCTGTGATAACTGGAACATAGCCAGCCAGCGATAGCGCGGAGTAAAAAAGCGGGGAGAGATCCAAGAGAGGGAAAGCACTTCCCTCTCTTGGGCGGTTTCGGCGCAGCGCGTTGAGTGATCACCGCACTTGAGAAACCGAAATTTACTCAATCCAACTTTCACGGTGAGTGAAAAAACCGAAATTTTCTCGCTCCAGCCCTCACGGCGAGTGAAATTCCCTTATCCATTGGCCGCCCCGTTGCAGCGCACCCCTGCCACTAATGCCTCGTCTGCCCCTGATCCCCCGTGATAACGGAAAACTCCGCCATCATCCGCACCAGATCCTGCATCCCCAGGTTCACCTGATTGATCACATCACCCGCATTGCGGCTCAGCGCCACGCCACCACCGGCGCGGTTGACGCAATTCCCCATGCCATCAATCGCCGCCATCACGCCATCGCGGATGCTTTGTGTAAGCTGGTCAATTTCGACGGCTGCTTTGCGGGACTGATCGGCCAGTGAGCGGACTTCTCCGGCGACCACCGCGAATCCCCTGCCCTGTTCTCCGGCATGTGCCGCTTCAATCGTCGCGTTGATGGCCAGCAGATTGGTCTGGGATGAAATCCGGCGGATGGTATCCACCATTTCGCCAATGCGTTCGGAGGTCTGCCCCAGTTGCCCGATAATCTCTGAAGTACGGCGCGCCAGCGCTTCCACTTCCTGCATATCTTCCACCGCTTTCTGCACGATGGTCACACCTTCAGCCGCCGTTTTATCCGTGGTCAGGGAAAGCTCATGCACATGCGTCATCATGCTTTCCTGCTGGCGCTGCTGTGCCATCTGACTGGTAATGTCCTGGGCGATTTTGACAATTTTTATCACTTTGCCGTCGTCGTCGATCACCGGGTTATAACTCGCCTCCAGCCAGATTGCCTGACCCCGGCCATTCATACGCTCGAAGCGCCCGAGAATAAACTCGCCGTTTCTGAGACGTTGCCAGTGGTTGCGGTAATCGTGCGAATCGCGGTATTGCGCTAGACAAAACATCGAATGGGGATGACCCTTAATTTGCTGCAGAGAATAACCCATGACTTTCAGGAAGTTATTGTTTGCAGAAATTACATGACCGTCTGGAGTAAAGGTAATCAGCGCCATTGAACGTTCCAGCGCCTGAAGAATTCCCTGGTGTTCGTGAGATTCATTAATTCTTTCGGAGACATCACTGGCAATTTTAATTATCTCAGTGACTTTGCCTTGTTTATTTTTGACAGGTATGTACGTTGCTTCCAGCCAGATTATGCTTCCGTTTTTCTGGACGCGTTTAATATTTCCGCTGACCGATTTTCCCTGCCGCAATGCTTCCCAGTGCAAACGATACGCATCGCTGGCAACAAACTCCGGCGTACAGAAAATCCGGTGTGGCTGCCCCATCACCTCATTCCTGTTGTACCCCATGCTGCTCAGAAACAGATCGTTGACCTCAAGCACCACGCCTTCTGGCGTGAAAGCGATCATCGGAACTGCCTGCTGAATAGCAGCGAATTTATCACGCCATGCCGTACTAAACTGATGAGAAAATAATTGCATAGGACAGACACCCTGTGGCTGATAACGTGAATTAATGCGCGATCGCAATTAATTGAAATAAACACGTGCTAATTCCCGCAGGTTATTAGTAAGGTCACTAATAAATAGCGAAAAATAGTCTGGCCCCTGGGTGGGTGGCAGGAAGGTTGCTCAGGCAGTCAAAACATTATGCGGTGAAAAATAAAGTCACGCGCAAAATCATTACTCTGTTAATTAATCAACTTTCTTATAGTGAATTAAGCATAATTTATTCCACTGAAAAAGAAAGGGGGGCGCGGGAGTATTTTTTACAGCCTGTTCACCGTCAGATGAACAGGCTGAAATCAGGGCAGTTCACATCGTGATCAAACTGACCAGCGTTTGATTGCCCAGCTTTTTTGCTGTGAAGGCGTCAGGAATGTCCAGGCCACGAAACGGCTGATCTTGTTACCGTGAACCATTTCGACAGTGCGGACATCCGTCGCACCCTCTTCACTCAGCGCGTCATACAGTAACGGCAATGTCGTTTTTTTAGAAACCAGCACCGTGTACCAGAAACAGTTCTGCGCTTTACCGGCGCTTTCTTCTGCCATGCGAACCACAAACGCTTCTTCACCGCCTTCACACCACAATTCGTTGTGCTGGCCGCCAAAGTTCAGTTCTGCGGTACCGGCACGACGATCCAGACCGAGGTTCTGACGTTTACGCTGACTGCCAGACGCCGCATCTGCCGCCGACGCATGGAATGGCGGATTACACAGCACTGCGTCATAACGCTCATCGTGGCGGATAATGGTGTCGAGAATACGCTGCGGTTTAGCCTGTAAACGGAAACGCACCTGATTGGTCAGCAGCGGATTGGTCGCGACAATTTTCTTGGCCGCAGCCATAGAAACCGCATCAATCTCACTGGCGGTAAAGCGCCAGCCATATTCACGCAGGCCGATAATCGGATAAATACAGTTCGCGCCAACACCGATATCCAGCACGGAAATGTCTTTGCCCTGCGGGATCTTGCCGTTGTTGCTGCCTGCCAGTAAATCAGCCAGATGGTGAATATAATCCGCACGCCCAGGAATTGGCGGGCACAGGTAATCGGCAGGAATATCCCAGTTTTCAATCTGATAGCAATCGCGCAGCAAGGCACGGTTCAGGGCTTTAACTGCCTGAGCGTTGGCGAAATCAACGGACAAATCGCCCCATTTATTTTCGACAACAAACGGTGCCAGTTCCGGGCTGCTGGCAATCAGGGCCGGGAAATCATAGCGGCTGCGATGACGATTTCGCGGGTGAAGACCGCTTTTTTCCTGAGGGAAGACTTTCTTTTTTTCCACCTGAGTGACTCTCCGAGAGGTGTGCGCGACGCATAAAATATGCGATGGGGCGTTAGATATTCATGAATGGCGCACAAGATACCACAAAGCGCCGCCGCCTGCCGGATGCATCCGGGCTGACGCGGGCACATAAAAACGGTCAGCGTCTGATTAAATCGGGTAATGTACAAATCATAGTCTTTATGAATTATTTGCTGAGGAAAATCATGAGCACTGATGAACGCTACTATTACGAACCAGCCAAAGGCCACGGCCTGCCCCATGACCCGTTAAACGCTATTGTCGGTCCACGTCCGATAGGCTGGATTTCCTCCCGCAATGCCGCCGGACAGCGCAATCTGGCGCCTTACAGTTTCTTCAACTGTTTCAATTACCGTCCGCCGATCATTGGTTTTGCCAGCAGCGGCTGGAAAGACAGCGTGGCGAATATCGTGGAAACCGGTGAATTCGTCTGGAATCTCACCACCCGACCGCTGGCGGTGAAAATGAATGAAAGTTCGGCATCGCTGGAACACGGTGCAGATGAGTTTGATTTCGCAGGTCTGACGCCGCAACCGGGAACACGGGTTGCCGCGGATCGCGTGCTGGAAAGCCCGGTGAATTTTGAGTGCAAACTGACACAGTGTATTCAGCTGAAAACGGCGGCGGGTGGCGATATCGATACCTGGCTGGTGCTGGGCGAAGTGGTTGCCGTACATATTGCGCCACATCTGCTGATTGACGGGATTTATCAGACTGCGCTGGCCGAACCGGTATTACGCGCCGGAGGCCCTTCCGCCTACTACGGCATTTCTGAAGATTTACGCTTTGACCTGATACGCCCAGACGCCCGCTGAGTTCTGATCTTCACTGTAAAAAAAGCCACCGTGCGATTTACACCGCCGGTGGCTTTTTTCATTAAGGGGATTATTTTGTAACGTAGCTATTTATGGTTGTAATTCTGCTCGACGAAATCCGCAAAATCCTGGCACATCGCGTCATCACCGTCGGCGCTGTCAGCTAAAATTCGGGCACCATCCACCACGCGGATGTGCACATTCAGGTCGAAATCTGCTGCGGGCTGCTCACGTTTTGATGCCATTTCAATGGTCTGCTGCGCATCCTGCCACGCCGAATCCACCGTCTGATTACAGGCCTGCGCCAGATAATCGGGATTGAACCCCTCGCCGGTCAGGCTGCGCAAGGTATCGTCGTGGCTGACGCTGTTACCCGGCGTCCAGTAATGCTTCGCCAGATCCGGGCCGATGGCCGGATTGTCGGTCAGGTAGCCATCGCGTTTCAGGAAGAAGGCGCGGGTCTGTTCAACGGCCATCATCGCCAGCAGATAGCCCTGATAAGAACAGGCGGATTCCATGGAAAGCAGATGCGGGATTGCCAGCGTCGGACGCGGACTGCCGGTCACACCAAGAATATGCGTTTCAACATCACGCGCCAGCGCAGTCATGGCTTCCGGCGTGCGTTTTTCATCTGGCCACTGATAAAGCTGCCACTCGAAATACGGCACCAGCAGAATGTGACGCTCATTGAACGAACGCATCGGCTGACGGGCCTCGATACTGGCGCGGATCAGTTCGTCCGGCACCGGCTCACCGGCGGTATTTTTTGCGTAACGCTTCAGCCAGTCAGCGTCATCGAGCAGGCTGTCGCAGAACATGGACTGCGTTTCAGCATACGCCATCGACGTCGGCGGGAATTCCTGTGAGAAGCACGGTGCGTTCTGGCGGATATTGGCGAAATGCGCCGCATGTCCTCCTTCATGGAACAAGGTGTTCAGGCCAGTCGCGCCGCTGCCAATCTGATCCGGTTTTGCCAGACTGGTGAAGTTAATCACCGCTGGCACCCATTTGCCGTTGTCATAGAACGGCGGCACCGGCCCGTGCATAAATCCGTTCTCGTATTTGCCTTCGCGGACCAGCAAATCGAGCTGCATTTCTGCGCCGTTAAAACCGATATTCAGGCGTTTGAAGCTGTCAATCCAGCGGCGCAGGGAATCGGCAAACGGGAAGTAAGGATCGAGCTGACGGGTGACGTCACCGGCGCTGGCGAAGCGGATATTCCACGGCAGCAGTGCGGCATCACCTTCGCGCGCTACCAGTTCATTGAGGCTGCGCGTATTGCTTTCACGGGTGCGTTCTTCGAACCGGTCGAGGATAGCGAATAACTGTTCCGGCGACATGCGTTCGGTTTTATTCACTTTATAGTCGAAATAGTTACGGTAACCGAGCTGGCGGGCAAAACGGTTACGCAGGCCGATCAGTTCAGGCAAGCCGTTGTGCAGCAGCCAGTCTTCCAGATCGCGCAACGCATTCTGGGAACTGCGGCGGTAAGCTTCATTTTCGTTATTGGCCTGGTTAGTCAGCAGTTCGCCGAGAGAGGCACTGACGCGCTCGCCTTTGCTGTTGATGTGGGTCATGCGGTACTGCTTACGCTTACCAAACAGCACGGATTCGGCCTGAATGATTTCATCCATCAGCGCCTGGGCTTTGGGATCTTCAATCACATTACAGTCGAAGAAATTCAGCCAGCCGCGCAGACCGTGGAGCAGCGCATCACGCTCGTCGCTGGCACTGTGTTTTTCCAGACTGGCGATGGCGTCACGAATTTCCTGCGGACGGGAAGGTTCAGCGATAAAGCGTTTGTAAGCAGTTTCGGCAGCGGAGAAAGCGTCGGAGACATTTTCATCACCGGTGCCCATGTAGTTTTGCCAGAACAAGTTTTCTTTGTTCTGATGCACGTTGAGGTAATCGCGATTGAGGGCGTTAAAATAGTCCTGAGCCTGTTTCATGTAATCTTCTCTGCTGAATGTTAAAGAGATTTTACATTGAGTGTATGTTCGCAAAGCGGTTATGTCGATATGGCAAAACCGCTTTTGAATGTCAGGCAGGATTGTGCGGAAATCAGTTTTTCTTCACGAACTCGGATTTGAGTTTCATCTGACCAAAACCGTCAATTTTGCAGTCGATATTGTGATCGCCTTCAACCAGACGGATACCCTTCACTTTGGTCCCGATTTTCAGCATTGAAGAACTGCCTTTCACTTTCAGGTCTTTGATTACGGTGACAGAATCGCCATCCGCCAGCAGGTTACCGTTGGCATCGACCACTTTCAGCACGTCATCTTCCGCGCTGTTTTCACCGCTCATTGACCAGACATGTCCACATTCAGGACAGTTAAGCATTTCACCGTCCTGCCAGGTGAATTCGGACTGACACGTCGGGCAAGCTGGCAACGTTTCCATATTTAAATCTCCATAAAACTTTATAAAAAAAACGAATGAAATCAGTAAATAGATTCCGTAGTCCCTTTATTTTAGCCTTTAACCACACTTTTGAACAGGGTAAGGGAGATTTTGGGGAGATGAGATGAACCTAAACGCAGGATTTATAGAGTAATAAGGGATGTTTTATAACCCCTCACCTTCGCAGGTGAGGGAGCGGATCGAGTTCGTCAGAACGTACTCAGAAAATCTGATCCACAATCATTTTGGCCTCAGCCATATCGCCACACACTTCTGCTGCCACCAGACAACATGCCAGCTGATTCAGAATCGCCTGCGGGACAGCGCGTTCGCCCTTCAGGCATTCCTGAATGTAGTTCACGGTGGCGTCGACGTCTTTGGTCGACGGCACATCGGCGGCAAAAATCTCTTCTTTTTCTGCCAGCACACTCAGTTCACCACCGGCGATAAAGTGCGTCTGCGGGAAACGTGACGGATTGGCATACACTTCCCCTTCCGTCCCTTGCGTCAGCAATGCACGGCCATCAATCTGGCGGAAAAATGAGGAAACACGCTGAATATATTCGGGATGAGAAACGCTGGATAAACGCAACGCATCCTGCCCGATGAAAGGTGTGATGAGTTTCGCCAGCGTATGGCTGCTGTTACGCACGCCCATCTGCCAGCGCAGTGCCAGTTGCTTTTCGATCGGCGCGCACATGACCGAAACCGGCACAAAGACCGGGCCGTTTCCGGCATCAAGCTGCTGCTGCGCCTGTTGCTGGTTTTGAGCAGCGTCGATACCTGATGCGCGGAAAATCTCCGCGCTGGTGATACGGGTAGGATCTTCATCCACGCCATGCACTACCACCGGCAAACCCAGACGGCTGAGCAGCATCGCCAGCAACGGCGTCAGATTCGCCTGCTTACGGGCGCCGTTGTAGGTCGGAATGACCACCGGCAGCGGACGATTTTCCGGTGCTTGCAGACGCATCACGCGCTCTTCCATCGCGGCATAAAACCCGAGCATCTCTTCTTCCGCTTCGCCTTTGATACGAAACGCAATCAGCAGCGCACCCAGCTGTAAATCCGGCACTTCACCGGCCAGAATTTCGCGGTACAACGCAAGCGACTGCTCACGATCCAAATCACGGGCATGATTCTTTCCACGCCCCACTTCTTTGATGAGTTTGGTGTAATCCATCGTAGCGTTACCTTCTCTGTGTAATGACTTTTCTTGAGGAAAAATTATCGCCGGCGGGCGCGACGGCGAACCGGATCTTTCTTCGCTGTTTTCAGGATATCAGGGCGTTTCACCGAACCGGGCGCAGGCATTTCGCGCTGTTCAATAGGAAACACCGGTAATGCCGCGAGCAGGCGCGAACCGTAGCTTTTGGTCAGCAGACGCTTGTCATAAATCACGATTTCGCCAGTACATTCATGGCTGCGGATCAGACGCCCGACCTGCTGGATCAGGTTGAATGACGCACTGGGTAAACTCTGCACTTCAAACGGATAGCGCTTCAGCGTTTTCAGCCACTCGCCTTCGGTCAGGATCACCGGGCTGTCGATCGGCGGAAACGCAATTTTATGGATGTGCACCTGCGTCAGCAATTCACCTTTCAGATCCAGCCCTTCCGCGAAAGATTGCAGGCCGATCAGCACGCTGGTCGTACCCGCGGCGACGCGCTTGCGGTGCTCCTCGACCAGCCGGTAACGGGGCTGATCCCCCTGCACCAGCAGCATCAGGCGTAAATCCGGCAGCAAAGAAACGAATTGCTGCAACGCACGGTTACTGGCGAATAACACCAGCTGGCCGGTGTGCTGCCCTTTTGCCAGTTCTGCGCGGAAGAAATCGGCCATTTCCTGCAAATGCGCGGCTTCATTCGCCATCAGCGGCTCCAGCGTCATTTGCGGGATTACCAGTTTACCCTGCGTGACATGACTGAACGGCGAATCCAGGCTGACGAAAAGGTCGCCGGCTTTTTCCGTCAGGCCGGTCATTTCCTGCAAGCGGGAGAAACTGTTCAGCGAGCGCAACGTCGCAGAGGTAATCACCACGTGCGGCACTTTGCGCCACAGCATTTTTTCCAGCTGCTCGCTGACGCGTATCCCCGCGCAATGGAAGACCAGATGCGTCTGGTTATCGAAATAAGTCCGCGTCACCCATTTGCCAATCGGCGCATTGGACGCTTTATCCAGCGCCGCCAGCCGCCACAGTTTGCTCATGGTTTCGAGATAGCCCTGCATCCGGCTCATGTGCAAAATCGCGCGATGCAGACGCATAATGTCGTGTTTGCCGGTCTTCTCGCTGAGGTCATTCACCATGTATTCCGCCAGACTGCGCAGACCATCGGTGAGTTTAAACAGGCGGCTGCACTGCTCTGTCAGCTCCGGCGGTAATAATCCCAGTTCGAAACGGTATTCGGCTTCCGGCTCATCCGGGGGTAAATACTGTCCCAAGGTCTGTTCAATCGACAGCAGCAGTTCGCGCATTTCGGCGCAGTGATTATGCAGACGCTCGGCATTGGTCAGCGGCGGCGGATTCTTCGGCGTAAACAGCGCCAGACATTGTTCAATCTGACGGACAAAATTATCGAGTTGCAGGTTATTCCACATCGCGGTGATTTCCGCGTCGACTTCCAGCGCGTCGCGGGCCACTTCCGGCAGATGATGTCCTTCGTCGAGCACCAGCAGCAGGTCTTTTGCCGGTGGCAGCACGGATTCTGACTCCAGCGCCGCCATCACCAGCGCGTGGTTGGTCACTACTACATCTGCGCTTTCAATTTCTTTGCGCGCCACAAAATACGGGCATTCGCGAAAGTAATGACAGTTACGGCTGAGGCAGTTGGCTTTATCTGTGCTGATTTTGATCCACAGCGGATCGTCGATAGTCTTCTGGTAGTGATCGCGTAAACCATCCCACTCGTAACGTGACAGCGCGGTTTCCAGCGTTTTACACAGTTTCTGTTCTTCGCCGCTGGAAGGCGCCAGTTCATCACCAAGAAATAATCCCAGATCGCCCTGCGCATTTTCATTGCTCATCGCCGCCAGATTTCGCGGACACACGTAACGCCCGCGACCAAAAGCGCCGGTAAATTTCAGATCCGGAATGATTTTTTTCAGCAGCGGTAAATCTTTGCTGAAAATCTGATCCTGCAACGCCACGTTTGCCGTGCTGACAATCAGCGGTTTTTCTTCTTCACGACTGACAGCAATGCCGGGGATGAGATAAGACAACGTTTTCCCGACGCCGGTCGGCGCTTCGATGGCCAGATGCCGTGCAGAATCCCCCGAGAACGCCTTCGCCACTTCTGCAATCATCTGACGTTGCGGAGCGCGGGAAATGAAATCCGGGATTTGCTGTTGCAGGGCTTTGTACCACTGGCTTATCTGATTTTTTACTGCGGGGGAAAGCGCCATGCATCTCTTTTTTTGTTGGAAGTGAGACAGGAATGTCCCGGCTATTGTCCCACAGACCGGCTTCTGGCGCAGCCCGAAATCTTGGTTAAGGGCATTTCCTGTGGTGTAAATTTATGCAGAAAAAAAGGAGGACGTGTAAAAAAAGAAAAAGTTCATTTCTGACTGTCATAAATTGATCACAAATATACGGTAAAAAACTCTCGCTGAGAAAAATCCGAGTCCATACGGAATGCACAGCAAAAATGATGATTAGCGTCTTTCCACAAGACTTCATATAAAGCTTTTATGAAAAGCTTTTAATAAAGAATGCAGGGTAAAATTCATGAAACGTAATATTCTGGCACTTTTAATTCCTGGTTTATTGATTGCATCAGGCGCACACGCAGCGGAAGTTTATAATAAAGACGGCAATAAACTGGACCTGTACGGAAAAGTGAAAGGTCTGCATTATTTCTCTGATGCTCCCGGCAGTGATGGCGACCAGAGTTACGTGCGTTTCGGTTTTAAAGGCCAGACCCAAATTAATGACCTGATCACCGGCTACGGCCAATGGGAATACAACGTCATGGCTAACCATGCTGAATCTGACAGCAAAACGCCAAGCACCACCGGCACCAAAACCCGTCTGGGCTTTGCCGGTCTGAAATTCGGTCAATACGGTTCCGTCGACTATGGCCGTAACTACGGCGCACTGTACGACGTTGAAGCCTGGACCGATATGTTCCCTGAATTTGGCGGTGACGGTTACACCAAAGCTGACCGCTTCATGACTGGCCGTACCAATGGCGTCGCCACGTACCGTAACCGCGGCTTCTTCGGCCTGGTTGACGGTCTGAACGTAGCCGTTCAGTACCAGGGTAAAAATGAAAACGACGGTCGCGGCAGCAGCACAGCCAACGGTGACGGCTATTCACTGTCTACCACTTACGCACTGGGTGATACCGGCGTGAGCTTCGGCGGCGCGTATGCGTCTTCTGACCGCACCACGGCGCAGAGCAATTCCGCTTACGGCAAAGGCGATAAAGCTGACGCATGGACTGGCGGCATGAAATATGACGACAATGGCGTTTATTTAGCCGCCATGTATGCTGAAACCCGTAATATGCTGGCCATTACCGTACCAGGCGGAATTGCAGGCGCACCGGCAGGAAGTGGTTTTGCAAATAAAACCCAGACCTTCGAAGCCGTTGCACAATATCAGTTCGAAAATGGCCTGCGCCCTTCACTGGGTTATGTCCAGACTAAAGCAAAAGATATTGAAAACATCGGTGATGCTGACCTGGTTAAATATGTTGACGTAGCAGCAACCTATTATTTCAACAAAAACATGTCTGCCTATGTTGATTATAAAATCAACCAGCTGTCCGACGATAATAAACTGGCTCTGAACAACGACGACATTA
>Ga0308159_1001450_pt1 | contig 34066 bp, 27 predicted proteins | sample PhyCR1_FD_201040 | JGI IMG/M metagenome (GOLD analysis project Ga0308159, IMG submission 201040) | Phyllosphere microbial communities from UC Gill Tract Community Farm, Albany, California, United States - DLSLC.R1 | ecosystem: Host-associated > Plants > Phyllosphere > Unclassified | place: USA... | reverse complement strand
TGCGCGACCCCGAAGGCAAGGTGTTCATCGGCGGCGTGATGGAGCACATCGAGCAGGCCGGCGTGCACTCGGGCGATTCCGCCTGCTCGCTGCCGCCGTACTACCTCTCCAAGGCCACGGTCGACGAGCTCAAGCGCCAGACCGCCGCCATGGCCGAGGGCCTGAACGTGGTGGGCCTGATGAACGTGCAGTTCGCCATCCAGGAGCGCGAAGAGAACGGCGCGCGGCAGGACGTGATCTACGTGCTGGAAGTGAACCCGCGCGCCTCGCGCACGGTGCCGTTCGTCTCCAAGGCCACGGGCATCCAGCTGGCGAAGGTGGCCGCGCGCTGCATGGCCGGCCAGTCGCTCGCATCCCAGGGCATCACCGAGGAGGTGACGCCGCCGTACTTCAGCGTGAAGGAAGCGGTGTTCCCCTTCGTGAAGTTCCCGGGCGTGGACACGATCCTCGGCCCCGAGATGAAGTCCACCGGCGAAGTGATGGGCGTGGGCAAGACCTTCGGCGAAGCCTTCGTCAAGAGCCAGCTCGGCGCCGGCACCAAGCTGCCCACCTCGGGCAAGGTGTTCCTCACGGTGAAGAACGGCGACAAGCCGCGCGCCGTGGCGATCGCCCGCGAACTCGCGGCCATGGGCTTCGACCTCGTGGCCACGAAGGGCACGGCCGCGGCCATCTCCGACGCCGGCGTGCCGGTCAAGGTGGTGAACAAGGTCACGGAAGGCCGCCCGCACATCGTGGACATGATCAAGAACGACGAGATCGTCATGGTCATCAACACGGTGGAGGAGCGCCGCAACGCGATCGCCGACTCGCGCGCGATCCGCACCAGCTCGCTGCAGGCCCGCGTGACGACCTTCACGACCATCTTCGGCGCCGAAGCCGCGGTGGAAGGCATGAAGCACCTGCAGAGCCTGGAGGTGTATTCGGTGCAGGAGCTGCACGCGCAGCTGGCCGCCGTGTGACGCCGCCGCCGTCCGCCCGTCCGCTGTCCCTTCCGGGATGGCGAACGGGTGGGGAACGGCGGGAAAAACCGGCATAATTTGCCGGTGACACAGACCGAGACCGCCGCGCGGCAACGCGCGGCGGTTTGCTTTTGGGGCGCCGCCGGGACACTCCCGGACTTCCGGCGCCGGTAGGCCGCGCCACGGGCGCGGCATGAGTTGAACGTGGAGACTGATTCAATGGCCACCATCCCCCTCACCAAGCGCGGCGCGGAAAAGCTCAAGGAAGAGCTGCACCGCCTGAAGACCGTCGAGCGGCCCTCCGTCATCAATGCCATCGCCGAGGCCCGCGCCCAGGGCGACCTGAGCGAAAACGCCGAATACGAAGCCGCCAAGGACCGCCAGGGCTTCATCGAAGGCCGCATCCAGGAAGTGGAGGGCAAGCTGTCCGCCGCGCAGGTGATCGATCCCTCGCAGCTCGACGCGGGCGGCAAGGTCGTGTTCGGCGCCACGGTGGACCTCGAGGACGAGGAATCCGGCGACCGCGTGACCTACCAGATCGTCGGCGAAGACGAGGCGGACCTCAAGCAGGGCCTGATCAACGTGTCGAGCCCGATCTCGCGCGCGCTCATCGGCAAGGAAGAGGGCGACACGGCCGAGGTGCAGGCACCCGGCGGCCTGCGCCGCTACGAGGTCGTGGGCGTCCGTTACCTCTGATCCGTCCGCCGCCTCGGCACGGCCGGACACCCCAGGAGCCCGCGATGCGACAACGCCTTCCCGTCCTGCTGGCCGCCCTCTGGTGGGGCAGTCTGTCGGCGATCGGCTTCCTAGCCGTGCCGATGCTCTTCAAGCACCTGCCGACGCCGGCCATGGCCGGCACCCTAGCGGCACGCCTGTTCGAGGCGCAGACCTTCGTCTCCGCCGGCTGTGGCCTGGCCCTGCTGCTGGCCTCCATGCGCCGGGGCGACGCGCCTCAGGAGGCCTGGGCACGCGATGCCATGCCCTGGATCATCGGCGGCATGCTGCTGGCCCTGCTGGTGCAGTTCGGCGTGGCACCGCGCATCGTGGCCCGCACCGATCTGCGCCTCTGGCATAGCGTGGGCACGGCGATGTATGCCTTGCAGTGGATCTGCGCACTGCGCGTGCTGCTGCGCGTGTCGGGGCCGCCGCGCTGACCGGCTCCCGATGGTTCTGAACCTGCGGGCACCGGCCCGCAGTGCGCCGCTCACTCGCGCCAGTGCTCCGCCACCCAGAGCGTGGGCTCGATGTGGCGCCAGCGCCGGTTGCGCCGTCCCGCCAGCGCATCGGGCGGGTTGCATTCCCCGTGGAAGATCACGATGCGCGCGCCCGGCGGGATCGCGGGCGGCCGCCAGTAGTTGGCCGGCCAGCGCGGGATGCTGTGGTACTTGAAGCTCGGGCACCACGGCGCGGGCCAGTAGCTCAGCTTGCCTTGCTGGTGCAGGAAGTCGGACAGGTAGGCCTGCTCGTTGCGGAAGTTCGAGCGGATCGCATCGAAGTGGTCGCGGAAGTAGGCGAGCACGTCCGGGTGCGCGCCGATCTCGAAGCGGTAGACCGAAGAATTGCCGGTGACCCGCCAGGGCCGCTTGTAGTCGTGGATGATGACGAATTCGCCCGGCTGCGTGAAGAAGTCGTCCAGCGGGCCGACGACCACCACGTCCACGTCGAGGAACAGCGCCGGGCCGCGCAGCCCGTACAGGTCAGGGTGGAAGGTGGCGAGCTTGGTCCATCCGCGCTCGGGAATGCCTTCGGGCAGCTCGAGCGCCGGAATCGGAAAGCACTCCACCTCGCCGCGGATGCCGCGCGTGTCGTCCGTGAGGCACACGAAGCGGAACGGGCCCGTCAGGTGCCGACGCACCATCGCGTAGAGGCGGTTGACGTACTCCGGGCCGTACTTCGTGCCCCACTTCATGCAGAGCACGTGGCGCTGAGGGGAATCCCGCATCGGGAAATCGGCTGCCGTGCTCATTTCAGTGATGGATGGCGCGATATCCGGTGCTGCGTCACCTGGCCGAGGGCCGCGGAGCAGGCCATGCCGGCAGACGCCGCGGAACGGGCTTTGCCCGGCCGCTGGCGTCGTTCCCCTGCCCGCCGTGCGCAGCACGGCGAGAGCGGGGGGAAGCGGCGAAGCCGCTCAGGAGGGTGTCGTCGCATCAGTCGGCTTGGCGCTTCTTGACGGAGGTTTGCTTGGGCTTCTTGGCCCGCTTGATCTGGCCGCCGGGCGTCAGGCGCTGGTTGCCCAGCACGCGCAGTTGCTTCACTTCCGGGCGCTGGCCGCCGCGCTTGCTGAATTTCAGCACCTTGATGTCGCGCGGGCCGGGCATGCGGTCCTCGTCGACCGTCTTGGCCTTCTGCGCCGGAGGGCGCCAGAGCACGATGAGCTTGCCGATGTGCTGGATGGGGGCGGCATCCAGTTCGTCGGCCAGTTTCTGGTAGATCTGGTCGCGCGCGGCACGGTCGTCGCCGAGAATGCGCACCTTGATCAGGCCGTGGGCCGACAGCGCGGCATCGACCTCTTTCTGGACCGCTGCGGTGAGGCCGTCGCCTCCGATCATCACCACGGGGTCCAGGTGGTGGGCGTTGGCGCGGTGTTCCCGGCGCTCCGCGGGGGTCAATTGGATTTGGGGCATGGACCGTATTATCGAGGCAGGATGAAAGCCAACACGAAAAGCAAGAAGGTGAACAAGGCGTGGCTGCACGACCACGTCAACGACACCTACGTCAAACTCGCCCAGAAAGAGGGCTACCGCGCACGCGCCGCCTACAAGCTCAAGGAGATCGACGAGACCCTCGGGCTCATCCGCCCCGGCCAGGTGGTGGTCGATCTCGGCTCCTCGCCCGGCGCCTGGAGCCAGTACCTCCGGCGGCGCATGGCGCCCTCCGGCGCGGCCACCGGGCAGCTCAACGGCACGCTGATCGCGCTCGACATCCTGCCGATGGAGCCGATCGAGGGCGTCACCTTCCTGCAGGGCGACTTCCGCGAAGAGGACGTGCTCGCCCGCCTGCAGGAGACCGTGCAGGGGCGGCCGGTGGACGTGGTGGTGTCCGACATGGCGCCCAATCTCTCGGGCGTGGAGTCGGTGGATGCGGTGCGGATCGCCCACCTGATCGAGCTGGCCGTGGATTTCGCGCAGCAGCACCTCAAACCCGACGGCGCGTTGGTAGTCAAGCTCTTCCATGGCAGCGGCTATGCGCAGTTGGTGCAGCTCTTCAAGGAGAGTTTCCGCACCGTCAAATCGGTCAAGCCCAAGGCCTCGCGCGACAAATCCTCGGAAACCTTTCTCGTCGGCATGGGATTGCGCAAATAACCGCGCGGGAAATCGCCCCGGGCGGGTGACGGCCGACGCGCCGTGCCCGCGACGGCCTGGCACGCTTCCTATGGTGACCATAGCCGCGGTTGGGGTAAAGGCGCGCGGCCGAATGCCTTGAAAGGCCTAAAATGCGCCCTAAATGCGCAGGAACATGCCGTCGGTGAGTCTCTGATCCGGCCATTGTTCTCCCCCTCGATTCTGGAGCCCCGCTTTGAACAATCAATGGTTTTCGAAAATTGCCGTGTGGCTCGTGATCGCCATGGTGCTTTTCACGGTGTTCAAGCAATTCGACACCCGTGCGGGCGCCAGCGCCGGCAACATCGGGTATTCGGAATTCCTTGATGAAGTGCGTGGCGGCCGCATCAAGAACGCCACCATCCAGGAAGGACAGGGCGGCACCGAGATCGTCGCCACCACCAACGACGAGCGCAAGGTCCGCACCACGGCCACCTACCTCGACCGCGGCCTGGTCGGCGACCTGATCAGCAACAACGTCAAGTTCGACGTCAAGCCCCGCGAGGAAGGCTCCCTGCTGATGACCCTGCTCGTGAGCTGGGGCCCGATGCTGCTGCTGATCGGCGTCTGGGTGTACTTCATGCGGCAGATGCAGGGCGGCGGCAAGGGCGGCGCCTTCAGCTTCGGCAAGAGCAAGGCGCGCATGCTTGACGAGAACAACAACACCGTCACGTTCTCCGACGTGGCCGGCTGCGACGAGGCCAAGGAAGAAGTCAAGGAAGTCGTCGACTTCCTGAAGGATCCGCAGAAATTCCAGAAGCTGGGTGGCCGCATCCCGCGCGGCCTGCTGCTGGTCGGCCCTCCCGGCACCGGCAAGACGCTGCTGGCCAAGTCCATCGCCGGCGAGGCCAAGGTGCCGTTCTTCAGCATCTCCGGCTCCGATTTCGTCGAGATGTTCGTCGGCGTGGGCGCGGCCCGCGTGCGCGACATGTTCGAGAACGCCAAGAAGAACGCACCCTGCATCATCTTCATCGATGAAATCGACGCGGTGGGCCGCCAGCGCGGTGCCGGCCTGGGTGGCGGCAACGACGAGCGCGAGCAGACCCTCAACCAGATGCTGGTCGAGATGGACGGCTTCGAAACCAACCTCGGCGTGATCGTCGTGGCGGCCACCAACCGTCCCGACATCCTGGACCAGGCGCTGCTGCGCCCCGGTCGTTTCGACCGACAGGTCTATGTCACGCTGCCCGACATCCGCGGCCGCGAACAGATCCTGAACGTGCACATGCGCAAGGTTCCGGTGGGCCAGGACGTGAACGCGGCGGTCATCGCCCGCGGCACCCCCGGCATGTCCGGCGCCGATCTGGCCAATCTCTGCAACGAGGCTGCGCTGATGGCCGCACGCCGCAATGCGCGCACCGTCGAGATGCAGGACTTCGAGAAGGCCAAGGACAAGATCATCATGGGCCCCGAGCGCAAGAGCATGGTCATGCCCGAGGAAGAGCGCCGCAACACGGCCTACCACGAGTCCGGTCACGCCCTGATCGGCAAGCTGCTGCCCAAGTGCGACCCGGTGCACAAGGTCACCATCATCCCGCGCGGCCGTGCGCTGGGTGTCACGATGAGCCTGCCCGAGAAGGACCGCTACAGCTACGACCGCGAGTTCATGCTCAACCAGATCAGCATGCTGTTCGGCGGCCGGATCGCGGAAGAGGTCTTCATGAACCAGATGACCACCGGCGCGAGCAACGACTTCGAGCGCGCCACCTCGATCGCCCGCGACATGGTTACGCGCTACGGCATGACCGAGGCCCTGGGCCCCATGGTGTATGCCGAGAACGAGGGCGAGGTGTTCCTGGGCCGTTCGGTCACCAAGACGAACAACATGAGCGAGCAGACGATGGAGAAGGTGGACGGCGAAGTCCGCCGCATCATCGACGAGCAGTACGCCCTGGCGCGCAAGCTCATCGAGGACAACCAGGACAAGATGCACGCCATGGCGAACGCCCTGCTCGAATGGGAGACCATCGACACCGAGCAGCTCGACGACATCATGGCCGGCAAGCCGCCGCGCCCGCCCAAGGACTGGACGCCCCGCACGCCGTCGTCCGGCGGCGACAACTCCTCCGGTGGCGGCACGCCCGCGCCGGTGGCGAGCGATACGGCGCCCACCGCGGCGTGACGCGGGAGAACCAACCCCCTTCCGGGGTTCGTGCAAACGGGGCTTCGGCCCCGTTTTTACGTTTTCCGCGCCTGGAGCGCCGCGTCGTGCGCCATTGCGCTCCATCTCCGGCGACCGCTGCGATGATCTCCGTTCCATTCCTTGCTTTCCTTGACTGAACCGGCTCTCCGCATGCATTGGCAGACCTCGCGGTTTCGCATCGACCTCTCGCGCCCGCGTGTGATGGGCATCCTGAACACCACGCCGGATTCGTTTTCCGACGGAGGCCGCCACCAGGCGGTCGCGGATGCGCTGCGCCGCGGCGAGGAGATGCTGCGCCAGGGCGCAGACATCCTCGATATCGGAGGTGAGTCCACCCGGCCCGGCAGCCCGGCCGTGCCGCTCGACGAAGAGCTGGCGCGCGTCCTGCCCGTGGTGAAGGCCGCCGTCGGCTGGGGTGTGCCGGTTTCCGTGGATACCTACAAGCCCGCGGTGATGCGGGCAGTGCTCGACCTGGGAGCCGACATCGTCAACGACATCTGGGCGCTGCGGCAACCGGGCGCGGTGGAGGCGGTGGCCGGGCATGCGCAATGCGGGGTGTGCCTGATGCACATGCACGGCGATCCGCAGACCATGCAGACTGCGCCCATGCACGGCGACCCGGTGGAGCCGGTGCGCGCTTTCCTCGCGTCACGCGCCGCGGAACTGCGCGGCCGGGGCGTGGAGGCTTCCCGGATCGTGCTCGACTGCGGCATCGGCTTCGGCAAGACGGTGGAGCAGAACTTCGCGCTGCTGGCCCGGCAGAACGAACTGGCTGCCGATAGCGGCCATGCCTGGCTGGCGGGCTGGTCGCGCAAGTCCTCGCTGGGCGCCGTGACCGGGCTGCCCGTGGAAGAACGCATGGCCCCGAGCGTGGCCGCGGCGCTGCTGTCGGTGGAGCGCGGAGCGCGCATCGTGCGGGTGCATGATGTGACGGAGACGGTCGCGGCCCTGCAGGTCTGGAACGCGGCGCGGCCACCGGTGCAGGAGCCGATGGGGCGCCCCGCTGCATAACAACAACGGAACGACAAGGAGATCTACGCATGGCCCGTAAATATTTCGGAACGGACGGTATCCGCGGAACCGTGGGACAGGCGCCCATCACGCCGGACTTCGTCCTGCGGCTGGCGCACGCCGTCGGTCGCGTGCTGCGGCGCACCGAAGAGCGCCCCACGGTGCTGATCGGCAAGGACACCCGCATCTCCGGCTACATGCTGGAGAGCGCGCTGGAGTCGGGCTTCAATTCCGCCGGGGTGGACGTGGTGCTGCTCGGGCCGCTGCCCACGCCCGGCGTGGCCTACCTGACCCGCGCGCAGCGCGCGAGCCTGGGCGTGGTGATCAGCGCCAGCCACAATGCCTATCCCGACAACGGCATCAAGTTCTTCAGCGCCCGCGGCACCAAGCTGCCCGACGAGTGGGAACTGGCCGTGGAGGCGGCCCTGGACGAGGCGCCGAGCTGGGCGGATTCCGCCTCGCTCGGCAAGGCGCGCCGCCTGGAAGACGCCGCCGGCCGGTACATCGAGTTCTGCAAGAGCACGTTCCCGCAGGACCTGACGCTGCGCGGCGTGAAGATCGTCGTGGACGCCGCGCACGGCGCGGCCTACCACATCGCGCCCAAGGTGTTCCATGAACTGGGCGCCGAGGTGCTGGCGATCGGCTGCGCGCCGGACGGCCTCAACATCAACCACCAGGTCGGTGCCACCCATCCGGACGCGCTCGTCCGGGCGGTGCGCGCCAACCGCGCCGATTACGGCGTCGCGCTCGACGGCGACGCGGACCGGCTGCAGATGGTGGATGCCGCCGGCCGCCTCTACAACGGCGACGAGCTGCTCTATCTCATGGCCTGCGACCGGCTGGCACGCGGCGAGCGCCTGCCCGGCGTGGTGGGTACGCTCATGACCAACATGGCGGTGGAGCTGGCGCTCAAGGCCGACGGCGTGGAGCTGGTGCGCGCCAAAGTCGGCGACCGCTACGTGCTGGAAGAGCTGGCGCGCCACGGCTGGCTGCTGGGCGGCGAGGGCTCCGGCCATCTGCTGGCGCTGGACCGCCACACCACGGGCGACGGCCTCGTCAGCGCGCTGCAGGTGCTGCAGGCCTGCGTGCGCAGCGGGCGCAGCCTGGCGCAGTCGCTGGAGCGCGTGCGGCTCTTTCCGCAGGTGCTGGTCAACGTGCGGCTGCTCCCCGGCCAGGACTGGAAAACCAACGCCGTGCTGCAGGACGCGCTGCGCTCGGTCGAAGCGGAACTGGGCAGCGAGGGCCGCGTGCTGGTGCGGGCGAGCGGGACCGAGCCGCTGCTGCGCGTGATGGTCGAGACCGCGGACGCGGACCGCGCCAGCCATTTCGCGCACCAGCTGGCGGACGCGGCCCGGGCGGGCTGAAGCGGCCGCACGGGCGCGGTCAGCCGCCGATGGCGAGCCGGCGCTGCAGCAGCAGGGGGGTGATGTGTTCGGCGGACTGGGGCCGGCTGAAATAGTAGCCCTGCGCCTCGTCGCAGCCCTGTTCCCGCAGGTATTCGAGCTGTTCGGCCGTCTCCACCCCTTCGGCGGTGGTGCGGATGCCCAGGGCCTGCGCCATGCGGATGATGGCGCTCACGATGGCCCGGTCGTTGCTGTCCACGCCCAGGTCGCGCACGAAGGACTGGTCGATCTTGAGCTTGTAGATCTGGAAGCGCTTCAACTGGCTCAGCGATGAATAGCCGGTGCCGAAATCGTCCATCGACATCCGCACGCCGCGCGCGAACAGCTGGTCCATGGTGGCGATGGCCGAGCGCGGGTCGTCCACGGCGACGCCCTCGGTCAGCTCCAGCTCGAGCCGCTGGGGAACGAGCTGCGTTTCGTCCAGGATCCGGCTGACGAGTTCGGGCAACTGCGGCTGGCGGAACTGCAGTGCCGAAAGATTCACGGCCACCGACAGCCAGCCCAGGCCCATGCCGTGCCAGACCTGCAGCTGCGCCAGCGCCGTCCGCATGACCCATTCGCCGATCTGCAGGATCTGCCCGCTGTCTTCGGCGATCGGGATGAATTCCGCGGGCGACACCGACCCCAGCTCCGGATGCTGCCACCGCAGTAGGGCTTCCACGCTCCGGATCTCGCCGGTGGCGATGGTGATCTGCGGCTGGTAATGTAGCTGCAGCTGGCCGCGCTCCAGCGCACGGCGCAGGGCGTTCTCCAGCCGCAGCGCGCGCACCGACTGCGCCTGCATCTCAGGCGTGAAGAAGCGGTAGGTGTTGCGGCCGTCGAGCTTGGCCCGGTACATCGCCACGTCCGCGGACTGCGTGAGCGTCTCGAAATCGCTGCCGTCGCTCGGGAAGAGGGCGATGCCCATGGACGGCGCCATGGTGAGTTCGTGGTGGCCGATCTGGTAGGCCTGGCGCGACGCCTCCTGCAGCTTGGTGGCCACGCGCGCCGCGCCGTGCGCGTTCGCTCCGGGCAGCAGCAGGATGAATTCGTCGCCCCCGAGCCGCGAGACGGTATCGCGGTCGCGCACCACGGCCCGCAGGCGTTTGGCGATCTCGACGAGCAGGGCATCGCCCACGCGGTGGCCGAGCGAATCGTTGACGTGCTTGAAATGGTCCAGATCCAGGAACACCACGGCCAGCGGCGTGCCGTTCTCCTGGGCCACGCGGATCGCATGCTGGGCGCGTTCGGCCAGCAGGGTCCGGTTCGGCAGCCCGGTGAGCGGATCGTAGTGGGCCAGCCAGTAGATGCGCTCCTGGTCGTGCTTGCGGTCGTTGATCTCGCGGTGCAGGCTCTCGACGGTTTCGCTCAGCTGCCGGGTGCGTTCCCGGACCTGGTGCTCGAGCTCGGCATGCATGCGCGCGAGTTCGGCCTGCGTCTTGCGCTGTTCGCTCACGTCCAGGGCGATGCAGATGGCACCCTGGCCGGGGTGCAGCGGATCGAGCGCCCGGCTGCGCACTTCGCAGACCACCGTGTGTCCGTCCTTCGCGCGCAGTTCGATCTCGCCGGTGAAGCCGGTCGCATCCTCCTGGCCACCGGAGCCGCCATGGCCGCGCTCCACCGCCGCCCAGTCCTCGTCGCTGAAATGCCAGTGGCGGGGCGAGCCTTCGGCCAGCTCGCCGGGCGCATAGCCCAGCATCTGCTCGAAATGGCGGTTGCAGCGGGTCAGCCGGTGGCCGCGCACGAAGGCGATGCCCACCATCGCATGGTCGAACAGGGCCTGCTTCTCCCGCACGGCGGCCTGCAGGCGGACCTGTGCGTGGCGATGCTCGTCGATGTCGTCGACGATCCAGATGGAGCCTTCCGACGTGTCGGCGGGATTGATGAGACGCCCCGTGAGACTGGCCCAGAAGAGCCGGCCGTTCTTGCGCTGCATCTGGCACTCGCAGCGGTAGGGCAGGCCGCGGGAGAGCGTCGGATAGGCCGCCCGGCCCAGGGCGCGGAATGCCGCGGTGCTCGGGTACAGGCTCTGGCTGCTCAGGCCGATCGCCTCGTGGGTGGAGGCGTAGCCGAAAATCTCGGCATAGCGGGGATTGCAGCGCACCACCTGCCGCTGCCGGATGAAAACGATGCCCACGCCCGCGCTGTCCAGCAGCGTCTGCTGCTCCCGGAGAAGGCGCTCCACCGCCGGGCCGCTGGGTGTCGCCAGGACAGGCATGGACCGGACGTTGGAAGAAAGCATGGGGGGATGGAGGGGGGCCTGTGCCTCGGAGCCGGCAGGGCGCCAAAGTGTAGCAGCCTGTTTCCGCCAACAGGGCAGGGCATACCACGAGTGCGCGCCCGATCACCGTGGGAGCGCGCGCCGATTTCCCGATGCTGTCACGAAGGCGCCATGGTCACGACACCGCGCTGTCATGCCCCGCTGCGACATTGTCCAGCGCGGCGGCGTGCCATCACGCCCTCCGACGGTTCAACGGTCCATTGGGAGTAATTCGTGAGCGACCTTCCTGTTCCCACCCTGCCCCTGTCTCCGGACATGTCCTTCCGGAGGTCTCTTCATCGACCGGGTCCTGTGGAGGTTCCGGCGCCCCGGCGCGATTCGTCCGCTGTCCCATGCATCGAGGTCTCCTGGGCCCGTGACGCCTCGGAAGTCCGGGAAGCGCAGCGTCTGAGGTATCTCGTGTTCGCGGGCGAGATGGGCGCGCGGCTGGACACCGCCGTCCCCGGCCACGACGTGGACGCGTTCGATGCCTATTGCGAGCACCTGCTGGTCCGCGACACGGAGACGCGCGCCGTGATCGGCACCTACCGGGTGCTCACCCCCGCGCAGGCCCTGCGCGCCGGCGGGCTCTACAGCGACACGGAATTCGATCTGGCCAGGCTCGCGCACCTGCGGGGCCGCATGGTGGAGCTGGGCCGCAGCTGCGTACATCCCGACCACCGCCACGGCGGTGTCATCATGGCGCTCTGGGGCGCGCTCGCGGATTTCATGGTGCGCAACCGGCTGGACACCATGATCGGCTGCGCCAGCATTCCGATGCTGCACAACGGCGTGCTGAGCGGCAACGCGGCCGCCAGCATCTGGGCCCAGCTCCGCGCCACCCACCTCGCGGCCCCGGAATACGCAGTGTCTCCGCGCCTTCCCCTGCCCGTGGAGCAGCTCGACGGCTCGCTGGCCGTGGAGCCTCCCGCACTCATCAAGGGCTACCTGCGCCTCGGGGCGCGCGTGCTGGGCGCTCCCGCCTGGGACCCGGACTTCAACACGGCCGACCTGCCGATGCTCATGCGCATCGACGACCTGCCGAGCCGCTACCGCAAGCATTTCCTTGGATAACCGCGCCGCAGAGACCAGAATGGAGCCAGGGCGTCCGCGTATGACAGAGACGGTGACATGTCATGAAAATGTCATGGTTGAGCTGAATACTGAAACCGAATCTGGTCCAGACCCCAAGCCTCCCATGCCCCCATCGCCTTTGTTTTCTTCGGAACCGGCCCCCTCCACCGAATCCCAGGAACCCTTGACTCCGCCCGTCCATCCCGCCGGAGATTCCGGCACCGACTTCCTCGACCGCGACCACAGCATCCTCGCCTTCAACGAGCGCGTGTTCGACTGGGCCGCCCGCACCGACGTGCCGCTGATGGAGCGGCTGCGCTATCTCTGCATCGTGTCGTCCAACCTGGACGAGTTCTTCGAAGTGCGGGCCGCGCCCCACATCACCGCGGCGCAGAGCGGCGAAACCAAAGGGCCCTATACGGTCGCCTCGTTCGGGGCGATCTCCGCCATCGCACATGATCTGGTGGCCCGCCAATACACGCTCTACAACGAATCGCTGATGCCCGCTTTCGCGGAGCAGGGCATCCACATCGTCTCGCACGGCGAGCGCTCCGCGGAGCAGCGCCGCTGGGTGCGCGAGTATTTCGAGCGCGAGGTGCGTCCGCTGCTGGTGCCGGTGGGGCTGGATCCGGCCCACCCGTTCCCGCAGGTGGCGAACAAGTCGCTGAACTTCATCGTGCGGCTCAAGGGCAACGATGCCTTCGGCCGCGAGAACGAGATCGCCATCGTCAAGGTGCCGCGCGTGCTGCCGCGGCTGGTGCGCATGCCGGTCAAGGTGGCGCCCGGGGGGGCGCAGTGCGTCAGTCTGTCCAGCATTGTGCGGGCACACCTGAGCGAACTGTTCCCCGGGCGCGAGGTGACGGAGTTCTCGCAGTTCCGCGTGACGCGGCATTCCGACCTGGCGGTGGACGAAGACGACGTGCGCAATCTGCGCACGGCCCTGCGGCAGGGCCTGCAGCACCGGCATTACGGGCAGGCCGTCCGGCTGGAAGTGTCGGCGAGCTGCTCGCGTTTCCTGTCGGATTTCCTGCAGTCGCAGTTCGCACTGCCCGATGCCGCGCTGTTCCGCGTGCATGGCCCCGTGAACCTGGTGCGCCTCACGCAGCTGGTGGACCTGGTCAACGAACCCGCGCTGCTGTTCCCGCCCTGGCGCTCGGCCTGGCCCCGGCAGGTGCAGGCCGGCACGCCGCTGGTCGAGCAGATCCGGCGCCGCGACATCCTGGCGCACCAGCCGTTCGAGAGTTTCGACGCGGTGCTGCAGTTCCTGCGCGAGGCGGTGAACGATCCGCAGGTGCTGGCCATCAAGCAGACCATCTACCGAACGGGGGCAGACTCCGAGATGATGGAGCTGCTGCGCGAGGCGGTGCGGCGCGGCAAGGAAGTGATGGCCGTGGTGGAGCTGAAGGCCCGTTTCGACGAAGAGGCGAACATCAACTGGGCCGAGGCCCTCGAATCCATCGGCGCGCAGGTGGTGTACGGCGTGGTCGGACTGAAGACGCACGCCAAGATGCTGCTGGTGACCCGCCGCGAGGGCAAGCACCTGAGGCGCTACGGCCACCTGTCGACCGGCAACTACAACCCGCGCACCGCGCGCCTCTACACCGACCTGAGCTATTTCACGGCGGACGCGGACGTGACCGCGGACATGGACGCGGTGTTCAACCACCTGGCCAGCCAGAACAAGCTGCCCAAGCTCAAACGCCTGGTGATGGCGCCGTTCCATCTGCACCGCCAGATGCAGGACCTGATCGCCGCGGTGGGCGAGGCCGCTGCGCGCGGCGAGGATGCCCGCATCGTCGCCAAGATGAACGCCCTGACCGACGAGGCGCTGATGAACGCGCTCGTGGACGCGGGGCGCAAGGGCGCGAAGATCGACCTCATCGTGCGCGGTGCCTGCATGCTGCCCGCGCAGCGCAAGGGCGTGGCCGACAACATCCGCGTTCGCTCGGTGATTGGGCGCTTCCTGGAGCATACGCGGGTGTTCTACTTCCGTGCCGGCAGCGACGAGCAACTGCTGCTGTCGAGCGCGGACTGGATGAACCGCAACATGCTGCGCCGGGTGGAACTGGCCTGGCCGGTGGACGACCCCGAGCTGCGCCAGCGCATCATCGACGAATGCCTGGTGGCCTACCTGCAGGACGACCGCGATGCGTGGACGCTCCAATCCGACGGCACGTACCTGCGTGCGCCGCACCCTGTCTCGGGGCATGGGGCCCAGCAGGCACTCATGCTGCGCTACGGGCCTCCGGGCCCCGTCCTGGCCGGAGCGCCGCCCTCGGCAGCGCGTCCATGATGGACCTGATCCTCTGGCGGCACGCCGAAGCCGAGGAAGCGCGTGAGGGCGCCGATGATCTGGCGCGCCCGTTGACGCCGCGTGGCGAGAAGCAGGCCGCGCGCATGGCGGCCTGGCTGGACCGCCAGCTGCCGGAGGGACTGCGTGTGCTGGTGAGCCCCGCGGTGCGCACGGAATCCACCGCGAAGGCGCTGGGTCGCAAGTACAAGCTCCGGGCGGAACTGCTTCCCGGCGGCACCCCCGCGGACCTGCTGGAGCTGGCGCAGTGGCCGCATGGCCGCGGCGCCGTGCTGGTCGTGGGCCATCAGCCCATGCTGGGGCAGGTGGCCGCGGAACTGCTGGGGCTGCGTGCCCCGGAATGCGCCATCCGGAAGGGAGCCGTCTGGTGGCTGCGCCGGCGTGCACGCGCCGAGGAAAGCGAAACCATCCTCATGGCGGTGCAGGCGCCCGACTTCCTGTAGCGCGCCCGCCGCCCGGCTTCAGTTCTTCTTGTCGGCGCGCGGTTTGGCCGTCTTCGCCGCCTTGGCGGGTGCGACCGGTTCGGTCTTGGCCGGTTCGGCGCGCGGGCGCCCCGTCTTGAGCGAGGGAATCGCCTGCATGGCCTTGGCCAGCGCGGCGTCCTGCAGGCCGTTCAGCAGCACCAGTCCGGCGCGCAGCAGCTCGCTCTTCTTGGCCGGGGTGCCCTGGAGCGCGAGGCGCTGCTTGAGGTTTTCGATCGCCGCGTATTCGTCCTTGGGCATCGTGAAGCTGTCGCGCACGAGTTTCGGCTTGCGGGCCTTGGCGTCGCGCTCGGCCGGCAGGGCAGCGGCCGCGGCCTTCTTCTTCGCCGGGGTGGCGGCCGGTGCCGCGGCAGGCTTGCCGCTGCCGCTTTTGGCGTCTGCGCGGGTCTTGCGATCGGCTTTCGCCTTGGGCTTGGCGCCGGCCCTGGCCTTGGCCTTCGCCTGGGCGGCCGGTGCCGAGGATGCGGATGCGCTGGCAGGGGCTGCAGCGGCGTCGGCGGTGGCGTGGGCGGATTGGGGTGCGGCGGACGTGGAGTCGGACATGGAATGCAATGTAGTAAACGGTATAAACAGTTTATACCGTTACGGATGAGTTTGCATCCCCCGCGGCCGGGATGGCCCCCGCAGCGTCATGTGGCCCCCGTCACGTCATGGCAATTCGGCCGCGAATTCCCACGAGGTTCTTTGCCACGCGACGCCTTCCTCGCGCAGCAGGTGCGCGGATTGCGGGAAGGCCGCGGCCCAGCCGGGCCGGGCCCGCGCGACGAAGCGGTGGCCTTCGCAAGCCAGCGCGATGCCTTCCAGGTCCGGGTCGCGGCGCGCGTGGCACAGGGCCACCGCCATGCGCAGGCAGGCCAGTTCGCGGGCGAGGCGCGGGTTGTCCAGATTGGCCTCGAGCTTGCGCACCTTGCCGCGGTGCCCCTGCACCAGCAGGCTGAGGTGGTGCAGTTCAGAGACCGAGAAGCCCGCCGCGTCGGTGTGCTCCAGGATGTAGGCGCCGTGGTGGTGGTGGTCGCCATGGGAGACGATGCAGCCGATCTCGTGCAGTTGCGCGGCCCACACCAGCTCGCGGTCCCCGTGGTCCGGTGCGCCGGGCTGCGCCACCGGGTGCAATTGCGCGTGGAGCAGGGCGGCCGTGCGGGCGACGCGGCCGGCATGCTGCGCGTCCACCTGGAACCGCTCCATCAGGCCGCGCACCGTGGAGGAGCGCACGTCGTCCGCCGGCAGTTCGCGGTCCAGCAGGTCGTAGAGCACGCCCTGGCGCAGCGCGCCCTGGGCGACCTGCATGGTGCGGATCTCCAGCAGGTCGAAGACGGCGCGCAGCACGCTGATGCCGCCGCCGATCACGGCCCGGCGGTCTTCCTTGAGGCCCTCCAGGCGCACCTTGTCGGCCGAGCGCGCGCGCAGCAGCTGCTCCTGCAGCCAGTCGAGGCCGTCCCGCGTGATCAGGCCGGGCGTGCCCCCCGCGGCGGCCAGCATCTCACCCACCGCGCCGGCGGTGCCGGAGGAGCCGTAGGCCACGTCCCATGCTTGCGGGCGGTAGGTGTTCAGCGCCTCGTCCAGCACCGCCTTCGCGGCGATCTCCGCCGTGCGGAAGGATTCCGCCGTGAACGCTCCGTCGGCGAAATAGCGGTTGGACCAGGCCACGCTGCCCACGCGGAACGAGGCCACCGCGTCGGCGCAGAAGGCATGGCCGAGGATGAGTTCGGTGGAGCGGCCGCCGATGTCCACCACCAGGCGCCGTTCGTCCGACTGGGGCAGCAGGTGCGCCACGCCCTGGTAGATCAGGCGGGCCTCCTCGGGGCCGGAGACGACCTCGATGGGGTGCCCCAGGATGGCGCTGCCCTGCTGCAGGAATGCATCCCGGTTGCGCGCCTCGCGCAGGGTCTGGGTGGCCACGGCCCGGACGCGGTCGGCTGGAAATCCCTTCAGGCGCTCGGCGAAGCGGGCGAGGCAGTCCCAGCCGCGCTGCATGGCCTCCGGCGTGAGGTTGCGCTCGCCGTCCAGACCGCTGCCCTGGCGGACGGTTTCCTTCAGGTACTCGATCCGGCGGATCAGCCCGTGTTCGAAACGCCCGATCTCGAGGCGAAAGCTGTTGGATCCGAGATCCACCGCGGCAAGCAAGGTTCCGTCGTGCATGGTGTCGCGCTCTGCGCGCTGGTTTTTCAGGCGGCGCAGCATAGCACTCAGGGCCGCATTGTCGCGAGCGCCCAGCGTAAGGCGGCGGCATGACAATTCGATGACAGGACGGCAGTCCCTTGGCCCCCCGTTCCGAGGGAAGCCCGGCATGACAGCGGGGCAGGGTCGTCACAGTGCTGTCATAAAGCGCTTCTACATTCGCCATCACTGATTTCTTAACCAAGAGGTTCCTTCATGAAACTGTCTGTGATTCGGGTTCTGGTGTCGGGTGTGGTGGCGGCGGGCGCGTTCTCCAGCGCGTGGGCTCAGCAGGAAGCCACGGGCGCTGGCGCCAGTTTCCCCGCTCCGCTGTATTCCAAGTGGGCGGCCGATTACAACAAGGCAACCGGGGTCAAGATCAACTACCAGTCCGTCGGCTCCGGTGCCGGCCTGCGCCAGATCGAGGCCAAGACGGTCGATTTCGGCGCATCGGACGCCCCCCTGAAGGACGAAGAGCTGGCGAAAAAGGGCCTGGTGCAGTTCCCCACCGTCATCGGCGGCGTGGTGCCGGTCGTCAACATCAAGGGCATCGCCCCCGGCCAGATCAAGCTGAGCGGCCAGGTGCTGGGTGACATCTACCTGGGCAAGGTCACGAACTGGTCCGATGCCGCCATCAAGGCGCTGAACCCCGGCGTGAACCTGCCGGACGCGCAGATCGCTCCGGTGCGCCGTGCCGACGGCTCCGGCACCAGCTTCATCTTCACGAACTACCTGTCGAAGGTCAACGAAGAGTGGAAGTCCAAGGTCGGCGAAGGCACGGCCGTGAACTGGCCCACCGGCGCGGGTGGCAAGGGCAACGAAGGCGTCGCCGCGTTCGTCGGCCGCCTGCCCAACTCCATCGGCTACGTGGAGTACGCCTATGTCAAGCAGAACAAGCTGACCTACGTGCAGCTCCAGAACGCCGACGGCGCCTTCGTGTCGCCCGACGACGACGCCTTCAAGGCCGCTGCGGCCGGCGCCGACTGGTCCAAGAGCTTCTACCAGATCCTGACGAACCAGAAGGGCAAGGAGTCCTGGCCGATCACCGGAGCCACCTTCATCCTGATGCACAAGGCGCAGGACAAGCCCGTGCAGGCCGCCACGTCGCTGAAGTTCTTCGACTGGGCCTACAAGAACGGCGACAAGACCGCCACCGACCTCGACTACGTGCCGATGCCCGACGCCGTGAAGGCCGTGGTGCTGAAGTCCTGGGAAGAGATCAAGGACACTTCGGGCAAGGCGATCTCGCTGAAGTAAGTTCCACCGCCGTCTTCCGCCCGATCCCCTGATCGGGCGGAAGACGGCCAGACCCCCTGCAAAGAAGGCCGCACGCCGTGTCCAGCACCATGCCCGCACGTTCCGCCCCACCGCTGCAGCGCAGCGCAGGCGTCCCCCACACCACACCTCCCCGCGCGCCACTGCTCTCCGGAGCCGTGGCCGACCGCATTTTTGCGTGGCTCGCCCGGGGGGCCGCGATGCTGACCCTGGCGTTGCTGATCGGCATCCTGGTGTCGCTCGTGATCGGCGCGTGGCCGTCCATCGAGAAGTACGGCGTGACGTTCCTGGCCCGCAGCGTGTGGGATCCGGTGCAGAACGACTACGGCGGCCTGGTGATGATCTACGGCACGCTGGCCACCTCGTTCATCGCGCTGCTGATCGCGGTGCCGGTGAGCTTCGGCATCGCGCTGTTCCTGACCGAGCTGTCCCCGGCCTGGCTCAAGCGCCCGCTGGGTACCGCCATCGAACTGCTCGCCGCCGTGCCGTCGATCGTGTACGGCATGTGGGGCCTGATGGTGTTCGGCCCGATCCTCGCGGCCTGGGTGCAGCAGCCGCTGCAGTCGCTGCTGTCGGGCGTTCCCTACCTCGGCGCCCTGGTGTCCGGTCCGCCGGTGGGCATCGGCATCCTGTCGGCCGGGATCATCCTGGCGATCATGATCATTCCGTTCATCGCTTCGGTGATGCGCGACGTTTTCGAAGTCACCCCCGCGCTGCTCAAGGAGTCCGCTTACGGCCTGGGCTCCACGACCTGGGAAGTGGTGTGGAAGGTGGTGCTTCCCTACACCAAGACCGGTGTGCTCGGCGGCGTCATGCTGGGCCTCGGCCGTGCGCTCGGCGAGACGATGGCGGTCACTTTCGTGATCGGCAACATGAACCAGCTCGATTCGCTGTCCGTCTTCCAGGCGGCCAACAGCATCACGTCGGCACTCGCCAACGAATTCGCGGAAGCCGGCGAAGGCCTCCACCAGGCCTCGCTGATCTATCTGGGCCTGGTGCTGTTCTTCATCACCTTCGTCGTGCTGTCGCTCTCCAAGGTGCTGCTGTCGCGCCTGCAGAAGAATGAAGGAACCCGCTCGTGAGCACCTCGCAGCAACTCATTTCCGCGGCCCGGACGGCCAGCGAACGGCAGGCGCGCTACGCCAGCCGCAAGCGCCTGAACAACATCGCCCTCGGCCTGTCGCTGGCGGCCATGGCCTTCGGCGTGTTCTGGCTGGTCTGGATCCTCTGGGAGACGATCCGCCTGGGCATCGGCGGCCTCAGCGTGGCGCTGTTCACGCAGATGACGCCCCCGCCCAACGAAGCCGGCGGCATCTCGAACGCGATCTTCGGGTCGTTCGTGATGGTGATGCTGGCCACGTTCGTCGGCACGCCCATCGGCATCATGGCCGGCGTGTACCTGGCCGAATACGACAAGAGCAGCTGGCTCGCATCCGCCACGCGCTTCGTGAACGACATCCTGCTGTCGGCACCCAGCATCGTGATCGGCCTGTTCGTCTACGCCGTGGTGGTCGCGCGCTTCAAGAGCTTCTCGGCCTACGCGGGCATCCTGGCGCTGGCGCTCATCGTCATCCCGGTGGTCATCCGCACGACCGAGAACATGCTGGTGCTGGTGCCGGCCAGCCTGCGCGAGGCCGCGTATGCCCTGGGCACGCCCAAGTGGAAGGTCATCACCCTGGTGACGCTGCGCGCGGCCCGTGCCGGCGTGATCACGGGGGTGCTGCTCGCGGTGGCCCGCATCGCCGGCGAAACGGCTCCGCTGCTGTTCACCTCGCTCAACAACCAGTTCTGGAACGCCGATCTGTCCAAGCCGACGGCCAGCCTGCCGGTGACCATCTTCAAGTTCGCTATGAGCCCGTACGAGAATTGGCAGCAGCTGGCATGGGCCGGCGTGTTCCTGATCACCGTCGCGGTGCTGGGCCTGAACATCCTCGCCCGGGTGCTGACGCGCCAGAAATCCTGAGACAAACCATTTCCGCCCAGATCGGTCCATTCCCATGTCCACGACTCCCACCGGCGCCTCCAAGATCACGGTCCGCGACCTGAACTTCTACTACGGCAAGTTCCACGCCCTCAAGGGCATCAACCTCGACATTCCGGAGAAGAAGGTCACGGCCTTCATCGGCCCGTCGGGCTGCGGCAAGTCCACGCTGCTGCGCACCTTCAACCGCATGTACGAGCTGTATCCCGAGCAGCGCGCCGAGGGGCAGATCATGCTCGACGGCGAGAACCTGCTCACCAGCAAGCAGGACGTGGCCCTGATCCGTGCCAAGGTGGGCATGGTGTTCCAGAAGCCCACCCCGTTCCCGATGTCGATCTACGACAACATCGCCTTCGGCGTGAAGCTCTTCGAGAGCCTGAACGCCACCGACATGGACGACCGCGTGGAATGGGCGCTGCGCAAGGCGGCCCTCTGGAACGAGGTGAAGGACAAGCTGCACCAGAGCGGCTCCGGCCTCTCCGGCGGCCAGCAGCAGCGCCTGTGCATCGCGCGCGGCATCGCGATCAAGCCCGAGGTGCTGCTGCTCGACGAGCCGTGCTCGGCGCTCGATCCGATCTCCACGGCCAAGGTCGAGGAACTGATCGCCGAGCTGAAGAACGACTACACCGTGGTCATCGTGACCCACAACATGCAGCAGGCCGCACGCTGCAGCGACTACACGGCCTACATGTACCTGGGCGACCTGATGGAATTCGGCGAGACCGAGCAGATGTTCTTCAAGCCCCAGCGCAAGGAGACCGAGGACTACATCACCGGCCGCTTCGGCTGAACGGACGAGGAGACTTCCGCATGCCCGAAAAACACCTTTCTTCCCAGTTCGACAGCGAACTCAACAGCATCTCCGCCCGCGTCATGGAGCTGGGGGGGCTCGTCGAATCCCAGATCCGCCAGGCCATCTACGCGCTGTCGCAGTTCAGCGTGGAGGCTGCCGACCAGGTCGCCGCCACCGAGCATCGCGTGAATGCGATGGAGGTCGAGATCGACCATGAACTGTCGTCCATCATCGCGCGCCGCCAGCCCACGGCCCGCGACCTGCGCCTGCTGATCGCGTTCTCCAAGGCCACGGCCAATCTGGAGCGCATGGGCGACGAGGCCAACAAGATGGCGCGCATGGTCAAGGCCATCATCGAGAGCGGCTCGGCGCGTTCGCTGCCGACCACCGACCTGCGCGTGGCGGCCGACCTGGCGTCGGGCCTGCTGCGCAAGGCGCTGGACGCGTTCGCCCGGCTCGACACGAAGGCGGCCGTCGCGATCCTGAAGGAAGACGACCTGATCGACCGCGAGTTCGACGGCTTCGTGCGCAAGCTCATCACCTACATGATGGAAGACCCGCGCACGATTTCCGCCAGCCTCGATCTGCTGTTCCTCGCCAAGGCCATCGAACGCATCGGCGACCACTCCAAGAACGTGGCCGAGCTCATCATCTATCTCGTCAAGGGCAAGGACGTGCGCCACACGGCCCTCGAGGAGATCGAGTCGGCCGTCCTCTGAAAGGCCCGCTGTCCATGAAGAGACTTCCCCGCGTACTGATTGTCGAAGACGAGTCCGCGATCGCGGAACTGATCGCGGTCAACCTGCGCCACAACGGCTTCCAGCCGATCTGGTCGGAGGACGGCGAATCCGCGCAGCGCGAGCTCGATGCCGTGCTGCCCGACGTGATCCTGCTCGACTGGATGCTGCCCGGCCAGAGCGGCCTGCAGTTGGCGCGCAAGTGGCGCGCCGATGCCCGCACCAAGCCCATCCCCATCCTCATGCTCACGGCCCGTGGCGACGAGCCCGACAAGGTGGCGGGGCTGGATGCCGGCGCGGACGACTACATCACCAAGCCGTTCTCCACGCAGGAACTGCTGGCGCGCATCCGCGCGGTGCTGCGCCGCCGCGCGCCGGAACAGGCGACGGACACGGTGACCATCTCCGAACTGGTGCTGGACGCCGGCACCTACCGCGTGACCTACCAGGGGCAGCAGCTCAAGGTCGGCCCGACGGAGTTCAAGCTGCTGCACTATCTCATGAAGCATCCCGAGCGCGTGCACAGTCGCGCGCAACTGCTCGACAAGGTGTGGGGCGACCATGTGTTCATCGAGGAACGCACGGTGGACGTGCATGTGAAGCGGCTGCGGGAGGCGCTGGGCGTCGCGGGCGCGATGGTCGAGACCGTGCGCGGCGCGGGCTACCGCCTGACGGCGCAGCCGGCCGCCCTGATGCGCGCCTGACTTCCACCAGCCCCCCAGCGGGGGCTTTTTTGTTGATTGCCGATGCGTACCGGGTGGCGAAGGCGGGATGGGAGTGACTTCCGTACCGCCTGGGGGCCGGGCTGCGAGGCGGCGTGCGTTATCTGACAACGAGGCGGCAGGAGCGTGCAGGACCGGCAGACGGCGGTTCCTGCGCAACCTCCCCGGACTTCCATGGTGTGGCGTTGCTTTTTCTTTCTGTCGTTCCAGATCGCCGGCCTGCTGCTGGGATGGCTGTGGGGTGGCCGCTGGGGCGCGGTGGCCACCGCCGCCGGCGCGGCCTGGGCCTGGTTCCTCTGGGATCTCACGCGGGGCTACCGCGTGGTGCGCTGGCTGCGCGACGGTGATCTGGGGCAGGCCCCTGCGCTCAAGGGTGTGTGGGGCGAGTTGGCCGACCGCACGCGGCGCCTGCTGCGCCAGAAGCAGGCCGAGATCGCCGCGAGCGACGCGCGCCTGCAGGAGATCCTGGAAGCCTTGCAGGCCACGCCGAACGGCGTGATGCTGCTCGATGCCGAAGGGCACATCGAGTGGTGCAACCAGATCGTTGCCGCGCATTTCGGGCTGGATGCCACGCGGGATCTGGGCCAGTCGATCGGCAACCTGCTGCGCGATCCCGAATTCAGTGCCTACTACGCCGCGCAGGATTTCTCCGGCGACGTGGTCCTGCAGGGGCGCGAGAGCACGGCCTCGCGGCCGGTGCGCATCTCGGTGCACCTGCATCCCTATGGCGACGGCCGCAAGCTGCTGCTGTCCCGCGACGTCACGGCGCTGGAGCAGGCGGAGGCCATGCGGCGCGACTTCGTGGCCAACGTGTCCCACGAGATCCGCACGCCGCTCACGGTGCTGATGGGTTTCGTCGAGACGCTGCAGACGCTGCCGCTTTCGGCCGAGGAGCGATCGCGCTACCTCGGGATGATGTCGCAGCAGGCGGGCCGGATGCAGAGCGTGGTGCAGGACCTGCTGACGCTGTCGCGGCTCGAAGGCAGCCCGCCACCGGGCCTGACGGAGTGCACCGCCATCGACGCGCTGCTGCGCCGCTGCGAGGACGAGGCGCGGGGCCTGTCGGCGCTGCTGACGCGGAGCCAGTCGGCGGCGCACGTGCTGGAGTTCCCGCCGGCGGAAGCCTTGCGCGGCGCGGGGCAACTGGTGGGTGTGTCGGCCGAGTTGCAGAGCGCGCTGGCGAACCTGATCGGCAACGCGGTGCGCTACACGCCCGCCGGCGGCTGCATCACGGTGGACTGGACGCCGATGCCCGACGGCGGCGGGCGGTTCTCCGTGCGCGACACCGGGCCGGGCATCGATTCGGTGCACATTCCCCGCCTGACCGAGCGCTTCTACCGCGTGGACCGGAGCCGCTCGCGCGATACCGGCGGCACGGGCCTGGGCCTGGCCATCGTCAAGCACGTGGTGCAGCGCCACTCCGCGACGCTGCAGATCGAGAGCACCGTCGGCAAGGGTTCGGTCTTCTCGGTCACGTTCCCGCCGCACCGGATCCAGCGCAGCACGGCCCCCCGGGGCATGGCGCTGCCGGCGCCGGCAACCCGGAGCGGCTGACGCGGCCCGGCGAGGCGGTCATGGCACGGCACGGCGCACTGTGGCGCAGCCCGGCTGCCGCCATGACGGATGTGGAGCCGGAGGATGCGATGCGGCTCCGTCCGCAGCGGCGTGCGAGCCGCTTCAGCGCCCGCCGGCCCGCGCGGCCGAGCCCGCTTTCCTGAGTGCCAGCGCCAGCATGGCGGTGAACACGGCCGCGGTGACCACCAGGGCGAGCGCGCCACCGATCCAGAAGGCGGCGGGCGAGTGCAAGGGCTCCCGGCCCGCGAAACCGGTATAGGCGAGTGCGTAGCCGGCCGGCAGCCCGGCGCCCCAGAGCAGCACGCCGTACGTGGACAGGGGCGCGATCGTGATGCCGTAGCAGCGCAGCACGAAGGCGCAGAACGTCTGCAGCGCGTCGGCGACGTGGTAGAGCGCCACCCAGGCCAGCAGGCCGAAGGCCATCGCAAGCACGTCCGCCGACGCGGTATAGAGCGACGCCAGGGACGCGCGTGCCGCATAGAGCAGGGCGGAGAGCGCGAGGGCGATGGCCCCCGCCATCCGGAAACCCATCCAGGCCACCTGGCGGGCCAGGGCCTCGTCGCCGCTGCCGCGCCAGTAGCTCACGCGCGCGCTGGTGGCGATGGCGAGCGAGAGCGGCACCATGTAGAGGACGGCGGTGAGGTTGGCGGCGATCTGGTGCGCCGCGGCGGCCACCGTGCCCTGCCGGGCGATGAAGAGCGCCATCAGCGTGAAGGACGTAACCTCCACCATCACGGCGAGCCCGGCGGGAACGCCGAGCCGGGCGAAGCGTGCGATCTGTGCGCGGTCCGGCCGCTCCAGCCGACGCCACAATGCGAGCCGCGCATAGAGGGAAGAGGACCGGACCAGCCCGATGGCGATGGCCAGCAGCAGGTAGTTGACCACCAGCGTGGCCCAGGCGCAGCCCACGGCACCCTGCGCCGGCAGGCCCGCGAAGCCGAAGGTGAAGGCGATCGAGAGCGGGATCTTGACCAGCAGCGACCCCATCTGCAGCCAGGTGACGAGCTGCGGTCGGCCCAGGGCCTGGTTGAGCGTGGTGTAGAGGCGGAAGGCGAGGGCCGGCGGCAGGGCGGTGGCGAGCACGGTCAGGTAGCGGCCGACTTCCGCGCGCAGATCGGCCGGCACCTCGGTCCAGCGGAGGATGGCGCCCGGCGACAGCAGCACCGCCATGCCCAGCAGGCTGGCGAGCGCGCACAGGTAGAGCGCCTGCCGTACCGAGCGGCCGATGGCGGTGGTTTCCCCGGCACCGCGCTGCTCGGCCCAGACGGGCAGCAGCGCCTGCAGGATGCCCATGAGCGCGACGTACACGCTTACGTAGACCGCCGAGCCGATGGAGAGTGCCGCGAGCGACGCGGGCGCATGGCGGCCCGCGACGATGGTGTCCGTGACGCCGAAGGCCATCACGGCGAGTTGCCCCGCGAGCACGGTGGCTGCGTGGCGCGCGACCTGCGCGCGTTCCGACGGCATCAGGGCTGTCCGCCGCCGGGGCCGGCGCCGATGCGGCGCAGCACCAGCAGCTGGTCGCCGCGGTCGGTCGGACGCGGCACCACCGCCACCTGCTCCCAGCCGCCGCCGCGTGTCAGCCGGTCGACGGTCTGCTGCGTGGAGGCGTCGGCCACCAGCCATCGGCATTCGCTCTGGCGTATTTCAGAAGCGCGCGTCACCGGCAGCATCGTCCAGCTGCCGTGGTACTGCAGGCCAGCGGTCTGCGCGCGGCCGAGGCCGTGTACGAGCAGGCAGCCGGGATCGGCACCCAGCACGCGCGCAAGGCTGTCGGACTGCGGCCGGTAGCTGCGGCCGTAGTCCAGCAGCGGGAGCCACAGCGTCATCAGCAGCAGCCAGCCGAGGGCGGCGCCGCTGGCCGGCAGGACCAGGCTTTTCCAGATTTCGGTGCGGTTGCGGGACACGCGCCACGCCACCAGCGCGCACCAGGCCAGGGTGGCCAGCAACGCCACGCCGAAGGCCATGGCGGAAAACTCCGCGGTGTAGCCGGGCGCGAGCTTCGCGACGTTCGCGGCCGGCTTCGCGGGCACGCCGGTCTGCACCGAGATCCAGATCACCCAGATGGCGATGGCCGAAGCGCTGAAGAACAGCAGCGTGAACCAGTCGATGAGCGAGGCGATGGCACGCCGCAGCGTGGGCAGGGCGAAGGCCGCGAGCGTGGCCAGGGCGGGGAGCCCGAGCAGCAGGGCGCGGTCGGCCGGCTGCGTCGTCACCGTGGCGGACACGGTCACGGCGACGAACCACAGCGGAAGCAGCAGGTGCCGGTGCAGCGTCCTGCTGACGATCTGCCGGCGCCAGCGCCAGAGCGTCCAGAGCGCGAGGGGCCAGGCCGGCCACGCGAACCAGATCAGCAGGCGCACCAGGCTCTGCCATTCCTTGGCTTCGTCCTCGGTGACGATGCGCCAGCGCCAGAGATCGAGCGCGCCCGCCAGCCCCGCCGCGAGGGCCGTGAGCAGGGCGAGCGCCACGCCCCCCGCCCACCGCGGGGCGGGCGATGGCCTGGCGGAGACGGCGGCGTCGTCGTCGGCGCCCGTGGTGCATGCGACCAGCAGGGCACTGCCGCCGCCCAGCAGCATGGCGAGGGTCGGGGCGCCGCTCAGCACCAGTCCCAGCAGTCCGGCCGCTGCAGCGGCCAGGCTGGCCGCGAACGCCGGCAGGCTCCGCCGGGGCAGGCTGGCGGCCGCGAAGAACAGCAGGGCCGTGAAGGCGAGCTGGGTGAGGTAGCTCGTGACTTCGTGGGAGAGCTGCGCGAGGCCCAGGCAGGCCAGCAGGGCCAGCAGGGCGCCGTCGGCCATGGCCCGGGCATAGTCGGGCGGCGAGGCCTCACCCCCGAAGGCGAATGCCACGGGCTGGGCGGCCGGGCTGCGGGCGAGGTGGTACATGCCCCACCAGGTCGCGGCGAGCGTGGCGACCAGCAGCGCGGCGAAGGGCAGGCGCGCGGCCGTCTCCGCGGCCAGCCAGGACGGCGCGGCCTGGATGGCGAGCGCGCCGAGCCAGTAGGGCAGCAGGCCGTCGGTGTCCGGCGCCATGCCTGCGAGCGAGGGCGACATCCAGTCGGTGGCCCCGCGGGCCAGCTCGAGCATGTAGCCGAAGGCGGTCACGTCCGCGTTCTTCCAGGGCGAGCGGGCCACGAAACCGGGCACGACATACGCCAGGCACAGCAGCAGCAGCGCCCAGCGCGGCAGCGGCCGTGCGGCGCCTCGGGTCACGATGGCGGGGTTCGGAGGATTCACGCGTGGAAGGCTGGAACGATCGCCCGACAGTAAGGGGAAAAGCAAAAAGGCAGCGCGGACGTGCCGGGCTGCCTTTGGAGGAGGGGGGGCCGCAGGGGCCGTGGCCCCGGCGCGCGCCCGCCGGTCCGGCGGGGGCTGGAATTACTTCGCAGCCGTGGACGTCTTGCCGAAGCGGTTGCGGAAGCGCTCCACGCGGCCGCCCATGTTGTCCACCGACTTCTGCGTGCCGGTGTAGAAAGGATGCGATTCGCTGGAGGTGTCCAGCTTGAAGAGCGGCAGTTCGCGGCCGTCGTCGGTCGTGCCGGTTTCCTTCGTGTTGACGCAGGAACGGGTCACGAACTTGAAGCCGTTGGACAGGTCCACGAAGAGCACTTCGCGGTAGTTGGGGTGAATGCCTTCTTTCATGGCATGGTCCTTTCAAGGGGGCTGCTGCGGTAGCCACGCCGCACCCATTGCGACGCACTTTCCGCTTCGAAAAAGCCTACCATTATCGCATACCCGCACCCGAGGGCGCCAGCCGCCCGGATGCACCTTTCTGGAAAGCCCTCCATTTTGCGTCTGCTGCACACTTCCGACTGGCACCTGGGCCAGCATTTCATGGGCAAGAGCCGGCAGGCCGAGCACCGTGCGTTCATCGACTGGCTGGCCGCGCAGGCGGCTGCCTGCCAGGCCGATGCCGTGCTGCTGGCCGGCGACGTGTTCGACACCTCGGCCCCGCCCAGCCATGCGCGCGAGCTTTATCACCACGCCGTGCTGTCGCTGCGCGATGCGGGGGCCGCATTGGTGGTGCTGGGCGGCAACCACGATTCTGCCGCGGTGCTCGGCGAGAGCCGCGCGCTGCTGGCCGAACTGGGGGCGCGCGTGGTGCCCTGCGCGGCCGCCACGCCCGAGGAACAGGTGCTGGTGCTGCAGCGGCGCAGCGGCGGGCCGGGCGCCGTGCTGTGCGCGGTGCCGTATCTGCGCGCACGGGAGCTGCTGCTCAGCCTGCCCGGCGAGAGCGCGGCCGACAAGCGGGTGGCCCTGCAGCAGGCGATCCGCGCGCACTACGGAGCGCTGTTCGAGATCGCGCGCGAGCGCAGCGCATCGCTGGGCGGCCTGCCGATCGTCGCCACCGGCCACCTCGCCACCGTCGGTGCCACGGGCGGCGATGCCGTGCGGGACATCTACGTCGGCACGCTGGAGGCCTTCCCGACCGATGCGTTCCCGGCCGCCGACTACATCGCCCTCGGGCACATCCACCAGCCGATGCGGGTGGGCGGGCACGAGCACATCCGCTATTGCGGATCGCCGATTCCGCTGGGATTCGACGAGGCCGCGCAGCACAAGGAGGTGCTGCAGGTGGATTTCGACCTCGCGGGCCTGCAGTCGGTCACGCCGCTGCCGGTGCCGTGTTTCCAGCCGATGGCGTCCCTGCGCGGCAGCCTCGCGGCCCTGCCTGCGGAGCTGGCCGCCGCGGCGCGGGCCGGCACGCCGCAGACGCCCGCCTGGCTCGACGTGGAGGTGGCCGGAGACGACTACCTGCCCGATCTGCAGGCGCGGGTGGCGGCGATGGCCGACGGACTGCCGGTGGAGGTGCTGCGGGTGCGCCGCGCGCGCGGCGGAGCCGCGCCGGCCCTCGTGCCCATCGCCCGTGAAACGCTCGACGAACTGGCACCCGGCGATGTGTTCGAGCGGCGCCTGCGGGAAGAGACGCTGGACGAGGCGCTGCGGGAGCGGCTCGCGGCCCTGCACCGGGGCGTGCTGTCCGACCTGCGGGAAGAGGGGGGCGCATGAGGATCCTGTCGCTGCGGTTGAAGAACCTCAATTCCCTGAAGGGCGAGTGGCGCATCGACTTCACCCAGGCGCCGTTCTCGGACGGCGGGCTGTTCGCGATCACCGGCCCCACGGGGGCGGGCAAGACCACGCTGCTCGACGCGATCTGCCTGGCGCTCTACCACCAGACACCGCGCATCGGCGGCGTCTCGCAGGGGGGCAACGAACTGATGACGCGGCACACCGCCGAATGCCTCGCCGAGGTGGAATTCGCCGTGCCGGGCGGTCGTTACCGGGCCTTCTGGAGCCAGCGGCGCGCGCGCGACCGGTCCGACGGCGCGCTGCAGCCCGCCCAGGTGGAGCTGGCGGAGATCCTCACAGACGATGGCGCGGCCCGCCCGGTCACGCGCAAGGTGCAGGAAAAGCTGCAGCATGTGGAAACGCTGACGGGGCTGGATTTCGGGCGCTTCACCAAGTCGATGCTGCTCGCCCAGGGGGGCTTCGCGGCGTTCCTGGAGGCGCCCGCCGGCAAGCGCGCGGAACTGCTCGAGGAGTTGACGGCCACGGACATCTACGGACGCATCTCGCAGCGCGTGCACGAGCGCGCGCGCGGCGCGAGGGGCGCGCTGGAGGCCGCGCGTGCCCGGGCCGGAGGCGTCGAGCTGCTGGACGCGCCGGCCCGCGACACGCTGGAGCAGGAGGCGGTGGGCCTGGAGGCGCAGTTGCGTGCCCTGCGGGCGCGGCGCACCGGGGCCGAGAACGAGCGCGACTGGTTCGCCGCGGTGGACCGGGCGCGGCAGCGCAGCACGCTCGCGCAGGCGGATGCCGTCGCGGCGGAGGGCGCCTGGACCGCGCGGGACGCCGACGTGCAGCGCCTGCGGCGCGCCGAGCCGGCCATGCGCCTGGCACCCGTGCATGCGGCGTGGCAAGCCGCGCAGCAGGCCGAGGCCACCTGCGCATTGCGGCTGCAGCAGAGCATCGGCCGGATGGAGGCAACTGCCGCGGCGCATGCGCTGGCGCTGGCCCGTGCGGCCGGCGCGGGCCGGCATCTCGCGGCGCTGCGGTTCGGCGAATGGCAGGCGGGCCGGGAAGCGCTGGCAACGCTTGCGGCCGGCGGTATCGACGATCCGCGCCACGCGGCGCTCGCCGAACGGCTGGGCGACTGGCGCAGCCGCTTCAAGGCGCGGGCCCTGTTGCAGGAAGAGATCGGCCGCACACGGACGCAGCGGCAGGAGGCGGCAGATCGGTGCGCCGAGCACGAAAGGCTGCTGCAGGCCGCGGGCGAGGCTGCGCGATTTGCCGATGCGCTGCAGGCCGACGCGCAGGTGGGCGTGGAGCAGGCCCGTGGCGCGTACCTGGAGCGGCTGGCGGGCCGGGACGAGGCCTACTGGCGCGAAGAGCCGATGCGGCTCGCTCGTCAGGGACACCTCTGGGTGCAGGCGCTCGAATGCCGGGAGCGCATGGACGCGCTGCGTGCGGAACAGGCGCGGCGATCGGCGGAGGAGTCGGAGCGGCAAGGGCGAGCGGATGCATTGGAGGCATCGCTGCAGCAGCTCGCCGCACGGCATGCCGACGGCCAGCAGCGCGTGCGCGACCAGGAGCGCCTGCTCGCGCAGGAGCGGCGCATCCAGTCGCTCGAAACCCACCGCCAGCACCTGCGGCCCGGTGAATCCTGCCCGCTCTGCGGCGCCACCGAGCACCCGGCGCTGGATGCCTACGAAGCGCTGGACGTTTCCGCCACCGAGGCGGCGCTGGAGAGCGCCAGGCGCGCGCTGGACGCCATCGCCGACGAGCGGCGCCGCTCCGAAGCCGAGTGGGCCACGCTGCGCACGCAGCAGGTCCGCTCCCGGGAGGATGCAGCCGCCGGAGATCGCACCGCAGCGGAGCTGCAGGACCGATGGCGGGCGCTGTGCGAGGCCCTGGACTGGCCCGCCGATCGCACCGACAGCGTGTCGCTGGAGGACGCACGACGGCGGCATGCCGAGACCGTGGCGGACGTGCAGGCGCGCGGAGCCGAACTGGCGCGGGCGCGCGAGCGCGTCGACACCGCGCAGCGCGCGCTGCAACAGGCCGAACGCGAGGCCGGCGCCGCGCGGCAGGCTCGGGCACTGGCGGAGAGGGACCTGCAGGCCCAGCGGCAGCAATTGCAATCTCTGGCGGAAACGCTCGACCGGCTGGCGGCGGAGCTGGAGAACACCGAGAACGCCCTGGCGCAGGAACTTGCGGGCCAGGGGTACGACATGCCCGCGCAGCCGGGGCGCTGGCTGCAGCAGCGGACGCACGCACTGGAGGCATGGCAGGCCGACTGCGCCCGCCGGCAGGGCCTGCTGGCGCAACTGCCGCTGCAACAGCAGCGGGCGAAGGACGCAGAGGCCGTGGCGCAGGAATGGGCGCAGCGCCGGGATGCGTCGTTGCGTGCGTCCGGGGGCATTGCCGTGCCCGATGCAGATTCCGCGGGCGTGGACGGCGAAGCGTGGGCGCCCGACCGGCTGGAAGATCTGCTGCAGCAGGCGGCGCAGGATGTGCAGACCCATGCAGCAGCCCTGGCCACGCTGGCGGGCACGCGTGACGCGCAGCGGCAGGCCCATGCCCTCGCGGCCGAAGAGCGGGTACGCAGCGCGGCTGCCTGGGAATCCACCCTCACGGAAAGCCCCTTCGCGGATGCCGAAGACTTCCTCGCCGCCCGTCTGGAGCCCGCCGAACGGCAGGCCCTGGAAGACGGCGTGGAGCGCGCCCGGCAGGCGCTCACCGCCGCGCAGGCGCTGCACCGCGAGGCCGCACAGGCGCTGGAGACGCTGCTGTCAGCGCCGCGTTCCGTCCGCGCGCTGCCCGAGGTGGAGGCCGAGCTGGCCGAACTGGAGGCGCAGAGCACGCAGGCCGCACAGCGCCAGGGCGAGATCGCCGGCCGGCTGCGGGAGGACGCGCGCCGGCGCGAGAGCCTGCAGGCGCTGCTTGCGGAAATCGCGGCGCTGGAGGCCGATGCCGACGCATGGCAGCACCTGAACGGCCTGATCGGGTCGGCCGACGGCGCCAAGTACCGCAAGTTCGCCCAGGGACTCACGCTGGACCACTTGGTGCACCTGGCCAATCTGCGGCTGCAGCGGCTGCATGGCCGCTACCAGCTCGCTCGCCGCGCCGGGGGCGACCTCGAAATGGAGGTGATCGACACCTGGCAGGCCGACGTGGCGCGCGACACGCGCACGCTGTCGGGGGGCGAAAGCTTCCTCGTGAGCCTGGCGCTGGCCCTGGCGCTCTCCGACCTCGTGAGCCACAAGACCCGCATCGACTCGCTGTTCCTCGACGAAGGCTTCGGCACGCTCGACCCGGACACGCTGGAGATCGCGCTCGACGCGCTCGACAGCCTGCAATCCGGCGGCAAGGCGATCGGCATCATCAGCCACGTGGAGGCGGTGAAGGACCGCATTCCCGTGCAGATCCGCGTGCGCAAGGGCGTGGGCCTGGGCTACAGCGCGCTGGAGCGCCGCTTCGCCGTGACCGCCGGCGGTGGCGGCGGCGGCTGACCCCGCGCGGCGGGCCGGCATGCGAAAAGGCCCCGCCGCGTCGCCGTGGCGGGGCCCCTGGGCCCTTCGCAGGGAATGCGTCGCGCGGATCAGCCGCCGCGGCGCATCATGTCGAAGAAGTCGACGTTCGTCTTGGTGGCCTTCATGTTCTTGATCATCAGCTCCATGCTTTCGATCTCGTCCATGTTGTAGAGGAACTGCCGCAGGATGCGGGTCTTCTGCAGGATTTCCGGGGGCAGCAGCAGTTCTTCGCGGCGCGTGCCGCTCTTGTTGAGCTCGATCGCCGGGAACACGCGCTTCTCGTAGAGGCGGCGGTTCAGGTGGATTTCGCTGTTGCCGGTGCCCTTGAACTCTTCGAAGATCACTTCGTCCATGCGGCTGCCGGTATCGACCAGGGCCGTGGCGATGATCGTGAGCGAGCCGCCTTCTTCCACCTTGCGCGCGGCGCCGAAGAAGCGCTTGGGACGCTGCAGCGCAGCGGCGTCCACGCCGCCCGAGAGCACCTTGCCGGAGGAGGGCACGACGTTGTTGTAGGCACGGGCCAGGCGGGTGATGGAATCCAGCAGGATCACCACGTCCTTCTTCAGCTCCACGAGGCGCTTGGCGCGCTCGATCACCATCTCGGCCACGTGCACGTGGCGGGCGGCGGGCTCGTCGAAGGTGGAGGCGATGATCTCGCCCTTGACCGTGCGCTGCATCTCGGTCACTTCCTCGGGGCGCTCGTCCACCAGCAGCACCATCAGGTGCACGTCGGGGTTGTTGGCCGTGATGGCGTGGGCGATGTGCTGCATCATCATCGTCTTGCCGCTCTTGGGCGGCGCCACGATCAGCGCGCGCTGGCCGCGGCCGATGGGGGCGATGATGTCGATGATGCGGCCCGTGATGTTCTCTTCGCCCTTCATGTCGCGCTCGAGCTTCATCTGCTCCTTGGGGAACAGCGGGGTCAGGTTCTCGAACATGACCTTGTGCTTGTTCTGCTCGGGCGGGCCGCCGTTCACGGCGTCGAGCTTGGTCAGCGCGAAGTAGCGCTCGCCGTCCTTGGGCGTGCGGACCTCCCCCTCGATCATGTCGCCCGTGTGCAGGTTGAAGCGGCGCACCTGGCTGGGGGAGATGTAGATGTCGTCCGTGCTCGCGGTGTAGCTCGTGTCCGGGCTGCGCAGGAAGCCGAAGCCGTCGGGAAGGATCTCCAGCACGCCGTCCGCGAAGACCTGCTCGCCGGCCTTCGCCCGCTTCTTGATGATCGCGAACATCAGTTCCTGCTTGCGCATGCGACCGGTGTTCTCGATCTCCAGCTCTTCGGCCTGCTTGAGCACTTCGGACACGTGCAGTGCCTTGAGTTCGTTTAGATGCATGGGGGTGACTCCGGAACGGA
>Ga0308159_1001449_pt1 | contig 34068 bp, 29 predicted proteins | sample PhyCR1_FD_201040 | JGI IMG/M metagenome (GOLD analysis project Ga0308159, IMG submission 201040) | Phyllosphere microbial communities from UC Gill Tract Community Farm, Albany, California, United States - DLSLC.R1 | ecosystem: Host-associated > Plants > Phyllosphere > Unclassified | place: USA... | reverse complement strand
TGCTGGCGTTCAGCTTCGCGATGCTGATGGTGTTCCGCGAGGGCATCTACGCGTGGTATTCGCTCTCGTGCGCCTGTGCGCTGCTGGCGCTGGCGAGCCTGAACGGGCACACGCTGCGCTATCCCTTTGCGCACTGGCCCGCGGCGGCGGGCCTCTTCTACACCCTGGCGCCACCGCTCTGGGCCATGTCCAAGCTGCTGTTCGGGCGCAGCCTGCTGCGCCTGGCGCACTACGCGCCGCGCACCGACCGGCTGGTGCTGGCCCTCGTCGCCGCGCTGGGCGCCGCCACCGTCTACGGGCTGCTGGGCCCGCACCCGCTCTGGCTGTTCCGCGCGGTGCAGGCCTCGGTGGTGGTGTCCACCGCGGTGCTGGCCGCCGGTGCGCTGATCGCGGTGCGCCGGCGCTACTGGCCGGCCGTGCTCTACAGTGCCGGCGTGCTGCTGCTGCTCCTGGGCATCTGCGCGATCATCGTCGCGAGCTGGGGCTGGGTGGCCTGGACGCCGGGGCAGATGGACGTCACCCAGGCCGCGCTGGTGGCCGAATCGCTGATCTTCGCTGCCGCCATGGCCTCGCGCCTGCGCATGCTGCGCATGTCGGAGCAGGCGCTCGGCCGGCGCACGCGCGAACTCGTGGAAGTGCTGGGCACCGACGCCCTCACCGGCGCGGCCAACCGTGCGGGCCTTGGGCGCCGGGCCGGCGCGGCGCTGGAGGCGGGCGAGCCGTTCGCGCTCATGCTGCTCGACCTGGACGGTTTCAAGGCGGTGAACGACACCCATGGCCACGCCGCGGGCGACGCGGTGCTGGTGGCGCTGGTGCAGCGCCTGCGCGCCCTGCTGCGCGAGGACGATCTGGTGGCGCGGCTGGGTGGCGACGAATTCGTGGTGCTGCTGGCCGGCGCACCGCCGCGCGCGGCCCTGGCGGACAAGGCCCGCGCCATGGCACGGGCCGTGGCCGTGCCCCTCGGCTTCGAGGACCGCAGCCTGTGCGTGGGCCTCAGCGTCGGCATTGCCGGCCATCCTGGCGACGGCCGCACCCTCGAAGCCCTGCTGCGCGCGGCCGACACCGCGATGTACGCCAGCAAGCGCCGCGGCCCGCGGGCGGGTGCGGAGTGCTTCGCCTTCGCGAGCGACCTGGCCCCGCCGCCCTGACCTTGCCGCGCGCTACTTCATCGGCCAGACGACGCCGTTGTCGTTCAGGATGGCGTCGAGCGGCAGGTCATGCGGCTCGGGCTCGAAATCCTCCAGGAACCCATGGGTGAAGCCCAGGCCCACGGTGGTGGGCACCGGGTAGAGCGTGGCCAGGGTGCGGTCGTAGAAGCCGCCGCCGTAGCCCAGGCGGTAGCCGCCGGGGCCGTAGCCCACGCAGGGCACGAACAGCAGCGTGGGCACGATGACCTCGGTATCCTTGGGCTTCGGGATGCCGTAGGCGTCTTCCTCCATCGGGCAGCCGGGATACCAGGCGTGGAAGGTGAGGGTCTTGTGCTCCTTGTTCACCACCGGCAGGCCGATGCGGCGGCGCTGCGGTTCGTCCAGCAGCTCGCCATCCTCCTTCCAGCGGTGCAGCGCGGGCAGGGGATCGAACTCGCCCTTGATCGGCCAGTAGGCGCCGATGACGGTGTCGGGCCGGTCCACCAGCCAGATGCGCATCACGCGCTGCAGGAGGTCGGAGCGCCGCAGGCGGTCCGGCAGGTTCAGGCGTTCCTCGATCAATGCGCGCCGCAGGGCTGTTTTGTCCATCACATAATTCCCCAATGCAATTCCTCACGATTCTGACACCGCTCCTGGCCGCCGCGGTCATGGCCACCGCCGCAGCGCCTGTCCAGGCCCAAAACCGGGGCGACGAGGCGTTGCTGCAAATGCAGCAGGCCTACCGCAAGGGCGACCGCGCGCGGCTCACGCAACTGCTGCCCGACATGCGCGGCCACGTGCTGGAGCCGTGGGGAGCGTACTGGGAGCTGCGGGCCCGCCTCGACCAGGCCACGCCGCAGGAGGTGGCGGCCTTCCTGCAGCGCTTCGCCGGCACCTACCAGGAGGACCGGCTGCGCAACGACTGGCTGCTGCTCGTCGGCCAGCGGCGCGACTGGGCCCAGTTCAGCGCGCTGCACCCGCTCTACCGCATGAACGACGACCGCGAGGTGCGCTGCTACGCGCTGCTGGTGGACCAGATCAAGGGCTCGGCGCCCCCGGAGGCTGCCGGCGAAGTGCTGCGCAACTGGTACGGGCTGCGCGAGGCCGACGACGGCTGCACGCATGCCGCGGCGGAATTCTTCGCCGACAAGCGCATCGCCGCCATGGACGTGTGGCGCAAGGCGCGCCTGGCCGCGGAAAGCAACCGGGCGCGGGTCACGCGCAATGCGGTCGAGATCGTGGCGCCCGAGGCGCTGCCGATGCTGCGCGAGGTGTTCGATGCGCCCGCCAAATTCCTCGCGAGCCGTGCCACGGCGCCGGGCCGCATGCGGCAGGAGCTGGTGGTGCTGGCCCTCATCAAGATGGCCGTGTCCGACCCCGGCACCGCGGCCCGGCTCCTGGACTCCAAGTGGGGCGTGCAGCTCAGCCCCGAAGAGCGCAACTGGGTGTGGGGCGTGATCGGCAAGCAGACCGCCATCGCGCTTTCGCCGGATGCGCTGGGGTATTTCGGCAACGTCTCCAAGGATGCCGACCTGACCGACGACATGCTCGGCTGGAAGGTGCGCGCCGCCCTGCGCGCGGGCCAGTGGAAGCAGGTGGCCAAGGCGATCGACGCGATGAGCCCGCCCGGCCGTCAGGACCCCGCCTGGACGTACTGGCGCGCCCGTGCATGGCTGTCGAACCGCCCGGGCGACGAGGACCGCGCCAGGGCGCGCGAACTGCTGGAACGCATCGCCGGCCCGAGCGGGTTCTATGAACAGCTGGCGCTGGAGGAGCTCGGCCAGCGCGTGACGGTGCCGCTGCCCCCCGTGCCGCCCACGCCCGAGGAACAGGCCGCCGCGCGCGCCAATCCGGGCTTCGTGCGCAGCCTGTATGCCATCGGCCTGGGCCTGCGGAACGAAGGCGTGCGCGAGTGGAACTACACCACCAACCTGCACACGCCGGGCGGCATGGGCGACCGCGAACTGCTCGCCGCGGCGGACCTCGCCTGCCAGCGCGAGCTGTGGGACCGCTGCATCAACACCAGCGAGCGCACCAAGACCTTCGCGGACGTGGGCCAGCGCTTTCCGATGCCGTTCCGCAATGCCGTCGTCGCGCGCGCGCAGGCCATCGGGCTCGATCCGGCCTACGTCTACGGCCTCATCCGGCAGGAGAGCCGCTTCATCATGGACGCCCGCTCGGGCGTGGGCGCATCGGGCCTCATGCAGGTGATGCCGGCCACCGCGCGCTGGACGGCCCGCAAGATCGGCATGGCGGACTTCACGCCGGACCAGATCAACGACCGCGACACCAACATCGCCATCGGCACCGCCTACCTGAAGCTCGCGCTCGACGACTTCGAGGGCTCCATGCCCATGGCCGCGGCCGCCTACAACGCCGGCCCCGGCCGGCCGCGCAACTGGCGCAACGGTCCCGTGCTGGAGGCCGCGATCTGGGCCGAGAACATCCCGTTCGCGGAAACGCGCGACTACGTCAAGAAGGTGCTCTCCAACACCACGACGTACGCCGCGATCCTGACCGGCCAGCCGCAATCGCTCAAGGCCCGGCTCGGCAGCGTGGGCCCGCGCGATGCGGCCACGCCGGACCCGAGCCGCGAACTGCCGTGACCGGCTGGGCTGCCGGCACAGGGGTGCCGTGGCCGGGCGCGAGCCTCCGGGCCGCGGTCGCGTCCCGGGCCTGCCGTGTTGCCGCAGCCCGCGCCGTCAGGCGTTGTGCAGCGTTTCCCCCTCCCGCCGCGCAGCCCCGCTGCGCACCAGCTCCTGCACCAGCGCCTGCTGCCAGGCCGCGCGCGGCTGGTCCGCGAAATGGCCGGCATGCAGCTGGCCGAAATACGGCGTGGCGTCGGCCCAGGCATGCAGCCTTGCGAGCGGCACGCTCTGCCATTCGAGCAGCTTGTACTTGAGCAGCACCTTGGCGGCATAGAGCGCATGGCGGGCCGGGTCGCGCACGAAGCCGTCGAGCCGGCGCCAGGCGGTGTCGAGCGCGGCGTCCACGTCGGTGAACACGGCGCCGTGGCCGGGCACGATGGTGCGGGGCGCCAGGCCGGCGATCAGGTCCAGCGTGGCCGCCACGTCCGCGAAGGCATGCGTGCCCTCCAGCTCGGGGAAGACCACGCCGAAACCGTTCTGCCAGAGCGCGTCGGCCGACAGCAGCACCCGGCAGCGGGGCTCGAACAGCACCACCGAATGGGTGTCGTGCCCGGGCGCGGCATGGATCTGCCAGTCGTGCGCGCCCAGGCGCACCGTGCGCCCCGGCTCCAGCAGGCCGTCCAGGCGGAAGGGCGGGCACTCCTGGCCCGTGGGCGTGTAGCTGAGGGCCTGCGGGTCCCAGTCGCGCACGTGCGCTGCCTGGCCGGGCGGCACCAGGGTGCGCGCGGCGGGCCAGGCCTGCTGCAGGGCCGCATTGCCGCCGCAGTGGTCGCTGTGCAGATGGGTGTTGGCGATCAGCGCGAGCGGCCGGTCCTGCAGCGCGGCACCCACCAGGGCCACCGTCTGCGCCGCATGGGTGCAGTAGCCGGTGTCCACCACCGCGGCCGCGTCCTCGCCCACGCAGACGATGTTGTTGGCGGAAAGCCAGCCGCGCTCCAGCACGGTGGTGCCGGGCGGCAGGATCGGGGGAGCACTGGAGGGCGCGGGGAGTGGGACGGATGGCATGGGGGATCTTTCGGCGCCGCGGTGCGGACCGCGGCGGAGCGGCCCCGGGCACGCCGGAGGGGTTCCGCGCGCCGTGTCCGCGGGCCAGTATGGCACCGGCGGCCGCCGTTCATCCATCCGGGGCAACCCTTCGCGCCCTGCGGCGCAATCCGTCAGGTCGCGCCGGCCCAGCGGCCTGTCAGAAGGTCACGCCCGCGCAGAGGATCACGTTCGCATAGGGCGTGCACTCGCCCGTGCGCACCACGGCGCGCGCATCGCGCAGCAGGCGCTTGAATTCCTCGTGCGAAAGGGTCTGCGGCGCCACGGGAAGCGCGCCCGCCCAGGCGGGCAGGGCGCCGTCGGCGCGGGCGACGGCCTCGGTGGCGATCACCGCGCGCTCCACCTGCATCTCGGAGAGCACGGCGCGCAGCACGTCGGCCACCGCGGGCAGGCCCGGGCAGACGGCCAGGTCGATGCGGCGCGGGCCGTCGGGGATCGGCAGGCCGGCGTCGCCGATGGCGATCATGTCGCCGTGGCCGAGCTGGGCGATGGCGTGGGAGAGTTCGGCGTGCAGCAGGGTGGTGCGCTTCATGCGATGCGGCTCCAGTCGGGGGGCAGGGGCGATGCGGCCGTTTCGGCACGCGTGGGGATCGACGGTTGCGCGCCCGGGCGGGTGACGCACAGCGCGGCGGCGCGCACGCCCGTCTGCACCGCCAGGTCGAGCGATTCGCCGCGCGCGAGCGCGACGGTCAGGGCGCCCAGGAAGGTGTCGCCCGCCGCGGTGGTGTCCACTGCCTGCACGCGCAGGCCCGGGTGGTGCCGGCAGCCGCTGCCGTCGCAGGCCACGGCGCCCGCAGCGCCGAGCGTGACCACCACGCGCTCCGGGCCCAGCGCGCGCAGCAGCCGTGCGGCATGGGCCGCGTCCTCGGGCGTGCGCACCTCGCAGTCGGCGAACAGCGCGGCCTCCACCTCGTTGGCCACGAGCGTGTCCACCAGCCGCCAGAGCGTATCGGGAATGGGCTGCATCGGCGACGGATTGAGCACCACGGGGCATCCGGCCTGGCGGGCGCGCGCGGCGGCGGCCTGCACCTGCGGCAGCGGCACTTCGAACTGCAGCAGCAGGCCGTCGGCGCCGCGCAGGGCCGTGTCCAGCGCGTCGGCATCGATCGCGAAGCGGGCGTTCGCCCCGCCGACCACGACGATCCGGTTTTCCCCGGTGGATTCCACCGTGATGCAGGCGACGCCGGTGGGCGCTTCCGTGTCGGTCTGCACGCCGGCATGGTCGATGCCGTCGCCGTCCAGGGCCGCGCGCAGCGCGGCGCCGTGCGCGTCGTCGCCCACGCGGCCGAGCAGGTGCACCCGGGCGCCCTGCCGGGCGCAGGCCACGGCCTGGTTGCCGCCCTTGCCGCCGGGAATGTGGTGCAGCGATTCGGCCATCACGGTCTCGCCGCCGCCGGGCGCGCGCGGCACGCGCAGCACGATGTCCATGTTGAGGCTGCCCACCACGGCGATGCGCGGCAGGGCGGGGCGGGATTCGGTGCCCGTGGCGGAAGGATGCGGAGCGGTCATGCGGAAGGCGAAGGCGAAGTCGAGGGTGACGGCGGAGAAGGCGGCGAAGCGGATGGCGCAGAAGACGCACGCTCCGGGCCGGGCCGCGCGGCGGCCGCGGATACCGCAGCGGTGGAGGCGCGCAGGCGCAGCTCGGGCTGCAGCAGCATCTGGCGGCGGTCCTGCCGCGCGTTGTCGATGCGTTCGAGCAGCATGTCCACCGCGGCCGTGCCGATCTGCCGCTTGGGCTGGACGACCGTGGTGAGCGGCGGGCTGGTGAAGGCGGCGAGCGCGATGTCGTCGAAGCCCACGATGGAGAGGTTCTCGGGCACGCGCAGGCCGCGTTCGTGGGCGGCGCACAGGGCGCCGATGGCCATGAGGTCGTTGCCGACGAAGGCGGCGGTGGGCGGCTGCGGGGACGACAGCACGGCCTGCATGGCCTCGTAGCCGCCCTGGCTGGTGAAGTCGCCGTGCCACAGCAGGCCGCCGGCGTCGATGCCGGCTTCGGCGAGCGCATCCCGCCAGCCCGCGATGCGCTGCTCGCTCGGCGCCAGGCCCTGGGGCCCGCCGATGCAGGCGATTCGCCGGTGGCCGAGCCACAGCAGGTGGCGGGTGGCCAGCAGGCCGCCGTCGCGGTGGGCGGTCTCCACGAGGTCGCAGGGCTGCTCGGGCACTTCGATCTCGCGGTCGACGAGCACGGTGGGAATGCTCAGCCCTTCGAGCTGGCGCGCAAGCGTGGCGTCCTGCCCCGTGGAGACCACGATCAGCCCGTCCACGCGCCGCTCGGCCAGCACCTGCAGGTAGGAGGCCTGCCGGTGCGCGTCGTCGTGCGTGTTGCAGAGGATGAGGTTGTAGCCCGCGCCGAAGCAGTGGTTCTCCACGCTGTGCACCACCTCCGCGAAATACGGGTTGGAGCTGTTGGGGATCAGCATCCCGAGCGTGCGCGTGTGGTTGCTCTTGAGGCTGCGCGCGATCGCGCTGGGCACGTAGCCCAGGTCGCGGATCGCGGCCTCCACGCGGTTGCGTCCCTCGGCGCTCACGTGCCGCGTGCTGTTCACCACGTGCGATACCGTGGTGACGGAGACGCCCGCCCGCCGCGCCACGTCCTTGATGGTCGCCATGTGCGTGCGCGCTGCGTCAGACGGCCGCGCGGCGCTGCCGCAGCGTGTCGATGATGACGGCGGCCACGATCACGCAGCCGGTGATGATGCGCTTGCTGGGCTCGCTCGCGCCGATCTGCGCGAGGCCGGCCTCCAGCACCGCGATGATGAGCACGCCGAAGGCCGTGGTCACCACCGAGCCGCGCCCGCCCATGAGGCTGGTGCCGCCGATCACGACGGCCGCGATCACCTGCAGCTCCATGCCGGCGCCGGCGTTCGGGTCGGCGGCCTCCAGGCGCGCCGACTGCATCAGGCCGGCCAGGCCCGCCAGCAGGCCGGTGAGCGCGAACACCGCGATGCGGATCGGCCGCGGGTCGACGCCGGCCAGGCGCATGGCCTCTTCGTTGGTGCCGATGCCCACCATGCAGCGGCCGAACACGGTGCGCGACAGCACCAGCTGCGCCACCACCACGATCAGCAGCGCGATGCCGAAGGCCGTCGAGATGCCCGCCACCACGGGCGCGGCGAGCCAGGAGATCGCATCGCCCACGTACTGCGTGCGCGAATCCGTCACCAGGTAGGCGCTGCCGCGCACCGCCTCCAGCATGCCCAGCGACACGATGAAGGACGGTAGCCGCCAGGCCACCGACACGGCGCCGGTGATGGTGCCGCACACCAGGCCGGTGGCGAGCGCCAGCGCCGCCGCGGCCGGCACGCTCCAGCCCCATTGCAGGATGGCCGCGGCCGAGGTGGCGGCCGACAGCGCCATCACCGAGCCGACCGACAGGTCGATGCCCGCGATGATGAGCACGAAGGTCATGCCCACGGCCATCACCGCGAGCGCGGGAATCTCGTTGGCGATGGTGACGAAGGTCTCGGCGCTCCAGAAGTATTCAGAGAGCCAGGAGAAGAGTCCGACCATGCCGGCCAGCACGATCGCGAGGCCCAGGTAGGTGCCCAGCTGCGTGCGCCAGAGCGGCACGGACGGCGCGGCGGCGGCGGGAGCGGAAGAGGGGGACGTGGTGGCGGTCATGCGGAAGCGGGAGAAGCAGGGGAGGTGGGGGATGCGGAAGCGGCGCCTTCGGCGCGCGGACGGTCTTCGGCGTCGGAGAACGCGGCGGCCAGCAGCGACTGCTCGGTCCATTCGCCGCGCTCGAACACGGCGACCAGCCGGCCGCCGCTCATCACGCCGATGCGGTCGGCCATGGCCATCAGCTCGCGCAGGTCGGACGACACCATCAGCAGTGCGCGGCCCTCGGTGGCCATGCGGTCGAGCTCGGCGTACAGGTCGGCGCGCGCGCCCACGTCCACGCCGCGCGTGGGCTCGTCGAGCAGAAGCACCCGGCCGTCGCGGTGCAGCCAGCGCGCGAACACCACCTTCTGCTGGTTGCCGCCCGAGAGCTGCCCCACCGGCTGTTCCGGCCCGCGGCAGCGCACGCGCAGCGTGCGGATGAAGCCCTGCACCACGGCGCTTTCGTGCGCGCGCCGCAGCCAGCCCGCGCGCGACACGGCGGACAGGTCCGACAGCGTGGCGTTCACGCGGATCGGCTGCGTGAGCAGCAGGCCCTGCGACTTGCGGTCCTCGCTCACCAGGCCGATGCCGGCCGCGATGGCGGCCAGCGGCGAGCGGAAGCCGCGTTCGTAGGTGCGCTCCGCGACGGGCGAACCGCCGGTGGATGGGGAAGCGGGGCCCGCCGCCAGCGTGACGCTGCCGCGGTCCGCCCGGTCGGCACCGAAGAGCAGGCGCAGCAGCTCGGTGCGGCCCGAACCCACGAGGCCGGCGATGCCGAACACCTCGCCGGTATGCAGCGTGAGGCTCACGTCCTGCACCGCCGTGCCGCGGCCGATGCCGTCCACGCGCATCGCCACCGGGCCGGCCGCGCGGCGCGGGCGGTGCTCCAGGTCGTTCACCGCGCGCCCCACCATGCGCTGCACGAGGTCGGCTTCGGAGAGGCCCGCCATCGGGCGGGCGTCCACCAGCGCGCCGTCGCGCAGCACCGCCACGCGGTCGGCGATGCGGCGCAGCTCCTCCAGCCGGTGGGAGACGTAGATGATGGCCACGCCGCGGGCCGTGAGGCGCGCGATCTGCTCGAACAGGTAGTTGGTCTCGCGCGGCGTGAGCATCGCCGTGGGCTCGTCGAGCACCAGGATGCGGGTGTCGTCCTGCAGGTTGCGGGCGATCTCCACCATCTGCTGCTGGCCTATCCCTAAGCGCGACACCGGCGTGGCCGGATCGATGCCGGTGAGGCCGATCTTGGCGAGCTGGCGGCGGGCCGCGTCGTGCATCGCGCCCCGGCGCAGCCAGCCCATGCGGTGCGGCAGGCGGCCCATGAGCAGGTTCTCCGCGACGGTCAGCGTGGGCACCAGGCCCAGCTCCTGCATCACCATGCGCACGCCCTGGCGCTCGGCGTCGCGGCGGGAAGCGGGGGCATACGGCTCGCCCGCCAGGCGCAGGCTGCCGCGCGTCGCGGGCTCCAGCCCGCAGAGGATCTTCGACAGCGTGCTCTTGCCCGCGCCGTTCTCGCCGGTCAGCGCCAGCACTTCGCCGGCATGCAGCGACAGCGTGACCCCGTGCAGCACGGTGGTGGTGTGGTAGTCCTTGCCCACGCCGAGCATTTCGAGCAGCGGCGCGGATGCGGGCGATGGGGCCGGCGGAGCGGCGGTGTCTGGAGTGTGATCGGCCACGGTGAGCGATCCCGAAAAGAAAATGAAAGCCGCACGCACCAGCGCGGGTGCCGGACGGGCGGCAGGGCATTGCGCCTCCGCGCCGCGCCGTGCGGTGCGGGCGGAAAGCGGCGCGGCGGCGGCAGCGGCGGCGGCAGCAGCGGGCACGGGCGCGCCGGTGCAGTGCCGGCAGGCGAAACCACCGCGCGCGGCGGGCGCCGCGCGGAGCCGGTTTACTTGCCGGAGCCCTTGGTCACCAGCACCACTTCGGTCTTCACCTCGGCGGGCAGCTGGGCCTGCGGCGTCTTGGCGGCGAGCGCCTTCAGTGCCATCTCGATGCCGAACACGGCCTGCTTGGCGGCGTACTGGTCGGCCGTGGCGAGCACGCGGCCGTCGGCCAGCATCGGCTTGATGGCGTTGATGTTGTCGTAGCCCACCACCTGCACCTTGCCGGTCTTGCCGGCGGCCTTCACGGCGGCCACGGCGCCCAGCGCCATGCTGTCGTTGCCGGCGAGCAGGGCGACGAGGTCGGGGTGCTCGCGCAGCATGCCCGCGGCCACGGTGTTGCCCTTCTCGATCTCCCACTGGCCGGACTGCACGCCCACCACGGTGATGTTGGCGGCCTTCATTGCGTCCTGGAAGCCCAGCGTGCGCTGCTGCGCGTTGAAGGTGGTCGAGACGCCTTCGATGATGCCGACCTTCTCGCCGGCCTTCAGCTGCTTGGCCAGGTAGTCGCCCACCAGCTTGGCGCCCGCACGGTTGTCGGGGCCGACGAACGGCACGTTCAGGCTCTTTTCCTTGAGCGCGTCGGTGTCCAGGCGGTTGTCGATGTTGACCACGAGGATGCCCTTGTCCACGGCGGCCTTGACGGCGGGCACCAGGGCCTTGGAATCGGCGGGCGCCAGCACGATCGCGCTCACCTTCTGCGCCACGGCCTGCTCGATCATCTTGATCTGCGCGGCGGTGTCGGTCTCGTTCTTGATGCCGTTGGCGAGCAGCGTGTACTCGCCGGCATGCGCCTTCTGGTGCGCCTTGGCGCCGTCCTCCATGGTGCGGAAGAACTCGTTGGCGAGCGACTTCATCACCAGCGCGACCTTCGGCTTGTCCTGCGCGAAGGCGGGCTGCGCGAGCAGGCCACCGGCGAGGGCCAGCACGGCGGCGGTCTGGAGGGTGCGGCGGTTCAAGGGCATGGATGTCTCCGGGTTGTGGTCGAAAAAAGAGAATAAGTCGGCAGCAGGCGCTCCCTGCATCGGGGGGCAGTGCGTGCGCGGCCGCTATGGTAATCAAAGAAAACGTTTGCGCAAACGTTTGCGCACTTTCGTCGGGCAGCGAGTTACTTGCCCATTTCCCGCGGAGAGCGGGGTGGCGCTTACATATGGACGCAAAAAAAAAGGGCGCGGCCATGGACCGCGCCCCGGGGCGCCGCAATCCTGCGCAGCGGGCCTCACGGCCTGGGATGGTGCCCAGGAGCCGGGCCTTCCCCGTTCAGGGTTGCAGGCCCAGGTCCGCGGCACCGCAACCCGGGCGGCCACCCGCCGCGAAAACCGCCCCCCGGCTGTTGAGGCAGGCACCCGCGAAGTCCACCCGTGCGAATAGCTGCAGGTCACGCAACATATACAGCCGGCCCGTGATCATGCCGGTGCGGCCGACGGTGAGGCTCTCGATCCGGTAGGTGCCGTCGGCCGGACCTGCCAGGCTGCTGTTGCAGGCGACCTTGCCCTCGGATTGCAGGCCGCCGCCCACCAGGCGATAGGTGCCGTTGAAATTGCACTGCGCCGTTCCGGTGTGGATGTATTGCATCGTGAACACGCCGCTCTCCGCCTTGATGTCTAGCGTGACCGGCACGATGGCGCCCACGAAGCGGTCGAAGTTCCCGTACACCGCGAACTGGTTGCTGAAGCGGATCGGGTACTCCTCGTAGTGGAAGCGCGAAATGCGGCGCGGCACGTCGCCGGGCAGCGTCACGGTGCCGGTGGTGGCCGAATCGAACGTGATCTGGATCGGCCCGGTGTTGGCCGCCAGTTCCCCAGCGCTGGCGGTGCCGCCCGCGCCGATGGCGGGGCCGTTGCGGAACTCCTGCAGCGTGCCCTGGAAGGCCGAGGAATCGGTGGCGCGCAGCCCGCTGGCCTGCAGGAACACGGCGCTTCCGTCGCCGCGGTAGCCCAGGTACGACACGATCATCGCCCGGCCGTTCTGCATGTCGATCTGCAGGCTGCGGCCCGGCTTGCCGTTCAGCTCGCCGTCGAAGGCCCACATGCCGGGCTCGGGTTCGACCGGCGGTGTGTTCGCCGTCTGCGCGAGCGTGGGCACGGCCGCGGCGAAGAGGGTGCAGGCCGCCGTCAGCGGGCCGAGCGCGTGGGAACGAAAGCGGTGGCGGATACGGGTGCTGTCCATGGAATCTCCCTGATTTTCAAATGGGCCACCACTGTCGCTACCGGCCCCACCGCCTGTCAAGCCTTCCGGGGAAGGGGTCAGGCCGCCGGGCCGCGCAGCTCGCGCCGCAGGATCTTGCCTACGTTGGTCTTGGGCAGCGCGTCGCGGAACTCGATGTGGCGCGGCCGCTTGTAGCCCGTGAGCTGCTCGTGGCAGTAGCGCATCACTGCCTCTTCGGTGAGCGCGGGATCGCTGCGCACGACGAAGACCTTGATCGCCTCCCCCTGCTTCTCGTCCGGCACCCCGACGGCGGCGCATTCCAGGACGCCCGGGCACAGCGCGATCACCTGCTCCAGTTCGTTGGGGAACACGTTGAAGCCGGAGACGAGGATCATGTCCTTCTTGCGGTCGATGATGCGCGTGCGGCCCTGCGCATCCATCACGCCGATGTCGCCCGTGCGCAGGAAGCCGTCGGCCGTGAAGGCGCGGGCGTACTCCTCGGGCTGCTGGTAGTAGCCGGACATCACGTTGGGGCCGCGGATGCAGATCTCTCCCGGCTGCCCGACGGGCAGGCTCTCGCCCGCATCGTCCTTGATCGCGATGTCGATGCCCGGCAGCGGCAGGCCGATGGTGCCGGTGAACTCCGTGTTGTCCACGGGATTGTTGGTGCCGATGGCGCAGGTCTCGCTCATGCCCCAGCCTTCGATCATGGTGTTGCCCGTGACCTTCTGCCACTGCAGCGCGGTGCTCTCCGATGCGGCCATGCCGCCGGCCTGCGACACGCACAGGTGCGAGAAATCGAGCGCGCGGAACTCCGCGTTCTGCAGCAGCGCGTTGAAGAGCGTGTTCACCGCGGGCATCATGTGGAAGGGGCGCTTCTTCAGCACCGCCACGAACTTCGGGATGTCGCGCGGGTTCGGGATCAGCGTGAGGTGCGAGCCCTGGCGGATGGCCAGCAGGCACAGCGTCAGCGCGAAGATGTGGTAGAGCGGCAGCGCGGCGATGCTGTTGGCCTGGCGCACGTCGCCGATGCGGGCCAGCGCGGGCGTGAACCAGGCCTCGGCCTGCAGCGTGGCCGCCACGATGTTGCGGTGCGTGAGCACCGCGCCCTTCGAGAGACCCGTGGTGCCGCCCGTGTACTGCAGGAACGCGGCGGAGTCGAGCGTCGCGGTGCTCGGCGCCAGCGTGTGCCGCGCACCGTCGGCCAGGGCCGCGGGCAGCGGCGTCACGCGCCGGCCGCCCGACAGCGGCAGATCGAACGCCGGCACCATGCGCGCGAGGTGCCGCACCGCGAAGGTGAGCCAGCGTCCGCGCACGGGCCCGAGCAGGTCGCCCAGCGCCGTGATCACCACGTGCTTCACGGCCGTGCGCTCCACCACCTCGGAGAGCGTGCGCGCGAAGTTCTCGAGGATGACGATCGCCTCCGCGCCGGAGTCGCGCAGCTGGTGCTCCAGCTCGCGCGGCGTGTAGAGCGGGTTCACGTTCACGCAGGTGTAGCCGGCGCGGAGCACCGCGGCCATCGCCACGGCGAACTGCGGCACGTTGGGCAGCATGATCGCCACGCGCGCGCCCTGCGCCAGCCCCTGGGCCTGCAGCCAGGCGCCCAGCCGCGTGCTCAACCGGCCGAGCTCCGCATAGTCCATCCATTGCTCCATGCAGACCGAGAACGGATGGGCGGCATGGCGCTCCAGCGATTCCTCCAGCAGGTGCGCCACCGAGCGGTAGCGCGCGGGATCGACCTCGTGCGGCACGCCGGGCGGGTAGTTCTTCAGCCAGATCCGTTCCATGGATGTCTTTCCTTCGTGTTCTGCCGGGCGGTGGCGGGTGGATGCGGGAGTGCGGGCACGCCCTTCGGCGCAGGCCGCCATCGATTGTGGAAACCGCCGGGCGGCTGTCCATCGGGTCAGCCCCAGGGTCGCGTGGGCGCACCCGGCCGCGGGTCTCCTGCGTGACATGATCGGCCCCGTACGCCGGGGCGCATCGACCCCGGCAGCGGAGGACGCGACGTGACGAATGCAGGATGGCAGCGGTGGTTGGTGGCGGCGCAGCTCGCCGGCGCGGCGGGATGGGCGGTCTGGCTCTGGCCGCATTCGCCGGCCTGGGCTATCGTGGGGGCAGGGCTGTGGCTGCTCGGCCCCCGGCTCTGGCTCGGCCTGCAGTTCGTGCTGATGCTGCGCGCCAACCGGGGCGGCCCGGTGCCGGCGCCGCCGGCCGCGCGCGTGCTGCGCGCCTGGTGGGCGGAAACGCAATGGGCCGGCCGGGTGTTCGGCTGGTGGCAGCCGTTCCGCCATGCCGCGGTGCCCGACTGGCTGCCGCCGGCCCCGGCGAAGGGCGCGGACCCGGACCCGGCGCCGGCGCCGCGTGGCGTGGTGCTGGTGCACGGTTTTCTGTGCAACCGCGGTTTCTGGATGCCCTGGTTCGCGCTGCTGCGCCGCCGTGGCCACGCCTTCGCGGCCGTCACGCTGGAGCCGCCGTTCGGCGCGATCGACGGCTACACCGCCACCATCGACGCCGCCGTGCAGCGGGTGGCGGATGCCACGGGCCGCCCCCCAGTCGTGATCGGCCACAGCATGGGCGGCCTGGCCGTGCGCGCCTGGCTGCGCCAGTGCGGCGCATCGGGCATCGGCCGCGTGCACCGCGTGATCACCCTGGGCACGCCCCACGCCGGCACCGAGGCGGCGCGCTTCAGCCGCTCGGACAACGGCCGGCAGATGGTGCCCGGCCATCCGTGGCTCGAGGCCCTGGCCGCGTCCGAGGCGCCCGGCGCCCGCGCGCGCTTCACCTGCTTCTATTCCGACTGCGATAACGTGGTGTATCCCGCCGCGACCGCCACGCTGGCGGGCGCGGACAACCGCCTGGTGACCGGCGCCGCCCACGTGCACATGGCCTTCCACCCGGACGTGGTGCGCGCCTGCCTGGAGATCGCCGCGCAGCCGTGACGCCGTGAGAAAGGCGGCGCCCCACCCGGCAGGTCGTTGGGGTGCGCCGTCAGTCCGCCGCGGGCCGCCGCTGCAGGAGTGCGCCCGAGCGCGCCGCCAGCAGCGCTTCGGCCGCGGGGCGCGGGCTCCAGAGGGGTGCCGCGTGGGTCGCCTGGCGCGGGCCCCGCATCGGCCCCGGGGCCTGGAATTCCCGCGGCAGCCGGCCGTGCAGGGCAAAGCCTTCCGGTCCCGCCGGCCGGCCGGCCGCGGTCCGCGGCGGCAGCGAGGCCGCAGCAGCCGTGCGGCGGGCGATGCCGGCCACCGTGGGCTCCGGCGCGGCGGAGGGCAGGCGCCGCACGACCGGCGCCACGGGGGCGACGCCCCCCGCCAGCGATTGCGGCGACAGGCCGGACGGAGGGCGCAGAAGCAGTGAGGAAACGCCGGTGACACGCGGCATGGGGCGGCTTTCTCGCGCCGCGGGACGCCCGCGCACCGTGCGCGGCGGCCCCTGGCGGCGGGCAATGGGGAGGGAGGCCGCCATGCTCGCCGCGGCGCGGCGCCGCCGCGGCGGGCATGCGGAAGCCGCCGCCATGCGCGCGAAGGGCCCATGGGGTGCCATCCCCTCCGGCCCCGCGCCGCGCGGTGGATGGACCGTCAGGCCGCCACGGCGTCGCGCTCGTCCGCGGCGAACTCGGCCTGCCCGCGCAGGCGGTCGTAGACCGGCGCGAAGTCCGGCTCGGTCATGTGGAACAGCTCGTCGAAGCTGTCGATCACGAAGTAGGTCTGCTGGTAGGTGTCGATCTTGTAGCGGGTGCGCATGGTGCGCTCCAGCTGCAGCGGCAGGCGCTGCGGCTCGGGGCTGTTCACCGAATATTCCAGCTCGCCCGAGGAACTGAGGATGCCCGCCCCGTACGCGCGCAGGGCGCCGCGTTCGCGGATCAGGCCGAATTCGATCGTGTACCAGTAGAGGCGCGAGAGCATCTCGCAGGCGCCCAGGCCGTGCGCCTTCAGGCCGCCCTGGCCGTAGCGCTGCACGTAATCGGCGAACACCGGATTGAAGAGCAGCGGCACGTGGCCGAACAGGTCATGGAAGATGTCCGGCTCGACGATATAGTCGAATTCCTCGGGCGTGCGGATCCAGTCCGTCACCGGGAACTTGCGGTTCGCGAGCAGCGTGAAGAACGGCACCTCGGGGATCAGTCCCGGCACGCCCACGATCTCCCAGCCGGTGGCGCGCTGCAGCCGCTCGTTGATCTCGTCGAAGCGCGGGATGCGGTCGCTCGCGCCCAGCGAGGGCAGCGCGGCGATGAAGGCCTCGCTCGCCCGGCCCGGCAGCAGCGCCGACTGGCGCGCGTAGAGGCGCCGGTAGGTGTCGTGGTCCTGCGGCGTGTAGGCGGCGTAGTCCTGCGCGCAGGTGTAGTCGCTGCCGGCGCGTGCGTAGTCGCCGCGCGGGGGACGGTCGGATTGACCGTAGACGACGGGGGCTTGTCCCATGGCATGTCTCCTTTTTTGTCAAAAGCAGGACCGCCCATGCCCGGGCCGCCCCGCGCTTCAATCCAGCTTGATCTTCGCGGCCTTGATCAAAAAGCCGTACTTGGCGTGCTCGGAACGCACGAACTGGCCGAACGACGCCAGCGTGAGGTCTTCCGCATCCAGGCCCATCTTCTTCAGCTTCGCGGCGCTCGCGGGCGCGTGCATCGCCGTGGTGAAGGCGGTAGCGTACTTGCGGGCCGCGTCGTCCGGCAGCGATGCCGGGGCGAACAGCCCGAACCACGTGACCACGTTGAAGCCCGGCACCTCGTCGTTGATGCTGCGCACGTCGGGCAGCTCGTCGTCGCGGCCGAGCGTGGTGACGCCCAGCGCCTTCAACTTGCCGGCCTGGATGAGCGGCAGCGACGACGCGAGGTTGTCGAACACGAACGACACCTCGCCCGCCTGCAGCGCCTTCAGTGCCGGAGCGGCGCCCTGGAAGGGCACATGCGCCACGCGCGTGTTGGTGAGCGACTTCAGCATCTCGGCCGCGATGTGGCCGATGCTGCCGTTGCCCCCCGAGCCGTACTTGAGCTGGTCCGGGTGCTTCTTCAGGTACTGCACCAGATCGGCCGTCGTCCCGATGTTCAGCGACTTCGCCTGCTCCGCGCCCATCACCAGCACGTTGGGCGTGCGCGCCACCAGGGCGATCGGCTTGAAGTCGCGCAGCGGGTCGTACGGGAAGCCCTTGTAGAGCCACGGATTCACCGCGTGCGTCGCCACCGCGCCCATCACCAGCAGGTTCGCGTCCTTCGGCGCCTTCGCCACCATGTCCGCGCCGGTGTTGCCGCCGGCCCCCGGCTTGTTCACCACCTCCACGGCCCCCAGCGTGCCGCGCACGCCCTCGGCGAGGATGCGCGCGGACGTGTCCAGCGGGCCTCCCGCCGGGTAGGGAACCACGATGGTCAGCGGTGCGGATGCGTTCTGCGCATGCACTGCGCAGGCGGCGCCCGCCAGGATGGCGGCCAGGATGTAACTACGGCGCAACATGGGTCTCTCTCCGTGCTCTTAGGAGGGCGCAGTATAGAGACGGGTCCGCTGCCGGCGCAGTTGGTTACATCAATCGGACGGGCGATGTGTTTAGCCGTCCTTCAACACGCCGCGGCGCATCTGGTCGAGCTCGATGCTCTCGAACAGTGCCTTGAAATTGCCGTTGCCGAAGCCGTCGTCGCCCTTGCGCTGGATGAACTCGAAGAAGATCGGCCCGAGCTGGTTCTCGCTGAAGATCTGCAGCAGGATCGCGTCCTTCTTGCCGTCCACCAGGATCTTGCGCTTGTGCAGTTCCGCCACGTCCTCGCCATGGCCGGGAATGCGCTTGTCCACCAGCTCGTAGTAGGTGTCGATGGTGTCGAGCAGGCGCACGCCCGAGGCGCGCAGCGCGTCCACCGTCTTGTAGAGGTCGTCCGAGCCCATGGCGATGTGCTGGATGCCCTCGCCGTTGTACATGTCCAGGTATTCCTGGATCTGGCCGGCCTTTTCCTTGCCCTCTTCGTTGATCGGGATGCGGATCTTGCCGCAGGGGCTGGTCATGGCCTTGCTCTTGACGCCGGTCACCTGGCCTTCGATGTCGAAGTAGCGGATCTCGCGGAAGTTGAACAGGCGCTCGTAGAAGTTCGCCCATTCGATCATCCGGCCGCGGTGCACGTTGTGCGTCAGGTGGTCGATGTAGGTCAGGCCGTGGCCCTTGGGGTTCAGCGCCTCCTCGGCGGTCACGCCCGGCAGCGGCTCGAAGTCGACGTCGAAGAAGCCGATGTTGCCGATGTCGCCCGGCTGCGCGCCGTTCTTGCCGCGCCAGCGGTCCACGAGGTAGATCAGGCTGTCGCCGATGCCCTTGATGGCCGGGATGTTCAGCTCGCCCGGGCCGGCCTGGCCGGCATAGCCCCAGGCGCCGAGGTTCAGCGCGCGCTCGTAGGCGGCCTTGGCGTCGTGCACGCGGAAGGCGATGGCGCAGACGCTCGGGCCGTGCAGGCGCGCGAAGCGCTGCGCGAAGCTGTCGGGCTCGGCGTTGATGATGAAGTTGATCTCGCCCTGGCGGTAGAGCGTCACGTTCTTGTGGCGGTGGCGTGCCACGGGCTTGAAGCCCATGCCCTCGAACACGCGGCCCATGGCCTGCGGATCGGGAGCGGCGTACTCGATGAATTCGAAGCCGTCGGTGCCCATGGGGTTCTCCCAGGCGGCGGTCTCCTGGGCTGCGTGCTGGGGCAGGGGGGTGTTCATGCGTTGTCTCCGGGGGTTGGCGCATTGATCTGCGTCATGCCACTGTAGGGGCTCGCATGCTCATGTTTCTGGCGAAAGCATCGCGGTCGCCGCTCATCCGCGCAGGAAAACTGCAGGTTTCTTTGGAACTGCGCCGCAGGGCCGTCGCGGACCGACACCGAGGCGGCGGCGCGCTCCGGCCGGCAGGCACGGCGCCCCAGCGGTGGTTCAGCCGCCGGCGCCGCGCAGTGCGAGCGCCGCGTCCACGCGCAGCCGCTCCTCGGGCGTGAAGAGCTGCTGCCGCAGCTGTTGCAGCGCCGGGCCTTCGCCCGTGGCGGCCCGGGCCTGCTGGTACTGGTCCAGGCGCCGCTGCCACTGGCGGTCTTCCTCGTCGCGCCGGGCGAGTGCCTGGGCCGCGGCCTCGCCATACCGTGCGCTGCGCTCCGCGTGGCGGGTGGCATCGTCGGCGTGGCGCGCGTTCAGGTCGGCCGTCTGATCGGCCGCGGCCAGGTGCGCGACGGACGCCTGGCGTGCCGCGCGCAGCGGCTCGGGCAGGGCGGCTTCGGCGGCGCGCATCGCGTCGGCCCGCTGGGATGCGGTGAGCGTACGGTCACCGGCGATCTCCATCCGGGCCAGGGTGTGGCGGTCGAGCGCGGCTTCCTCCGCGAACAGCGCCTCGTACTCCGCCGGCTCGAAGAACTGCTGGCGCAGGCTGTCGCGCGCCTGCATGGCCGTGCGCACCGCCTTCGCATCCGACATGTCGGCCGGCGGCGGCACGCTGCCCAGCGCGGCGCGGTAATCGACGTAGCGCAGCGCCAGGGCCAGGGCCCGCTCCCGCACATCGGCGGCGAAATGCCGGTCCGCCAATACCCGCAGGCGGCGCTTGATCTCTTGCGGATCCTCCGTGGCGCCGGCTTCCAGCGCATCGTTCAGGAACGCGTCGATCGCATAGCGCAGCCCGGGAACCAGCAGCGGATCGGCAAGCGGCCCCGGCGGGCGCGGCGCCAGGAAGGAGGTGCCTGCCGCTTCCGCCCTGCCTGCCCGGCCCGCGGCGCCGTCGTTCCCGGCCACGGACGGGCGGGTGCCTGCGCCGCCGCCCGCCTCCGGGGAGCGCAAGGCGAACCATCCGCTCACGCCCAGTACCAGCAGCGCCGCCAGGAGCGCCGCGGCGGCCCCTCGCCCGCGGGTGCCTGCCATGGGATCAGAGCCCCTGCTGCTTCAGGCGGTTGGCGTGCTGGCGGTAGAGCGTGACCGGATCGACGGAGAACAGATCGCGCAGGCCCACGAAATGGTTGATTTCGTCCAGGTGGTTCTGGCGGTAGTCGCCCAGATGCCTGCCCAGGCGCGTCGAGCAGACGGCCACCAGGCCATCGTTGGCTTCACCGTGCACCGGCCAGAGCAGGGCCAGGGGAGCGTCGCTCGGGTCCAGGGGGTTGGTGAGAACACGGTTGCCGGTCCAGGAGTAGTAGCGCACCCCATTGACCGCCGACGGGCCATCTCCGCAGCCGTCCGCCAGCCCCTGTGGGAAGCGGCGGTTGAAGTCGGCCGCACCGGCCGTGCTCAGCGAATCGAGCGCGGCCTTGGGGACCTGCGGGTAATCCGGCGCGCCCGAGAGCACGCCCATCAACTGGGCGAGCCCCTTGACGGCTTCGTTGGCCACGGATTCCTGCACCGAGCCGGGCGGCAGGCCGCCGCGCACCAGATCGGCCACGCGCGAACCCCGGTTGACGCCCCCGACCGAGGTCACCGAGGCCACCAGCTGCGGTGCCACGCCGGCCACGTAGCGGACGGTGGGGCCGCCATGCGAATGGCCGATCAGGTTCACCTTGGCCGCGCCGGTGATCGCCAGGATGTCCTTGACCTGCGCGAGCAATTGCTCCCCCCGCACTTCGGAGCTGTTGGCGCCCGACACCTGTGCCACGAACACCTGGGCGCCATCGCGCTGCAGGGCCTCGGGAATGCCGTAGAACATGTCCACGCCGAGCAGGGTCTTGAAGCCCAGCAGGCCATGCACCAGCACGATCGGGTAGCGCGTTTGCGTATAGCCCGGCTGGCTGGCCTGGTTCAACGACACCGGCTGTGCGTGGGCGGCCGGTGCGACCAGGGCCAGGGCGAGCGTGGCGCCGGCAGCGAATTGGCTGAGCCGCCCGAGGCGGCGAAGGATTGCGTGCATGGATATCTCCGTGGGTTGCGTGACGGGCAGGACCAGAAAGAGCAGACGCGATAAAAAAGAACGATCGTTCTATTTCAAGGATTCCATTATTCGCCCGCTTACGGTCGAGTTCACCCGGACAAACCCGTAGGGCTGGGGCATCGATGCCGAGGCTTCGTAGAATCCTGTGCCATGAGCGCTTCCCACGCACTGGACCGGCTCGATCGGGCCATCCTGCGCTGCCTTCAAGACAATGGCCGCGAAACCTACGACGTCATCGGCGAGCAGGTCGGCCTGTCGCCCAGTGCCGTGCTGCGGCGCGCCAAGCGCCTGGAGGACGCGGGGGTGATCGACCGCTACGTCGCCCTGGTGCGGCCCGAGGCCGTCGGCCTGGGCCTCACCGCCTACCTGAACGTGCGGCTCGAAAAGCACACCGAGAGCCACAAGCGCAATCCCATGGACCTCTTCCGCGCCAGCGTGCAGACCTGGCCGGAGGTGGTGGAATGCTCCGCGCTCACGGGCGAGATGGATTACCTGCTGCGCGTGGTAGTGGCCGACATGGCGCACTACAGCCGCTTCATCATGGACACGCTGCTCAAGCACCCCAGCGTGCAGGATTGCAAGACCAGCTTCGTGCTGGACCGGGTGAAGAGCACCACCGCCGTGCCGGTGTGACACCTTGGCGACAGCGGAATGCTATGGAATGCATAGTGGAAGGGTGAGGCTCCGCGGCGTCTTGTGGCGGTTCGGAGCGGGCCTTCGTGGTGGCCGAGCGGGACGTCGCATTCGCCCCACGGTGGCGTGATTTTTAGGGGAAAACCCTAAAATCGCGGCATGTCCGCCCCACCCGCCGAGTCCCACGCCCCCCGCCGCGCCGCGCCGCGAGGCGTGCCCGTCGTGGTGCCCATCCGCTCGCTGGGGCCGGAGCACCGGGGCCGGATCGCCGCGCACCTGCTGCGGCTGGAGCCCGGCGACCGCTACCTGCGGTTCGGCTATGCGGCATCGGACGAGCAGGTGCTGCGCTACGTGCAGCAGCTCGATTTCGTGCGCGACGAAGTCTTCGGCATCTACAACCGGCGGCTCGAACTCATCGCCGTCGCCCACCTCGCCTACGGCGACGAGGCCGAGCACCGCAGCTGCGCCGAGTTCGGCGTCTCCGTGCTGGCCCAGGCCCGCGGCCGCCGTTTCGGCGCGCGGCTTTTCGAGCGTGCCGTGATGCACGCGCGCAACCGCGACGTGCGCATGGTGTTCATCCACGCGCTGAGCGAGAACACCGCCATGCTGCGCATCGCGCGCAATGCCGGCGCCGTGGTGCGCCGCGACGGCTCCGAATCCGAGGCCTACCTCGAAATCCCGCCCGCGGGCCTGCACTCGCGCATGGCCCAGAAAGTGGTGCACGGCCTGGCGGAGATGGACTACCAGCTCAAGCGGCAGGCGCGCCAGTTCCGCGCCTTCCTCGCGGGCATGCAGGCCGCGCGCAGCGGCGGGCCGCCGGCCGCCTGAGGCCGCGTCACGGGCATCCGCTATCCTTGGAGCCCTCGCAACCACCGCACGTCCTGCACCCCGAGACCGTGTCCGACCCCCACCCCGCGCGCCCGTCCGACCGTGAAGACAAGCGCACGCTTCTGCAGCGCTTCCTCGAATTCATCCATCCCGGCCCGGACTCCAAGGACGAACTGATCGCCACCCTGGCCGAGGCGGAGGACAACGACGTCATCAACGGCGACGCCCGCGTGATGCTGGAACGCGTGCTGCGCATGGCCGAGATGACGGCCAGCGACGTGATGGTGCCCGCCCCGCGCATGGACCTGATCGACATCGATTCGCCCTACGAGCCGCTGCTCCACCAGGTGATCGACACGGCGCACTCGCGCTTTCCCGTCTACCAGGGCGAGCGCGAGAACATCATCGGCATCCTGATGGCCAAGGACCTGCTGAAGCTGCAGCGGGCGCCCGAGCTGAACCTCCGCGCGCTGCTGCGCTCCGTGGTGTACGTGCCCGAGAGCAAGGGGCTGAACGACCTGCTGCGCGAATTCCGCGCGAACCGCATCCACATGGCGGTGGTGATCGACGAGTTCGGCCGCGTGGCCGGCCTCGTCACCATCGAGGACGTGCTGGAGCAGATCGTGGGCGAGATCGAAGACGAATTCGACATTCCCGAAGACGAAGGCGACATCTTCGCGCTGGCCGACCGCACCTACCGCGTGAGCGGCGACACCCCCGTGGAGCGCGTGGCCGAGGCGTTCGATCTGTCCGCGATCGAAGGCAGCGACCGGGACGAGGAGTTCGACACCATCGGCGGCCTGATCGCGCACGAACTCGGCCATGCGCCGCGCCGCGGCGAATCGCTCGACCTGGCCGGCCTGCGCTTCGTCGTGCTGCACACGAAGGGCGGGGCGGTGCGCTGGTTCAAGGTCTCGCCCGTGCCCGCGGGCGACGGGCCGGACGCCGGCTGAACATGCCGCGCGATGTCTCCGGCGGCCGCCGCTTCGGCGCGCCCGCGCCCACGGCAGCCGCGGCCGGCATGGCCCGCGCGGCGCTGGCCGGGCTGGCCGGCCTCGCGCAGGCCGCATCCATCGCCTGGCCCTGGGGCGGGCAGCCGCTCTGGTGGCTGCAGCTCGCCTCCCTCGCGGCGCTGGCGCGCCTGCTGCTCGGCGCGCGCGGCGCATGGCAGTCGGCGGGCCTGGGCGCCGCCTTCGCCACCGCGTGGCTCACGGGCACGTTCTGGTGGCTGTTCATCTCCATGCACACCTACGGCGGCCTCGCCGCGCCGCTCGCCGTGCTCGCGGTGGTGGGGCTGGCGGCGTTCCTGGGCAGCTACTACGCGGTGGCCGCAGCGGTGTTCGCGCGCGTCAAGGTCCGCATCGCCGGGCGGCGCGGCGTGCTGGCCGTCGCCTTCGGCGCGCTCTGGCTGCTGGCCGAGCTGGCGCGCGGCGTGCTGTGGACCGGGTTCCCGTGGGGGGCCGGCGGCTACGCGCACGTGGACGGCCCCCTGGCGGTGCTGGCGCGCTGGGTCGGCGTGTACGGCATCGGCGCCGTGGCGGCCGGGCTGGCGATGCTGGCCGCGCAGCTGCGCGGATCCGATCTGCGCCGGCCGACGTGCTGGGCCGTCGCCGCCGTGTTCGCCATCGCCTGGGCGGGGCTGGCGGCACAGCGCCACTGCGCGGTGGACGGCTGCGGCGGGCAGGGAGCACAGGAGGCGAAGGCGCCCGCGCCGCTGTCCGTGGCGCTGCTGCAGGGCAACATCCCCCAGGACGAGAAATTCCAGGCCGGCAGCGGCATTCCGCAGGCCCTGCGCTGGTACGGCGATGCGCTGCGCACCGCCGATGCCGCGCTGGTCGTCGCACCCGAGACCGCCATTCCGCTGCTGCCGCAGCAGCTCATGCCGGGCTATCTCGAATCGATCCAGGCGCACTACGCGGGCGGATCGCCGCAGGGCACTTCCACGGCGCCCACCACCGCGCCCCGCGCCGCGCTGCTGGGCATCCCATTGGGCGATGCCGGGCAGGGCTACACCAATTCCGTGATCGGCTTCGCCCCCGGCCTGCCCGCCACCTACCGGTACGACAAGCACCACCTGGTGCCGTTCGGCGAGTTCGTGCCGCCGCTGTTCCGCTGGTTCACCGAACTCATGAACATCCCGCTGGGCGACTTCAACCGCGGCGGCGTCGGGCAGCCTTCGTTCGCGTGGGCCGGGCAGCGGATCGCGCCCAACATCTGCTACGAGGATCTGTTCGGCGAGGAACTGGCGGCGCGCTTCGCCGATCCGGCGTCGGCCCCGACGGTGTTCGTGAACGTGAGCAACATCGCCTGGTTCGGCGATTCCGTCGCCATCGACCAGCATCTTGCGATCAGCCGGATGCGCGCCCTGGAGTTCGAGCGCCCCATGGTGCGCGCCACCAACACGGGCGCGACGGCACTGATCGACCACCGCGGCGTGGTCACCGCGCGCCTGCCGTCCGCGCAGCGCGGCATCCTGCGGGGCGAGGTGGAGGGCCGCGGCGGCGCCGCCACTCCGTTCGCCTGGTGGGCCGCGCGGGCCGGGCTTTGGCCGCTCTGGCTGCTGGGCGCGCTGGTCGTGGCCGCGGCCTTCATGGTGCGGCCCCTGCGGCGCTGACCAGGCCGCTTCGCAGGCGAGAGGCCCGGCGGCCGTTCAGCCGGCAGGGCTGCCTTCCGCATGGTGCGGGCGCGCCAGCACCGCGTGCAGCAGGCCCGGCAGCAGGTCGAGCATGCGCGCCGCATGGCGGTCCGGCGGGCGGTGTTCCGCATGGTAGGCGTAGAGCGGAATCGGCTCGCGGTCGCGCAGCGGCACGGCCACCACCGTGGCCGGGTCCAGGTTGCCGGCCGTGAGGAAGTCCACCACCGTCCATCCCAGGCCGCGCCGCACCAGCTCCACCGCCAGCTGCGAGGTCTGCACCTGGATGCCCAGCTCGGTGTGCACGCCCAGCTCGCGGGCCAGCGCGGCCACGGGCGCGCGCATCGGGTCGTCGCCCAGCAGCGGGATCATGGGCGTGTTCGCGAGGAACGAGATCGGGTCGTTGCGGTTCAGGCGCACGGCCCGCTGCCAGATGTCGCGGCCGACGGCGATCGACAGCGGACCGCTCACCAGCATGCTGCTGCGCACCTGCGGATGGGGGTGCGGATAGAAGCCCAGCGCGAAATCCACCGTGCGCGTGGTCAGCGCTTGCGCCATCTGGTCGGGGTGCAGCGTGCGCACCTCCACCTTCACGCGGGGCGACTGGCGCGCATGCAGCTCCAGCACCGTCGGCAGGAAGGTGTGCGTCACCGAGGGGATCGCCCCCAGCCGCACCTGGCCGCCTTCCGGCTGGCGCAGGTTGAGCGCGGTACGGCGCAGTTCGTCCAGCTGGCGGTAGATCTGCCCGGAGGCCGCGAACAGCGCCTGCGCCTCCGGCGTGGGCACGAGCGCGCCGCGCACCCGGCTGAACAGCGGGTAGCCGAGCTGCAGCTCGGCGTGCGCGATCGTCTTGCTGACGGCCGAGGGCGTGATGCTGACGAGGCGGGCGGCGGCACTCATGTTGCCTGCCTGCATGACGGCCTGGAAGACTTCGAGTTGCCGGAGGTTCATGGCTGGAGAGGGAGCGGATCGGGGGGTATGAATTCCATTCACACCCCGACCTGGATTATTCCCCACAGCCGGGTTACGTCATTCCTAACATACGGCACCCGCACGACGGGCCCGTGACAACGAATCAAACAACCAAGGAGATGAACGAGTGATGGCTTTCCCGCACATGCAATTCAAGCGCCTGCTGGCCGGCGCCGCCTTCGCCGCCTGGGGCCTCGTGGCCGGCGCGCAGACGCAGTCCGCAGCACCCGCCCAGCCGGCCGCCAAGCCCAATGTCGTCGTGCTCGCCACGGGCGGCACGATCGCCGGTGCCGGCGCGACGGCCGCCAACAGCGCCTCGTACGCCGCCGCCAAGGTGCCGGTCGACAAGCTGCTCGCCGGCCTGCCCGAACTCGCCAACGTCGCGTCCGTGAAGGGCGAGCAGGTCTTCCAGATCGCTTCCGAGAGCTTCACCAACGACCAGCTGCTGCAGCTGGGCAAGCGCGTGTCCGCGCTCTCCAAGCAGCCCGACGTGGACGGCATCGTCGTCACCCACGGCACCGACACGCTGGAAGAAACCGCCTACTTCCTGAACCTGGTCGTCCACACCGACAAGCCCATCGTGGTCGTGGGCTCCATGCGCCCGGGCACGGCCCTCTCGGCCGACGGCGCGCTGAACCTGCTGGAGGCCGTCACGGTGGCCGCGAGCAAGGAATCCGCCGGCAAGGGCGTGCTCGTCACCATGAGCGACGAGATCCAGAGCGGCCGCGACGTCACCAAGGGCGTGAACGTCAAGACCCAGGCGTTCCGCAGCCAGTGGGGCCCGCTGGGCATGGTGGTGGAAGGCCAGACCTACTGGTTCCGCGCGCCCGTCAAGCGCCACACGATGCAGTCGGAGTTCAACATCGACGAGATCACCGCCCTGGCGCCCGTGGACATCGTCTACGGCTACGGCAACGTGCCCCGCTCCATCGCCGACGCGGTGGGCAACTCGGGCGTGAAGGCGCTGATCCATGCCGGCACGGGCAACGGCTCGGTGGCCGACCGCGTCGTGCCCGCCCTGCAGGAACTGCGCGGCAAGGGCGTGCAGATCGTGCGCTCCTCGCGCGTGGCCGACGGCTTCGTGCTGCGCAATGCCGAGCAGCCCGACGACAAGTACGACTGGGTGGTGGCGCACGACCTGAACCCCCAGAAGGCACGCATCCTGGCTGCCGTCGCCCTGACGAAGCCCCAGACCAGCAAAGACCTGCAGCGCATCTTCTGGCAGTATTGAGCGGGCAAGCCGCCCGGGCCGTTCCGGCGCTCCGCGCCGGTCGGCCGACCGACCAGGGCCGCCCCGTGCGGCCCTTTTCCTTGCGCGGCGTCAAGCCGCCGCCGCATGGCGCCGTGGGGTCTGTCGCCCCCCGGCTGGGTGGATGCCCCCCGCAGACTGGATAATGCGCGTTCGCGACCGCCGGCGATGCCGGGGTGTGCGCACACGAAACGCGGCGCCGCGCGCCGACCTGGAGCACGACTGACAATGGCTGAATCCTTTTCCTATGAACAACTGATCGCCTCGGGCGAAGGCAGGCTGTTCACCCCCGACAGCGGACGACTCCCGCTGCCGCCCATGCTGATGTTCGACCGCATCACGCACATCGACGCCGACGGCGGCGCGCACGGGCTGGGAAAGATTCGCGCCGAGCTGGACGTGCGCCCCGACCTCTGGTTCTTCGACTGCCACTTCCAGGGCGACCCGGTGATGCCGGGCTGCCTGGGGCTGGACGCCATGTGGCAGCTCATCGGTTTCTACCTGACCTGGCTGCAGCTGCCGGGCCGGGGCCGGGCGCTGGGCGCGGGCGAGGTCAAGTTCACCGGCGAGGTGGGCCCGAACGTCAAGCTCGTCACCTACGAAATCGACATCAAGCGCGTCATCAAGCGCAAGCTGGTCATGGCCATCGGCGACGCCCGCCTGCTGGCCGACGGCCAGGAAATCTACGTGGCCTCCGACCTGCGCGTGGGCCTGTTCAAGCGCGAAGACGGCGGGAAGGACGGCGCACCCGCAGCGGGAGCATCGGCATGACCACGAAGAAGCGCGTCGTCATCACGGGAGCGGGCATCGTCTCGTGCATCGGCAATGACCGGCAGACCGTGACCGCGTCGCTGCGCGAGGGCACCTCCGGCATCCGCGCCATGCCCGAGTTCGCCGAACTCGGCCTGCGCAGCCAGGTGGCGGGCGCACCCCAGATCGACCTGGACGCGGCCATCGACCGCAAGCAGCGCCGCTTCATGGGCGACGCGGCCGCGTATGCCTACCTCTCGCTGAAGGACGCCATCGCACAGTCGGGCCTTGCGCCCGAGCAGATCTCGCACCCGCGCACCGGCCTCATCATGGGATCGGGCGGCGGCTCGCCGGCCCACCAGATCGAGGCGGCGGACACGCTGCGCTCCAAGGGCATCCGCCGCGTCGGCCCCTACCAGGTGACGCGCTGCATGGGCTCGACCGTGTCGGCCAACCTGTCCACCGCGTTCGCCATCAAGGGCATCAACTTCTCCATCACCTCGGCCTGCAGCACCTCCGCGCACTGCGTCGGCATGGCGGCGCAGCAGATCGCCTTCGGCCTGCAGGACGTGATGTTCGCGGGCGGCGGCGAAGAGCTGTCCTGGGGCCTGGCCACGCTGTTCGACGGCATGGGCGCCATGTCGTCCAAGTTCAACGACACGCCCGGGAAGGCCTCGCGCCCCTACGACGCGGACCGCGACGGCTTCGTGATCGCCGGCGGCGGCGGCGCGCTGGTGCTCGAGAGCCTCGAGCATGCGCAGGCCCGCGGCGCCACCATCCTGGCCGAGATCGTCGGCTTCGGCCTGTCGTCGGACGGCGAGGACATGGTCGCGCCCTCGGGCGACGGGGCCATCGCCTGCATGCGGCAGGCCATCGAGGAGGCCGGCGGCGGCCCGATCGACTACGTGAACACGCACGGCACCTCGACCCCCGTGGGCGACCTGCCCGAACTGCGGGCGCTGCGCGAGGTGTTCGGCGATGCCGTGCCGCCGTTCTCCAGCACCAAGTCGCTCACCGGCCATTCGCAGGGCGCGACCGGCGTGCAGGAGGCGATCTACTGCCTCTACATGCTGCAGGACGGTTTCATCGCGGGCTCGGTCAACGTCGAGACGCCCGATCCCGCCGTGGGCGACCTGCCGCTCGTCACCACCACGCGCGACGCGCCGCTGCGCACGGTGCTCTCCAACAGCTTCGGCTTCGGCGGCACCAACGCCAGCCTGGTGCTGCGGCGCTGGGACGGCCGGTAAGCGGGCTGCCGGCGCAGGGCCACGCCCCGGCGCCCCGGGGCCGGCTGCGCGCCGGCCGGCACGCACCGGTCCATCCGCCCGGGGCCTGCGGCGCAGGGCGCCGCGGCCGTCCGTGCCCGCCGTGCGCCGGGCTCCGCCGCGCGGCCCCGTAGAATCCCCGGTTCCGCGCGCTGCGCGGCCATCTTCCAGACCGCGCCCGGGATGGCGGCTCGCCTGCTGCCTGCCGCCCCCGGCCGCCAGGACACACACGCATGTTGACCTTCCAGCAAATCATCCTGAAGCTGCAGTCGTACTGGGACGCCCAGGGCTGCGCGCTCCTGCAGCCCTACGACATGGAAGTGGGCGCGGGCACCTCGCACACGGCCACCTTCCTGCGCGCCCTGGGCCCGGAGCCCTGGAAGGCCGCCTACGTGCAGCCCAGCCGCCGCCCCAAGGACGGCCGCTACGGCGAGAACCCCAACCGGCTGCAGCACTACTACCAGTACCAGGTGGTCCTGAAGCCCGCGCCGGCCAACATCCTGGAGCTGTACCTCGGCTCGCTGGAGGCCCTCGGCTTCGACCTGAAGAAGAACGACATCCGCTTCGTGGAAGACGACTGGGAGAACCCCACGCTCGGCGCCTGGGGCCTGGGGTGGGAAGTCTGGCTCAACGGCATGGAAGTGACCCAGTTCACCTACTTCCAGCAGGTCGGCGGCATCGACTGCAAGCCCGCCACGGGCGAGATCACCTACGGCCTGGAGCGCCTGGCCATGTACCTGCAGGGCGTGGACAACGTCTACAACCTCGCCTGGACCGACACGCTCAAGTACGGCGACGTCTACCACCAGAACGAGGTGGAGCAGTCCACCTACAACTTCGAGCACTCCGACGCCGACTTCCTCTTCACCGCCTTCGCGGCGCACGAGAAGCAGGCCCAGTACCTGATGGAGCAGCAGCTGGCGCTGCCCGCCTACGAGCAGGTGCTCAAGGCCGCGCACAGCTTCAACCTGCTGGATGCGCGCGGCGCGATCTCCGTGACCGAACGGGCCGCCTACATCGGCCGCATCCGCAACCTGGCCCGGGCCGTGGCCCGCAGCTACCTCGACAGCCGCGCCCGCCTGGGCTTCCCCATGGCGCCCCGCGCCTGGGCCGACGAAGTGCTGGCCGACATCGCCAAGGCCGGCCAGCAACAGCAGCAGAAGAAGGAAGCCGCCTGAAGCGGCGGGCCCTGCGGACCGAGAGACACACCACCATGACCCATCCGAACCTTCTCGTCGAACTGTTCGTCGAAGAGCTGCCCCCGAAAGCCCTGCAGAAGCTCGGCGACGCCTTCGCCCAGGTACTGCTGGCGCAGCTGCAGGCCCAGGGCCTCGCCTCCGCCGCCTCGCGCCTGACGGCCTATGCCTCGCCGCGGCGCCTGGCCGCCCACATCACCGAAGTCGCGCCGCAGGCGGCCGACAAGGCCGTCTCGCAGAAGCTCATGCCCGTCACGGTGGGCCTGGACGCCTCCGGCAACGCCACGCCCGCGCTGCTCAAGAAGCTCGCCGCCCTGGGCGCCGACGCTTCCGCCGTGGCCGGCCTGCGCCGCGCACCCGACGGCAAGGCCGAGGCGCTGTTCCTCGACAGCACCGCGCGCGGCGCCACGCTGTCCGAGGGGCTGCAGAAGGCGCTGCAGGAATCCGTCGCCAGGCTGCCCATCCCCAAGGTGATGCGCTACCAGCTCGAATCGGGCTGCGAGCAGCCGGGCTGGACGAGCGTGAGCTTCGTGCGGCCCGCGCACGGCCTCGTGGCGCTGCACGGCACCGAGGTGCTGCTGTCCGTCTCGGTGCTGGGCCTCACGGCCGGCAATGCCACCCACGGCCACCGCTTCGAGGCGGCCGTGGACCCGGTGGTGCTGCGCAGCGCCGACAGCTATGCCGGGCAGCTGGCCGAAGAGGGCGCCGTGATCGCCGGCTTCGCCGAGCGCCGCGCCGAGATCGTCCGCCAGCTGCAGGCCGCCGCCGCGCAGGTGGGTGGCGGCGTGCACCCCATCCAGGACGATGCGCTGCTCGACGAGGTGACCGCCCTGGTCGAACGCCCGAACGTGCTCGTCTGCGAATTCGAGAAGGAATTTCTCGAAGTGCCGCAGGAATGCCTCATCCTCACGATGAAGGCCAACCAGAAATACTTCCCGCTGCTCGACGCCGAAGGCCGGCTCACGCACCGCTTCCTGGTGGTGAGCAACATCCGCCCGGATGACGCGAGCGCCGTGGTCGGCGGCAACGAGCGCGTGGTGCGCCCGCGCCTGGCCGACGCCAAGTTCTTCTTCGACCAGGACCGCAAGAAGACGCTCGAATCCCGCGTCGCCTCGCTCGCCAAGGTGGTCTACCACAACCAGCTCGGCACCCAGGGCGAGCGCGTGGACCGCGTGCGCGCCATCGCCCGTGCCATCGCGCAGCAGATCGGCGACGTGGAGCTGGCCCGCCACGCCGACCAGGCGGCGCAGCTGGCCAAGGCCGACCTCGTGACCGACATGGTGGGCGAATTCCCCGAACTGCAGGGCACCATGGGCCGCTACTACGCCCAGGCCGATGGCCTGCCCGCGGCCGTGGCCGATGCCATCGAAGACCACTACAAGCCGCGCTTCGCGGGCGACACGCTGCCGCGCGGCGACGTGGGCGTGGTGGTGGCGCTGGCCGACAAGCTCGAAACCCTGGTGGGCATGTTCGGCATCGGCAACCTGCCCACGGGCGACCGCGATCCGTTCGCGCTGCGCCGCCATGCGCTGGGCGTGATCCGCATGCTGGTCGAGAAGGAACTTCCGCTCGATCTGGAAACCCTGCTGCACAGCGCGCTGCCCGCCTTCGGCGACAAGATCCAGGACGCCACCGCGCCGCTGGCCGACTTCATCTACGACCGCCTGGCCGGCAGCCTGCGCGAGCAGGGCTACAGCGCCCAGGAAGTCGATGCCGTGCTGGCCCTGCGCCCGCAGCGCCTGGCCCTGGTCGGCAAGCAGCTCGCCGCCGTGCGCGCGTTCGCCGCGCTGCCCGAGGCCCCGGCGCTCGCCGCGGCCAACAAGCGCGTCACCAACATCCTCAAGAAGGCCGGCGACGTGGATGCGCACGTCAACCCCGAGCTGCTGCGCGAGCAGGCCGAAAAGGACCTGTACGCCGCGCTGCAGCGCTTCGTGCCCGAGGCCGACGCGCTCTATGACCGCGGCGACTACACGGGCAGCCTGCAGACGCTGGCCGTGCTGCGCGCGCCGGTGGATGCGTTCTTCGACGACGTGATGGTCAATGCCGAGGAACTGGACCTGCGCCTCAACCGCCAGGGCCTGCTGCAGAGCCTGCACGTGGCGATGAACCGCGTGGCCGACCTCTCGCGCCTGGCCGTCGCCTGAGCGCACGGCGGCGTTCCCCGCGCAGAGCGAGCGACCACGGACTCCGGCCATGCCTCCCACCGCCGCCCCGGACGGGGCCACCCGCACCGCGTGGTGGCTGTTCGCGCCGCCCGCGGCGGTCGTGGGCCTGCGCTGGCTGCTGGAGTGGCACGCCGACCGCTGGCCCGGTCCCGCCGTGTGGCCGCTCGCGCCCTTCGACGGCACCCGCGACCCGGCATGGGCGCTCACCGCCTTCGGTGCCGGTGCGGCCGTCCTGGCCGCCACCGGCTGGCTGCTGCGCCGCGCGGCGCGCCACTGGGGCCGCCCGGCCGCACGCCGCATCGCCCTGGGGCTGTGGGTGCTGGCCTGCGCCGCCGGCGCCATGGCGCTCGCCCTGCGCCACTGGGACGCCCGCCTGCTGCAGCCGCTGCCCGAGGCCCGCGTGACCGTCGCCGGCACGCGTCCCCAGCCGGCCAGCCTGCGCGGGCCCGGAGGCACCCAGGTGGTGCTGCGCTGGGCGGCCGGTGAAGGCGCCCGAGGCGGCGCGGGGCAGGGCGGGGGGGCCGACGCGCCGCCGCCGCTGCTGCTGCGGCAGGCGACGCTACCGCCGGACGCCGCCGCAGGCTGGCAGCCGGGCCAGGCACTGCGCCTGCAGTGGGCGCGGGGCCGCTTCGGCGGCCTCTATGCCACGGGCTGGAGCGCCACCGTGCCCGCCGGCCCCGGCGGCACGGCGCCGCATCTTCCATAATCGCGCGCATGAAACTCGCCATCCTCGACCGCGACGGCACGCTGAACGCTCCCGGCGAGGGCTTCATTTCCTCGCCCGACGAATGGGTGCCCGTGCCGGGTGCCCTTGAAGCCGTGGCGCGCCTCAGCCATGCGGGCTGGCACCTGGCCGTGGCCACCAACCAGCCGGGCCTGGGACGCGGCCTGTTCGACGTGCTCGCGCTCAATGCCATCCATGCGCGCATGCACCGGATGCTCGCCGCCGCGGGCGGGCGCATCGAGGCCATCTTCTACTGTCCGCACGCCCCCGACGAGGGCTGCGCCTGCCGCAAGCCCGCACCGGGGCTGATGGAGCAGATCCGCGAACGCTACGGCGTGGAGGGCGGCGACGTGGTCGTGGTGGGCAGCTGCC
>Ga0308159_1001444_pt1 | contig 34102 bp, 30 predicted proteins | sample PhyCR1_FD_201040 | JGI IMG/M metagenome (GOLD analysis project Ga0308159, IMG submission 201040) | Phyllosphere microbial communities from UC Gill Tract Community Farm, Albany, California, United States - DLSLC.R1 | ecosystem: Host-associated > Plants > Phyllosphere > Unclassified | place: USA... | reverse complement strand
TCATCAACTACTACCCAGGCGCCAATGCCGCTGCACTCGGCTATGTCGAGCGTCTGTGCGAAGCCGACGCCGGCTGGACGGAGAGCCTGATCTACCTGTGGGGCAAACACGGCGTAGGGCGTACGCATCTGTTGCAGGCCGCGTGCTTGCGTTTCGAGCAGATGGGCGAGCCGGCGGTGTACCTGCCGCTGGCCGAGTTGATGGACCGCGGCGTCGAAATCCTCGATAACCTCGAACAGTACGAGCTGGTCTGTCTCGACGACTTGCAGGTGATTGCCGGCAAGGCGGATTGGGAAGAGGCGATGTTTCACCTGTTCAATCGTCTGCGTGACAGCGGTCGGCGTCTGCTGATCGCCGCGTCGACGTCGCCGCGCGAGCTGCCGGTGAAACTGGCCGACCTGAAATCGCGGCTGACCCTGGCGCTGATTTTCCAGATGCGCCCGCTTTCCGACGAAGACAAATTGCGTGCGCTGCAATTGCGCGCATCGCGTCGTGGTTTGCACCTGACCGATGAGGTCGGGCACTTCATTCTGACCCGTGGCACGCGCAGCATGAGTGCATTGTTCGATCTGCTCGAACAGCTCGATCAAGCCTCGCTCCAGGCCCAGCGCAAGCTGACCATTCCTTTCCTCAAAGAAACCCTGGGCTGGTAAGCCGAGCCTGCTGTAGTGCGGGTTTCAAGGGAGGCGCGGCATCTTTCAGGCGCCAGAAAATCCGCTTTCCTGCATGGGTTGCAGGCCGCGTATCGGTTCAAATGGGCTTAAGCGCTTAGATGTAAACGCGAAACCGCCAAGTCACATTTAGTTCGATTGAATTTGCAAATGAGGACGATAGCGGGCATAGTCTCGCCTTCTTTACAACTATCAGCCACGGTCGTGCCCATGCTAAAGCGCTTCGCACCCCTCGTGCCTCTCGCACTCGTCACCCTGTTGTACGGTTGTGCTGCTCATTCTCCAGTTCAAGAGCAGCCTCAACAGGTTAAAAATTCCGCCACGGCCCAGTCTTCCGTTATTTATCAGGAAGAGCTGGACACCGAAAAAGAACTCAACGAATTCAACGGCAAGAAGCCTTATCAGCTTCCTGTTCTGGCCGACAGCATTCTCGAACGCGGCATGTCCCTGATCGGTACCCGTTACCGTTTCGGTGGTACCTCTGAAGCCGGTTTCGATTGCAGCGGTTTCATCGGTTACCTGTTCCGCGAAGAAGCCGGCATGAACCTGCCGCGTTCCACCCGCGAAATGATCAACGTCGATGCGCCGCTGGTTGCGCGCAGCAACCTTGAGCCAGGCGATTTGCTGTTCTTCGCCACCAATGGTCGTCGCGGCCGGGTCAGTCACGCCGGGATCTACCTGGGCGACAACCAGTTCATCCACTCCAGCAGTCGTCGCAGCGGCGGTGTTCGCATTGACAGCCTGGGTGACAGCTACTGGAGCAAGACCTTCATCGAAGCGAAACGCGCATTGGCGAACGCTCCAACCGTGGTCACCGCGCGCAAGTAATTGCCCTGTTGTCGCTGCGTTCGTGGCGACACTCAAGCTACCGGCAAACGGAGTAGACACAAACTTTACAAGGTGAAGTTAAAGTCTTACTTGAAGTTTGCCGCGTAGCCGCTAGAATCCTGAATCATATTGATGGCAAACCGCCTGCGTACAGACGCAGGCGGTTTTGTTTCTGTCCATTTGGCAGAGAAAGCCGCAGCCTGATCAGGATGTTCTGCTTATGACGATGTCGGCCCGCCTCACCTTGATCCTTTGCGTCGCGCTGCTCAGCGCCTGCGCCAGTCGTACACCGCCGCCAGCCCCCGTGGTTCGCGCGCCGATTGTGTTCGGTCCCTCCCAGGCTTTTTCACCGGTCGCTGAAGACGTGCTGTTTCGCGCGCTCGGCCTGGTGGGCACGCCCTATCGCTGGGGCGGCAACACGCCGGATTCGGGGTTCGATTGCAGCGGTCTGATCGGTTTCGTCTACCGCGATGCGGCCGGAATCTCGCTGCCACGCTCCACCCGCGAAATGATCGTCATGCAGGCACCGAACGTCGGCAAGGAAGGCTTGCAGACCGGTGACCTGATTTTCTTCGCTACCAACGGCGGCTCGCAGGTCAGCCACGCGGGCATTTATGTCGGCGAAGGGCGCTTTGTGCATGCACCGGCAACGGGCGGCACGGTCAAGCTCGACAGCCTGTCGAAAGCGTATTGGCAGAAGGCCTATCTGAGTGCCAAGCGAGTATTGCAACCGGGGCAGTTGGCGCATAACCCTTAAAAGGGCAGCGCATAACCCAATGTGGGAGCGAGCCTGCTCGCGAATACGGTACCTCAGTCAAAGCACTTTCGACTGACAGTCCGCCTTCGCGAGCAGGCTCGCTCCTACATTTTTTTGCGTCGCGTTTACATTATTTTGTGGCCGACACGCGCCACACCTTGTTGCCCACATCATCCGCCACCAGCAACCCGCCTTGCGGGTCGATCACCACGCCCACCGGGCGACCCAGCGCGTTTTCGTCCTTGTCGAGGAAGCCGGTCAGCACATCCACCGGCGTGCCATTGGGTATACCGCCACTGAACGGCACGAAAATCACCTTATAGCCACTGTGCGGTTTGCGGTTCCACGAGCCGTGCTGGCCGATGAACGCACCTTCCTTGAATTGCGCAGGCAACGTGTTGCCCTCGGCGAAGGTCAGGCCCAGCGAGGCGGTGTGCGGGCCGACCGCGTAATCCGGGACGATGGCCTTGGCCACCAGATCGAGGTTCTGCGGCTTGACCCGCACATCGACGTGCTGGCCGTAATAGCTGAATGGCCAGCCGTAGAAGCCGCCGTCCTTGACCGAGGTGATGTAGTCCGGCACCAGATCGCTGCCGATCTCGTCACGCTCATTGACCGCCGTCCACAGCGCACCACTGGTCGGCTCCCACGCCAGGCCGTTGGGGTTGCGGATGCCCGAGGCGAAGATCCGGTGATTGCCGGTCGCCCGATCGACTTCCCAGATCGCCGCGCGACCCTCTTCCTGATCCAGGCCGTTTTCGCCGACGTTGCTGTTCGAACCGACGGTGACGTAGAGCTTGCTGCCATCCTTGCTGGCGATCACGTTCTTGGTCCAGTGATGATTCAGCGTGCCGCCCGGCAGGTCGACGACCTTGATCGGTTGGGTCTTGATCTCGGTGGCACCGGGCTCGTAGTTGAAGCGCAACAGGCGATCGGTATCGGCCACGTACAGATCGTTGCCGACCAGGGTCATGCCGAACGGCGAATTGAGATTCTGCAGAAACACCGTGCGGGTCTCGGCCACACCATCCTTGTCGGCATCGCGCAGCAAGGTGATGCGGTTCGGGCTCGGTACCCCGGCACCGGCCTTGCCCATGACCTTTTTCATTACCCAGCCACGGATGCCCTTGCTGTCATCCGGTTTCGGTGGCGCATTGGTTTCGGCTACCAGCACATCACCGTTGGGCAGCACATACAGCCAGCGCGGGTGATCGAGGCCTTCGGCAAATGCTGCGACCTGAGTGCCGGCCGCTGCCGTCGGTTTTGCCCCCTCGGGCCAGCCGATCGCCGGGGCGATGTTCACCGTCGGGATCAGGGTTTTGTTCGGTTCCGGCAGTTTCGGCGACGGGCCAGTGCCGTCGGAGACTTGCAGGCTGGAGGTTTCGCCGCAGGCGCTGAGCCCGCCGGCAAGGGCGATGACAAAAACGAGGTGGGGCTTGCGCATTGCTGATCTTCCCTATGAATGCATTCCTAACCATAGAGGAGGGCGCAAGCCCGATGGTTCAACTGCTCAGCCGCGGGCTTCCTTGAACAGCACGGCGATGCCCGGGTGATAGTTGCCCGCTTCGCTGTGCAATTTGCGGTAGGCGTAGGGGAAATACCAGGCCACGGCGCAGGTGTGTTCCTTTTGCAGGTCGTCGACCATGTCCTGCAATTCTTCGGGGCTGGCGCTGTGCTGGGCTTTTTGCGGGGCGACGAACAGACAGCCGAGCTTGAGATCGCTGGCGTAACTGATGCGTTTGGCGTCCTGAGTGATGTCGGCAAGAGCCTGGGTCAGGTTGAGGTTATTCACCCGTGGCCAGCGCTGGGTGGCCTGAATGAAGGCGCGGTCTTCGCTGCCGGCGATAAACAGATCGGTGCGGGCATTGCGCTCGCCGTCTTCGTTCTGTTTACGGGTGACGGTGTCATTCAAGGTCACCAGTTCGGCCATCCAGGCGGCGGCGGAGAGCAGGCCGAGGTTGGCTTTCTCGTCATGCCAGTACGGCGTGTCGCCGTCGCCGCGCACGGTGTTGTAGCGGTCGATACAGTCAAACCAGCGTTCAAGCACCGGGCGCAGGAATTCCAGGCGCGGGTTGCTGATGATCATGCCTTGCATCGTCATCGTCCTTATTGTTGTGGTGTGCTTTTTCGAGAAAAGCATGGCTCTTTGATATCACTTGTCGCAGTCTGGCACAAGATTGCCGGCAGATAATTGATTGATTGCAGTTTCTCGCCCGTTGGCCGCCTCTTTAATTGACGCTCCATCCCCAACCCTCTAACCTTCGCCGCTTGTTTCAGGTGCTCTGTTACCTGCGTCGACAGAGTGAAACAGGGAAGCCGGTGAGGGTGGTCTTCACGCGAAGCCACGACGATCCCGGCGCTGCCCCCGCAACGGTAAATGAGTGAACACTGCGTTCAATGCCACTGCTCAACAGCGGGAAGGCGCGCAGTCTGGCCAACGCCGCTCATGAGCCCGGAGACCGGCCTGATCCATCCAGCGGCATCACGGTGGGCGATGCCAGGCTTTTTGCCGTCTATTCTTGTGCCTGCCCGCCGTTTACCCGTCTCAACGGAGAGCTCCCATGACCGATTCCCCCGAGCGCGACGGACGCCATCTGGCGCGCATGCAGCGCAAAAAAGCCGTGATCGATGAACGCATCGCCAATTCGCCCGACGAGTGCGGCCTGGTGCTGGTGCTGACCGGCAACGGCAAAGGCAAAAGCAGCTCGGCCTTCGGCATGCTTGCCCGCGCCATGGGCCACGGCATGCAGTGCGGCGTGGTGCAGTTCATCAAGGGCCGCAACAGCACCGGCGAGGAGCTGTTCTTCCGCCGCTTCCCCGAGCAAGTGCGCTTTCATGTGATGGGCGAAGGTTTCACCTGGGAAACCCAGGACCGTCAGCGCGACATCGCCGCCGCCACGGCGGCGTGGGAAGTTTCTCGCGAGCTGCTGCGCGATCCGTCGATCGGTCTGGTGGTGCTCGATGAACTGAACATCGCCCTCAAGCACGGTTATCTGGATCTCGATCAGGTGCTCAGCGATTTGCAGGCGCGGCCGCCGATGCAGCATGTCGTCGTGACCGGGCGCGGCGCCAAGCCGGAAATGATCGAGATGGGCGATACGGTCACGGAAATGGGCATGCTCAAGCACGCCTTCCAGGCCGGGATCAAAGCGCAGAAAGGCGTCGAACTTTGAATCAGCCCCGTCACTGCCCGGCGGTCCTTATCGCCGCGCCGGCCTCCGGCCAGGGCAAGACCACCGTCACCGCCGCACTCGCACGTTTGCATCGCAATCAGGGGCGCAAGGTGCGCGTGTTCAAATGCGGCCCGGACTTTCTCGATCCGATGATCCTCGAGCGCGCCAGCGGTGCGCCGGTCTATCAACTGGACATGTGGATGGTCGGCGAGCAGGAAAGCCGTCGCCTGTTGTGGGAAGCCGCAGGCGAAGCGGACCTGATTCTGATCGAAGGCGTGATGGGTCTGTTTGACGGCACGCCATCGAGCGCTGACCTGGCGCGACACTTTGGCGTGCCGGTGCTCGGGGTGATCGACGGCACCGCCATGGCGCAGACGTTCGGTGCGTTGGCGCTGGGCCTGGCGAAATATCAGCCGGACCTGCCGTTCGCCGGCGTGCTGGCCAACCGCGTCGGTACCTTGCGTCATGCGCAATTGCTCGAAGGCAGCCTCACTGAAGGCCTGCGCTGGTACGGCGCATTGTCGCGCGAGACCGGCATCGAGCTGCCGAGCCGCCATCTCGGCCTGGTGCAGGCCAGCGAACTGAATGATCTGGACCTGCGCCTCGACGCCGCCGCCGATGCCTTGGCCAGCAGTTGCGAAGTCGCCTTGCCGCCGGCCGTCGAGTTCGCCGCGCCGGATGTGATTGCTGCCGAGCCGTTGTTGCACGGCGTGCGGATCGCCGTTGCCCGCGACGAAGCATTTGCCTTCACCTATGGCGCAAGCCTCGATCTGTTGCGGGCGATGGGCGCCGAGTTGAGCTTCTTCTCGCCGATCCGCGATACACAATTGCCGGAGACGGACAGCCTGTATCTGCCGGGCGGATACCCCGAGCTGCATCACGTTGCACTGGCACAGAACACTGCAATGATCGAGGCGATCCGCGCGCACCATGCGGCAGGCAAGCCGTTGCTGGCTGAATGCGGTGGCATGCTGTATCTGCTCGATTCGCTGACCGATGTCGAAGGCACCCGCGCTGAACTGGTCGGGTTGTTGCAGGGCGACGCGGTAATGCAAAAGCGTCTGGCGGCGTTGGCATTGCAGGCGGTTGATCTGCCGGAAGGTTCGCTGCGCGGCCATACTTATCATCACTCCCTGACGACAACCGAGCTGACGCCGATTGCCCGTGGGCTGAGCCCGAATGGCGGGCGCGGGGCCGAGGCGGTCTACCGGCAAGGGCGGATGACGGCTTCTTATGTGCACTTTTATTTTCCGTCGAATCCTGCGGCTGTCGCTGCGCTGTTTGCGCCCGGTCTTGAGACCGCCATCGCTGGCAAGCCAGCTCCCACAGGGGATTACGTTTCGTCAGGTATTGCACCGTCCACTGTGGGAGCTGGCTTGCCAGCGATGGGGCCATGACCGACAACACGTTTTCTGAGGCGGAGCGCCAAGCGGTATACCGAGCCATCGCCGAACGCCGCGACATGCGCCACTTCAGCGGCGGCACCGTTGAACCGCAACTGCTGCGGCGTTTGCTCGAAGCCGCCCATCAAGCCCCCAGCGTCGGCCTCATGCAGCCCTGGCGCTTCATCCGCATCAGCGACCGAACCCTGCGCGGGCAGATCCAGCAACTGGTGGAAGCCGAACGCGTGCGCACCGCCGAAGCCCTCGGCGAGCGCAGCGACGAGTTCATGAAGCTCAAGGTCGAGGGCATCAACGACTGTGCCGAAGTGCTGGTCGCGGCACTGATGGACGATCGCGAAAAGCACATCTTCGGCCGGCGCACTTTGCCGGAAATGGACATGGCTTCGCTGTCCTGCGCGATCCAGAATCTTTGGCTGGCGGCTCGTGCCGAAGGATTGGGCATGGGCTGGGTATCGCTGTTCGAGCCGCAGGCGCTCGCCGATCTGCTGCACTTGCCCGTGGGTGCCAAGCCGCTGGCCGTGCTGTGCCTGGGCCCGGTCGAAGAATTTTACCCGGCGCCGATGCTGGTCCTCGAAGGCTGGGCGCAGGCGCGTCCGCTGAACGAATTGCTGTACGAAAATTATTGGGGAGTGAGTCAATGAGTGTGGCGTTGTTGAGTGTCGCCGCAGTGGCGCTGGATGCGCTGCTCGGTGAACCGAAACGCTGGCATCCGCTGGTGGCCTTCGGCAATTTTGCCGGGCGCATCGAGCAACGTTTCAACGCCGGTGGTCGCGGCTGGCGCAGCCATGGCGTGACCGCGTGGGTGATCGCGGTGCTGCCGCTGACGTTGCTCGCCACGGCGTTGTCCTGGGCGCCTTATGTCGGCTGGATTGTCGAAATTCTTGCGCTGTATTGCGCCCTCGGCATGCGCAGCCTCGGCGAACATGTCGCGCCGGTGGCTGCGGCATTGCGCGCTGATGATCTGGCTGAGGCGCGTACTCGCGTCGGCTATCTGGTCAGTCGCCAGACCGACGAACTCGACAGCAACGCCGTGGCCCGCGCCGCCACCGAATCGGTGCTGGAAAACGGCAGCGATGCAGTATTTGCTGCGCTGTTCTGGTTTGTCGTCGCCGGTGCGCCGGGGGTGGTGCTCTATCGTCTGAGCAACACGCTGGATGCGATGTGGGGATATCGCAACGAACGCTTCGAACGCTTCGGCTGGGCGGCGGCGAAAATCGACGACGTGTTGAACTACATTCCTGCGCGGCTGGTGGCGCTGACCTACGCGCTGCTTGGCAAAACCCGAGTCGCACTCAAGTGCTGGCGCAGCCAGGCACCACAATGGGACAGCCCCAACGCCGGCCCGGTGATGGCCGCGGGTGCCGGTGCGCTGGGCGTCGAGCTGGGCGGGCCGGCGATCTACCACGGCGAACTGCACGAGCGTCCCCAGCTCGGTGAAGGCGTCCCTGCCAATGTCGATTCCATCGAGCGCGGCTGGCAATTGGTCCAGCGCGGGGTATGGTTATGGCTGCTGATTCTTTGCGTGGGGGCTGAATTCTATGCTTGAGCACGGTGGCCGGCTGCGCAAGGCTGCAGACGATTACGGCATTGCCGAAGCCGATTGGCTGGACTTGTCCAGCGGTCTGGCGCCGTGGCCTTTTCCGATACCGCAAATCCCCGTGCGCGCCTGGGCACGCTTGCCGGAAAGCGACGATGGCCTGGAGCAGGCAGCGTGCGATTACTACGGCGCCGCGCAAGTGCTGCCGGTGGCCGGTTCGCAGATGGCCATCCAGTTGCTGCCGCGCTTGCGTCGCGCTGGCAAAGTCGGTGTGTTGTCACCGTGCTATGCCGAACACGCCGAGGCGTGGCGGCGTAGTGGTTACATCGTCCGCGAAGTACTGGAGCAGGAAGTCGAGTTCTTTCTCGACAGCCTCGACGTACTGGTGGTGGTCAACCCGAACAATCCGACCGGCCTCAGCCTGACCCCGGCGCGCCTGCTCGACTGGCACGCGCGGCTGGCCCAGCGCGGCGGCTGGCTGGTGGTCGACGAAGCGTTCATGGACAACACGCCGCACTTGAGCCTGGCCGCGCACAGCCATCTCATCGGCCTGATCGTGTTGCGCTCGTTCGGCAAGTTTTTCGGTCTGGCCGGGGTGCGTTTGGGCTTTGTGCTGGCTGAGCGCAAGTTGCTCAGACTGCTCGCCGAACAGGTCGGCCCCTGGGCGGTCAGCGGGCCGACGCGGGTGCTCGGTCAGGCGTGTCTGCAAGACACCGAAAATCACACGCGCCAACGGATTCGCAGCGATGAAGCCAGCGAACGGCTGGCGGCGTTGCTCGAACGCTACGGTTTCAAGCCGCAGGGGGGCTGCGCGTTGTTTCAGTGGCTGATTACCGAGCACGCCGAAACGCTGCACGACTTCATGGCCCGGCGCGGCATCCTCCTGCGCCTGTTCGCCCACAACAGCAGCCTGCGTTTCGGCCTGCCCGGCGATGCCGCCGATGAGCTGCGACTCGCACAAGCCTTCGACGCCTACCGTAAGGAACACCCATGACCACGCTGATGGTGCAGGGCACCACGTCGGATGCCGGTAAAAGCACGCTGGTGACGGCGCTCTGTCGCTGGGCGACCCGTCAGGGCGTCGCGGTAGTGCCGTTCAAACCGCAGAACATGGCGCTCAACAGTGCCGTGACCGCGGACGGCGGCGAGATCGGCCGTGCGCAAGCGGTGCAGGCGCAAGCCGCGTATCTCGAACCGCACACCGACATGAACCCGGTGCTGCTCAAGCCCAACAGCGACACCGGCGCGCAAGTGATCATTCACGGCCGCGCGGTAACGACGATGAACGCCGTCGCCTATCACGACTACAAAGCCATCGCCATGCAAGCGGTGCTGGCCTCGCACGAACGCCTCTGCGCCGCCTATCCACTGGTGATGGTCGAGGGCGCCGGCTCACCGGCCGAGATCAATCTGCGAGCCGGCGACATCGCCAACATGGGCTTTGCCGAAGCGGTGGATTGCCCAGTGCTGTTGATCGCCGACATCAATCGCGGCGGGGTGTTTGCCCATCTGGTCGGTACTCTGGAGTTGCTGTCGCCGAGTGAGCAGGCGCGGGTCAAAGGTTTCATCATCAACCGTTTTCGCGGTGACATTGCTTTGTTGCAACCGGGCCTCGACTGGCTCGAACAGCGCACCGGCAAACCGGTGGTTGGCGTATTGCCGTATGTGCTGGATCTGCACCTTGAGGCTGAAGACGGCATCGACCAGCGTCAGACCGACAAGGCTGAGCAGGTGCTGAAAGTCGTGGTGCCGGTGCTGCCGCGCATCAGCAACCACACCGATTTCGATCCACTGCGTTTGCATCCGCAGGTCGACCTGCAATTTGTCGGACCGGGACAGGCGATTCCGCCTGCGGACCTGATCATCCTGCCCGGCTCGAAAAGCGTGCGCAGTGACCTTGCGTATCTGCGCGCCAACGGCTGGGACGCGGCGATCCACCGGCATCTGCGCTACGGCGGCAAAGTGCTGGGCATTTGCGGCGGCCTGCAGATGCTCGGCGAGCAGGTCCACGACCCGCTGGGCCTGGAAGGCGCGCCGGGCTCCAGCGCCGGGCTGGGGTTGCTCGCGTTTGAAACGACGCTCGAAGCCGAGAAGCAGCTGCGCAACGTACGCGGGCGGCTGGCGCTGGAAGACGCTGCAGTCAGTGGCTATGAAATTCATGCCGGCGTGACCCGCGGGCCGGCGCTGGAGAGCGCAGCCGTGTTTCTGGATGACGGTCGTTGCGATGGCGCGCAGAGTGCTGACGGCCAGGTGTTCGGCACCTATCTGCATGGCTTGTTCGAATCGCCAGAGGCGAGTGTGGCGATGCTGCGCTGGGCCGGGTTGAGCGATGTGCAGACGGTGGATTACCACGGCCTGCGCGAGCGCGATATCGAGCGACTGGCGGATCTGGTGGAGCGGCATCTGGATACCGGGCTGTTGCGTGAGCTCTGCGGCATTTGATTTGTCGGGGCTGGCCTCTTCGCGAGCAGGCTCGCTCCCACAATTGATCGCATTCCCCTGTGGGAGCGAGCCTGCTCGCGAAGGCGCCGGTTGTTTCACTACCTATTGTTGAGAAAAACCATGCTCCAACTGATCCTCGGCGGCGCCCGCTCCGGCAAAAGCCGGCTGGCGGAAAAACTCGCCAGCGACAGCCATCTGGCGGTGACCTACATCGCCACCAGCCAAGCGCTCGATGGCGAGATGAACGCCCGTGTCGCTCACCACCGCGCTCGCCGTCCGGCTGAATGGGCGCTCATCGAAGAGCCGCTTGAACTGGCCCGGGTGCTGCGCGAATGCGCCAGCGCCGAGCGTTGCCTGCTGGTCGATTGCCTGACCTTGTGGCTGACCAATCTGCTGATGCTCGACGACGCCGAACGACTTGTCGCCGAGCGGGAGGCGCTGCTCGATTGCCTGGCCTCGCTGCCGGGCGAAATCATTTTTGTCAGCAACGAGACCGGTATGGGTGTCGTGCCGCTGGGCGAATTGACTCGCCGCTACGTCGATGAAGCCGGTTGGCTGCATCAAGCTCTGGCCGAGCGTTGTCAGCGTGTTGTCCTGACCGTTGCCGGCCTGCCCCTGACTCTGAAAGGACCTGCCTTATGACTCAAACCTGGTGGCTCAACCCGTGCCAATCGGTCGACAACAACGCTGTTGAACAAGCGGCGGCGCGGCAACAGCAACTGACCAAACCGGCCGGCTCGCTCGGTCGGCTGGAAACGGTCGCGGTGCAACTGGCCGGCCTGCAAGGGCAGGTCAAACCGACGCTGGAGCAGATCTGGATCGCGATTTTTGCCGGCGATCACGGTGTCGTCGCCGAAGGTGTTTCGGCGTTCCCGCAGGAAGTTACCGGGCAGATGCTGCTCAACTTCGTCAGCGGCGGCGCGGCGATCAGCGTCCTGGCGCGACAGCTCGGCGCGCAGTTGGAAGTGGTCGATCTGGGCACAGTGAATCCGGCGCTGAATCTGCCCGGCGTGCGCCATGTGAACATCGGCGCGGGCACGGCGAACTTCGCCCACGGTGCAGCAATGACCCAGGCCCAAGGCGAGTTGGCCTTGCAGGCCGGGCGTGACAGCCTGCTGCGTGCAAAAGCGGCGGGCGCGCAGTTGTTCATCGGTGGCGAAATGGGCATCGGTAATACCACGGCGGCCAGCGCCCTGGCCTGCGCCTTGCTCGATTGCCCGGTCGCGCACCTGACCGGTCCCGGCACCGGGCTGAATGCCGAGGGCGTCAGCCATAAAGCGCAGGTGATCGAGCGCGCCCTGGCATTGCACGCGGCACAGCGCGGCGATGCGTTGCAAACGCTGTTCAACCTCGGCGGTTTTGAAATCGCCGCATTGGTTGGCGCTTATCTGGCCGCGGCCCAGGAGGGCGTTGCAGTGCTGGTCGACGGGTTTATCTGCACGGTCGCGGCGCTGGTCGCGGTGCGCCTGAACCCGGCCTGCCGCGAGTGGCTGCTGTTCGGCCACCGTGGTGCAGAGCCGGGCCATCGGCATGTGCTCGAAACGCTGCAGGCCGAGCCATTGCTGGAACTCGGTCTGCGCCTGGGCGAGGGCAGTGGCGCGGCGCTGGCGGTGCCGCTGTTGCGCCTGGCCTGCGACCTGCACGGGCACATGGCGACGTTCGCCGAGGCGGCGGTGGCGGATCGTCCGGCATGACCTTGCATCTGCATCTGCTGCGTCACGGCGAGACCGAGCTGGGCGGCGGCCTGCGCGGCAGCCTCGATGATGCGCTGACCGAACAGGGCTGGGCGCAAATGCACGCAGCGGTGGTCGCGGGCGGACCATGGGACCGGATTGTCAGTTCGCCGTTGCAGCGTTGCGCGCGCTTCGCCGCCGAACTGGGCGAACAACTGAACCTCAGCGTGCATCTGGACAAGGATTTGCAGGAACTGCATTTCGGCGCCTGGGAAGGACGAAGCGCGGCGGCGCTGATGGAGACTGACGCCGAGGCGTTGGGGCTGTTCTGGGCCGATCCGTATGCATTTACGCCACCGGATGGAGAGGCGGTCAGCGATTTTTCCGCGCGGGTGCTGGCAGCCATAGATCGTATCTACGCGGCGTACGCCGGCGAGCGGGTTCTGCTGGTCAGCCATGGCGGCGTGATGCGCTTGTTGCTGGCGCGGGCGCGCGGTTTACCCCGTGAGCAACTGCTGAATGTCGAGGTCGGCCACGGATCGTTGTTTGCGCTCACCGTCGCGGCCGACGGCGCGCTCAAGGAAGGTCACTGAGATGTTGCCGCTGTGGATCGCCTTGCAGTTTCTCAGCAGCCTGCCGATACGGCTCCCGGGCATGCCCGAGCCGGAACAGCTCGGCCGATCGCTGTTGTTCTATCCGTTGGTGGGTTTGCTGTTTGGCCTGATCCTCTGGGGTCTGAATCTGCTGTTGGCCGGTGCGCCGTTGCTGCTGCATGCGGCACTGTTGTTGACGGTGTGGGTGTTGCTCAGCGGCGCGTTGCACCTCGATGGTCTGGCCGACAGTGCCGATGCCTGGCTTGGCGGTTTCGGTGATCGCGAGCGCACGCTAACGATCATGAAAGACCCGCGCAGCGGGCCGATTGCGGTGGTGACGCTGGTGCTGGTGTTGCTCCTCAAGTTCGCCGCGTTGCTGGCGTTGATCGAGCAGGGGCAGGGGCTGGCGTTGATCATCGTGCCGCTGCTTGGCCGGGCGGCGTTGCTGGGCTTGTTTCTGACCACGCCCTATGTGCGTGCCGGCGGGTTGGGGCAGGCGCTGGCCGATCATCTGCCACGCAAGGCTGGCTGGTGGGTGTTGGGCATGAGCGCACTGGGTTGCGCGTTGATTGCCGGGTTCGCCGGGATCGTTGCGGTGGTGATTTGCGTCGGCATGTTTGTCTGGTTGCGTCAGGTGATGATGCGCCGGCTGGGCGGGACGACCGGCGATACGGCGGGGGCGTTGCTGGAGTTGCTGGAGATGGGGGTGTTGGTTGGGCTGGCGTTGGTCTGAGGTTTTCGCGTCGGTTGTGCCGGCCTCTTCGCGAGCAGGCTCGCTCCTACATTTGAAATGCGGTTTGAATGTGGGAGCGAGCCTGCTCGCGAAGATGGCGCCCACGAATGTTATGGGAAAACTCATCTGTAACTTGATTTAACACAGTCGCGGGTATATACACGCACCATGCTTCCTTCTCAGTGTTTGTGCATCAACCTGCGTCGCGCCGCGCGTGGCGTCAGCAGGCATTACGACGGCGCTCTCGACGGCTTCGGGATCAACGTTGCCCAGTATTCTCTGCTGTGCAATCTGCAGCGTCTGGAGCAACCGAGCATTTCCGAACTGGCCGAAGCCATGGGCCTGGACCGCAGCACTCTCGGGCGCAACTTGCGGGTGCTGGAAGGCGAAGGGCTGGTGGCACTGGCCGAAGGCGAGGACATGCGCAACCGCATCGTCCGACTCACCGAAAACGGTGTGCAGCGCCTGGCAGCAGCATTGCCGGCCTGGGAAGCGGCGCAGGAGCGCTTGATCGATCGGCTCGGCGCGGAAAAACGCGAAACCTTGCTCAAATTGCTGGATGAACTGGCCTGACGCCGGTTTTTTCCGCCCTCAAGCGGGTATATACCCGCGACCGGAGAATAATAATGACAACGATGTGGCGTACGTGCGGTTGGGTGTTGCTGGGGAGTGCGCTGATTCTGGCGTTGTCATTGGGCGTGCGTCACGGGTTCGGTCTGTTTCTGTCGCCGATGAGCGCGCAGTTCGGCTGGGGGCGCGAGGTGTTCGCTTTCGCCATTGCCCTGCAAAACCTGATCTGGGGCCTGGCGCAGCCGTTCACCGGTGCGCTGGCCGACCGTTTTGGCGCGGCGAAAGTGGTGCTGATCGGCGGCGTGCTGTATGCGCTCGGGCTGGTTTGCATGGGCTTGTCCGATTCGCCGCTGACGCTGTCGCTGAGCGCCGGGCTGCTGATCGGTATCGGCCTGTCCGGCACCTCGTTCTCGGTGATTCTCGGCGTAGTCGGGCGAGCAGTGCCAGCTGATAAACGCAGCATGGGCATGGGTATCGCCAGCGCGGCCGGGTCGTTCGGCCAGTTCGCGATGTTGCCGGGCACCCTCGGCCTGATCGGCTGGCTCGGCTGGTCGGCCGCGCTGTTGGTGCTGGGCCTGCTGGTGGCGATGATCGTGCCGTTGGTGAGCATGCTCAAGGACAAGCCATTGCCGGTGCTCGGTCATGAGCAAAGCCTGTCCGAAGCCCTGCGCGAAGCCTGTTCGCATTCCGGATTCTGGCTGTTGGCGTTCGGCTTTTTCGTCTGCGGTTTCCAGGTGGTGTTCATCGGCGTGCACCTGCCGGCCTATCTGGTCGACCAGCACCTGCCGGCGACGGTCGGCACCACGGTGTTGGCGCTGATCGGTTTGTTCAATATCTTCGGCACCTACACCGCCGGCTGGCTCGGCGGGCGGATGTCCAAGCCGCGCTTGTTGACCGGGCTGTACCTGTTGCGAGCGGTGGTGATCGTGCTGTTTCTGTGGCTGCCGGTCACCACTACATCGGCGTACCTGTTCGGCATGGCCATGGGCTTTTTGTGGCTGTCGACGGTGCCGCTGACCAACGGTACGGTGGCGACCTTGTTCGGTGTACGCAATCTGTCCATGCTCGGTGGCATCGTGTTCCTGTTTCATCAGCTTGGCTCGTTCCTCGGCGGCTGGCTGGGCGGGGTGGTGTACGACCGTACCGGGAGTTATGACTTGATCTGGCAAGTGGCGATTCTGCTCAGTCTGCTGGCCGCGGCGCTGAACTGGCCGGTGCGCGAGCGCCCGGTTGCACGCCTGCAAGCCAGTGCGAGCGCCGCGTGAATCGTCTCTGGTCACGACTGGTCATCAGCGCACTTGGCGCCGCACTGTTGGCGCTGGTGTGGTGGGGCTGGCAGCAGGGCGGTCTGGCCCTCATGCAGTTGGGCATGAGCATTTGCTAGAACCCTGCATGGCGAGTAACGTCGAGGCCTGACAACTGCTCAAGGATGTTCGACATGTTGATGCGTTGGTGTGCTGTTCCCGCATTGCTGCTGGCGATGACCGGCCTGGCCCAGGCCGCAGATTGTCCGGAGCTGCTTCAGGGCTCGCTGCCCAAGTTGCGGGCCAAGGAATCCATCGATCTGTGCAAGCAATACGCGGACAAGCCGCTGGTGGTGGTCAACACGGCCAGCTTCTGCGGTTTCGCCCCGCAGTTCGAAGGCCTTGAGGCGGTCAATCAGCGCTTCAAGCCGCAGGGCCTGGAAATGCTCGGCGTGCCGTCCAATGACTTCAAGCAGGAGTCCAAGGACAGCGCCGAAACCGCCAAGGTCTGTTACGCCAACTACGGCGTCACCTTCAACATGACCGAACCGCAAAAGGTCCGCGGCGACGATGCCACGCACCTCTTTCAGGTGTTGGCCGCGCAGAGTAATGCGCCGAAGTGGAATTTCTATAAATACGTGATCGACCGGCAGGGCAAGGTCATCGCCAGTTTTTCCAGCCTGACCAAACCGGATGATCCGGAATTTATTGCGGCGATCGAGAAGGCGATTGCTTCCAAGCCGCTGGCCAACTGACTGACGCTGTTCCCTGTGGGAGCGAGCCTGCTCGCGAATGCGGTTTGACATTCAAACGCTGTGTTGGCTGATCCACCGCTTTCGCGAGCAGGCTCGCTCCTACATTTGGATCTGCGGCATCAAAAAGCCCCGCCTCTGCAAAGAGAGCGGGGCTTTTTTGTGGGCGAGGGATCAGCCTCGCCGCGGTGCATCAGAAACGGTAGGTCGCGCCGACACCGAAACCGTTCGCCGAGTTTTCATACTTGGAGTCGTAGCTCTGGCCACGATTGTTTTCGTTGCGGATATGGACCGACTCTTCCTTCAGGTACGAGTAGGCAACGTCAATCGTCAGGTCGTCGGTCGGGCTCCAGCCGGCACCGATGCTGAAGATGGTCCGGTCGCCGGTCGGGATACGTGGCGAACGGTCTTCGTTGTTGGTCGGCGACTGGTCGAAGGTCAGACCGGTACGCAGTACCCATTCCTTATTCAACTGATACGACGTGCCCACGGCGTAAGCCCAGGTGTCGTGCCAGTTCTGGTCTTCGTTGATCGAACCGAACTGGCCGGCCAGCAGTGGCTGCACCCCGGAGTTCTTGACGGTGATCTTGTCCAGCTGGCTCCAGCGGGTCCAGGTGGTACCGGCGTAAACGTTCCAGCGATCGTTGATCGCCTGGGTGACCGACAGATCCACCGATTCCGGGGTGGTGATCTTCAACGAAGCGTCGTACTTCTGGCTGGCGCCCAGACCTGCCAGCGCCAGCGCGCCGTATTTGACCTTGGTGTCGCCTTCGAGCTTGTAATCGACCTTAGAGTGATAGGTCAGGCCCACGCGGGTGGTGTCGGTGGCTTGTACCAGCACGCCGATGTTGTAGCCCAGCGCGGTGTCGTCACCCTTGATCTTGACCTTGCCGTCCGGCAGCGCCTGGGTAATCGACAGGTTCGATTCCAGCGAGCCGTCAATGCGGTTGATGGTCGGACCGAAACCGATCGACACCTTGTCGTTGAAGGCGTAGCTGACGGTTGGCTGGAAGGTGATGACTTGTACTTCGGACTTGCTGCCGAAGTAACGGCCGGCAAAGCCGTTTTCGTAATCAGTGATCAGGCCGAACGGAACGTACACGCCCAGACCGAATGCCCAGTGATCGTCGATCGGCTTGACATAAAAGCCCATCGGCACGGCGGTGAGAGGCACCATGTCGCCGTCGTTGCTGCCGCGGTTCGGGCTGGAGCTGGCGTCGCTGATGTCGGTATGTGCGTCGACCAGGGCTACACCGCCGGTGACTTGTTCACGCTTGATGCGCGCCATGCCGGCAGGGTTGCCATACACAGTGCTTGCGTCGTCGGCAGAAGAAGATCGCCCGGCAAAACCAGTCCCCATCCCGCTGATGCTTTGTTCGTTGAGGGCAAAACCTGCCGCGAAAATTTGCGTGGAGGCGAGGGTTACGGCGAGGCTAAGGGTGGTTTTGAGCATGACTTTTTTCATTATTAGAACTCCTGGTGATCACCGGGGCGAAAATTACCAACATTTTCGCCGCAGCGCTATAGCCCGTATGCCTTGAGTTAGAGCGGTTTTGTAGGACAATCCGACCAGAATGGCGGCCTGTTACGAGAACTTGCGAAACCGCTCGGTCAACAGGCGACCTGATTCAGCGGTGAAACACAGGTTTGCCAGGCAAAGGTAAAGTCGCGCAGACGGCCCTGGGGCTGGAAGGTCTGACGCCAGATGCGTGCCATGGCCAACAGGTCGTCGGGTGCGGGGAGGGTGGGGTTTTGTTCTTCGACCAGCAGCCAGGCAATGGCAGTGGCGTACCGCAGATTGACGGTCAATTCGACATGTGGACCGCTGAGAAACGCATGCTGACTGGCGAGGCCGCGGACCAGGCTGGCGCGCTCCGGATCAAGCGCCAGATAATCGTCCCAAAGCGCCTGATGACGCTGTTCGGCAATGCGGTAGAGGCCATGACCACGGCGGTTGTGCAGGGCAGACCCGAGGGCTGACTGGCTGGCGGCGATGCCCAGCAGCAGTGCTTCGGCGGTGGCGCAGTGACGACCCAGATAAATCAGCGTGGGGCGGATCACATATCGACACAGTTCGCTGGCAGCGATACCCATAAATCCCTCGGTTCACGTAGTGAGTGGCGAGGCCTGAAGGAGGCTTGGCAGCGGTGGATCGGTTCAGGCCCGCCATGAGCGAATCATGCCGCTCGAGTTGAAGTGTAGTGTCATATTCGCGACGTAAAGGCCTGTTTTTAAATTCTTTCCGGCTTCGAGTTATAACTGATATATCCGAAGGTGCTTAGGCGCGCGAGGTAAGAGGAAAAACTGCGGGCAATAAAAAGCCCCGCATATTCATGCAGGGCTTGTGCTTTTGCAGCCTTTTCGGCTCTCAGGCAATCAATGCCTGACGCGTACGCTCAATCACGGCCTGCAGCGGTTCGGCGCTGGAGTATTGATCGGGGTACAGACGCTCGCTGTGGCGGGCGATCCCGTGTTCATTGACCACGGTGAAGCTGAAGCAGCCTTTGCGAGCGGCCATGATCAGGCAGTTCATCGGTGCAAAAGCGTTGGTTAGGGTGCGAATGGCATCCTGAGTCTGGATTTGAGTAGACATGGTTATTGGTGTTCCTACAAATGACACGGATAAGAACCGTGCAACGTTAAAACGTTCCAGTAACGTCGATCACCATTGACCGAACGAAGAACCCGACTGGAACAAAGCAGCCAGTTTGCAGCGCTATTAAGTTGGCGCGCTTGGGCTGGCAGGTAGGTACTTAGGAGGACAGGCATCACAACGAGGGCAAAGGTTCTGGGCCCGGGGTGAAGATCCTGATCAATTTGCAGGTTGGTTCGGTCAGAGTAAGTGTTCTTCGCAACACCCTTCGCATCGGTGGAAGGCTGTGTTGGCGCAAGATTTACCTGGAAACCATCGAGGGGTCGTTCCCGCTTTTTTCGGTTGAGCTTCTTCGCGAGAGGCTGACCGTGGGGATGTGTTCGACCGGAATTGACTTTCAGCTTGGTACTAACGCCGCGGATAGTAACGGATCGAAATCGCTAATGCAAACGGCGTGTTAAAAAAAGATTGCAGTCCCGCGCAGGGTTTGCTTGGCGTGTAACGTGATTGCCCGTAAACGGGCATCCTCCTACCGTCGGTCGGTGAAACTTTGTTGATCTGCGGTTCTGGCAAGCGGCTTATCGGACAATCAACAGCCAAAACGACCCGAAAAAGCGCAGCGATATAACCGGGCAACAGGTACTTGTGCACATTAGTTGCGCAGCCTGTCACAGCGCTGTCATATTCATCCTGACCCCGGTGGCTGCCTGTATCGAAAGTTTAAGTCAATGAAAAACATCGCTTTTTTTTGTTGGTGAAAAAATCGTCAGTTTGACTGCGAGCCCCGTTCCATAAGGCTTTGCGCGGGTTGCAGGACGGTTGTCCACTGAGTTATCCACAGCTTCTGTGGATTGTCCCGAGCGCTTGCTCTAGCACGGGCGTGCCGGGTTGTTTTTAGACTTTACCTGTAAGAAAAAAAGAGTAGAGTGGCGCGCCTTCCGATTCGTCCCGCAGTGCTTTATGAAGTTTCGCTCAGTATCAGACTCTGTTACCTCAGACCTTCCACCTGTTACCTCGCCCAAGCGATTTTCCGTACGCGTTGCGGAATGGCTACTCGACAGTCCGCGCCTGAGCGCCAGCCATAATGCCAAGCACCTCGCGGGCTGCCTGCTCAAGCAACCGGCGCGCGAAGGCGTGGTCGCGGCGCAAAGCCGCCTCGGTCAACTGATGTGTCGCGAATGTGGTAACGCCAGAGACCGACGCATCGGCCAGGAGCTGCTGCGCCAGGCCGCCCGCGCCGGCGACCGTCGCGCGCAACGGGAACTCGGCCTGCTCGAAGACTGAGCTGTCCAAGACCTGACACCTTGGTTAACCTTCAGGCTTTATCGGATCGGCAGGAGTCGCTATGGCTATGGACTTGACCAGCGTATTGCTCGGTCTCGCAGCGGCAGGGCTGCCATTGTTGGCACTCGCCTGGCAACTGCAGCGCCGGGCGAGCAACGGGCAAGCTGCGCAGGCCTTGCTGGAAGAGCGGCTGGCGATGGCGCAACTGGCCCAGGACGGCCTCAACGCGCAGCTTGAGGCCAGTCGCGATGAAGTCGCCGATCTTGGCCAGGCCAATGCGGCCAAACAGGCTGAGCTGGCCGCCCTTCGTCGCGAAGTCGAACTGCTGCAGATCGAGCGCGACGACGCCCGCGACGCCGCCCACGCCTGGAACCTGGAACGCGCCAACAAAGAAGCCGAACTGCGCCGACTCGATGCGCAGGCTGCGTCGCTGAATGCCGAGTTGCGCGAACAACAGGAAAGCCATCAACAGCGCCTCAACGACCTGCAAGGTTCGCGCGATGAATTGCGCGCGCAGTTCGCCGAGCTGGCCGGCAAGATCTTCGATGAACGCGAACAGCGCTTTGCCGAAACCAGCCAGCAACGGCTCGGCCAGTTGCTTGATCCGCTGAAGGAACGCATCCAGTCCTTCGAAAAACGCGTCGAGGAAAGTTACCAGGCCGAGGCTCGTGAGCGCTTTTCCCTGGCCAAGGAACTTGAGCGTTTGCAGGCGCTGAACCTGCGCCTGAGCGACGAAGCGACCAACCTGACGCGCGCATTGAAGGGCCAGAAGACCCAAGGCAACTGGGGTGAACTGATCCTTGAGCGGGTGCTTGAACACGCGGGTCTGGAAAAGGGCCGCGAATACCAGACCCAGGTCAATCTCAAAGGCCCGGACGGCGAGCGCTTCCAGCCGGACGTGATCATTTACCTGCCCGGCGACAAGCAGGTGGTGGTCGATTCCAAGGTCAGCCTTACCGCCTATCAACAGTACGTGGCGGCCGACGATGACACGCTCGGGCAGATCGCGATCAAGCAGCACGTGCTGTCGCTGCGCAACCACGTCAAAGGCCTGGCCGGCAAGGATTACAAGCGTCTGGAAGGGTTGCACAGCCTTGATTTCGTTTTGCTGTTCGTGCCGATCGAAGCGGCGTTCTCGGCGGCGTTGCAGGCTGAACCGACGCTGTTTCAGGAGGCCTTCGATCGCAATATCGTGATTGTCAGCCCGACCACTTTGCTCGCTACGTTGCGGGTGATCGACAGCCTGTGGAAGCAGGAACGCCAGAGTCAGAATGCCCGGGAAATCGCTGAGCGCGCCGGGTGGCTGTATGACAAGTTTGTGTTGTTCATTCAGGATCTGGACGAGGTGGGCAATCGCTTGCAGCAACTGGACAAGGCTTACAGTTCGGCGCGTAACAAGCTGACCGAGGGGCGCGGTAATCTGGTCAGTCGCAGTGAGCAGTTGAAATTGCTGGGGGCGCGGGCGAGCAAGAGTCTGCCGGCTGATTTGCTGGAGCGGGCGATGACGGATGTTGATGGGCTGGTTGAGTTGCCTGACTGATTTTTCAAGCTTCGGGCACAGGCTCGGTTCTTGGGTACATATCCGTTGCTGCGGTAACGGCTGCTTAGGGTTTCGCCCTTACGGCGAGTCCCTTTTTCAGACGCCAAAAAGGAACCAAAAGGCTTTGCTCCTACGTACGGCCCTCGCAAGCTCGGGTTCCTTCGCTCCGGGATCGATCCGGGCGCAGCGGCTACGGTTTGCTGCGCTGCACCTCCTTCCGCTGTGTACGACTTCGTCGTACGGTCGCTGCGCTCCCACGCCCGGATCGATCCCTGCGCTCAGCCTTCCGATGTCGCCGGTGACGCAAGATCAAAAGCACTCGAGCTAACGCTCATTGTTGAGTGGTTAGAAGCGGTTGTTCGGCTTGGGATTTGTGGTGTGGCTGCCCCTCACCCCAGCCCTCTCCCGAGGGAGAGGGAGCCGATCTTTGGGCTTTTCAGAATCTGAGTTCGACTCGATATCTCAGTCGGCGTATCTCTATCAAACCACTCGGTCAGTTCCCTCTCCCTCCGGGAGAGGGCTAGGGTGAGGGGCTTTTGATTTTCAGGCTGAGTTCAAGCATTTGCATGAACCACCGCCACCGCCTGCAGGCTGGCTCCGAGAGGTAGACGGATTCCAACTGAAAGAATGCGATCAAATTGTGGGAGCGAGCCTGCTCGCGATAGCGTCTACAAGATCACGCCCTACAACGGCAAATACCGGCTCAACAACGCCCGCAACGCCGCCGGCTTCACCGGTTTGGCCAGATAATCCAGACCCGCTGCATGCACTTGGGCGACCATTTCCGGGCGGCCGTCAGCGCTGATCACTACCCCGGGCACCGGTTCGCCCAGGCGCGTGCGTAACCATGCCATCAGTTCGGTGCCGGTGTCGCCGTGGTCGAGGTGATAGTCGACCAGCGCCAGTTGCGGGCGGACGCCTTCGCTGAGCAGCGCTGCGCATTCCTCGCGGTTGCGCGCGGTCCAGACCTGGCAGCCCCAGCGGCTCAACAGGCTGTTCATGCCGATCAGGATGCTGTCTTCATTGTCGATGCACAGCACCTGCGCACCGCTGAGCAATTTGCCATTGATTTCGGCGGTGACGCTTGCCGGCGCGGCTTGCGATTTCGCGAGTGGCACGCTGACGCTGAATACGCTGCCACGCCCTGGCCACGAACGTACGCGCAAGGTATGGCCGAGCACGCGGCATAGACCGTCGGCGATCGCCAGGCCGAGGCCGAGGCCTTTTTCGGCGCGGGTCTGGTGGCTGTCGAGGCGTTTGAATTCCTCGAATATCACCTGCTGTTTGTCCTCGGGAATGCCCGGCCCGCGATCCCACACTTCCAGACACAGCTCGCCACCGCGTCGACGCACGCCAAGCAACACCGGGCCTTTGGCGTAGCGAAAGGCGTTGGTAAGGAAATTCTGCAGAATCCGCCGCAGCAACTTGATGTCGCTATCGATGCGCAGATGACTGCCGCGCACCCGGAAGGTCAGGCCCTGTTCCTGCGCCAGTGCCTTGAACTCGGCGCCGAGAATGTCGAACAGTTCGTTGAGGGCAAAGGGCTTGCGATCGGGATTGATCTTGCCGTTTTCCAGGCGGGAAATATCCAGCAGATCGCTGATCAGGTCTTCGGCCGAGCGCAACGAGCTGTCGAGGTGCTGCACCAGTTTTTGCGCGTCGCTGCTCAAGCCTTCGCTTTGGTGGGAGAGGGCGGCGGAGAACAGGCGGGCGGCGTTGAGCGGTTGCATCAGGTCGTGGCTGACCGCCGCCAGAAAGCGGGTTTTCGACTGGCTGGCCGCTTCGGCGGTGCCTTTGGCCGCAGTCAGCGCCAGGTTGAGCTGCGACAGCTCTTGGGTACGTTCGCTGACCCGTTGCTCCAGCCCTTCGTTGGCTTCGGTCAGCGCCTGTTCGGCTTCGCGGAACGCGGTAATGTCGGTGAAACTCATGACGAAGCCGCCGCCGGGCATCGGGTTGCCGATCAACTCGATCACCCGGCCGTTGGGGAACAGTCGCTCGGAGGTGTGCGCGCGGCCCTGGCGCATCCAGTGCAGGCGCCGCGCGACGTGGACTTCCGCTTCGCCGGGGCCGCACAACCCGCGCTCGGCGTTGTAGCGAATGATGTCGGCGATCGGCCGGCCGACGCTGATCAGGCCGTCGGGGTAATTGAACAGCTCCAGATAACGGCGATTCCACGCCACCAGTTTCAGCGATTGGTCGACCACGCTGATGCCTTGGGTGATGTTTTCAATCGCGCCTTGCAGCAGCGCGCGGTTGAATTGCAGCACTTCGGAGGCTTCGTCAGCGATGCGCACGACGTCCTCCAGCTGCATTTCCCGACCTTCGATGGCGGCTTTTACCACCGCGCGCGTTGAAGACGCGCCGAGTACACCGGCGAGCAAACGCTCGGTGTGGGCAATCCATTCACTGTCGGCGTTCTGGTTCGGGTTGAAGCCTTTGCCCTGGCGGTAGGCGAAGCGAATAAAGCTCTGCCGCGCACGTTCTTCACCGACGAAGCGCGCGGCCAGCTGCAGCAGGTCGTCGATCTGCACCGCCAGCATCGAGCGTGCGCTTGGTCGTGCACTGATTTCCTGACCGATGAAACGTCCGGCCTGCCAGTGTTCCGACACCCGCGTGCGCGACAGCACCGAGACCCAGGCAAACAGGGTGAAGTTGCCGGCCAGCGACAGCACCACGCCTTGGGTCAGCGGACTGATCGGCAGGTTCAGCGGGTTGCTGTGCAGCCATGCCAGCCCCGGAAAACTGTTCAGCGACCAACCGAGGCTGTGCGCGGCAATCGGCAAGACCAGCGTGTAGAACCACAGAAATGTGCCCGCGGCGAGGCCGGCAAACACGCCGCGGCGGTTGGCCTGCTTCCAGTACAGCGCGCCGAGCATGGCCGGGGCCAGTTGCGTCACTGCGGCAAAAGCGATCTGGCCGATGGTTGCCAGGCTCGCGGTGGAGCCGAGCAAGCGATAGCTGACGTAGGCCAGCAACAGAATGACCACGATGCTCACGCGGCGCACCGACAGCATCCACTGACGGAACACTTCAAACGGCCGCTCGGCATTGTTGCGCCGCAGCAGCCACGGCAACAGCATGTCGTTGGAGACCATGGTCGACAGCGCCACGCTGGCGACAATCACCATGCCGGTGGCCGCCGACGCGCCGCCGATAAACGCCAGCATCGCCAGCGCCGGATGCGCCTGGGCCAGTGGCAGGCTGATCACGAAGGAGTCGGGCAACACGTCACTCGGCAGCATCATCTGACCGGCCAAAGCGATCGGCACTACAAACAGCGCGGCCAGCGCGAGATAAGCTGGAAACACCCATTTGGCCAGGCGCAGATCCTGCGGATCGATGTTCTCGACCACGGTGACGTGGAACTGCCGCGGCAGGCAGATGATCGCCATCATCGCCACGCCGGTCTGCACCACCATCGACGGCCAGTTGATCGTCTCTTTCCAGTATTGCTCGAGGCGCGGCGCGAGCATCGCTTGATTGAACAGATCATCGAAGCCGTCATACAGGCCGTAAGTGACGAACGCGCCGACCGCGAGAAACGCGAACAGCTTGACCAGCGATTCGAAGGCAATTGCCAGGACCATGCCGCGGTGGTGCTCGGTGGCATCAAGGTTGCGCGTACCGAAGACAATGGTGAACAGCGCCAGCACCAGCGACACGATCAGCGCGGTGTCCTGAGCGCGGGTGCCCATTGCGTCGGCGCCGGCGCCGATCAACAGGTTCACGCCGAGGACGATGCCTTTGAGTTGCAGAGCGATGTAGGGCAACACGCCGACCAGACAGATCAACGCGACGACCACCGCCAGCGATTGCGACTTGCCGTAGCGCGCGGCGATGAAGTCGGCGATCGAGGTGATGTTCTCCTGCTTGCTGATCATCACCATTTTCTGCAGCACCCACGGCGCGCCGACCAGCAACAGTATCGGCCCGAGGTAGATCGGCAGGAATGACCACAGTTGCTCCGCCGCCTGACCGACCGCGCCGAAAAACGTCCAGCTGGTGCAGTAAACCGCCAGCGACAGGCTGTACACCCAGGCACGCACGCGCGGCGGCAACGGCGTGCTGCGACGGTCGCCGTAAAAGGCGATGGCGAACATGATGGCCATATAGGCCAGGGCGACGGCGGCGATCAGCCCGGTGGACAGCGACATGCAACACTCCCGACAAAAGACTCCCCGGCACTCCTGCCCGGGCGGACAGTCTGGCATGCGCGCGGCGGTTAGTCAGTGTCGACCATGGTCGTGGCGTGGCGGGGTGTCGCACGTGTGGAACCGCTGGGTTTCTCGGGTGACCAGGCGGGCCTCATCGCTGGCAAGCCAGCTCCCACATGAATCATGGTGCCCACCCTGTTTGTGTTCGCTGGCGATCTTTGTGGGAGCTGGCTTGCCAGCGAAGGCGTCAATCCTGGTGCAATGCGATATCAATCAACCTGTGCAGTTCTTCAACGTCCAGCGCCGCCGCCGAAAACAGAATCCGGAACACCACCGGCGCTACCACGAGATTGATCAGCTGATCGACACTCGGCGCCGGTTCATCGGGATAACGGTCAACGATGGTCTGCAACTGTGCACCGATAATCGTCATGCAATAGCCCGGCGTCGCGCTCGCCTGCACGTCGCGCATCATGTTGCGTCCGATCTCCGAACTCATCTCATCAAGATACTGCTCGGCCCAGGCACGAACATCACCGCGCAGACTGCCGGTGTCGGCCGGTTCGCTGTCCGGGCGCAGGCGGGCGAGGGCGACGTCAGCGAGCAGCGCCGCCAGATCGCCCCAGCGGCGATAGATCGTCGAGGGGGTAACCCCCGCGCGCGCGGCGATTTGCGGCACGGTCACGGTAGAGCGCTCCTGTTCTGCGAGGAGCGCGCGGACAGCCGAATGAACCGACTCTTGCACCCGGGCACTGCGGCCGCCGGGGCGTAAACCTTCTTTAATAACCATGGCGCAGACCTTAACACAAAGAATTTGCTTTAAGCGCGAGGCAGTAGCACACTCCGCAAAAGCAAAAAATTAGCTTTTGCGGAGTGTGTCCATGTCCAGCCTTGCGTCCAATCGATCCAGCCTGTGGTTTCTGGCGATCACCTTACTGAGTTTTCTTGCCGCTTCCACAGCGCCAACCCCTCTGTATCACCTGTATCAGGAGCAGCTGCAATTTTCCGCGACGGTGCTGACGCTGATCTTTGCCGTGTACGCGCTCAGTCTGCTTGTGGCGTTGTTGACCGTGGGTTCGCTGTCCGATCACCTCGGCCGCAAACCCGTGATTTTCGCGGCGGTGGTGTTCAATGCTTTGGCGATGCTTTTGTTTATCTACGCCAACAGCGTGGAATGGCTGATCAGCGCACGCGTGCTGCAAGGTTTCGCCACCGGCATGGCCACCGCGGTATTAAGCGCGACATTGCTCGATACCGATCGCCAGCACGGCCCGCTGATCAACAGCGTGGCACCGTTGCTGGGCATGGCGCTGGGCGGGATGGGTTGCGGTTTGCTGGCCGAATTTGCCCCGGCACCGTTGCAACTGACGTACTGGCTGTTGCTGGCGCTGTTTGTCTTGCAGGGCTTGTATGTCTGGCGGTTGCCGGAAAGCGTTACTCCACAAGCTGGCGCGTGGGCTTCTTTGCGGCCGACTTTGCATGTGCCGATGCAGGCGCGGGCGACCCTGTGGCGGGTATTGCCGCTGAACACGGCCACGTGGGCGCTTGGCGGGTTTTACGCCTCTCTCGCGCCATCGCTGGTGCGCACCGCGACCGGGTCGACATCAAATCTGATCGGCGGCGCAACGGTCGCCGTATTGACCGTGACCGGCGCGATGATGATTTTTATCATGCGTCAGCGTCCGGCATCGCAAGCGCTGCGTTCAGGCGCCAGCCTGCTGCCGATCGGTGTGATTTTGATTCTGCTGGGCGTACACAGCGCCAGTCTGCCGTGGTTTTTCTTCGGCACGCTGGTCGCCGGTTGTGGCTTCGGTTCGGGGTTTCTCGGCGCCGTGCGCAGCCTGGTGCCGCTGGCCTTGCCACATGAGCGCGCCGGGTTGATGGCAGCGTATTACGTGCTCAGTTATCTGGCGTTCTGTTTGCCGGCGCTGCTTGCCGGGCACTTTTCGCATAGTTACGGGCTAGTGCTGACAACGGATGGTTACGGCGCCGTCCTGATCGTTATGGCCGTCGCTGCACTGCTGCTCAGCTTGCGTGCAGCGTCTGCCAAAATGTGCAGCGCTCCATAATCCTCGAGGTTTCGGTTAGCCTTGCCTTCGCCATTCTTCTCACGGACCGATCATGAAGATTATCCGCAGCAAAGCCTTCACCGCCGATCGCGCCTGGGGCGCGCTGGACATTGCCAGCATGAACGGCATCACCACGCGCCTGCACTGGACTGATCAACCGTACAAGTGGCACGTCAACGATGGCGAAGAAGTGTTTGTCGTGCTCGATGGCCAAGTGACGATGCATTACCGCGAGCAAGGCGAAGAAAAACAGGTGCAGCTCGACGTCGGTGACATTTTCTACGCCAGCGTTGGCACCGAGCATGTCGCCGATCCGCAAGGCGTGGCGCGGATTTTGGTAATCGAAAGCGAAGGCAGCGTTTGACCGCATATTGATAAAACAGATAACAGTTAGAGAAATTACCCGTTATATAGATATTCGATTCGGTTCTACCATGGACTCCACCTCACCAGAGGAAGGAGTTCATGATGATTTGCCCACACACCGCCAAACCCGGCCTCAAGCCGTTCAGCCAGCTTCAGCACCCGCGCGAAGTGATTCGTCAGTTCACCCCCAACTGGTTCGCTGCAACCATGGGCACCGGTGTGCTGGCGTTGGCGCTGGCGCAACTACCGTTTGCCGTCCCCGGCCTGCACGTCGTGGCTGAAGCGCTGTGGTTGTTCAACATTCTGTTGTTCACCCTGTTTACCGCTGCCTACGCCGCGCGCTGGATCCTGTTTTTCGATGAAGCCCGGCGCATCTTTGGTCATTCCACCGTGTCGATGTTCTTCGGCACGATTCCGATGGGGCTGGCAACGATCATCAATGGCTTTTTCGTTTTCGGCCTGCCGCGCTGGGGCGAGGGCGTAATTGATCTGGCCGAAGTGCTGTGGTGGCTGGACGTGGCAATGTCGCTCGCTTGCGGCGTATTGATTCCCTACATGATGTTTACCCGCCAGGAGCACAGCATCGACCAGATGACGGCGGTGTGGCTGTTGCCGGTGGTCGCTGCGGAAGTGGCCGCGGCCAGTGGTGGCCTGCTTGCGCCGCACCTCACCGATGCTCATGCGCAACTGGTGGTGCTGACCACAAGCTACGTCCTCTGGGCATTTTCCCTACCCGTGGCGTTCAGCATTCTGACCATTCTGCTGCTGCGCATGGCCCTGCATAAATTGCCCCACGAAAACATGGCCGCGTCGAGCTGGCTGGCGCTCGGGCCGATCGGCACCGGTGCGCTGGGCATGTTGCTGCTGGGCGGCGATGCGCCGCTGATTTTTGCTGTCAACGGTTTGCCGGGCATCGGTGAAATCGCGGCGGGGCTCGGGCTGGTAGCCGGTATCACGCTGTGGGGCTTTGGCCTTTGGTGGATGTTGATGGCGCTGCTGATCACCGTGCGCTACCTGCGCGATGGCATCCCGTTCAACCTCGGCTGGTGGGGGTTTACCTTCCCGTTGGGCGTGTACTCGCTGGCCACTTTGAAACTGGCGAGCACCCTGAACCTGACGTTTTTCAGCGTCGTCGGCACGGCGTTGGTTGTGTTGCTGGCGCTGATGTGGCTGATAGTTGGCAAGCGCACCGTGCAGGGCGCCTGGCGTGGCGAGCTGTTTGTCTCGCCTTGCATCGCAGGTTTGAAGCAATAACCTGAAAAGTTTAGGTAAGGTGTGGCCTGGAACGCGGTTCGAGATTCCAATAAACAGTATCCAGGCCTCGCTACCTTAAACATCAGGGAAACACGGAAGATGAGTCACCCCTCACAGTTCAACCTGCTGCGCACCCGGCGCTTCCTGCCGTTCTTCATTACGCAGTCGCTCGGTGCGTTCAACGACAACGTGTTCAAGCAGTCGTTGATTCTCGCGATTCTCTATCGGCTGACCATCGAGGGTGACCGCTCGATCTGGGTCAACCTGTGTGCGCTGCTGTTTATCCTGCCGTTCTTTCTGTTTTCGGCGCTGGCCGGGCAGTTTGGCGAAAGGTTCGCCAAGGACGCGCTGATCCGTCTGATCAAACTCGCAGAAATCGCGATCATGGCCGTAGGATCTATCGGTTTTCTTTTCGATCATTTGTCGCTGATGCTGGTGGCGCTGTTCGCCATGGGCACTCATTCGGCACTGTTCGGGCCGGTGAAGTATTCGATCCTGCCGCAGGCGCTGCGTGACGATGAATTGGTCGGTGGCAACGGTCTGGTGGAAATGGGCACTTTTCTGGCGATTCTCGCCGGGACGATCGGTGCCGGAATCATGATGTCGTCAGAGCACTACGCGCCGGTGGTGTCTGCCGCCATCGTCGGCATTGCCGTGCTGGGCTATCTGGCCAGCCGCAGTATTCCGCGCGCGGCGGCGTCCTCCCCGGAGATGCGCCTGAATTGGAACATTTTCAGCCAGTCCTGGGCGACCTTGAAACTTGGCCTGGGCCAGACGCCGGCCGTGTCGCGCTCGATTGTCGGCAACTCGTGGTTCTGGTTCGTCGGGGCGATTTACCTGACGCAGATTCCGGCCTACGCCAAGGAGTGGATGCACGGCGATGAGACCGTGGTCACCCTGATCCTCACTGTGTTTTCGGTGGGCATTGCGCTGGGGTCGATGCTTTGCGAGAAGCTGTCCGGGCGCAAAGTCGAGATCGGACTGGTGCCGTTCGGCTCGTTTGGCCTTACGGTGTTCGGCCTGCTGCTGTGGTGGCATTCCGGCGGGATTCCCGACAGCGTCAGCGGCCATAGCTGGACTGAGGTGCTGGGCTTCGTTCACACCTGGGCGGTGCTGATCGACATTCTTGGCCTGGGCATATTCGGCGGCTTTTATATCGTGCCGCTGTACGCGCTGATCCAGTCGCGCACCGCCGAGAACGAGCGGGCGCGAGTTATTGCGGCGAACAACATTCTCAACGCATTGTTCATGGTGGTATCGGCGATTGTTTCGATCGTTTTATTGAGCGTAGCGAAGCTGTCGATCCCGCAGCTGTTCCTGGTGGTGTCGCTGTTGAACATCGGCGTCAATGCCTACATCTTCAAGATCGTGCCCGAGTTCAGCATGCGTTTCATGATCTGGCTGCTCAGCCATTCCATGTACCGCGTCGAGCACCGCAACCTTGAAGCGATTCCTGATGAAGGCGCGGCGTTGCTGGTGTGCAACCACGTATCGTTCGTCGATGCCTTGCTGATCGGTGGTGCGGTGCGCAGGCCGATTCGTTTTGTCATGTACTACAAGATCTACAACCTGCCGGTGCTGAACTTTATCTTCCGCACCGCGGGCGCGATTCCCATCGCCGGACGCCAGGAAGATATCCATATTTACGAAAAGGCCTTCAGCCGTATTGCGCAGTATCTGAAGGATGGCGAGCTGGTGTGCATCTTTCCGGAAGGTAAATTGACTGCCGATGGCGAGATCAACGAATTCCGCGGCGGGCTGACGCGGATTCTCGAAGAGACACCAGTGCCGGTGATTCCGTTGGCGTTGCAGGGGCTGTGGGGGAGTTTCTTCAGTCGCGATCCGAACAAGGGCTTTTTGCGCCGGTTGTGGTCGCGGGTGACGCTGGTGGCGGGTTCGGCGATTACCGAAGGGGCGGAGCCGGCGAAGTTGCAGGTGTTGGTGGGGGAGTTGCGCGGATCCGTTAGATAGGCGTTGACTGGACGGCCCTCATCGCTGGCAAGCCAGCTCCCACAGGTTCGATGGTGTACATCAATCTTGTGGGAGCTGGCTTGCCAGCGATGGGGCCGGTGGCTTAAGCGCTGACCTTAAGGCCAATCAACCCGGTAATGATCAACGCCACACTCGCCAGCCGAATCAACGCCATCGATTCGCCAAACAGAATGATCCCGGCGATCACCGTGCCGACGGCACCGACGCCGGTCCAGATCGCATAAGCCGTACCCAGCGGCAAATCCTTCACCGCCAGCCCCAGCAGGCCAAGGCTCACGGCCATGGCCGCAATGGTCAGTACGGTGGGCAGGGGGCGGGTGAAGCCGTCGGTGTATTTCAGGCCGACGGCCCAGCCAACCTCGAACAGGCCGGCGAAAAACAGAATGATCCAGGACATGCAAGACCTCCATCGATTGACGGGGTCGTCCCCAGATTAATGACTCGAGCGAGCCGCGGGGTCGTCCCCGCGTTGCGCCACAGTCTGCCGAGCATTAACCCGGGGATCAAGTTTGCGCCTCAGTCGGCCGCTTGTTGCGCCGCCGTCTCGCGGTCTGCCTTTTCACTCATCCGGCGGAAATACGTCGACAGCAGCGCCCCGGAAATATTGTGCCAGACACTGAACAACGCACTCGGCACCGCTGCCAGCGGCGAAAAGTGTGCACTGGCCAGCGCGGCGCCCAGCCCCGAATTCTGCATGCCGACTTCCAGCGCCAGTGACTTGCGCTGCGCCAGCGGCAATTTGAACAGGCGCCCGGTGAAGTAGCCGAGCAAATAACCGAAGCTGTTGTGCAGCATCACCACCGCCATGATCAGCAGGCCCGACTCGGCGATCTTCGCCTGACTGGCGGCCACCACCGCCGTGACGATGATGACGATGCTGACCACCGACACCAGCGGCAGCACGTCGACCGCATGGCGAACCTTGTCCCCCAGCACGCGTTGGGCCACCACGCCAAGAACGATCGGCAGCAGCACCACTTGCAGGATCGACCAGAACAACTCCATGAACGACACCGGCAGCCACGCCGAAGCCAGCAGCCAGATCAGCGCCGGGGTCAGCAGCGGGGCGAGAAGGGTGGTGACGGCGGCGATCGCCACCGACAGCGCCAGATCACCGCGCGCCAGCCAGGTCATCACATTGGACGACGTGCCGCTCGGGCAGCAGCCAACCAGAATCACGCCGACGGCGATTTCCGGCGGCAGGTGGAACGCCTGGCAGAGCAACCACGCCACACCGGGCATGATCACGAAATGCGCGACCACGCCCAGCGCCACGCGCCATGGATGGCGGGCAACGGCAGCGAAGTCGTCGAGTTTGAGGGTCAGGCCCATGCCGAACATCACAAGCCCCAGCAGCGGCACGATGGCGCTTTTCAGGCCGAGGAACCATGCCGGTTGCAGGAACGCAATCACAGCGAAAATCAGAACCCAGTAAGCGAAGGTATTGCCGACGAAGCGGCTGAGTGCAGCCAGTGCGCGCATGGCTTGATCCTTATTTTTGGTTACACCACAAAACGTTGTGGGAGCTGGCTTGCCAGCGATGGCGGCGTGTCAGACACCCTATAAGCCATCTGTAACACCGCTATCGCTGGCAAGCCAGCTCCCACATTTGAACCGGTTCCTCCATGGGAACAGGTTGGCGTTAGATCCCCTGCGGAGTCTCTTCCCCGCCCAGCGCTTCCACCAGTGCCGGCAGGAAGTCGCCGAAGGTCAGCATCATCAGGGTGAAGCTGGCGTCGAGCTGGCCGAGGGCTTCGTCGCCGCCGTCCTGTTCCGCCTGATCCTGCAGCAAGTCCTCGAACTTCAGGCGCTTGACGGTCATCTTGTCGTCGAGCATGAACGACAGTTTGTCCTGCCAGGCCAGCGACAACTGGGTGACCACTTTGCCGGTGCTCAGGTGCAGCTGGATTTCTTCGCTGGTCAGGTCCTGACGCTTGCAACGCACGATGCCGCCGTCTTCGTGGGTGTCGCGCAGTTCGCACTCGTCCAGCACATAGAAGTCGTCGGCGGCTTTTTGCGTGGTGACCCAATCGGTCATCACGGCGGTCGGCGCCATTTTCACCGTCAACGGACGCACGGGCAGGGTGCCGATTACTTCACGCAGGGTCGACAACAAGTCTTCGGCGCGTTTCGGGCTGGCCGAATTGACCAGGATCAGCCCCTGTTTCGGCGCGACGGCGGCAAAGGTCGACGAGCGACGGATGAACGCGCGCGGCAGGAAGGCCTGGATGATTTCATCCTTGATCTGGTCGCGTTCCTTCTTATAGACCTTGCGCATCTGCTCGGCTTCGATCTCTTCGACCTTTTCCTTGACGGCGTCACGCACGACGCTGCCCGGCAGAATGCGTTCTTCCTTACGCGCGGCAATCAGCAGGAAGTCACCGCTGACATGCACCAGTGGCGCGTCTTCGCCTTTGCCGAACGGCGCGACGAAACCGTAGGTGGTCAACTCCTGGCTTGCACATGGACGCGCC
>Ga0308159_1001442_pt1 | contig 34184 bp, 32 predicted proteins | sample PhyCR1_FD_201040 | JGI IMG/M metagenome (GOLD analysis project Ga0308159, IMG submission 201040) | Phyllosphere microbial communities from UC Gill Tract Community Farm, Albany, California, United States - DLSLC.R1 | ecosystem: Host-associated > Plants > Phyllosphere > Unclassified | place: USA... | reverse complement strand
CGATCACAAGACGGACGGCTGATTCGCGAGGTGACTCGGCTCCCGCACGAAGGAACGGTACGGCCGCTGCCAGCGCCTTTGCGCCCCGGCGGCGCGGGCGCTCGGCGGCCTCGACCAGGTCTGCGTGATCAGCGAGACCGGCCGTCAGGAGCGCATCGCCCGCGGCGACGAGGGGGTCCTCCCCGAGGGAAGAGGCGAGTTGCGCCCACGTTTCGGCGGGATTCCCAACGGGAAGGCCGTGGCGCAGCGTCAGAAGGTCGGGCGACATTTCGAGTCGGTGCCCGATGATGCCTCGTGTGCGGGGCTCCCGCCCGGGCGCGATGGCCGACACGTGCAGGTGTTCCGGCGCGGGGCCGGGCAGCGGTATACCCCACAGCAGTGCCGCCGTCTGGTGGCTGAAGAACTGCGCCCCGGTGAGCCTGGGCTCGTACGCGCGGCATCGGTCGACGGTGGTGACGAGATCCATCGAGGTGCGCGTCCCATGGAACGGTGCGCTGAGGTCCATCGCCGTCAGCCGGTCGCGCGGAACCCCGAGCCGTTTCGCCTCGCGCACGGTGAAGGACGTCCCGAGTTCTACGGGGAGTGGTCGGCGTCGCACGCACCCACTTCAGCGCGTGGTGGCGTGGGCCCGCGTACCTCACCGGCCCGATTGTGGACGGTTCCAAGAACGCGGGTGCGGGGGAGGAGTCGCCGAGCGCGGTCGTCGACGCTCATGCCCGCCGTGAGTGTCCAAAACACCCGGACGGTTTTGAAATTCGTCCGGGTGTTTTGGACACTCAACAGGCGGGAGCGGGAGCGGGAGCGGGAGCGGGAGCGGGGGCGCGACCCGGGCCGGTCAGCCCGCGGTCGCGACCGCGGCGCGCGCTGACACCGTGCGGCGACGCACCACCACCAGCGTCGTCACCACCAGCGCGAGCGCGGCCCAGACCACGAGCCCCGCGGCACCCGCCCCTACGCCGCCGATGGATGACAGCGCGCCGAGCATCGCGTCGTAGGCGGGGGAGGTCGGCAGCAGCGAGGCGAACGCCGCGAGCACGGGGGGCACCGTCGAGACGATGCTCGTCGCGAGGGCCAGAGCCCCGACGATCGCCGCGATCCAGCGCCCTGCGCCGCCGAAGAGGGCGACGAGGGCCTGATTGACGGCCGCGAACGCCACGCCCGCGACGACGCAGATCATCGCGAACAGGGCCCAGTCGCCCCAGTCGTAGTCGGATGCTACCTGCACCACGCTCGCGACCAGCAGGCCCTGCACGGCTCCGACGATCGCCGCGGGGGCGAAGCCGCGCAGCGCGACGAGCGCCGACGGGCGGCGGCTGGTGAGGGCGCGGGCCGATACGGCTTGGAACACGACGAACGAGGCGAGGGCACCGAACCACAACACCGCCATGGCCAGCAGCGGCACCGCCGCCCCGCCGAAGAGCGCGTCGGTACCGCCCGTGGCGGAGACGGGGTCGGCGACGACGTCGGCGAGGTTCGTGGCCTGGGCGTCGGTGTAGGTGGGCAGCTTCGAGACGGCCGTGTCGAGCCCGTCCGCGAGAGAGGCCGTGCCCGTCGCGACCTGGGTCACGCCGTCGGCGAGCTGGGCGGCTCCGGTCTCGGCGCCGGAGGCTCCGGATGCCAGCTGCCCGGCGCCCGAAGCGAGGGCCGAGGCCCCCGTGCCGAACTGGCGCGCGCCGTCGGCGAGCTTGGTGGCTCCGGTGGCGACCCCGTCCATGCCGCCGGCGATCGTGTTCAGGCCCGAGGAGGCGTCACGCGCTCCGTCGGCGAGTCCGGCGGCGCCGTCGCCCAGCTTCTGGTTGGCGTCGGCGATCTGACGCACACCGGCGGGGAGCTGGGTGGCTTGGCCGGCGAGGGCGCCGATCTGCGTCACGGTCTGTGTGGCTTGCGGCAGCGCCTTGTTCGCCTCGTCGGAGGCGTTGCGCAGCGCCTGGCACTGCTCGGGCGTACCGGCGCAGTCGTCGGCGGCTTTCTGCAGCGCGGCGGCGGCGTCGACCAGGGCCTGGTTGACCTGGGGGGCCGCCTTCGAGAGGGCGGCGGCGTCGTCGGCGAAGGTGGGCGGGATCTGGTCGGCCAGGCCGTTGATCTGCTTCGCGAGTTCGCGGTTGCCCGCGGCGATGCCGTCGGCTCCGGTCGCGAGCTTGCCCACGCCCGCGGCCGCCTGGCGCGTGCCGTTGGCGAGCGCTCCGGCTCCCGTGGAGAGCTGGGCGGCGCCGTCGGCGAGCGGTGCGGCTCCCGCGGCGAGCTGCGAGGCGCCGTCGGCCAGCCCGGTCGCACCCGTGGAGAGCTGCCCGAGGCCGTCGCGCAGGGTCCCCGCACCGTTCGCGGCCTGCGAGGCGCCGTCGGCGAGCTGGTGAGCGCCGCTCGCCGCGGAGCCGAGCTGGTCGCTCAGGGTCGTGAATCCGAGGAAGACGTTCTTCAGATACTGCGACGACAGCGTGCTGCCGTAGACGTTCGAGGCGGTGGATGCCAGAGCCCCGGTGATCGCGCCGTCGACGACGCGCGCGTTGGGGGCCGTCTGGACGTCGATCGTGGCCTTCTCGGGCGTCTCGCCCGGGCGGGTCGAGAGTGAGGCGGCCGTGAAGTTCTCGGGGATCGTGACGACGGCGGTGTAGGTGCCGTCCTTGAGTCCCGCCGCGGCGTCCTCGTCGTTCGAGATGACCCAGTCGATGTTGCTCGGCTGGTCGTCGGCGCCCTTCACGAGGCCGCCGGTCAGCTGGCGCCCGAGGGGCACGAGCTGCCCGTCGAGCTCTACGGCCTTGTCGTCGTTGACGATCGCGGCCGTGATGTTCTCGAGGCGGTCGGTGGGCTTGTAGAGCGCGCCGACGAGGATGCCGCCGATCACGGCGGGCAGCAGCAGCACGCCGATCAGCGTGAGCCAGGTGACGGGGCGGCGCGAGCGGGAGCGCTCGACGGGGAGAGTCATGCGAACACCTCGGAGAGATCGGCGAAGGTTTCGGGTTCGGGGCGGTGGCGACGCGGGGTCGGCAGGGCGAGGGACGTGACGTCGGGGCGCTGCGCGTCGGCGAGCAGCGCGAGAGCACGGCGTTCGTCGCGGGCCGACACGATGAGCGTGAACGGCGACGAGGCGTCGTCGCTGCGCTCTCGGGCCTCGGTGGCTGCGCGGCGTATCACCTGGGCCACGTCGTCCCGGTCGTCGTCATCGAGCAGATCGACGTCGGACACGAGCACCACGCGGCTGCCGCGCGAGGCGGCTCGGGCGACCTCGGCCGTCGCTTCGGCGGGGTCGTCGAGCAGGGCGAGGCCGACGCGGCTGCGAACGGCTCCGGCCCGCTCGGGCACGAGCAGACCGTCGACGCGCAGGCGCCCTTCGATCCGCGACAGCCGGCCCGACAGGGCGAGCAGCAGGGCCCTGGTCGTGCGCGTCTCGCCGGTCACCAGCAGCGTTCCGCCGTACCCCAGTCGCAGCGACACGTCCGAGAACACCGGCTCCTCGGCATCCGTGGATCCGACCGTGCGCAGCTCGTCGGCGGCGATCGCCATCGCGGGCTCAGCCGGCCAGTCGGCCAGGCGCACCTCGCGCTCCACGGCCTCGCCCTCGACGTCGAGTTTGGGCAGCAGCCGGTCGAGCCAGCGCGGCATCCACCATGCTTTCGCGCCCAGGAGCGCGAGGATCGCGGGCACCAGCGTCATGCGCACGAGGAACGCGTCGACCGCGACACCCACGGCCAGGCCCAGGGCGATGGGCTTGAGGCTCGAGTCCCCCTCGGGCACGAAGGCGACGAAGACGGCGAACATGATGACCGCCGCGGCCACGACGACGCGGGCGGATGCCGAGAACCCGCTGCGGACGGCTCCGAGCGCGACCTCGCGCGGCGTGCGGCCCTCGCGGTCGGCGTGCACGTAGTCCTCGCGCATGCGCGAGACGAGGAACACCTGGTAGTCCATGGCGAGCCCGAAGAGCACCCCCATGACGACGATCGGCATGAAGCTGATGATCGGTCCGATCTTGGCGACATGCAGGGCGTCGGCGAACCAGCCCCATTCGAACACGGCGGCCACGACGCCGAACGACGCGGCGACCGAGAGCAGGTAGCCGCCGGCGGCGGTGAGCGGAACCCAGATCGAGCGGAACACGATCATCAGCAGGACGAGCGACAGGCCCACCACGAACAGGCCGAACGGGAGCAGGGCGGCGCCCAGCTGGTCGGAGATGTCGATCGTCACGGCCGTGTAGCCGGTGACGAGCAGGTGGACGCCGAACTGGTCGGACAGCCGCGGTTCGGCGGCGCGCAGTTCGCGCACGAGGTCGGCGGTGCGCGGGTCGTCGGGGGCCGTCTCGGGCACGATCTGCACGATGCCGGTGTCGGCGGTCTCGTTGGGGGTGGCGAGCGCCACCTTCGCAACTCCCGGAATCTTCGCGATCTCGTCGCCGATGCTCGTCATGAGGTTCAGCGGGTCGTTGGAGGTGACGATCGTGCCGGTCATGATGAGCGGGCCGTTGGCGCCGGGGCCGAAGTACTCGTCGGTCAGTTCGTAAGCGACGCGCGCTTCGTCGCCCTTCGGCAGCTGTCCGGCGTTGGGCAGGGTGAGGGCCAGCGAGGCCGCGGGGATCGCGGTCACTCCGAGCAGGCCGATCACCGCGACGGTGGTGACGAGGGGATGCCGGGTCACCAGGCCCACCCAGCGCTTCGCGGGTCCGTTGCGTTCGGCCCGCGAAGCGGCGGCGACCGCCTTCTTCTCGCGCTCGGTGGCGGCCTCGGCCAAGGCCTCGGAGTCTTCCTCGGCTGACATACCGCGGCGGCGGCGCGCGGCCTTCGGTCGCTTGTACCCCCAGCCCACCACGCGATGCCCGGCGAATCCGAGGAAGGCGGGGGTGAGCGTCAGGCCGACGCACACCGCGATCGCCACGGCGACCGAGGCGGCGATCCCCATCGTCGTCAGGAACGGGATGCCGGCGAAGCTCAGGCCGATGAGGGCGATGAGCACCGTGATGCCGGCGAAGACGACGGCCGATCCGGCGGTGCCGACGGCGCGGGCGGTCGACTCTTCGGGGTCCATCCCCGCGCGTGTCTGGTCTTGATGTCGCGACACGATGAAGAGGGCGTAGTCGATGCCGACCGCCAGGCCCAGCATCACCGCCAGCAGGGGAGTGGTCGACGACACGGTGGCGAAACCGGTCGCGACGAAGATGAGCCCGATCGACAGGGCGACGCCGAGGATCGCCGTGGCCAGCGGCATCCCGGCGACCAGGAACGAACGGAACGTCACCATGAGGACGAGGGCGGCGATGAGCACCCCCAGTGCCTCGGTCAGCGAGGCGCCGGGGATCTCGGTGGCGAAGAGCTGGCCGCCCAGCACCGCCTGCGACCCCGAGGGGAGCTCCGACCCCAGAGCCGTGGTGGCCTCGCGAAGCGCGTCCTTCGTGGCGGCGGGTACCTCGGTCGACTCGCCGGCGAACTGGATGCGGACGATCGCGGCCCGGCCGTCGTCGGAGATGCCGCCCGCGATCCGCGCGTCGTACGGGTCGGTGACGGCCTCGACGAAGTCGAGCCCGCCGATGTCGGCGGACGTCTTCTGAACGGCATCCTGGTAATCCTGGTCGCGCACGCTCGCGCCGTCGGCGGAGACGACGAGGATCTCGGCGCTCGCTCCGCTCACCTGCGGGAAGGTGCGGCTGAGCATCTCGAGGCCGGCCTGCGACTCGGTGCCGGGGATCGCGAAGGTGTTGTCGGTGCCTTTCGCGAACACCGCGACCCCGCCGCCGGCGATCACCAGGATCAGCAGCCAGCCGGTCAGCACGCGCCAGGGGTGGCGGAACGACCAGCGACCCAGGGTGTACAGGAATGTCGACACGGCGGCTCCCACGATCGGTGAACGAGTCGATACATCACCGTATCGGATACATCAATGTATCGTAGCTCGGGAGGGTGGGATCCTGGCTGGACGTCCACCCAGAACAGGAGACGCGGATGACCGATACCGCACCCGCCCCTTCGCGCCGGCGCGAGAACACCCGGACGCGCCTCATGGACGCCGCCGCGGAGATGTTCGCCGAGGTCGGCATCGACGCCGCTTCGGTCGAGGCGATCTGCGACCGCGCCGGTTTCACGCGCGGCGCCTTCTACTCGAACTTCGCCTCGAAGGAGGAGCTGTTCCTCGCCCTGTGCGCACGCTCCGCCGAGAGCACGATCGCCGCCGTGCGCGAACGCGTCACCTCGATCGAAGACCGGGGACTGGATGCCGCGGGCGAGGTCCTGCATCTCGTGCAGGGCGTGCTCGAGGTCGCGGGCGAAGACCGACTCGACGTTCTCCTCGGTGCCGAGACGCGCGTCCAGGCGCTGCGCAATCCCGAGTTCGCCGCCGCTTACCTCTCGTCGAACGGCGCCCTGTGCGAGAGCGTCACCCAGCTCGTCCGCGACATCGCCGAGGCGAAGGGGCTGACTCTGCGCCTGCCCGCCGACGTCGCCACCGAGCTGCTCCTCGCGGCCTGGATCTCGGCCGCCGAGACCGCCGTGATGACGGGGGTGTCTCCCGCCGCCTCGCGAGCGCAGCTGGGGGAGCGCCTGTCGCAGATCGTGCGCCTCATCCTGGAGTGATCTCGAGCACGGCGTAGCACCGTCGCAGCCGGTCCATCCACCACTCGCGTCGCTCAGCGGTCGCGGCCACCCGGTCGAGGTCGGTCGAGGTGGGCCGGGGGCGCTCGAGTGTCAATGCTCCGTCGCGCGCGACGAGGGGGGATGCCACCACGTCGGCCGTGAAGAGCGATGCGGTGCCGAGGCCGCAGTCGTAGTCGAGCTCGGGAAGCGCGGCGGCGAGGGCGACGCCCATCGACAGGCCGATGGAGGTGTCGAGCGCGCTGGAGACGACGGCCGGGAGTCCCGCCTCGGCGACGATCCGTCGCGCGGCGTGGGTGCCGCCGAGCGGCTGCGCTTTGACGACCAGCAGGTCGGCGGCACCCGCTCGCGCGACCCGCAGAGGGTCGGCGGCCTTGCGCACGCTCTCGTCCGCGGCGATCGGGATGTCGAGATACGCGACCCGCTCGCGCACCTGAGCCAGCTCCGCGACCTCGGCGCACGGCTGCTCGACGTATTCGAGATCGAACTCGGCGAGGGCGTGGATCGCCCGCTCGGCCTCATCGACGTTCCACGCGCCGTTGGCGTCGACGCGCACGCGTCCCTCGGGGCCCGAGGCCTCGCGGACCGCTCGGACGCGAGCGATGTCGTCGGCGAGCGACTGTCCCGGCTCGGCGACCTTCACCTTGACCGTCCGGCATCCGTCGTACCGGGCGAGGATCCGCGGTACCTCGGAGGCGTGGACGGCGGGCATCGTGGCGTTGACGTGGACGAGGTCACGCACCGCCGGGGGTACGGCGTTCCATCCGAAGTCGATCGCTCCCGCAAGCCAGGTCGCCGCCTCGCGGTCGCCGTACTCGACGAATGGCGAGAACTCCGTCCACCCTTCCGGACCTTCGAAGACGAGCGCTTCGCGCGTCTCGATCCCCCGGAAGCGAGCAGCGAGCGGGAGGGCGACCACCCGTGCCGTCTCGAGGATGTCGGCGAGCGGGGGGAGGGGCGTGGTGCTCATGCCCTCATTTTCACGCTCAGCGGTGGTTCCGCGCGGGTGGCCCGCCGGGGAGGAACTTCTGCCGTTCGTCGCTGTACGAGGGGGAGAGGTTGCGCTGGTGATCGAGCGATTCCATCGCGGCCGCGGATTCCGCGGGGGTGCGGCGCGTACCGAGCAGGTAGTCGCGCACTCGCGCGAGCCGGGACACCTTCTTCGTCATGCGGACTCCGATCGTCTGGCCTTTCCACGCTACGTCGATCGGGCCGCGGAATCCATCGCCCGGGTGTCGGAGGGCGGGCATAGGCTGACGCCATGCTCTTCGATACCCCCGTCCGGCTCGGCGTGCAGATCCAGCCGCAGCACGTGCAGTATTCCGACATCCGCGACGCCGTCCTCCGCCTGGAAGAGATAGGCGTCGACGTCCTGTTCAACTGGGACCACTTCTTCCCGCTGTTCGGCGAGCCCGACGGCGAGCACTTCGAGTCGTGGACCATGCTCTCCGCCTGGGCCGAGCAGACCGAGCGCGTCGAGTTCGGCGCTCTCGTCAACTGCAACAGCTACCGCAACGCCGACCTGCAGGCCGACATGGCCCGCACCGTCGACCACATCAGCAAGAAGGGCGGCGACACCGGTCGCTTCATCTTCGGCACCGGCTCGGGCTGGTTCCAGCGCGACTACGACGAGTACGGCTTCGACTTCGGAACGGCCGGCTCGCGTCTAAACGCGCTCGCCGCCGATCTCGACCGGGTCGTCGACCGGTGGGGCAAGCTCAACCCGGCACCCACCCGCAAGATCCCCGTCATGATCGGCGGTAAGGGCGAGCAGAAGACGTTGCGCATCGTCGCGCGTCACGCCGACATCTGGCACAGCTTCGTCACGCCCGACGAACTGCCGCACAAGTTCGAGGTCATCGAGAAATGGGCCGAGACCGAGGGTCGCGACCTGTCGGGCCTCGTCGTCTCGAACGAGCTGAAGGACCGCGACGAAGACGTGGCCGACGCCCTGTACGACGCCGGGACGCGCCTGTTCACGCTCGGGTTCGGCGGCCCCGACTGGGATTACTCGCTCGTCGAGCGCTGGCTGCGCTGGCGCGACAGCAAGAACGCCTGAAACGAACGGCGCCCCGATCCGCTCGGGGCGCCGTTCTGTCTCACGGCGTGAACTGCGCGCCTCCGGACGTTCCCGTCCCGTTCTTCGCCGCTTCGCCCGCGTAGTACGCGGTCTCGCTCTGGTGGTTCATCGACCGCCGTGCGTCTTCGGACTGATCGTGCGAGGGCGCCCCGAGGAAGTACTCGCGGATGCGGCCCAGAAAAGACACCTTCTTCGCCATGATGACTCCGATCGTCGGGTCGCCCAGGTTACGGGCATTGTTGCGGGGCATCCACCGTCTCGGCACGTGTCAGTCGGCCGAAAGCATGCGTGGCAGGTATCCGAGTGCGTCGAGCCGTCGAACGAGGCGAGGCGCAAGCGGGCCCCGCGCGAGCGAGACCCGGTAGAACCGGGGCCCTTCTTCGGCCTGCTGAAGCAGAGATCGGTCGCGCAGGTTGCGGATGAACCGCGAGCGGTGGGATGCCGTCCCGGGAACGATCTGTTCGAGATCGCCCGCCTTGATCACGCCGCTCTCGAGGGCCGCCCTCAAGGCCGCGTGTTCTTCGCGCGAGACGATCCCGTCACGGCTTAACGATTCGAGGGCCGGGCCCACCAATTCGTCGATGACGAACGTGTGCCTCTGGAGTTCGAGCAGGCGAGCGATGTCGTCGCGGATGCCGCGCACGAAGAACTCGGCCCAGGCGACGGTGCCGGTGTCCGTGAGATCGTCGGCGCTCTCGAGAGCGGAGATGTACGCGTCTCGATCGTTCCCGAAGACCGCGGTGGGGTTCAACGCGCTGAACCCTCGCGTGGCGAAGATGGTTCGGCGCAGCATCGCGTACGTGAACAGGCGTGAAACCCGTCCGTTCCCGTTACGGAACGGGTGGATCCACACGAAACGATGATGCGCGACAGCGATCTGCAGCATCTGCTCATGGAGGGGTTTCGACTCGTTGGCGAAGTCGAGGAGAGAAGTCATCTCCGAGTGCACCGTGACCCAGGACGGGGGCACGTGCGCCGAGTTGGCGATCGCCACTTCGTGTTCTCGGTAAGCGCCGGGGGTGGGGTCGCCCTCCCTGCTCAGTCCGTCGACCACACGACGGTGGATTTCACGAATGAGATGGTGCGTCAGAGGGGCCTCGGGCGGGAGGCTGTCGATGAAGCGAGCCGTGGCGGCGATGTTCGTGATTTCGCGAAGCTGATCTGCGCTCGATCCGAGGGAACCATCGATCTGGTCGAGAGCGTCGTACACGGTGGTGTGGTTGCCTTCGATCCGGGCGGAGACCACGCTCATGACCAGGTCGAACAACTGGTGGAGCTCTAAGAAGGTGTCTTTCGGGGTGTCGCCCGTACCGATGTCCGCTCGCAGGCGTTCGATCTCGAAAAGCGTGGCCACCAGAGGCGACTCGAAGTCGAGTCTCGGCATCGAGTACTTGTCCACCACGGTCGGCCCTTCTTGCGGTAGCACGCGTGATTACTTGCGCGATAGATCGCGTGAAACTCTATATGTAAGGGAAAATCCATACGCGTCTTGAGAAATTATTTGCACGACCCGATCAAGAGAACTTGTCATGGTCGCTCTGTTAGCGTGTCCTCCCCCGCCGCAATCCTCGCGCGTAGGCTGATCACGTGACCGTCTCCGAGCTCTTCGATCCCGCGGAATGGACCCTGGCGCCCGGCGCCGCGGACTACACCGACATCACTGCCCACGTGACGCACGACGGGCGCATCGCGCGCATCGCGTTCGACCGGCCCGAGGTGCGCAACGCCTTCCGGCCGCACACCGTCGACGAGCTGTACCGCGCCCTCGACATCGCCCGCCAGGACCACCGCATCGGCGTCGTCCTGCTCACGGGCAACGGCCCGAGCGCGAAGGACGGCGGGTGGGCGTTCTGCTCCGGCGGCGACCAGCGCATCCGCGGCCGCGACGGCTACAAGTATTCGACCGACGAGACCACCGTGCACGACCCGGGTCGCGCCGGGCGACTGCACATCCTCGAGGTGCAGCGGCTCATCCGGTTCATGCCGAAGGTCGTGATCGCCGTGGTTCCGGGGTGGGCCGCCGGTGGGGGGCACTCGCTGAACGTCGTCTGCGACCTCTCGATCGCGAGCGCGGAGCACGGTCGCTTCAAGCAGACGGATGCCGACGTCGGCTCGTTCGACGCCGGGTACGGTTCCGCGTACTTCGCGCGCCAGATCGGGCAGAAGTTCGCGCGCGAGATCTTCTTCCTCGCGGAGGAGTACTCGGCCGAGCGCGCGTACGAGATGGGCGCGATCAACCGCGTCGTGCCGCACGCCGAGCTCGAGCGCGAGGCGCTGTCGATGGCGCGGACGATCCTGACCAAGTCGCCGACCGCGATTCGCATGCTGAAGTACGCCTTCAACGCCGTCGACGACGGGCTCGTGGGCCAGCAGCTCTTCGCCGGAGAGGCGACGCGCCTGGCGTACGGCACCGACGAGGCCGCCGAGGGACGCGATTCCTTCCTCGAGAAGCGCGACCCCGACTGGTCCGACGTCCCGTGGCACTACTGACCGGCGGGGAGGCCCCGTGAGGCTCGAGCCGCCGGCATCCGACGACCCGCGCGACGTGCTGCGCGCCCTGCGTGCGGCCGTCCTCGGTGCGGGGCCGGCCGTCGCCCTGGGCGGGGCGGGCCTTCCCCAGGACGTTCCCCCGGGCACCGCCGCGGTCGTGACGACCTCGGGCTCGACGGGGGTGCCGAAGTCGGTCGTGATCAGCCGCAACGCGCTCATCAGCAGCGCCTACGCCACGGCCGCGCGTCTCGGGGAAGGCGCGTGGCTGCTCGCGGTTCCGGCGACCTATGTCGCGGGCGTCCAGGTGATCGTGCGGGCTCTGCTCGCCGATCGCGAGCCGGCGGTGGTCTCCGGGCCCTTCCGCCCCGAGCCGTTCGCCGCGGCCGCCCTCGGCATGGCCTCGCACCTCGACGGCGTCCGCGTCCCGAGCTACACCTCGCTCGTCCCCGCGCAATTGCAGAGACTGCTGGATGCCGCCAAGCACGACGCCACCGTCGCGCAGGCGCTGCGCTCGTTCGAGGCGATCCTCATCGGGGGCCAGGCGCTCGCGCCGTCGGTGCGCGAGCGGGCCGAGGCGGCCGGGGCGCGCATCGTGCGCACCTACGGCTCGAGTGAGACCAGCGGCGGCTGCGTGTACGACGGCGTCCCGCTCGACGGTGTCGGCATCGCGATCGTCGACGGCGAGGTGCGCCTTTCGGGGCCGACTCTCGCGGAAGGGTATCTCGGCGATCCCGAGCGCACCGCCGCCGTGTTCCCCCGTGTGGACGGGGCGCGCTGGTACCGCACCGGCGACGGCGGCGAGATCGTCGACGGCGTGCTGCACGTCACCGGTCGTCTCGACAACGTCATCGTCTCGGGAGGCGTCAACGTCTCTCTTGATCGGGTCGAAGCCGCTGTGCGCGGCATCCCGGGTCTCGAATCGGCCGTCGTCGTGCCGATCCCGGATGCCGACTGGGGTCAGGGCTCCGCCGTAGTGGTGTCGGAGGGCGCGGCGTCTCGCCGACCGGATCTGCTCGCCGCGATCCGCGAGGTCGTCGGCGCGTCCGTCGGGGCGCCCGCGCGGCCGGCGCGCGTCGTCGTGCTCGAGGAGCTGCCGACGCTGCCGTCGGGCAAGCCCGACCGTGCCACGCTGCGGCGACTCGCGGACGAGGGCGCGCCGAACCCGCGCGACTAGACTGACCCCTCGTGGCAGCCCCGTCTCGCAAGCGTCCGACCCCCGCCCAGAAGCGTCGTCCCGGCGGGAACCCGCAAAGGGTGCAGGGCGGTGCCCCCCGCGCCGTCGCCCCGGCGACCGCGCGCGACTGGGTCGCGGCGGCGCGCCTGCGCACCCTGCCCCTGGCGATCACCCCGGTGCTCATCGGGACGGGAGCGGCCACCCTCGTCGACGACGCTCTCCACTGGGTCATCGCTCTCGCCTGCCTGGCGGTCGCCTTCGCGCTGCAGATCGGCGTGAACTACGCCAACGACTACTCGGACGGCATCCGCGGCACCGACGATGTCCGTGTCGGGCCGGGCCGCCTGACCGGCGGCAAGAAGGCGAAGCCGCGCACCGTACTGCTCGTCGCGCTCGCGTTCTTCGCGCTCGCCGCACTCATCGGTCTCGCGCTGGTGATCCGAACGGGGCAGTGGTGGCTTCTCCTGGTGGGTGCCGTCTGCATCGTGGCCGCGTGGTTCTACACCGGGGGTAAGCGCCCGTACGGTTACAACGCGATGGGCGAGATCTTCGTCTTCGTCTTCTTCGGCCTCGTCGCCACCCTCGGTACGACCTGGCTGCAGGTGCTGTCGCTGCCGCAGGAGGCGTGGTTCGGTGCGGTCGCGGCCGGCCTTCTCGCGTGCGCGGTGCTGCTCGCGAACAACCTGCGCGATATCGATCAGGACCGTCTCGCGGGCAAGCGCACGCTCTCAGTGCTCATCGGGCGCCGCGCGACGCAGGTGATCTTCACGGTCTTCGTGCTCGCACCGTTCGCGATCGCGGCGTTCCTGGCGCAGGTCTATCCGCTGGCGTGGCTGGAGGGGCTTCCCCTGCTGGGCGGTCTCGCAGCGATCCTCATCGTCTGGACCTACCGCGCCCCGCGCGAACTCATCACGGCGCTGCAGGTGACGAGCTTCACCTCGGTCGCGTACGGCGCGGTTCTGTTCCTGGCATTCGCGGTCTGAGGCGTCCCGGCCGGATCACCGCGGGACGCTCCGCCTGACGCGTGCGTCCGCCTTCACCGGCGGTGAGGTGCGCGAGCGGATGCCCGCGAGTCAGGCGCGAGAACCCTCGCCCGCAGCGCTCGGGTCTTCGCCGGAATCGCGTCGCGTCGCGTCCACCACCGCGTCCTCGGCGTCGGCGTCGCTCTGGGCGGCGGTGCGGCGGCCGGTCGCGGCGCGCTCAGCGCGGCGCTCGGCGAGGCCGCCGGTGACCTTGTCGAGCGGGCGACGCAAGAACAGCGTCGACAGGCTCAAGCCGATCAGGGCGGCGAAGATCGCGGCGAGCCACGGCAGATCCTGGAACACCGGGAACAGCAACAGGATGCCGAGGGGGACGAGGAACGCGAGCAATCTCAGCACCGTGTAGACGAGGGCCGAACGAGCACGCATGACGCCATTCTACGGCGGGCGTCTCCGCCTCGATCCCGGGTCGTTCGACGGCGGAAGACCGCGCGCCGACTCCGGGCCGCTGCCCAGCCGGCGCACGTAGACTCGGGTCATGGCACGGTTGCTTCTCATCCTGGCGCTCGTGGCGACCGTCTTCTGGGTCTACACGATCGTGGACTGCGCCGTGCAGAGCCCCTCTCGTCACCGCGGCGTCAACAAGACCGCGTGGATGGCGATCGTCATCCTGCTCCCCGTGCTCGGCGGCATCCTGTGGTTCGCCATCGGTCGAGGCCGAGCGACGCAGACGGTCGTCCGACGCGCTCCCGACGACGACCCCGAGTTCCTCGGCCGCATGACCGCATCGGCGCGCGCCGAGCAGGACGAGAGGATCCGTCGCCTCGAAGAAGAGCTGGCGCAGCTCGACTCCGACGGCGACGACCCGCAGCCCCCGAAGAAGAAGACGACCGATCCGGGCGACACCCCCGGTAAGGGCGACGACGACACCCGCGGTCAGCGCGGCGCCGTCGGCTGAGTCGTGGCCCTCGATAAGGCGCGCGCTGCCGCGCCGGCCACCGACGCGGCAGCCGCCCTGCTGGCGGGGCTGGTCTCTCGCGGCGTCCGCCATATCGTGGTGAGCCCCGGCTCCCGCTCTCAAGCCCTGGCGCTCGCCGCCGCCGAGCTCGAGCGCGCGGGGCTCGTCCACCTGCACGTGCGCATCGACGAGCGTGTGGCGGGCTTCACCGCTCTGGGGATCGGACGCGAGACCGGGATGCCGGCGGTCGTTGTCTGCACGTCGGGCACCGCCGTGGCCAACCTCGTGCCCGCCGCCCTCGAGGCGCATCACGCCGGGGTCCCCCTTCTGCTGCTCACCGCCGACCGCCCGCCCGAGCTGCGCGGGGTCGGCGCGAATCAGACCACCCGGCAGCCGGGGCTCTTCCGCTCCGCCGTCCGCCTCGAGGCCGACCTCGCGGTTCCCGCGACCGTCGACGACGACGCGAGCTCCGAGCAGACTGCCGACCTCGACGCCGTGGCCGCGTCCTCGCTGGCGGCGGCCCTGGGCGAGGGGGCTCGAGCACCCGGCCCGGTGCACCTGAACGTTCCGTTCCGCGAACCCCTCGCGGGCGCGGCGCCCTCGTGGATGGTGGAGCGGGCGGCATCCGGAACCGCTCCCACCGGAGACGACGCCGACGGATCCGGGGCGCACTACCAGGGGGGCGGCGGCATCGGCGAAGCCGACGTGGCGCCCGAAGCCGAGGCGGCGCACGTGATCGAGCCCGGGCCGCGGACGGTCGTCGTCGCGGGGGCCGACGCGGGAGCCGCGGCCGAGCAGTTCGCCCACGACGGGGGCTTCCCCCTGGTCGCCGAGATCGTCAGCGGCGCGCGCTTCGGGCGGCAGATCGTGCACGGCTACCGTGCGCTCCTGAGCGACCCCGCGCTCGGCGGACGCATCGAACGCGTCATCGTGTTCGGCCGCCCCACGCTCAGTCGCGAGGTCACGCGCCTGCTCATGCGTGACGACGTCGAGGCGATCGCGGTGCGCGGACCCGGCGAACCGGTGAACCTGAACGGAGCCACCCTCGCGGTCGACGCGGTGCGCGTCGGCTCGACAGAGACCGATCGCGCCTGGCTGGGGGAATGGATGCGCGCCTCGCGGGCCCGGGCCGTCGACCTCTCGCCGCCCGCCCCCGACGCCGACGGACTCGCCTCCGCCGTGCCGCACGAGCGGCTCGGGGCGATCAACGCCGAGGTCGAGGTGATGCGCGCGCCCCTCGATCGCGCCGCGCTGGTCGACGCTCTCTGGCGCGCGACGTGGCCCCACGACCGACTCGTCTTCGGTTCGTCGCGCATCGTGCGCGTCGCCGACGAGCTCCTCGGCGGCAAGAAGGTCGCCGTCCACTCCAACCGCGGCCTCGCCGGCATCGACGGAACCATCGCCACGGCCACGGGTGTCGCCCTGGCGAGTCAGGTCGAGGAGCGCCCCGGCGTGACGCGCGTGCTGCTCGGCGACCTCGCCTTCCTCCACGACATGGGCGCGCTGATGCTGCCCCCCGGTGAGACCGAGCCGCGCCTGCAGGTCGTCGTCGGCAACGACGGTGGCGGCACGATCTTCGACGGTCTCGAGGTGGCCGCGGTCGCCGGCGACGACGCGATGGCGCGCGTGCAGTACACACCGCACACGGCCCGCCTCGAGCAGCTCGCCCTCGCCTTCGGGTGGGAGTACCACCGCTGCACCACCCGCGTCGCCCTCGACCAGGTGCTCACCGCCCCGACCGGCGGGCGTCAGCTCATCGAGGTCCCCCTCCCGCGTTGAACGGCCGCCGTCAACGGGTGGCGATGATCCCGGATGCCACGGCAGCATGACCCCATGAGTTCGAAGAACCGCTGGTCCACGCCCGCCGCCGACGCCCTGCGGGTGGAGCCCGGCTTCCGCCTCGCCGACATCGACCCTCGCTCGACGCCCGGCTACGACGGAGACAAGAACGACGGCCGAGTAGACCTCGAGGCGGGCCGCGGGCCGCTGGAAGGGCTGCAGGAGCGCCTCTTCGCCCAGAGCGTCGCCGGCACCGCCACCGGTTCGGTGCTGCTCGTGCTGCAGGCGATGGACACCGCGGGCAAGGGCGGGATCGTCCGGCACGTCGTCGGCGCCGTCGACCCGCAGGGCGTGGAGCTCGCCTCGTTCAAGAAGCCCACCGCCGAGGAGCTCGAGCACGACTTCCTGTGGCGCATCGAGAAGCGGTTGCCCGATGCCGGTCGCCTCGGCGTCTTCGACCGGTCGCACTACGAGGACGTGCTGATCGGCCGGGTGCGCGAACTCGCCCCGCGCGACGAGATCGAGCGCCGGTACGGTGCCATCGTGTCGTTCGAGGCGCAGGCGGCCGAGATGGGCATCCGCGTCGTCAAGGTCATGCTGCACATCTCGAAGGACGAGCAGCGTGAGCGCCTGGGCGAGCGTCTCGAGCGCCCCGACAAGCACTGGAAGTACAACCCGTCCGACGTCGACGAGCGCAAGCTCTGGGACGCCTACATGGACGCGTACCAGGTGGCGATCGAGCGGACCTCGACGCCTCTGGCGCCGTGGCACGTCGTCCCCGCCGACCGCAAGTGGTACGCCCGCCTGGCCGTGCAGCAGTTGCTCATCAGCGCCCTCGAGGACATCGACCCGCAGTGGCCCGCGGCCGACTACGACGTCGAGGTCGAGAAGGAGCGCCTGGCGAGCTCCTGAGTCAGGCCAGCGCCTCGACGATCGGGCGGAACTTCACGCGCGTCTCGAGCAGCTCCGACTCCGGCACGCTGTCGGCGACGATGCCCGCCCCGGCGTACGCCGTGATCGGAGCCGTGGGCGATGAGGGGGCGGCGCGGTCGATCTGCGCGCATCGCAGGGCGATCGCCCACTCTCCGTCGCCCGAGGCCGCGGTCCACCCGACCGCGCCGGCGTAGCGGCCCCGGTCGAAGGGCTCGAGGCGGCGGATGACGTCCATGGCCGCGGCCGTGGGCGTTCCCGCGACGGCGGCCGTGGGGTGCAGGACCGAGAGCAGATCGAGGGAGGAGGCGTCCTCGCTCAGCTCGCCCTCGACGTCCGTGGCGAGGTGCCAGACATTCGGGAGCTTGAGCGTGAAGGGCTGGTCCGCAGCGGCGAGGGCCGAGGTGTGGGGAGCGAGGGCTTTCAGCACGCTCTGCACGGCGAACCGGTGCTCGTCCTGGTCTTTCGTGCTCCGGGTGAGCCCGATGGATGCCGCGACATCGGCGTCGGCGTCGCCGCCGCGCGCCACGGTGCCGGCGAGGACACGCGCGGTGACGGTTCCGCCCGAGACCGTGACCAGGGTTTCGGGGCTCGCGCCGATCAAGCCGTCGACGGCGAAGACCCAGCAGTCCGGATACCCCTCGAGGAGGGACCGGACCAGGCGACGCAGGTCGGAGCCGGCGGGCACGGTGCCGGTGATGTCGCGCGCCAGGACGACCTTGCCCACCTCGCGACGGCCGATGGCCTCGATCCCCTGGCGGACGGCATCCTGATACTTCTCCGCCGTCTGCGCACCGGGGCCGAGCGTGGCGGACCAGTGCGGACCGAAGGGCGAGCGGGGCGGGAGCTCGGGTTCGGGCTCGTCGGGGGTGTCGTCGAAGGCGAGGCGGGTGACCCAGGCGCGACCGCTGTGTCGACCGACGATCATCCCGGGCACGCGCAGGACGTTCTCGCGCTCGGAGCGCGGGTCGAACACGAACGATCCGAAAGCCACGAGGCCCGTTCCGGGAAGCTGCACGGGGTCGTCGACCTCCGCCGCGGCGGCGATCGCCCGCCAGCGCTCCGAGACGGTGGCATCCCCCGGCTGCTCCCCGGTGTAGCGCAGGGTGAGCAGATCGCCGAAGGCGGCGAGGGACTCCCCGCGACGGCTCCAGAACAGGGGGTCGTAGGGCGTGGTGTACGCCAGCACATCGTCCATGGGGGGCAGCTCGCGCGTGATCACGCGCAGGCGCGGCACGACGTCTTCCGCGGGTTCCAGCACGTCTTTCAGCGTAGACCCGCGTCCGACGAGCCGGGGGGACGGGCCACCGGGATGCCTCGGTGTCGAGCGAGACGCGAATGCCCGAGCGCGATTTAGACTCCGAATATGGACCCGCGACCCGCCCCCGGCACCCGCCTGATGTTCGAGTGGCGCAAGTGGGACGGCTCGCCCCACTGGGTCCAGGACAGCGTCTACCTCGGTTCCGACGAGTGGGGCGAGTGGTTCGGCCAGCAGGTGGGCTGGCGGAGCGCGCGACCGGGAGCCGAGTTCGTGTGTCGTGAACCGAACGTCACCCTGGTTCCGGCGACGGGCGACTGGGCCTTCACCCACAACGCCGACCCGCACCCGGTGGCCGTGTACATCGACCTGGGGTGGGACGTGCGGTGGCACGACGACGGCGTGCCCCGCGGCATCGACATGGACCTCGACGTCGTCCGACGCACCGACGACCGCGGCACGTGGATCGACGACCGCGACGAATGGGACGAGCACCGCGTGCGGTACGGCTACCCGCCCGAGATCGTCACGCACCTCGAGGCGACGGCCCTCGACCTCGAACGACGGGTGCGAGCGCGCGAAGCGCCGTTCTCCGACGACGTGACCGGCCCCTGGCTCGCACGCCTCGCCGCGATGGCAACCCCCGAAGACCCCTCGACCCCGCGCGCCTAGAATCGACGGGTGAGCAGCGACCCCAACCGCGCCGACCTCGGCAAAGACCCGCAGCGCGTCAGCGGAATGTTCGACCAGGTCGCGGCAGCGTACGACCGCACCAACACGGTGCTGAGCCTCGGCAACGACCGTCTCTGGCGCGTCGCGACCTTGCGCGCGGTCGCCCCGCAGCGCGGAGAGCGCATCCTCGACCTCGCGGCCGGAACGGGAACCTCGTCGATGGCGTTCGTGCCCAGCGGGGCGCACGTGGTCGCCGCCGACTTCTCGCGCGGCATGATCGAAGAGGGCCGCCGCCGTCACAGCGGCGTCCCGAACCTCGAATTCGTGCAGGCCGACGCCACCGACCTCCCCTTCGCCGACGGCGAGTTCGACGCCGTGACCATGTCGTTCGGCCTCCGCAACGTCATCGATCCGCGTCGGGCCCTCCGCGAGCTTCGGCGTGTCACGCGCCCCGGCGGTCGCATCGTCGTGTGCGAGTTCTCGCACCCGCCGTCCCGCTCTTTCAACGGGCTGTACCGCTTCTACAACGACCGGGTGCTCCCGATCGTCGCGAAGGCCGTGAGCTCCAACGCCGAGGCCTACGACTACCTCAACGAGTCGATCCGCGACTGGCCCGATCAGCCGACGCTGGCCGGCTGGATGCGGGACGCCGGGTGGGACGAGGTGGCCTACCGCAACCTCACCTTCGGCATCGTCGCGCTGCACCGCGGCATCCGCCCCGCTTCTTAACCCCTGTCAACCGTCGAGATACCGTCGGCGGTCCCTCAGCGCGCCAGGATAGGCTGAAACCGTGACCCCGAGACCGCCCGCGGCCGGCACCCGCCTGTCGGGCAAGCTGGGCCTGAGTGACCGCATCTTCGCAGGCCTGCGTTCGCGCACCCTGCTCTCCACGGTCGAGGCGGGCCTCGCCCGCGTCGAGACCGAACTCGAGGGCGAGGTGCGCAGCGCCGACAAGCTCGCCGACGTCACCGCCCGCTACCTCTACGAGGCCGGCGGCAAGCGGGTGCGTCCCATGCTCGCGATCCTCACCGCGCAACTCGGTCAGGGAACGACGAAAGAGGTCGTCGAGGTGGCCACGGCCCTCGAGCTGACCCATCTCGGTTCGCTGTACCACGACGACGTCATGGACGGTGCGGACAAGCGTCGCGGCGTGCCGAGCGCGCAGACGGTGTGGGGCAACAACATCGCCATCCTCACCGGCGACCTGCTCTTCGCCCGCGCCAGCCAGCTCATGGCCCGCCGCGGCGAGCGCGCGATCCAACTGCAGGCCGACACCTTCGAACGTCTCGTCCTCGGGCAGATGCATGAGACCGTCGGCCCGCAAGAGGGTGACGAGCCCGTCGACTTCTACCTCAAGGTGCTCGCCGACAAGACGGGGTCGCTGATCGCCGCCGCTGCGCAGTCGGGCGTCATCTACTCCGGCGCGCCGGAGGAGTTCGAGGAGCCCATGGTCGTCTTCGGCGAGAAGGCGGGTGTGGCCTTCCAGCTGCTCGACGACGTGATCGACCTGTCGCCCGATCCTTCCGAGACGGGCAAGGTGCCCGGTACCGACCTGCGCGCGGGTGTGCCCACCATGCCGTACCTGCTGCTCGGGCACCGCTCCGACGCGGCATCCGCCGATCTTCGCGTCCGCATCGACGAGGGCCAGCAGCGCATCGCCGCCGGAGCCGACCCTTCGGTGCTCGACGGCCCGCTCGCCGAACTCCGCGAGCACGACACCACGCACGAGACCCTGCGTCTCGCGCATCAGTGGTCGCAAGAGGCGATCGACGCCCTCGCGCCGCTGCCCGACGGTGCCGTGCGCGAGGCGCTGACGCGCTTCGCCCGCGCGGTCGCCGATCGCTCGGCCTGACACCCTTCCCGCCCCACCCCCCCGATCACGATCGAGAGGAACCCATGACGAAGCTGCGCCTCGCCATCGTCGGAGCCGGCCCCGCCGGCATCTACGCCGCCGACATCCTGCTGAAGTCCGAGCGTCAGTTCGACGTCTCGATCGACCTGTTCGAGCAGCTGCCCGCGCCCTACGGTCTCGTCCGCTACGGCGTCGCCCCCGACCACCCGCGCATCAAGGGCGTCGTCACGGCGCTGCGCGAGGTGCTCGACCGCGGCGACATCCGCATCTTCGGCAACGTGCGCTTCGGCGAGGACATCACCCTTGACGATCTCAAGCAGCACTACAACGCCGTCATCTTCTCGACCGGCGCGATCCGCGACGCCGACCTCGACATCCCCGGTATCGACGCCGACGGCTCCTACGGTGCCGCCGACTTCGTCAGCTGGTTCGACGGCCACCCCGACGTGCCCCGCGATTGGCCCCTCGAGGCGCAGTCGCTCGCCGTGATCGGCAACGGCAACGTGGCCCTCGATGTGACCCGCATGCTGGCCAAGCACGCCGACGACCTGCTGCCCACGGAGGTGCCCGACAACGTGTACCAGGGGCTCAAGGCGTCGCCCGTCACCGACGTGCACGTCTTCGGCCGCCGCGGTCCCGCGCAGGTGAAGTTCACGCCTCTCGAGCTGCGCGAGCTGGGCGAGCTGCGCGACGTCGACATGGTCGTCTACGACGAGGACTTCGACTACGACGAGGCGTCGCTCGCCGCGATCCAGACCAACAAGCAGGTCAAGGTCATCGACCGCGTCCTGCAGCAGTGGCGCACCCGCCCGGGCGTGAACAACGCCGGGGGCGAGGCCTCGCGTCGCCTGCACCTGCACTTCTGGGCGAAGCCCGTCGAGGTCGTCAAAGATGCCGAGGGCCGGGTCGCCGCGTTCCGGTACGAGCGGACGAAGCCCGACGCCGAGGGCGGGGTCGTCGGCACCGGCGAGATCCGCGAGGTGCCCATCCAGGCGATCTACCGCGCGGTCGGCTACTTCGGCTCCCCGCTGAAGGGCGTGCCCTTCGACGAGAAGCACGGCGTCATCCCGAACCACGAGGGTCAGGTGCTGTCCGCCGACTCGAACGAGCGGATCCCCGGCGTCTACGCCACCGGCTGGATCAAGCGCGGCCCCGTCGGGCTCATCGGACACACCAAGTCGGATGCCATGGAGACGGTGCGCCACGTCATCAACGACGCCGGCGAGTGGTGGCAGCCCGCGCACCCCGAGGAGGAGGCGATCCCCGCCCTGCTCGAGGAGCGCGGCGTGCGCTGGACCGACCTCGACGGCTGGCACCGCCTCGACGAGCACGAGGTGGCCCTCGGTGCGCCGCACGAGCGTGCCCGCATCAAGGTCGTGCCCCGCGACGAGATGATCGCGATCTCGCGCGGCGAGTAAACCACCCGAACGAACCGCCCCGTCATCCGACGGGGCGGTTCGCATTCGTCTCGCCGGCTGCGCGAACGTAGCTCCTGAGATGTGGCCGGCCGGAAGGCCGCAGCCGTCGCATCGGGGTCGCTGTCCGGTGTTTCTCCGGGGTTCGGTCCGGCTTCGGCGGCCGTATGCGGGGTCTCTCGTGCGCGTGAAGTGCCCGCCGTAGGCTGGGGCGATGGGGGAGTGGCATCCGGATATCCTCGGCGACGGGTTCGAACAGCAGACTCTGCCGCTCGGAAGCGACACCGAGGGAGAGGTCGTCGCCACCCTCGTGCGCTCGCGCCCCCGCCCCGGCGCTCGTCTGTTCGGCGAGCTTCGTGACACCGACGTGCTGTACGTGCACGGGTGGTCGGACTACTTCTTCCAGGCCGAGCTCGCGCGGTTCTTCACCGACCGCGGGGCGGGCTTCTTCGCGCTCGACCTGCGCAAGTACGGCCGGAGCCTGCGGCCCGGCCAGGCCCCGGGATACGTCGCGGCGCTGGACGTGTACGACGCCGACATCGAGGCGGCCCTGGATGCCATGGGCACGAAGCGCCAGGGGCGGCGCCTGCTGCTGCTCGGGCACAGCACCGGCGGTCTCACGTTGACGCTGTGGGCTGCGCGGCACCCCGGTGTCGCCGATGCCCTCGTGCTGAACAGCCCGTGGCTCGAGCTGCAGCTCGGTCCGCTCGGTCGCCAGGCTCTCGCCCCGATCGTGAACGCGCGCGCCCGTTTCGACCCGCTCGGCACGCATCCCGTCGTGGACCTCGGCTTCTACACGCGCGCCCAGCGCGAGCTGGGCACCCTTCCCGACAGCCCCGAGGGGTGGCGCCCGGCGCAGGGTTTCCCGACGCATCCGGGCTGGCTCGCCGCGATCATCGCGGGGCACGCGCGGGTGGCATCCGGGGTCGATGTCGGCTGCCCGGCGTTTGTGCTGCTGTCGGCCCGGTCGACGGTGACGCTCACATGGAGCGACGCGATGCGCGAGACCGACTCCGTGCTCGTCGTCGACGACATCGCACGGGCGGCGACGCGGATCGCGCGCACGGTGACGATCAGCCGTGTCGAGGGGGCCGTGCACGACGTCTTCCTCTCAGCCCCGCCCGCACGCGCCGCCGCCTACGACGCTCTCGAGATCGGGCTGCGATCGGTTCTGTGACCCACGTGCCGCAGAACGTCACGAACGGTGCCGCGACGGGTTCCGGTGCCGCGGCGAGGCGGCGGGCGAGCGGCGTATCGGTCTCGACGAACGGGGCACGGAGCAGCCGGGCGAGTTCGAGCATCCCGGGCGCGACAGACGAAGGGGCCCGGTCCGCCGACCGAGCCCCCGAATGTCCTCCACGTCAGCCCCCGATGAGGCTCACCATCAGTCGGATCGACAGCGCGACGACCGCGATCAGTCCGATGCCGCCGGCGAGGTTCTGCCACCACCGGTTGCGCAGCGGACCCATGAGCGCGCGATTGTTCGCCATGACGATGATCAGGGCCGCGAGGATCGGCGCGAAGAGAACCGTCAACGCCTGGGCGATCACGATCAGCTGCACCGGCGAGGTGCCCGCGAAGGCGAACGTGATGCCGAGACCGAACGCGAGGATGAAGGCACTGCCCAGGCGTGCCGCGAGCGTCTCGGCGGAGGCGCCGCGTCCGATGGCATCCGAGAGCATGGTTCCGCCCGCGATGCAGTTCGGGATCATCGACGAGAACGCCGCGCCGAAGAAGCCCAGGGCGAAGATCCACGCGCCGACGGGGCCCGCGACGGGCTCGAAGATCTTGGCGAGGCCGGTGAAGGCGCCGGGGGTGTCGGCACCGGTCTGACCCAGGACGGAAGCCGCGACGACGATGACGAGCGCGGTCATGATGCCGGGGGCGACGATGCCGGGGATCGTGTCGACGATCGTGATGTCGCGGTACTCGGTCTCGGTGCGTGTGCGCGCCTTCGTGCCGTACGAGGCGAAGAACGCCGCGTTGATGGAGAAGTTGGTGCCGACGAGGCCGATGATCAGCAGCCACGAGCCGCCGGGGACGACGGGGATGAGCCCCGCGCCGGCGGCCGCCCAGTCGGGATTCGAGGCGAACGCGGATGCCACGAAGCAGAACGCCATGAGCGCCACGATGACGATGAGGATCTTCTCGACGACGCCGTAGATCTTCTTCAGCAGCAGGATCGTGCCCACCAGCACCGTGCAGATGACCGTCCACATCACGGGGGAGGTGCCGGGGATCAGCATCGACAGCCCCACCCCGGAGCCCACCGCGTTGCCGACCGAGAAGCACAGGGTGATGAGGAAGACGCCGAGGCCGGCGACCACGCCCGCCCAGGTGCCGAGGCTGTCTTTGATGGACGAGATCAGCGAGACGGGCGTGCGGATGCCGAGGCGCACGCTCATGTCGGTGAGGAAGATCATGAGGATCGTCGACACGATGATCACCCAGATGAGGGTGTAGCCGTACAGGGCGCCGGCGTTCATCGCGGTGGTGAGGTTGCCGGGGCCGAACTGCCAGGCGCCCGCGACGAACGCGGGGCCGATGAGGGCCAGGCGACGCCAGAACGTGCGCCGCGTGCGGTGGGAATCGACGATGCTGCGCACCGTCTCGGTCGAGATGCGCCCGTGGCCGGTGCCGGGGGTCGCGGGAGGTCGTTGGGTGGTGCGATCGCTCATGGTCGGTCCTTCCGTCGTCGTTGACGTGCGGGGTTCATGAGGGGCGGCCGTTCGGGCCGCCCCCGCGATGGTTCAGGCCGGGACGACCACGCTGCCGAGGTCGGCCGAGGCGAAAGCTGCGGTGATCTCGGCGTCGGCTCCGGCAGGAAGGGGCAGGAGGGGCTCACGCACGGTGGCGTGATCCAGGATGCCACGGTTGACCAGGCCCCACTTGAGGGCGACGGTGCCCTCCATGTGCGAGCCGCGGTGGTAGACCGCCTTGGTCACGGGGAGCAGGCGCTCGTGGATGGCGTGCGCGGCGGCGTAGTCGCGCGCCTTTCCCGCCTCGATGAGGTCGACCAGCAGCTCGGGCGCGATGTTGCCGTACCCGACGAGCAGGCCGTCGACGTCGAACATCGTCGGGAGCAGGTACTCGTCGTGGCACGAGAGCACCTGCAGCTCGGGGTACGCGGCACGGAGTGCGGGGATCTCGGTGTACCACCGGCGCATGTTGCGCACGCCGTTCTTGGTGTGGTTCACGCCCTCTTGGCCGGCGATCTCGAGCTGGGTGTCGAGGTCGTAGGACGCCTTGGTGTTGTCGGGGTACTGGAAGAGGATCTCTTCGAGCCCCGACTCCTCCCAGATGGCCCGATAGCGGGTCTGCGGAGCGCCGGGCTGGAAACCGAAGCGCAACCACCCGTGCGAGGGGTAGACGAGGGCGCCCTTCGCGCCCGCGGCCGCGGCATCCTTCGCCTCGAGGGCGGCGGTGAGGTTCCCCTCCTTCGTGATGCCGGCGATGATCGGCAGCCGGTCGTCGACGGAGTCGCGGAAGGCGCGGATGACGTCGAGCTGCTCCTTCTCGGTGAGGAACGTGCCCTCTCCGGCGTGGCCGAGAACGACCAGGCTCTTCACGCCGTCGATCGAGCCGAGCCAGGCGCCGAGGCGCTGGATCGCGGCGTAGTCGACGTCGCCGTCGGGGGTGAAGGGGGTCACGGGGGCGGGGTTCAGGCCGCGGAGGTCGAGGACCATCGTCGTCTCCATCTCATCGTCGAGCGTTCACGGTATGAGAACGTTTGCAGGAACGATTGCAAGTGTGCGTGTCGCGACGATCCCGTGTCAAGAGGTCGCGTGAAAAGGTTCCCGGGAAGGATCCCCCGCGGCGGATAAGCTGGGGGAGAGGAGGGCTCATGGTCGACATAGACGCCGGCGAACGCCACGTCGTCACGCTGAAAGACGTGGCCGTGGCATCCGGGGTCAGCATCTCCACGGTCAGCAGGGTGCTCGACGACCGCACCCCTCGCTCGACGTCGGCCACCGCGACTCGCGTACGCGCGGTCGCCGACGAGCTCGGCTACCGCCGCAACGTGTCGGCGTCGAGTCTGCGCCGCGGCGCGACCGCCACGATCGGCGTGCTCGTGCCGCGTCTGACGGATGCCGTGATGGCGCTGATGTTCGAAGCGGTCGAGCGTGCCTCGCGCCGACGCGGATACTTCGCCGTCGTCGCGACGTGCGGCGACGATGCCGAGGAGGAGCGCCGCGCTACCGAGACACTTTTGGACCGTGGGGTGGACGGCGTGGTGCTCGCCACCGCACGGCTGGACGACGCCCTTCCCGCGTCGTTGCGCGAGCGCGGCATCCCGCACGTGCTCGCCCTGCGCACCGACGACGTCAGCCCCTCGTCGCTCGGAGACGACGAGACCGGGGGATACCTCGCGGTGCGCCATCTGCTCGACCTCGGCCACCGGGACATCGCCATCCTCACCGGCCCGTGGTTCACCTCGAGCGGTCGCGACCGTCGCGCCGGCGCCGAACGCGCCCTGCGCGAGGCCGGGGTCGAACTCGACGAGAGTCGCGTCCTCGCCGTCGGTTACGGGCTCGATCACGGCGTCGAGGCCGGCAGGCGGCTCCTCGACGCGGTGGATCGCCCCACCGCGATCTTCGCCGCCAACGACAATCTCGCGGTCGGGGTCTCGACCGTCGCGCAGTCGCTGGGCATGGAGGCCGGGCGCGATCTGTCGATCGTGGGCTACAACGACATCCCCCTCGTCTCGCGTCTGCCCGTGCCCCTGACCTCGGTGCGCACGCACTTCGACCGCGTGGCCGAGCTGGCCCTCGACCTGCTGCTCGACGATGGCTCGGGCAGCAGGATCGAACGGGTCATGCCCACCCTCATCCCGCGCTCCTCCACAGCGCCGCTCGCGCGCTGACGCGCCGCCGTCGGAGGGGGCGGCTAGCGTAGAACGCGATCGAAGGAGCCCCATGATCCCCACCGCTGCGACCGCCACCGAGCGCTACCGTGCCGCCCGCGACGAACTCCTCGCGGCTCGGACCGACCCGCAGAGGGCCGCGGCGTTCACCTGGCCCCGCTTCGAGGGGCCCTTCAACTGGGCGATCGACTGGTTCGACCCCATGGCGCGCGGAAACGATGCGCCCGCGCTCATCGTCGTCGACGACGACGGAACGCACCACCAGCGCACCTTCGACGAGCTGGCCCGGCGATCCGACCAGGTCGCCGCGTGGCTGGCATCCCGAGGCGTTCGCCGCGGCGAGACCGTGCTGCTCATGCTCAACAACCAGGTCGAGCTGTGGGAGGCGATGCTCGGGATCATGAAGCTCGGCGGCGTGATCGCGCCCACCACGACCGCCCTCGGCGCGACCGACCTCGGGGACCGCATCGAGCGCGCCGAGATCCGGCACGTCATCGTCGGAGCGGGGGATGCCGATAAATTCGACGACCTGCCGGAGGGGCTCGGCCGCATCGTCGTGGGCGGGGAATACGCGGGCTGGGCGACGTACGACGACGCCTTCGGGGCGGATGCCGAGCCGGCCCGGCATCCGGGAACCACCGCCGACGACCGCCTGCTGCTGTACTTCACCTCGGGCACGACCTCGAAGCCGAAGCTCGTCGAGCACACGCACTCCTCGTACCCGGTGGGGCACCTGACGACCATGTACTGGCTCGGGCTGCAGCCCGGCGACGTGCACCTCGCGATCAGTTCGCCCGGGTGGGCGAAGCACGCGTGGAGCCTGTTCTTCGCGCCGTGGATCGCGGGGGCGACGGTCCTCGCGCTGAACTACTCGCGGTTCTCGGCCGACCGGTTGCTGACCGAGCTCGAGAACGACCGGGTGACGACCTTCTGCGCACCCCCGACGGTGTGGCGCATGTTGATCCAGGCGGATCTCACCGGCCGCCGCGGGGCGCTGCGCGAGGTCGTGTCGGCGGGAGAGCCGCTGAACCCCGAGGTCATCGCCGCGGTGCAGCGCGCGTGGGGCCTCGACATCCGCGACGGGTACGGGCAGACCGAGATGACCGCCGTGGTGGCCAACACCCCGGGCGCCGGTCTCGTGCCGGGCTCGATGGGGCGCCCGCTGCCGGGATGCCCGGTCGTGCTGATCGACCCCCTGACGGGCGAGCGAGCCGAGGAGGGCGAGATCTGCATCGACCTCCGCGAGCGGCCCGTCAACCTCATGACCGGCTACGTGGGCGATGCCGAGCGCAACGCCGAGGCCTTCGCCGGTGGGTTGTTCCACACCGGCGATGTCGCGCGGCGCGACGAGACCGGGAGCATCACGTACATCGGGCGCACCGACGACGTGTTCAAGGCCTCGGACTACAAGATCAGCCCGTTCGAGCTCGAGAGCGTGCTCATCGAACACCCCGCCGTGATGGAGGCCGCGGTGGTGCCCGCGCCCGACGAGCTGCGTCTCGCCGTGCCCAAGGCGTACATCGTGCTCGCCGCGGGTCACTCCGAGGGCGAGGAGACGGCGCTCGACATCCTCCGTTTCGCGCGCGAGAAGCTGGCCCCGTTCCAGCGCGTGCGCCGCGTGGAGTTCTTCGACCTGCCGAAGACGATCTCGGGGAAGATCCGCCGCGTCGAACTGCGTCAGCGCGAGGAAGCGGTCGCGCGCGGCGAGATCGAGTGCGAAGAGTGGACGGATGCCGCCCTGCGGGACCATCGCTGACGCGCAACCCCCTCGCGGGCGTCACGACGGCGTGTGAGCATCGACGCATGGAAAAGGATCAGAAGCAGCCGTTCGAGAACCCTTCCGTCGACGACGACAGCGACATGCCCTCGCGCACGGAAGAACGCACCATCGGCCGCGAGACCGAGCGCGAGATCACCCAGATGATCAACGGCATCGAGGGCTGACGCCCAACGGGATGGCAGTACCCCTCGACAGCGGCCCGTTCTTCCACGGGACGAAAGCGGACCTGAGCGTGGGCGATCTGCTCACGCCCGGGTTCCCCTCGAATTACCGGCGCGAGGTGGTGATGAACCACGTCTACTTCACGTCGCGTCTGGACGGCGCGGGGCTCGCCGCCGAGATCATCCCGGGTGACGGGGCGCCGCGCGTCTACGAGGTCGAGCCGCTGGGGGCGTTCGAGGACGACCCGAACGTGACCGACAAGAAGTTCCCGGGTAACCCCACTCGTTCGTTCCGTAGCGCCGCGCCCCTGCGGATCGTCGCCGAGCGCGAGAACTGGACGCGTCTGACACCCGAGGCGCTCGCACAGTGGCGGGAGAGGCTGACGGCGATGCGCGGCGAGAACGCCGAGATCATCAACTGATGCAGTCGGTCAGGCCGGTTCTGTCGTGCGGATGAGCCCGCAATTCACGCACGACCACGCGACGAGGAATCGTTCGTCGTCGAGCACCTCGAATCGGAGTGGATCGCCGCAGGTCGGGCAGTGCGGGTATCCGTCGGGGATGCTCACCGCGCGAAGGTGACGGCCATGGCACCCCTCCGGTCGTGGGACTCAGCGGTAGTTCGTGAACTGCAGGTCGACGTCGAGGTCGGCGGCCTTCAGCAGGCGCTGCACTTCCTGCAGGTCGTCGCGCGACTTCGACTGCACGCGCAGCTCGTCGCCCTGGATCTGCGACTTGACGCCCTTGGGGCCCTCGTCGCGGATGATCTTGTTGACCTTCTTCGCGTTCTCCTGCGAGATGCCCTCCTTCAGCGTGGAGGTGATGCGGTACTCCTTGCCGCTCTGCACGGGCTCGCCGGTCTCGAGGCTCTTCAGCGAGATGCCGCGCTTGATGAGCTTGGTCTGGAACACGTCGAGCACGGCGTTGGCGCGCTCTTCTGAGTTGGCCTTGATGACGATCGACTCGCCGCTCCACGCGATGGAGGCGTCGGTGCCCTTGAAGTCGTACCGCTGCTCCACCTCTTTGTGTGCCTGGTTGAGCGCGTTGTCGGCTTCCTGCCGGTCGATCTTGGAGACGATGTCGAACGAAGAATCAGCCATGCATCAAATCTACCGGGCGATGCGCCGGAGCACCTGGGATTGCGGATGCCGTGGCTCGGCTACCGGTGAGGAATGCCGAAATCAAGCATCGCCCGGGGTTTGTCGTCGTGTGACCGGCCGAATATCCTGGCGGCTCGTCGTGCGTCAGGGGGAGGACACGTCGTGACACAGGAGTCTTCAGGGGCAGGGCCGGCGCCGGCGGGGTGGCATCCCGATCCGACGGGCGGCTCTCAGCTGCGATGGTGGGATGGCGGGCAGTGGACGGAGCACGTCGCACCGATTCCGCAGGCTGCGTCCGAGGCCACTCCGGCGGCTGAACACGTTCAATCAGAAGAGCCACGCCCTCCTCGTGAAAAGGTGATGACCGGCGCGACCTGGGCTGTCCTTGCGGTCACCGTGCTCGTCGTCGGGGGTGCGGGTGCCGGCCTGTGGTGGGGTGCCGCATCGGCGCAGGCGGAGGTCGAGGCCGAAGCTCCCGCCGTCCTCGACGGCTTCCTCGCGGCCGCCACCCAGGGGGAGTCGGCCTGGGTCGACTACGTGAGCCCCCAGCTCGCAGCATCCGCCCCAGCCATCCCGCTTTTCGGGGACGCCGAGGCGGCGACGCTCATCGAGATGACCGTCGAAGCGGATGCGGGACCCCTGAGCTACGGGACGAACGCGGTGCTGAAGAGCAAGACGGCCAGCGGCGCGGACACGGCTCTCTCTGTGGTCGACCTCACCTACACCTTCACGGTCGACGGTGCGCGGCAGACCGCCACCGCGACGCAGGTCGTGTGGCTGGCGCGTCCGTTCTACTACGGCGACGATCAGCCCGCGGAGGCGGAAGACGGTCGCACACCCACGAGCGTCGGACCATGGCGCGTGGCTGCCGTCGACGTCCCCACGCCCAGCCAGCTCGGCGATCGCGAACCCCTCGCGGACACCACCTATGCGACCTCGAGCCCATCGGCCGCGACCTGCCGGCTGCCACAGAGCGCGTTCGTCGATCTGGCGGAGACGGCCCGGCTCACCGGCGAGCTCGGGTCCGCCTGCGTGAACGACGACGGCAGGGTCGCTCTGGGGGACGGTATCGACCCGGCGGCATTGGCGATCCGGTTCCCGACGGTGAATTCTCAGACCCCTCTGACCGAGGTGACCAGCGTCGTCGGAAGCTCGGACGTTCCGGCGCCCCTCGCAGAAGTGCGCATCGCCGCGGGCGCGGACGAGTACGTCTTTGTCTATGCCGCGACGGGCGTCGACGGGCGACGCACGTCCCAGAGCGATGCGCGCCTGATCGCGATCTCGAAGGCGGAAAGTCGATGACACAGACAGCAGCGACCCCGACGGACGGCCGTGCGCCTCGACGGCGTTCGGCGGCGCGGACCACTCAGATCATCATCGCCGCCGTCGGCGTCTTCGCGTTGCTGCTGACGGGCGTGTACGCGGCGGTGTCGTGGCCTCGCCCGCCGGAGGCCGGGCCGGTCGCCGATCTGCCCGCCCGCGGCATGCCATGGCTGCCGTTCGACAATCAATCGCCCGACGACATGCTGTGGCAGGGCGTCAATGACGCGTTGATCGCGAAAGACCGCGAGGCCTTCCTCTCTTACGCCAGCGGTGAGGCGGTCGACCAGCTCGCCCAGTGGTGGGACAACACCACCGCGATCGGATGGGACACGGCCGCCATGAGCCCCCGCTGGCGGGACAGCGAGGACGACACCAAGGCCCAGGTCGTGCTGGGTGCGCAATTCGGCTTCGCGGCGAAGCCCCTCCGCGGCAGCGGTGACCAGGATGCCGACCTCCAGCTCATCCAGGGCCTGCCCTACTCCGTGACCCTCACTCCGCTGCCGGAGCGGACGCGGTCGTTCGACGCGTACAACGACGACGGATCTCTCAGGGAGCAGGAGCCCGTCGAAGCGCGCAAGATCACGTCCCTCGCTCCTGCCTACTCCCCGAACCCCTGGGACGAGGGGGCGTTGCACGTGGTGCGGCGCGACCACGTGGTGCTGTTCGGAATGGCGGACGAGACCGCTCTGGTCGATGCCACGGCGGACGAGGCGGAAGCCTCGGCGGTCATCGCTCTCGACGCCATCCGCTCTCTCGGCGGTGAGGTCCCGCAAGAGGGGTTCGTCGCAGCGATCACCGACGACGCGGAGCGCTTTGCTCGGTGGGAGTTCGGCAACGGAAAACGATGGGATCTCGACGTCGCGGGGTATGCGCGCCCCACCATCCGTCCGATTCAGATCGAGCCCTGGCTGGACGCCGGTGTGGCCACCGGTCCCGACACCTCGGGGACGATCATCACGATGGGGCCGTTGAGTGCGACGCAGCGCACACAGACCTTCGTTCATGAGTTCGCCCATGCCCTGCACTTCACCGCCGCGCCGGGGAGCGTCGACGAACCTCCGCGCGCCGTGATGGAAGGATTCGCGCGCTACGTGGAGTGGTCCGCCGGCCTGAGCGAGCCCCGCTACACCAGCGATGAGGTCCGACAGGCGGTAGCCACTCGTGGCGCGGGGGCATTCGACGACGAGGCGTTGACCTCCGAGGCGGGTGGAATCGCCTATGAAGCGGCAGGTTCGTACTACGCGTTCGCCGCCGAGAAGGGCCACTCGCCCTGGGAGCTGGCGCTCGACTCTCGGTCCGGGTTCGCGGGTCTCGTCGGTTACTCCGAACTTCACGACGACGTGAGCATCCCCGCTTGGCAGCAATGGCTGGCGGCCCAATAGAAGTCCCGCACTCGTAGACTCGGATGCCATGCGAGCACTCACCGAAGAAGAGGTGCGGGCGGCGTTCGTCAATGCCACACCCGAGGAGCTGCGAGTCGTCGAGCTCCCGCACGACTTCGTGCTGACCGACTGGGACCACCTCGACTTCCTGGCATGGCGCGACCCGCGCACGCGCGGGCGGGGCTACGTCATGACGGAGACCGACGGGGAGCCCACCGCGATCGTGCTGCGCGCGGCCGAGGGCCAGTCGCGGGCGCGATCGGCGATGTGCAACCTCTGCCACACCATGCAGCCCGGCGACCAGGTGTCGCTCTTCACGGCGCGCAAGGCCGGACAGGCCGGAGAGCACGGCGACACCGTCGGCACCTACATCTGCGCCGACATGTCGTGCCACGAGACCGTCCGCCTGGCAGCTCCCCTCGCCCCCAGCGAGATCCGAGCGAGCGTCGACCGCAAGATCGACGGCACCAAGCGCCGCACCGAAGACTTCGTCGCGCGCGTGCTCGACACCGCCGAGGTCGCGCGGTGACCGGGCGGGTCGTCGTCATCGGCGACGCGTTGATCGACGAGATCCGCGACGAGACGGGCGTGCGGGAGTTCGTCGGCGGGGCAGGGCTCAATGTCGCCGTGGGCCTGTCGCGGCTCGGAGTGCCGGCATCCCTCATCGCCATGGTCGGCGACGATGCGGCGGGCGAGCAGATCCGCGCGTTCCTCGACGAGCACGATGTCGAGCTGCTCGCGAGCCCCGCGGATTACGGGTCGTCGCGCGCGGTGAGCACGCGCTCGCCGAGCGGTGAGCCCGAGTACGTCTTCAACGACGCGGCGCAGAACCGACGCGTGGCGTACGGCGAGGCCGAGCGCGCCGCGATCGCGGCCGCCCCGATGGTCGTCGTGAGTTGCTTCCCCTTCGACGATCCCGAGCAGACGTCGCTCCTGGTGGAGGCGACGGCATCGCCCTCGACGCCCCTTGCGATCGACCCCAACCCGCGCAGCGGCATGCTCCACGACCGTGCGGAGTTCGTCCGCGGCTTCGAGCGGGCGGCATCCGGAGCCCTGCTCGTGAAGATCGGTGAGGACGACGCCCAGCTGCTGTACGGAACGCCCCTCGACGACCTCCGCACCACGCTGGTCGACCTGGGCGTCGGCGCGGTGCTCGCCACCTACGGCGCGGGCGGTGCGGCGATCGACGCGGCAGGCACCTCGGTGTCGCGTCCGATCGCGGATCTTCCCGGACGCATCGTCGACACGATGGGCGGGGGAGACGCGGTGCTTGCCACCACGGCCGCCCTCGTGCGCGACCGACTGCCCGCAAATGCGGAGGAGTGGGATGCCGTGCTCTCGCGCGCCATGGACGTCGCCGCCGCGACCTGCCGGCACGAGGGGGCCCTGCTGCGCACGCCCGAGTGACCGG
>Ga0308159_1001441_pt1 | contig 34193 bp, 29 predicted proteins | sample PhyCR1_FD_201040 | JGI IMG/M metagenome (GOLD analysis project Ga0308159, IMG submission 201040) | Phyllosphere microbial communities from UC Gill Tract Community Farm, Albany, California, United States - DLSLC.R1 | ecosystem: Host-associated > Plants > Phyllosphere > Unclassified | place: USA... | reverse complement strand
CCGCGGACGAACGCGCGCCGGTGGAAGTACTGCGCCGCGACGATCGACATCCACACCGCGACGGCGGCGAACCCGGCGATCGACACGAGCACGAGGTAGACGGTCTCGGCGGCGATGACGCTCGAGATGAGCGAGACCAGCCCGATCGCCAGGCTCACCAGCAGGGCGACCATCGGGATGCCGCGGCGGGTGAGCCGCGTGAACGAGCGCGGCGCGTAGCCCTCTTCGGCGAGGGAGAACAGCATCCGCGCGCAGGAGTACAGGCCGCTGTTGCCCACGGAGAGCAACGCGGTGATGACGACGAAGTTCATGATGTCGGCCGCGTACGGCACCCCGACGTACTCGAAGACGTCGACGAACGGGCTCGAGCTGAGTCCCGCCTTCTCGTACGGAAGGAGAGCCGCGATCACGGTGATCGAGCAGACGAACAGCACGAGCAGACGCAGCACGGTCGACCGCAGCGCGCGGGGGATGTTGCGGCCGGGATCCTTCGTCTCGCCCGCCGCGACCCCCACGAGCTCCGCGCCGCTGAAGGCGTAGAACACGGCGAGGGACGTGATGAGCACCCCGCCCAGCCCCGCGGGCAGCAGGCCGTCCGGTGTCTCGAAGTTGCTGAGCAGGACCGCCTCGTGCGGGCTGGACGACAGCGGGGTGAAGCCGAAGATCGCCATGGTGCCCAGCACGATGAGCGCGAGGATCGCGACGACCTTGATGGCCGCGAACCAGAACTCCGTCTCGCCGAACACGCGCGCCGAGATCGCGTTGAGCGTGAACAGGATGCCGGCGAACACCAGACACCACACCCACACGTCGACACCCGGGAACCACCGCTGCATGAGGATCCCGGATGCCGTGAACTCCGACCCGAGGGCGACCACCCAGCAGAGCCAGTACAGCCACGCCGTCACGAAACCGGTCGCCGGCCCCATCGTGCGCGCCGCGTAGATGTGGATCGAGCCCGAGACGGGATAGACGACGGCGAGCTCGCCCAGGCACACCATGACGAGCCAGACGACGAAGGCCCCGAGCAGGTACGCGAGCACGGCCCCGAGGGGACCGGCCTGGTGGATCGTGTAGCCCGAACTGAGGAACAGCCCCGACCCGATGACCCCGCCGAGGGCGATCATCACCAGGTGCCGTGCGCTCATCGCGCGGCGCAGGTGTCGCTCGGGGGTCGGGTGGGCGGCGGACGGAGCCGACGGTCGGTCCATGGGTGTCCTCGCATTCGTTCTCGAGTCGGATGCCGACGGAACTCGCGGGCGCCGCGAGCCAGAGTAGTGGCTGACTACGCTGGAGCGATGACCCCCGCCGATCGACGCGCATCCGTCGCCGACGGTGCGGGCGCCCTCGGCACCGCGGACGACGAATCGACCTCGACCGTCAGCCGCGCCTTCGACGTCGTGGCCAGCCTGGCCGTCCTCACCCGCGGGGGGCAGGGCGCCTCGGTGACCGATGTCGCCCGAGCGCTCGGGCGGGAACGCTCACACGTCTCGCGTACCCTCGCCGCTCTCGCGGAGCAGGACGTGGTCGCGCGCGACGCCGGGCGCCGCTACCGCCTGTCGTGGGGGTGGTACACGGCCGCCGCAGACCTCGTGGACCGGCGCGTGCGCCTCGAGGGACTCAGCGTCCTCGACGACCTCGCCGCGACCACCGGCGAGGCCGTCTTCCTCGGCGTCCTGCGCGGCGACACGACCGTCACGATCGTCGAGAGCGTGCCGGCGGTCTCGCGCATGATCGGCACCTGGGTCGGCCGCGCCTATCCCGCCTTCTGCAGCGACGCCGGACAGGCGGTGCTGTGGGACGCGACCGACGACGAGGTGCGCGCGGTCCTCGCGGCCACGACCTTCGAGAGCGAGGGCCCGCGGGCACCACGCTCCGTCGACGACTTCCTGACCCGGCTGCACGCCGCCCGCGAGCGCGGTTACACCATCGTGGACGAGGAGGCCGAGGCGGGCCTCTACTCCGTGGCGGCTCCCGTGTGGGACTTCCGCGGCGAGGTCGTCGCCGCGATCCAGGTCGTCGGGGAACGGGTGCTTCTCGAGCCCCGGACGGCGGCTCTCGCGGACGCCTGCCTCTCCGCGGCCGAGACGCTCTCGACGCGCCTGGGGCACGGCATCCGCTGATCCTCAGGCGCCGGCGAGGGCGCTCAACCGCTCCGCACTGTCGGTGAGAGAGGCCTCGATCCGGCGCGCGCGACTGGCGCCCGCGGAAGGGCCGCTGAGCGACACCGCCGCGACGATGCCGTGCGGGCCCCGCACGGGGAGGGCGTACTCGTCGACGCCCGCCACATACTCTTCGCGCGCGACCACCAGTCCGCGCGCGCGATCCCGCCGTTGCAGGGCGTCGACCGCGTCGACCGTACGAGCGGCCCCGGGCCCTCCGACACCGACGAACTGCGCATCGCCCAGCAGCGCGTCGAGGTCCGCGCGCGAGTGGTCCCAGAGCAGTGCCCGCCCGGCGCCCGTGCACCAGATCGGCGTGACCGCGGCGGGACGGAGCGTGCCGGCGCCGGCGGCATCCGCGCCCTCGACGCGCAGCAGAAGGGCGCGCGGACCGTCTGCCGCGACCACCCGCGCCGTCATGCCGAGGTGCGCGGCCATCGCCCGCAGGTGGACGCGGGCGGCGCGCAGCCACGGCTCATGCCGGGCTCCCGCGGCGGCGAAGAAGGCCGGGCCCGCGCGCAGCGCGGTCGTCTCGTCCCGCTCGACGAAATCGAGGCGGCGCAACTCCCGGGTCACTCTCGAGGCGCGACTGCGTTCGACGCCCGCGACCTCGGACAGGCGCGACAGGGCCCAGCCGGACCGCCCCGATCGCTCCCGCGCGATCGCTGTGTGCAGCAGGGTGAGTCCTTGCGTGAGCGAGGTGGGCGGGATCATGGGCGTCCTTCGGGTGCGGGAGCCGCCGGTGCCTCCTCGTCGACCACGGCGACGGGCGCGACCCCTCGACGACCGTACCGCCACCAGAAGAAGAGGTAGCAGCCGGCCACGAACGGGATGCCGAAGTACAGCGCCGCAACCTGGTTCGGGTCGAACGCGATCGCGACGATCGAGATCAGGAGCAGGACGAACGCGAGGATCGGCACGACGGGATAGAGCGGCGTGCGGTAGGCCAGGGTCGACACGTCGCCTCCGCCGCGGACGAACGCGCGGCGGTGGAAGAACTGCGCCGCCACGATCGACATCCACACCGCCACCACGGCGAACCCGGCGATCGACACGAGCACGAGGTACACCGTCTCGGGGGCGATGACGCTCGACACCAGCGACACGAGACCGACCGCCATGCTGACGCTGAGGGCGACGATCGGGATGCCGCGACTCGTGAGCTTCGTGAAGGCGCGCGGCGCGTGACCCTCTTCGGCGAGAGAGAAGAGCATCCGCGCGCACGAGAAGAGGCCGCTGTTCCCCGCCGAGAGCAGGGCGGTGATGATCACGAAATTCATGATGTCGCCCGCGAAGGGCACACCGACGTACGCGAAGACGTCGACGAAGGGGCTCGAGGTGAGACCGGCCTGCTCGTAGGGCAGGATCGCCGCGATGACGGTGATCGAGCCGACGAAGAGCACGAGAAGGCGCAGCACCGTCGACCGCAGGGCTCTCGGGATGTTGCGGGCGGGGTCCTTCGTCTCGCCCGCGGCGACGCCGATGAGCTCCGACCCGCTGAAGGCGTAGAAGACCGCGAGAGAGGTCATCAGGACGCCGGCGATGCCGGTGGGGAAGAGCCCGTCGGACGTCACGAAATTGCTGAACAGCACGGCGCCGGGGTGCTCGGACGACAGCGGGGTGAAGCCGAAGACGGCGGCCCCGCCGAGCACGATGAGCGCCACGATCGCGACGACCTTGATGAGCGAGAACCAGAACTCCGTCTCACCGAACACCCGCGCCGAGATCGCGTTGAGCGTGAACAGGATGCCGGCGAACACCAGACACCACACCCACACGTCGACCCCGGGGAACCACCGCTGCATGAGGATCCCGGCGGCGGTGAACTCGGACCCGAGGGCGACCACCCAGCAGAGCCAGTACAGCCACGCCGTGGTGAACCCGGTGGCGGGGCTGATCGCGCGGGCCGCGTAGATGTGGAAGGCACCCGAGACGGGGTAGGCGACGGCCAACTCCCCCAGGCACGACATCACGAGGTAGACGACGAACGCACCGATCAGGTACGCGACCACGGCACCCAGTGGTCCGGCCTGATTGATCGTGTAGCCCGAGCTGAGGAACAGCCCCGAGCCGATCACGCCGCCGAGGGCGATCATCACGAGGTGGCGGGCATCCATCGACCGTTGGAGGCGACGCAGGGGCACCTGGGTCGCGACGGTCTGGGGAAGGGCGTTGGGGAGAGTGGTCGGGTCGGATGACCGGGTCATGGCGTCTCGCATTCGGAGGAAGGGAGCGGATCGCGGAGCGTGTGGCATGAACACTGCACTGTGCTTATTTCACACATGTTTCCTCGGACGTTAGCGGTCGGGCCCGTCACACTCAAGAGTCCGGGAGGATCCCGTCCCGCACGGACGATCCGGCAGCGGGACGGACAGAACGGCATGCCGACCTGTCGGAACGACAGGCGCGAACCGCCCCGGACGAACGCGACGATCGTCTCGACCCACCCGCCCCCTCCCGAGGAGTCCCATGAACCGTCACGATCTCGCCCTCATCGGCTTCGGGGGCGTCAACCGCGCCCTCGCCGAGCTCATCCGCGACCGCGGCGAGGCGCTCGCCGACGAGCTCAGCTTCGCGCTGCGCGTGGTGGCCATCACCGACCTGCGCCTGGGTTCGCTCATGCAGGCGGACGGCATCGACCTCGACGCCGTGTTCGCCCTGGGGGCGGGCGAGACCTTCGCCGGCTGGCCCGGGGGCGACGCCGAGCCGCGCAACGCCGAGGTCATCCGCGAGACGACCGCCGACATCGTCGTCGAGGCGACCTTCACCAACCCCCTCGACGGCGAACCGGGCGTCTCGCACGTCCGCCTCGCCCTCGAGGCGGGCAAGAGCGTCACCACCACGAACAAGGGGCCGGTGGCCCTGGCCGGCGCCGAGCTCAACGCCCTCGCCGCGGCCCACGGCGTGCACTTCGCGTACGAGGGGTCGGTCGTCAGCGGCACCCCCGTGCTGCGCTTCGCCGCGTCGACCCTGACCGGGCTGCGCATCGACGCCGTCCGCGGCATCCTGAACGGCACGAGCAACTACGTGCTCGGACAGATGGAGACGGGGATGGACCTGGCGACCGCCGTCGCCGAGGCCCAGACCCTCGGCTACGCCGAGGCCGATCCGACCGCCGACATCGAGGGGTCGGACGTCCGGCTGAAGGTCGTGATCCTCGCCAACGAGATCCTGGGCGCGACCCTCACCCCCGCCGACGTCGCCTGCACCGGGATCACCGGCCTCACCCCCGCCGACATCGCGGATGCCACGGCCCGGGGCCTGCGCTACAAGCTCATCGGCACGGCCGAGCGCCGTGCCGACGGCTCGGTCCACGCCCGTGTCGAGCCGGTGGCCCTGCCGCTGACCCACCCGCTCGCCGGCATCAGCGGACCGACGAACGCGGTGTCGTTCGACACCGACCTGCTCGGCACCGTCACGGTCAGCGGCCCGGGTGCCGGACGCATCGAGACCGCGTACGCGCTGCTGTCGGACATCATCGAGATCGACGCCCGGGTCGGCCAGACCGAGGGGGCGCGGCGATGACGCTGGTGACTCCGACCGACTCCCTCGAGGTGCGCAGCCCCTTCGACGGCGCCGTGATCGGCAGCGTCCCGTTGACCGCGCCCGACGAGGTCGGGGCCGTGATCGAGCGCGCGCGCATCGGTGCGGAGGTGTCTCGGAGCCTCTCGCGCTTCGCCCGGCACGCGATCCTGCAGCGCGCCGCCCGGCTGCTCGAAGAGCGCGCCGAGACGGCGAGCGCGCTGATCGTGCGCGAAGCCGGCAAGACCATCCGCCAGGCCCGCAAAGAGGTGCGGCGCGCGGTCACGACGCTGTCGCTCTCGGCCGAGACGGCGCGCGCGGCGACGGGTGAGATGATCCCGTTCGACGCTTTCGAGGGCTCGGAGAACCGCAAGGGGTGGTTCACGCGCGAGCCGCTCGGCATCGTCGTGGCGATCACGCCCTACAACGACGCGCTCAACCTCGTCGCCCACAAGCTCGGCCCCGCCCTCGCCGGGGGCAACGCGGTCGTGCTCAAGCCCTCGCCGCACACCCCCCTCACGGCGGAGCTGCTGGTCGGCATCCTGATCGATGCGGGCATGCCCGATGAGATCGTGACGGTCGTGCACGGCGATCGCGAGGTCGCGGCCTCCCTCGTGGCGGCGCGCGAGGTGCGGCTGGTGTCGTTCACGGGCGGCTTCGCGACGGGCGAGGCGATCGCGCGCGGCGCGGGACTCAAGCGCCTGGCGATGGAGCTCGGCGGCAACGCCCCGGTGATCGTGTTCGACGACGCCGATCTGCCGCACGCGGTGGAGGCCTGCGTGTCGGGGGCGTTCTGGGCCGCCGGACAGAACTGCGTGGGGGCACAGCGCCTCCTCGTCCAGCGCGGGATCTACGAGGCCTTCCGCGAGCGGTTCGTCGCGGCGACGGCGGCCCTGCGGGCGGGCGACCCGTCCGACGAGGGCACCGATGTCGGGCCGATGATCACCGAGGATGCCGCGGCGCGCGCCGTACGGGTCGTCGACGACGCCGTCCGAGCCGGAGCGCGCGTGCTGGTCGGACACCGGCGAGAGGGCGCGGTCTACGCCCCGACGGTGATCGAGGGCGTCCCGCTGTCGTGCGAGCTGTGGGCCGACGAGGCGTTCGCCCCCGTCGTCGTCCTCGCCCCTTTCGACACCGAGGACGAGGCGATCGCGCACGCGAACGAGGTCGAGTACGCCCTGCACGCGGGGACGTTCACGACCGACCTCGGCCGCGCGCTGCGGGTCGCCGATCGGCTCGAGGCCGGCGGCGTGATGATCAACGACTCCTCCGACTACCGCGTCGACAGCATGCCCTTCGGCGGAGCGAAGTACGGGAGCATGGGTCGCGAAGGAGTGCGCTTCGCCTACGAGGAGATGACCCAGCCCAAGGTCGTGTGCATCAACGCATGACCCGCGGATGCCGCGCCCTCCGGCCACGAGCGCGGGGGCGCGGCATCCTTCCGCGTGTTCGTCAGGCGCGGTCGATGACGCGGGTGAGCGAGATCGACGTCACGGTGTCGGACACGCCCGGCAGCGCCGCGATGCGTTCCCAGATCTGACCGACCCGTTCCATCGAGTCGGCGCGGAGGGTGACGAGCAGATCGAACTGCCCCGACAGGATGTCGCACTGGACCACCTCCGGGATCCGGGTGAGTTCCGTGATGACCCCGGCCCCGCGCATCCGGTCCGCGCGGTACACGAGCACGATCGCGGTGACCCGGCCGTCGTCGATGCGCGCGGGCGCGAGCGTGTACCCGGGGATGAGGCCGTCGCGTTCCATGCGCTCGATGCGCTGCTTCACCGCGTTGCGCGACAGGTGCACGCGGGCGGCCAGGGTCACCAACGGGATGCGGGCGTCCGCGCGGAGCTCCGACAGGATGCGCTCGTCGATCGCGTCGATGCGGGGCCTGACCATGCTCACTCCTGTACGTGCACAATACGCAATGTGATGTGTTTATCTCGCACGTTAGGGTAGCTCACGCCGGACGACGCGTCACCCGCGGTCGGGCAGGAAGGAACCGTCGTGTCCACACGACCCGATCGAGCCGACTCCCGCAGTCTCGCCGAGGCGAGCCTCGCCGTCCACGGGGGGATCACCCTCGACAGCACGCGCGCCCTTCGCACGCCGCTCGTCATGTCGAACTCGTTCGCGCTGCCCGACGACCCGAGCGAGATCAGCTGGTCGGCGACCGCTCCCGGCCTGTACACACGCAACACCGGGGTGAATCAGCAGGCACTCGAGCGCAAGCTCGCGGCCCTCGAAGGCGGCGAGGACGCGGTCGCCCTCGCGTCCGGCGTCGCCGCTCTCCACGCGGTGTTCTTCACGCACGTGCGCGCGGGTGACCACGTCGTCGTGAGCGATGTCGTCTACGAAGCGACCTGGCGGCTGTGGACCGAGCTCCTCCCCCGCCGCTACGGCATCCAGGCGACCTTCGTGGACGTGACGGACCCGGATGCCGTGCGCGCGGCGATGCGTCCCGAGACCCGCCTCGTGTGCGTCGAGGCCATCGCCAACCCGACGACGAAGGTCGCCGACATCGCGATGCTCGCCGACATCGCACACGAGGTCGGAGCCGTGCTGATGGTGGACTCGACGTTCACACCTCCGCCCTTCTACCGTCCCCTCGCCGACGGGGCCGACCTCGTCGTGCATTCGCTGACGAAGTACATCAACGGCCACGGCGACGCGATGGGCGGCGCGGTGATCGGACGCTCCGGGTTGATCGAGCCGATCAAAGCCGACGCGATGGTCGACGTCGGCGGCGTCATCTCCCCGTTCAACGCGTGGATGATCCAGCGGGGATCGGTCACGCTCCCCCTGCGTCTGCGTCAGCACTTCGCGTCGGCGCAGAGGATCGCCGAGTTCCTCGACGCCGACCGGCGGGTCGCGTTCGTCGCCTACCCCGGCCTCGCCTCGCATCCGGGACACGACGTGGCCCGCCGCCAGTTCGGCGGCCGGGAGTTCGGCGGCATGATGGCGTTCGCCCTCGACGGCGATCCCGACGCCCAGAACCGGTTCGTGGCGAACCTGCGCCTGATCACGTCGGGGTTCTCGCTCGGCCATGACGACAGCCTCATCGTGCACACCGCCGCGGACGGGCCGCGTACCGCGACCTATCCCGCCCCGTTCCGCCGGTACGGTCACCTGCGGCTCTCGGTGGGACTCGAGGACGCGGACGATCTGCTCGCGGACCTCGACGCGGCCCTGGATGCCACCCCTCTCTGACCTCGTGACGAGGTCGAGCGGGTGACACCTCGAACGCTACTCGCAGCCGATCCCGTCACCGTCGCGATCGAGATGAGACCCGTAGCCGGGGTCTCCCCGGCGCACGGGAGCCGCACCCGCTTCGCGGGCAGCCGTGCAGTTCTTGTAGTACACGGACTTCGGAGCCTCCGGTGCGGCGGCCTCCGGCGCAGCGACCTCGACGACGGGCGGGGCGGCATCCTTTGCCGCGACCTTCCCCTGGAGGTCGGCGATCGTCGCTGCCCGGGCGTCGAGTTCGGCCTTCGCGGCCGTCGCCGCCGCTTCCAGTTCGGCGACCCGCGCCGTGGCCGAGTCGCGCTGCTTCGTCATCGCGTCGCTCGTCGCCGTCGCCGATGCCACGGCGTCCGCGGACTCCTCCGCCGCCGTCTGCGCCTCGGCGACATCCGACTGCAGCCCGGAGACCTGGGCCTTCAGGGCGGCCACCTCGGACTGGCTCCCCGCCCCGCCCGACACGGCTCCGACGACGAGCCCCAGCACGAGAGCCGCACCGGCGACGAGGGCGCCGGTGCGGCGCGTGAGCGTCTTCTTCCGGAACGGCGTCGCCTGTTCCGCCGCGGCGGGCTCGTGCCACGCCGCTCCGTCCCAGTACCGCTGTTCGCCGCCGGCGTGCGGCGCCGCGTACCATCCGGCCGCGGGCAGGTTGATGTTCTCCATCGATCCCCCAAACCGCCGCGTCGTCGCGGGCGGTGAATGTGTGCGCTCGGGTAGCGCTCCCCGCCGTCATCATGGCGAAGCGCGCGAAGCCGCGCACTCTCTGCCGGGAGAAGATGTCGCTCCGTGGCACTGCTCTCTGCGTTTCCCGTCTCCCGCACGCGCGCGTGGGCGGAAAGCGTGTGCGGGAGACGGGCCACGCAGGGGGCGGATCGTCGAGAGAGGTGCTCGCCGCCGCGGCTCACGGGAGGGTGACCGGGCCCGCCGAGCCGGTGCCGAACAGGACGTGGGCCACGTCGTCCGGGACGGCGAAGTCGGCGAGTCCGAGACGCAGGGCGGTGACGGCGTACTCGGCGGTCGACCGCGAGGTCGCGGCGATCGACGTGGGCGAGGGCGGCGCGCCCGGCTGATCGGGCTGGACGTTGACCATGACGGACACCACCCTCGGGAGGGCGTTCACCACATCGGCGAGCACGCTCACCACCGGAGCGGAGCGAGTGGACAGGGTGGCACCGAGGGTGGTGATGCGGTCGAACAGCTGCGTCGTAAGCAGATTGGCCAGGGACGTGGTCAACGCGGAGCCGGATGAGGTAAGAGTGTTCAGGATCGTCGTCAGCGTGGGGAGGCCGGCCGCACTCAGAGCCGTGTTGATGATGCTGACGATCGCCCCCGTCGGCTGGTTCGAGAGAGTGACACCGATGGTCGCGTTCCCGTCCATGACGGCCCCGATCGTCGCGTCCAGGCCGAGCGACACCGTGGCGAGGGTGTACCCGGCGGCCGACACGGTCGTGGACAGCGTGATCTTCAGCTGGGCGTTCCGGATCGCCGTGCGCAGGGCATCCGTGACGTCGTCGGCCCAGTCGTCGAGGAGTGCCCCCGCTTCGGCGACGATGGCGTTGACGACCCCCGCGTTCAGGACGAGCTCCGTGTTGGGCGCGGCACCGTTCAGTGGACCCGTGAGCCGCTCGATGTCGACGAGGATGCGTCCGTTCGCGAGATCGATCGTGAACCCGCTGCCCTGGAGTTGGAGACCGAGGAACGGGGCGACCGTCGACTGCAGGTTGAGCCCGCTGATCGTGACGGTGCCCGTCATGCTCGCGGCGGCGATCCCCGGCACTCGCAGGGCGAGGGCGGTGCGCAGGTTCTGCGCGATCAGCCCGTTCTGTCCGACGAGTCCGGCGACCGCGGTCTCCAGGTCCCCCACCGTCGTCGTCACGGCTCCGGTCAGGTCGCCCACCGCCGGTGCGTCCAGCGTCACCCCGAGAGAGGCGATCCCGTAATCCCGTAGGGAGACCGGCTGCGCGGGGGCCACGCCCCACACCTGCTCGAGCAGAGCGGCGCACCCGTCGAGTTGAGAACTCGCGGCGACCGCGCCGACCTCGAGCGTCGCCGTGTCCAGCCCCGCGATCGTGGGCAGGAGAGCGGTGAGATCGATCGTCGCCGGTCGCGGAAGATCGGCACCGGGCGTGGAATCGGAGACCAGCACCGCTCCGGAGTCGTTGATCAGCCCGGAGGCGCCGGCCGCACGGCCGCTGGGCGACCCTTGCGCCCACTGGTTCGCCGCCCCCAGGGCGGCTCCGGGAAGCCCGACGCTGAAGCCGGTGAGATCCACTCCCACGATGCCCAGGGCCGTGACGTTCAACGGGTTCGCGAAGGTGTACGTGGGCGGAGCGGACCCGAGATTGATCGCGTTCGCGGGATCGGGGACCGGGGTGCCGTCGGCCTGCACCGTCAGGCGCATGTCATCGAGTTGGGCGATCGCGTCGAGGTCGATCCCGAGCAGTTCGCCGGCGAGGAAGGTGCCGCGGGAGCGGCTCTCCACCGCCGGATTCTGCGCACAGTCGAGTGTGGCCGTCCCGAGCGCGTCCTCGTGGACCCACTCGGCGTCGTTCCAGCTCGCCGTCGTCGCGGTGATGCCCAGCGGCACCACGAGCACCGCCCCGATCGACGCGGCCAACGCCGCGCGTACCGATGTCTTCACCGTCGTCCTCCGTTCCGTACGATGCGCAACGACGCGCCGAGCCCCAGCAGGCCGGCCGCGAGCGCGCCCACGCCGATCAACGCCGTCGGGTCGAACCCGGTGACCGGCAGTCGATCCGGTGGGCGGACCGCGACATCGTCGATCGACGTGGCCGTGAGACCGATCCCCATCCGGCCGCGCAATCCCATCAGCGACGTGTCCTCCTGCGCCGCGGCGGAGTCCTCCACCGAGAGCGTCACCAGCAGGAACTGGGGCGCGGAGGGTGTGAGCGGACGAAGCTCGAACGACGGCGACGACGAGGTGTAGTCCTCGGCCGGGGTCGCCAGCGTGACGGGACGACTACCCGATGCGCAGAGCGGCTGGTCCGGGAACCCCGCCCACGGCGCATCGCAGACGTCGACCTGCATGATCAGACCGCGCGGCGTCTCGGCGAGCGGACCGCTCTTGCGCAGCTCCAGGGCGAGGGTCGCGCGCGTGGCGTCCTCGAGTCGCGCGCGGATCTGCCAGAACGCGGGGTCCCCGGGGCTGAGGTCGAGGAACTCGGCGGGGTAGGGGTCGGATGAGAGCACCAACCGGCCCGGCGCACCGGTGGGCGGGACGTCGACGAACGCCGCGCGGGCCGCGTCGGCGACGAAGAGGCCTCCCGCTCCGATGAGCACGAGGGAAGCGGCGGCGGCGAGGACCGCGCTGACGCGCCGGCGACCGGCGCGGAGAGAGAGGGACATGGGTCTCCTGGGGTCAGCGGGAGGGGTGGGACGTCTGCGTCCGGGGCGACGAGGGCCACAGGGCCCACGCGATGACCGCGGCGACGAGCACGGATCCCCCGAGCATGGCCGCGGGCGCCTTCGCCGCGGTGATGATCGATCCGGCGACGGGCGCACCGACGAGGACGCGGGCAGCGCTGGTGACGACGTACGGACGGAGGTCGGCGGAGTCGTTCGCGTCGCCGCGGAGGGTGAGGCTGCGGGCCTGCGGGTCCCCCGCGACGGGCTGGATGTCGACGATGCGGTGGGTCACCTGGGCACCGTTGCCCGGGCGCCGTACCGTCACGACGTCTCCGACCGCGAGGTCGGCGGCGTCGACCGTCTGGGTGATCGCGGCGGCACCGGTGGGAAGCGTGGGAGACATCGACCCGGTCATGAAGACGATGATCCCGAGCCCCCACACGGCGCTCGCCACCAACCAGGCGACGGTGAGGATGCCGAGGCATCCGACGAAGGTGGTCACGGCATCCCGAACCCGCTCGATCGGCGTGACCGCTTCGGTGGCGGACGCTCGAGCGGATGCCCGGTGTCGGGGGCCCGCGGCGTGCGCGGCGACGGGGCGGGATGCCGTGACCAGATCGTTCACGAGGTGGCCACGAACTCCCAGGCCGGGGCGATCGTGCGGCCCATGTAGTCCGCGGGGGTGAACCCGGGGGCCAGGGGAATCGGGTCGGGGAGCGTGACCTCGAAGCAGTAGTACTGCACCGAGCCGGACGCCGCCGCGAGCGACTGCGTGACGGATCCGCCCGTACCCGACAGGGCGCCATCGGCGATGATGGTCGCGCCGCCCGTGAAGGCCGATCCGTCGCACGTGAACGCGGTGGCGCTCGTCGCCACGCGGACGTCGAGGGCGTCGAAGAGCAGGTCACCCGCGTCGTTGAAGGTGATGCCGGCCCCCGTGACCGCGGGCTGGAGCTCGACGTCGCCGGCGATGGACGCGGCCTTGGTGCGCAGCGCCACGGCGGCGTAGACGCTGTCGCCCGGGGTGAGTTCGGTGCCGAGCAGCCCGGCCGCGGTGAACACCATCTCCCCACCGGGGTTGTCCGGTTCGTCCGTCCAGGCGGCGGGGTCGAAGCCCGGATCGGTGTTCTGCTCGATCGCGAAGGTCGACGTCCCGACGCCCGGTCCCCCCGCGCCGTCCCCTCCGAACACCCACTCGGTGTCGGTCCAGGCCGCCAGGGTCGCGGCGACGCCGACCCCGAGAGCCGCGCCGCCGGCAGCGACGGCGAAAATACGACGCCGAACGACCCGGCGCTTCTGGTTCTCCATGGAAACCCCTATCAGTTTCGATCCACTCGGCCGATACCGAGCGGGCGGGGCGACCCCGCGGGGCGAGCCTCCCGTCGAGAGGGGCGCGCGCCCAAGGCCTCGGGGCGGGAATCAGAGCGAACCTCAGTGGATGCCGAGAGCCCCCCGTCCGTTCGAAAGAGAACGCGCGATTCCGCTCGACTACTGAGATGAGAGGTCAGTAGTGCGGATCCCGGGCAACCGCCCCGACCTCCGTGCATGCGGATATCGTGAAAAGGGAAACCGAATCCACAAGGGGGTGGTGCGGGGGATGATCACAGGTTTCCGCGGCGGAGAGAACGCCCTTCAGATCACCGGTCGTGCAGCCGATCCGGAAGGGATCGCACGGCATCTGGAGGCCGGAACGCCGGTGTTGTTGGTCGGGCCCGTCGGCGTCGGGAAGACCGTGACGATGAGCCGCGTCGCTCTCGCCCTCGCTCGACGAGACGTCCCGACACAGCTCGTGCGGGGAGTGGAACCGGTGCCCGAACCGGGGCCGGTGGTCATGGAGGATCTCCCGACACCGGGGACGACGTTGCTGGTGGACGACGCCCACGCGTTGGACGAGCGTTCCGCCGCGACCCTCCTGCACGGTGTGTATCGCCGCCGTGTCACGGCGTGCATCGCCGTGGAGACGCCGCTGTTCTCCCGTCCGGCCCCCGACGCGTTCACGCACTCGTTGCTGGAGCTGGGGAGCCGGGGCTTCGCGCTCCGCATCGACATCGAGCCCCTCAGCGAGACGAAGGCATCCGCGTTCCTCCGGGAGTGCGGGGCCGACGCTCTCGATGATGTGACCACAGACGCGCTGGTGTGGATGGCGAACGGCTCCCGGGCCCTGCTGTACGAGTTCGCCGAGGTCGCCACCCACGCCGCGCGGCACGGGCGCGACCCTCTCGCCGCCCTGCGCGAAGCCCCGATATGGACGCGCCTGGGAGAGGCGGTGCACAAGAACCTGTCGACCCTCGACCGCGAGCACCTGTCGACCCTCGTCGCCGTGGGCCGGTTCCCCGGTCTGGCGTCCTCGCACGCCGCGCGGATACGCCCGTTCCGTGAGATCGACGAGCTGCGCGCGCACGGGTACGTCTTCCAGGACGACTCGGCATCCGGCGCGCTGTGGGCCAATCCCGTACTCGCCGCCGAGGCCGCGCGCGCCCTCGGCGAGCAGCAGGTCCGCACCGTCGTCGACACCGCGGTCGCCCGCATGCTGGATGCCGGCGGGCGCTGGTGGAGTCCGCCGATCGCGACGGTCGTCGCCGAGTCGCTTCTGAGAGGGGAGCCGCCGCCCGTTCCGACGACGGACGACCTCTGCCAGAAGGCCCTGCTCGACGCCGCCCGGCAGGCCAACGACCAAGGCCGTTTCGCCACGGCCGAGGCGTTCGCCACAACGGGCATCGCAGGCGACCCGGACGATGTCGCCCTCCGCTTGGAGCTCGCACACGCGCGGGTCTGCGCCGGCGACCCCCGCGCGACGGATCAGGTGCCGCCGGAGGTGTCTGCGGAGGCGCATCGGCACCGGGCACAGCAGATCGCCCTCACGTGGGAGATGCGCGGATTCGTCTCCCCCACGCGAGACCTGCACGCCGCCCTCGATCGCGGCCGCGCCGAGGGCGCGGAGCCGGATCCCTCCGCGGCGCGCGTCGACACCCTCGTCTTCGCGCTGCAGTGGCCGCTGGCGCGGGACTACGCGCAGCAGACGGCCCGCACATCCTGCGGGTACTGGCGCACCTGGGCGTGGCTGCGGGAAGCGCACGCCCGGGCACAGCTGGGCGATGCCGAGGGCACGGATGAGCTGTTGACCCGCGTCGAGGAGTTCGTCTACGAGAGCGGGGTGGCCGGCCTCGACACGGCTGAACGGACGTGGGGGCTGACGGTCTCGCTGGTGACGCGCCTCATGCTGAACACGGACGCCCCTCTGCTCCACGAGCGGATCGCCGACGAGCGGCGTCGAGCCGTGCGAGAAGGGGATGACCGCACGTTGGGTTGGGCCGGGCTGGCCGCCTCCCTGTCGGCGGCTGTCAGCGGGGAGAGCGACGCCGCCCTTCGGAACCTCGAAGCGTCACGGGCGCGGTTCCACCCGCTGCGCAAGGACGTGGCGGTGGCGAGCGTGAAGCTGCTGATCGCCCAGTTCGTCGCCGCCCACGGCCGGATCGCCGAGGCCCGACGCATCGTCGACCGCGTCGCCAGCCTGTGGGCGGACGGGCCGCTGAGCCTTCGGCACGATTACGTCGCGGCACGTTCGATGATCGATGCGCTCGACGGGCGCTACGACGACGCCGCCCGGGCCGCCACGCACGCGCTCCGGCTGACGGCGGAGAGGCCGTCGCCGATGCTGCGGCTCCGGGATCTCCACCGGGCGATGGTGCTCGGGGTCGCCGGTCGCGACGCACACGAGGAGAGAGGTCGTCTGCTGGCGGGGGTCGCGGCATCCGTCCGTCGGCTCTGGGCCGACGCGCCGGTCCCGCTGGCGGACGGCCATCGTCACACGGAGCTGCGGGCGGCACTCCTGCGGACGGTCGTCCCCCAGTCGTCGTCCTCTCTTCAGAGGGAGGTGGCCGATCCGCCCACCGAGGCGGCGACGGTCGATACGACGCCGCTGACCCGGCGGGAGCGGGAGATCGCCGGACTGATCGCCGCCGGGATGTCGAACCGCGCCATCGCCGATCACCTGTTCCTTTCGGTCCGCACCGTCGAGTCGCACGTCTACCAGGCACGCGCCAAGCTGGGCGCGGAGTCTCGCCGCGACCTCGGTCGCCGTGTCGCGCGCGACGCGCCGTCCCCGGCCGCCCCCGCGCCGTGACGGCTTTCTGATGCGCCGCCTCTGAATCACGGAAAGATAACGCCGCCCTCTTCCCTTCCGTTACCTCACCGTTATAGAGTGCTCGCACGGTGGTTGTTTTGCTGTGGCGACTACCGGCATGTGATTGCAGGACACTCTGGTGCAGAGAATGGGCCGGTCGAGTTTCTCGGCCGGCCCTTCTTCTGTTCTTCCCCCGTTTCCCGCCGCCGCGAAGACGGTGCGAAGCGGGAGGATGAGGGAGTGAACGACGCAGATCTCACCGAACCCGACGGACGCCTCGTGCTGGTGCGCCACGGCGAGACCGAGTGGAGCCGCACCGGCCGCCACACGGGGCTCACCGACATCCCCCTCACCGAGACGGGCGCGTACAAGGCGGAGCTCGCGGGAACGCTCCTCGCGACGCGGCGCTTCGATCTGGTGCTGACCAGTCCCCTCCATCGCGCGGTCGAGACCGCCTCCCGCGCCGGCTTCCCCGACGCGCGCCCCGAGCCGCGCCTCGTGGAATGGGACTACGGCGCGTACGAGGGACTCACGACCCCCGAGATCATCGAGCAGTTGGGCCACCCCTGGACCATCTGGCAGGCGGGCGCTCCCGCCGGTGCCACCCCGGGCGAGAGCATCGAGCAGGTCACCGCGCGCGCGGCATCCCTTCTCGACGACCTGCGCCCCCGCCTGCAGGCGGGCGAACAGATCCTCGTCTTCTCGCACGCCCACTTCCTGCGCGCCCTCGCGGGAGTGTGGCTCGGCCTGACCGCGGCCGGCGGGCGGTACTTCGTGCTCGGCACCTCAGCCGTGAGCGAGCTGGGCTTCGAGCACGGCAATGAGGTCATCACGCAGTGGAACCACGTGCGCGGGCGCTGAGCCGCGCACTCCTCGTCGATCGTCGGCCGCATCGACCACGCGTGTCGTCCGGTGACGGATCACGCGCACGACGAGGTCGAGGCACAACTCGTCGATGTGGTGCTGCAGCACGACGACGTCGAACACGAGCAGGTCGACGTGGTGCTGCACGCGCTACTCGTCGTACTCGTGGATGCCGCGGCGAGATCGTCGGACATCGCGAGGTCGGAGACCTCGAAGGTCTCGACCTCCAACGCCGCGATTTCAGATCTCAGTCCTGTCATGGTGCATTCCTCTCCGACGTTCACGAGAACGTCATCCCGAACACGGATGACGAAGCGATGAAAGACAGCACAGCGAGTATCGCGAAGATCGCCTTCCGCCCCGTCGTCCTGCTGATCACCGCCGTCGCACCCGCCGCGACGGCTCCAACCATGCCGAAGAAGGCGAGCGCGCGGGTGGCACCGGGGGCGGAGAAGCCGAAATGCCAGACCACAGCCGCCGCCGCACTCGCCACTCCGAGGACCGCGACGACGGTCGTGACGCGTCGCACGCCTCGCCACCGATCGATCGTCTCTTCTCTTGTCATGATGATTCATCCCCTCTCATCTGATGTCCCGAGCTCGGAACACCAGCGCGGCCACAGCTCCACTCACGACGATCCACGCGACGAGCACGACGATCGCCACTCCCACCGGGGCATCGGGCACGCCGCCCGGCATGGAGGCGATACCCGCCGCGTCGGCGAGCACGGCGGAAGCGCCGCTGATCAAGCCCACTCGCACCGGGGCGAGAGCCGTCGCCACGGCCGCGAGGCCGTGCACCATCTGCTCCACGACTAGCGCCCACAGCACCCCGATCGCGATGCTCGCCGCGAGAGAGCGAGTCACAATGCCCAGGAGGAAGCCCAGCATCGCCCACGCCGACGCGATGAGCCAGGATGCCGCGGTCTCGGTCACGATCGCGGAGAGGTCCCACCGCATCGGCGTTCCCTCGATGAGTGAGATCACGATCGCGCAGACAGCCGCCGTCGCCACCGAGAGAACGATGACGGCCGAGACAAGCAGCAGCAATGCGGTGATCTTGCCGGTGAGCACCGTCCCTCGTTCGGGCACGCGGCTGACGGTGAGGCGGAGGATTCCGGACCTTTCGTCTCCCGCGGCCATCAGCGCGCCGAGAATGATCAGCACGGGTGCTCCGTACATCGGCAGCGAACCCAGGACCGCAGCCGATGCCGACTCAGTGGTCAGGCTCGCCAGCATCGCCTCTCGTTGGAGACCGGAGAGATCGTCGACGGTCATGGCCACGATGAAGTTCGCGACGTACGCGAACAACACGATCTGAAGCAGCCAGACGACGGGCAGGACGGTGAACGCCCTCCTGTGCCGCATTCCGTACAGCTCGGCGTTCACCGTCGACATCATGAGGCGCTCCGTTCGTCGGCTGCAGTCATCTGCAGGAAGATCTCCTCCAGCGAGCGTTGATCACGCCGGATCCCGGTGACCTCGACTCCCGCGGACACGAGGGCGACAGTGAGGGACGGGACGATGTCCTGAGCCGACGTCACTTCGACGCCCTCGTCCGTCGCCCTGACCGCGTCGACGTGCGCGTGATTGCGAAGCACTTCGAGGGCCGTCGCGACATCCACCGTCGTGATGGTGATCTTCGGGGCAGCGCCGTGCGCGGCTTCGATCTCGGCGGGGGTGCCGATGGCGATGATCCGCCCCTGATGCAGCACTGCGACCCGGTCGCAGACCTGAGCGATCTCCGACAGCAGATGGCTGGACAGCAGCACGGATCGCCCCTGTCGAGCCTGGGTCCGGATCAGATCACGCATCGCAGAGATGCCCGCGGGATCGAGTCCGTTGGTCGGCTCATCCAAAATCAGGAGTTCGGGTTCCCCCAGCAGCGCCGCGGCAAGGCCGAGACGCTGCTTCATGCCGAGCGAGTAGGTACGAAAGACGTCATCGGCCCGATCGAGCAACTCAACGGTCTCCAGCGCCACTTCGACGCTCTCCCGGCGAAGACCCGCGTATTTGGCGATGAGCACGAGGTTCTGGCGCCCCGTCATCCCCGGGTAGAAGGTGGGGCCTTCGATCATCGTCCCTACACGGCGAAGGATCTCGTTGCTCAGCGTCGTGCTGCCCAGCACCGAGAACGAACCGCTCGTCGGTCGTGCGAGTCCCACGAGCATCCGCATGAAGGTGGTCTTACCCGCCCCGTTGAGCCCGACGAAGCCGTAGACCTCGCCACGGTTCACTTCGAGACTCACCTCCTCCACTGCGGTTCCGCGCGGGAAGCGCTTCGTCAACGCCGTCGTCCGGATGGCATGACCGGTGTCCGTGCTCATCATGTCTGACCCCATTTCGTCGAAGTTGGTATCCGAGTTCCCGCCTGCGCGTCCCGTTTCGCCCTCGCGCGCCGTGTCAGCAAGATGCCAAGGACGAAGGTGATGAGTACGCCGGCGCACACGGCGGAGGCCGCGAGTTCCGGTTCGAGGAACCGCCGCAACGCGAAGAAGCCGGCGATGGAGAACATGAGGACCATCGCTGTCATGAGCAGCAACGAGACAGCGCCGTAGACCAGAAAAGCCGTCCGCTGACCTCCCAGGGGGTCCTCCGGCGCGCGATTGCGGCGCACGAGGCGGACCAGCGCCGCACGCGAGGATGCTCCCAGGTCGAGGGCACCGAGTGAGTGCATGAGGACGTAGTAGCCGTCCATGTGGAACAGCGGCACGAGATTGATGAGCCCCGTCAACAACCCGAAGGTCATCATCGCTGCGCACACTGTCGCCAGCGTTCCGTCGGTGACCAGCAGTGACAGCGGCCAGAACGGCAGGCACACCGCCACCGAGACCGTGACGCCGGCCAGGGCCACCCTGACGCGGCGGGAGCGGTCGTGGAACAGCATCGTGTCGTCGACCTTGCAGTAGGGAGAGAAGAAGGGCAGGCGCCACATCACCCCGATCTCGATGTCGCGCGCGCCGTAGGCCCAGGCCGTCACCCCGTGTGCGAGCTCATGCAGCACCAGGGATGCCCACATGATCACGACGAACACGATGATCGCCACGGGATCCGCCCAGAGCGACCGCGCGGTCGGCCAGATCGACGCCCAGTTCAAGATCACATGAACCACGAGGGCGGATGCCGCGAGCCAGATCAGCACCCACACTGCCGGGTGATCCACGACACGCACGCCCGCAGCCATCCGCCGGAGGATCCCGTCCGCGCGCAGGATCGGCATCCGGGCATGCAGCCACGTGCGGGACTCGCTGAGCCCCCGCTCGCGGGCATCGCGAAGGCTCTGCAGTTGCACCGGCGTCGCGGAGCCGACCAGCAGGCCCCGCTGCCCGAGGAGCGAAAGGATCGACTGCCAAAGCGGCTCGCTGAGCCGGCGCTCGTAGTGATCGATGAACTCGTCCTCGAGCTGGTCGACGGTGCGCACCCCATCCATGCGCGAAACCAGGAAGTGTTCATACTCGCCGATGCGGAAGTACCAGCCGGTACGGGAGTCATGCAGGACGTACTTCCGTGAACTGCCCTCCCACAGACCCGGACCGATGCGCACCGTGCCCTCGAGCTGCGGGCGCGCATCTCGCAGCGCCTTCACAGTGTCGCCGGGGGTCATCGGTCCGCTCCTGTCCCCCCGAACATGTACTGCAGAGCGAACTCCTCCGACCGCGCCCCGCCCTCGACGAGGGCGTGTTCGATCAGATAGGAGATGTAACACTCGTCGATGATGCTCACCCCGAGCCGATTGTTCGTCATATGCAGATAGCCGCTGAGCAGAGCCTGCGCGCCGGTGGCCATGTCGACGGGGATCATCTCGCCGTCAGCGCCGAGCGGGAACAGGAGCTCGCCGCGCGCGGCGAGGACGGAGAGCGAATCGTGCAGGTCGATGCAGTGCTGAGCCCACTCCCGCAGAAAGCCGTTCAGCTCGCCCGGATCGCGTCGTCCCGCCGACTGATAAACGGCTCCGAGGTGATCACGCAGTTCCCCCTGCATCGTGGTGAACGCCCGCGCGTACGCCTCGTGACGCGGCGTCGCCTCGCCTGAACCCGACCGCTCCCAGTACGTGCGGTACGTGGAGAGGAAGGAGACGGATTCGTCGATGTCATTCTGGAAAACACCGAGCATCACCGTCATCAGCTGAGCAGCGAGACCGAAGAGCACCGATCTGACATGCACGTTCGTCGTCTCGACGAGCGCACGAACCATGTCACTGGAAGCCTCGAAATGTCTCTCTGCGATGTCGATCGCCAGCGGTCCTCCGTAGCGTCCGACCTCCGGCTCGTACCGCATCAGGACATAGCTGTTGTTGGGGCGCATGGGCATGGATCCGGACTCGCCGTAGAGCTCGTCCCACTGCTCCGCGTCGTACTCGCCGAGGAACATCTCCTTGAAGAGGTCCGACGTCTCACGCTCATCCATTTCGTAGAGGGCAGGACGGTCAGCGAGGAACATGTCGAGAGCCGCATAAAGCCGGTCGACAACCTGCTGCTGATGGCCCATTCGCCGAGGCTTGAGACGCACCCTCAGATGAGGTCCCTCCATCCAATACCTGATGAAGAACCACGACGCCAGGAGACCGTCCTGACGAAGACTGTCCACGACCGGGGCGACGGCGTCGACGAGAAGGGGATGGTTGTTACTCGAGTAATAGACGTGTACGGCGATCCACTCCCCCGGGGCCTGGGGATCCAGCACCGGGGAGAGTTCGGCCTCCACGGCGACAGGCGAGGCCGAACGCGCGGCGTTCATGCGGTAACCCTCGGCGCGTTGAACTCGAACGTGATCTCGGAGACATGTCGTTCGCCGTCGGTGTTCCGTGCCGGCAAGCCCTCCGGCGCAGGCAGCATCTCGGTGAAGACGAGCCGTCGATTCGCGCGCTGCGCCAAGTGGTCGAGAATGTCGAGGCAGAAGTGGTCGTCGAAATCGACGAACTGCGGTTTACCGAAGCGCATCGCCGTATCGTCTCCCTCCGGATCGTCACCACCAGCAGCATCAGGAGTGACGAATACGTACCGCGGTAGGCCGTGCTTCCGCGCCCACCGTCTCCATCCGAGCAACCGCTCAGCCCCGTCGGCGCCGAGCAGCCCCTCCGGGAGGCTCGCTGGATCCGTCTTCCACACCTGGCGCACGAGCACGAGATCGCCGAGGCGCACTCGCGGGTGGCCCCCGATCTCGCCACCGCCCAACGGCTCGTCGGTTCCAGTCCACAGATCGAGGCTGGCGATGCGACTCAGGGAGAACGACAGCAGCAGGCGCTGCATTTCCGGCAATGCCATCGGCATCAGGAATCCCAAGTACACCGGGATGACTTCCGCGTTCAACCGCCGCGAACGAAGGATGAGCCGGCCGGACGGGTCGTCGCGCACGATCGATAGATCCTCCACTGGCAGCTGCGCCTCCGTGTCCCTGAATGAGACCTCACCCGGACACACGATCTCGTAGGGCGTCACGGCATCGTGGAGATTGAGATTCGAGGTGTCGTACCCGCCGGTGATCTCGGCGAAGACGGCTCCTTCCGGGACGATGCTCTCCAGGTGATCGCGGAGGGCGTCGACCAACGGAGCCTGGCCGTCCTCCGTGAAACAGTGATGGAAGCGCGAGAACAACAGCGACAGACCCGTGTATGTGCGATTCAGCACGCATCGTTGCCGACCGTCGATCTCCCCTACCTGCCCGAAGTAGGCGCGCGGATCAAGCGGATCGCCCAGAACGGGCAGCTCCGCGGCAACCTGGTCGATGAAATCATCGTCGAGCACCATGTCACCCGGGCCCTCGTGCGCCGCGTATCGAGAGCGCATGGCTCGGATCAGGGTCCGACGCGCCTCGTCCAGGGCACGGACCTCCGGCATCTTGAACCAGTTCTCCTGATCCTGGTACTCGTTATCGACGAAGGGTCGCCTGTTCGACGCGTACCGGAGGTACTGGTCGTACACGTCGAGATGAAAGTCATGCGTGAATTTGACGATGTCGTCGCAGGCGCCACGAGCCCCGTATCGCGCGTCGAAGAATCCCCTGACCATCAGCCGGTGCGGCGTGAGGGAGTCGAACAACGGCAGGACGCGGGCCAGGGAGGAGAAGTCTTCGGAAAGACTTCGTGCCCAGGCATCCGGTGCAGCGCGCACGGTGCCTCGCGGCAATGCCGAGTCCTCGTAGACAACGGTACGGAGGCGCTCCGGCTCCGCGACCCCGATCCCGCGCATCATCGCCTCGTACTGGGAATGCACATCGCGAATGATGAGGCGTCGCTCGTCGACGCTTCCCTCGGCATATGCCTTCACCAGACCCGTCATGCGGAGGATGTCTGCGGACAGCTCGCGGGACCAGTCCGTACCGAGGCGACCAATCCGCTCCGCGAAATGCACCGCAGGATCCTCCGCATGGATGTCCATCGCCAGCACGGGCGCAGTCAGGAGGTTCAGCCTCAGCAGGTGCCGCAGGTAGCGCCACACATCATCGAGCGGACGGTCTTGAGGGAGCTGCGCGTGCAGAGCTGTCTGCAGCTGACTCATCGTCATGGTGTTCTCGCCGACGAGGCGGAAGAGGTCATCGACGATGTCGCTGTGCGCGAGGAAGAAGACGTTCTCATCGAAGGTGTCCAGCGTCATCGCCGCGTCGGCGTCCCCGACCTTCCGCTGCCTGCGCATGTAGCGGACTCGTCCGCGGTCGCTCGTCCACCCTCGCGACACGGTCACCGGGAGACCTGCCAGCAGTTCGTCCGATGCCAGGATCGCCTCACTCACTCGAGCGAGCATCGCCATGTTCAGTCGCGGATGGCTCGTCGCGAGCGCACCGTCCAGGGCGCGTGGGTCGATGTCGAGCACGCCTTGCGCATCGTCCGAGAACTCTCCGAGAGCGATGTTGGTGAGCGTGCTGAAAGGACTCGTCTTGCAGATGGTCCGGTACACGTAGTCGCTCGCAGAGCGCTCGACCCGCCGAGCCCGCTTGGGGAGACTCGCCGGATCCGCGGCCAGGTAGCGAGGGATGGCTTCGTCGAGCGAAGGAGACGCGAGAAGGATTCCGGACCGCAGCACCGGCATCGCGATCAAACGCTGCAGGGCCGAGCGACGCTCGGGGAGCTCGGCCCGAAAGACGTCGGCGCCGCTTCGACGCAGCTCGCGGGTCGCCTGGACCAGCTCGACCCACTCTGCGATCTCCTCCCCCAGGGCGCGCGGGAGAATCTCCAGTGCCGCACGCACGGCATCCATATCGCGGGGCACGCGCGAGTTGAAGACGTCCCGTCGAAGATTGATCAGGGAATGGCGGAGACGGTCGTCCTCCTGTCCACCGATGTGTTCCTGCACGCGGTCGGGAAGTGTACGGGCCGCTTCGCCGAGCTGCGCCTCGGCGGACAGCACGAGATCGGCCCAAGCGACGGTCCGCGAGAAGGCGAGGCCCTGCAATCGCTCCCACGGGAGCGGGGCCACTCGGAACATGAAGCACGGAGATCCCTGATGCGGGGTCTGCGGGGCGCGAGGGGGCGCGGGCGCGGGAAGTGTGGTCACAGCTGCTCCTTGGCGTCGAGATCCAGCGGTGCGGCGAAGTCCGCCTGATCACCGCGGTCGTGGCCGATCATGATCATGATCAGAGGCCACTCCCCCGTGCCGATCAGACCGAGTCGCTCTGCATACGCGACGTTGTCGAAACCGAGCGCGGCGCCGCAGGCCAGTCCCCGATCGGCAGCCGCAAGGTAGGCGGACTGGGTGGCCGCGCCCACGACGGCGTTCATGAGACGCACACACCGCGACCCGCCTGCGGAGAGCACGTCGTCGACGGGGACGAGGATGGCGAGCACGGCTGCCGCCTGCTCGACGTTGTAATTGTCGAGAAAGTACGTCGCCTGCAGGAACAGGCCCGGGTCCTCCTCGTCCACGCAGACGAGTGCATCAGCGTCCCGGTCGTACACGTATGCTCCTGGAGCGACGCCCGCGACGTGATTGCAGAACACCGCTAAGCGTGCGAATCCCGCTCGCCCGGCGTCGGTCTCCAAACGGGCACCCCGATCTGCGGTCCTGAGCACATGGGCGAGTTCCGCGAGGTCAAGCGGCGGGGAAGAACTGAAGGTGCCGAAGCTCGATCTCCGGGCGGCGAGGAGGTCCGAGAGCCCGAGCGCCAGCGCGGTCTCGACTGCGGGCGGCAATGAGAGCATCACGCCTGTCGAGGTCCGCGCCGACACCGCATCGATGACCGGAGTGTCCGTGTCCGCGAAGGTGTCGCGCATGACCTCGACCACCTGGGCGAATCGTGTCGAACCGGGAAAGCGCTCGGACTCGAGGAGACGCGCACCGGCATCAGCCGCGGTGGACCCCGGCGATGGCGTACCGGTTCCCGGGGGCAGAGGAAGCACGGCGAGCGTCGTCTCGTCGAGCGAGTCCAGGCCGAGCAGTGCGTCGAGCCTCGCGGAGTCGAACCACAGTCGCGGCAACCGGTGCTCCGCGCCTCCGATCAGACCCGTCATCGACAGGGTGGCCAGCACTGTCCCAAGATCCATCGTCACAACGTGATGGCTGAAACTGTTGTACTTGAAGGCGTTCTTCCACAGCTTTACGGTGACGAGGAGGAACTGGTCAGTCTCACAGGCGGTGCCCAGTGCGTCTCTGACTCGGTCGCTCGCGTCTCCCACCAGGAGTCTCTGCAAGGAACCCGCAGCGGTGTTCCAGTGATAGACCCCCGGAAGCTGCCGCGCGGAGGCGCCGCTCACCCAGTAGAACTCGAGAGGGTACAGGCCACCACCGTTCGCGGCACCGCGTGCGTAGGTGCTGACGGCGCTCACCGTCTTGTTCGACGCGTCGTCGTTGCCCGTCACCCGTAGACGGCGCGAGAGAAGCCCGTAAGTGTCGTGCAGTGCCCGCCCGAGCGCGGGGATGTCCAGCAGCGCGCCCGGTTCCGCGGAAGCGGGGGAGAACGCGTCCGCGAGCGAGCCGTCCGACTTCTCCCCTATCGGCATCTCGAACTGCTCGGCGTGGGGAAAGACCTTATGGCGCCGCGGCTGTTCATCCCACCTCACGACGTGGTCGAACGGCTCCATCGGCACACGTGCACGCCGGATGACGTCGTCGACGTACTTCTTGACGCGTGTCGTCGTTGGCATCTGCGCTCCTGTCGGCATGGTGGACGATCCCTAGGGGAAGGGGTGCGGAATGGGGTTGAGGTCTTCGAACCGGAGCACCGTCTCACGCAGGCCGGCGTCGCGGTGCGCGGTACGCGTGCGCTCCATATGGAAGGCGCGCTGCTTGTGCCACCCGAAGTCGATGGGGATCAGGCCCGGCACGACCGTCGCGTACGTGTGCAGTCCGATCAACCGCTGTTCGGGAGACGTCTGGTCGACGGCGATCAGGTTCAACCCCTTTTCGGCGAGTGCGGAGACGACCCACCTGAGGTCATCAGAGAGATCGAGGTTGCGGGGGCGGGTCCTCTCCCACTCCTCGTAGACCTCGCGCAGAGGACGTGCGCGTCGCTCGCCGAGGAGGAAGTCGGAGTGCTCCGTCATCTCCGGCATGCCGTGAAGGAGCGCATGGTGCTTCAGTTCGCGCACCAGGCCGAAGTCCCCCAGCATGACGCGCGCCTCGTCTGCTCCGCTCGCCATCCGCCTATCGAAGCTGGGCACGTACGATGCCACCTCGCACAACGCCGCCCGCATCGCCTGCACCGGGTCGAGCGACGACCCGGCGGCGAAGCACAGCGCCCCCGGTCGCCCATCGGTGCGCACCGCGACAGCGGTCACGACGGGAATCGGCAGATCCACCCTGGTGTCGAACATGCGGACGTCGAACCCCTCGAGGGCCATGCGCGCCACCATGATCGAGATGTCGGCGGCACCGCTGCTGAGGGGGTCGATCTCGACGGCGCGGTGGCGTGCGAACCAGGTCAGCAGGAAAGAGTCGCGTTCGACCAGTTCGAGGACGCCGTGAAGGATTGCCTCCTCGGGACTGCCGCCCGTCGCGCAGCCGTTCGAGCATTCGTCGACGAATGCCGGGCCCGTCTGATCGAGATAGTGGACGAGACGCTGCGGCACGAGAGTCGTCGTATCGGTGGTGAGATTGCGACCCCAGACCCAAGGGATCTCGAGGTCGGCCGTGAACTCCACGAAGTACGGCGCGTTGTAGTCGTAGAACTCGCGCGGGTACAGCGTGCAGCTTCGGGGGTCGAGGGCGGGCTCGTCCAGCTCCCGGAGGGCGGCCCAGCGAGGTTCAGGCAGCCCGCGCGCGAGGAGTCCTGCGTACCGTTCGAGCCCTTCGAGCACGGCGAGGCGCCGCGAGTCCTCGATATTGTCGGCGTGGCCGCTCCAGAAGAACTCGTACAGATGCGCACTTCCTCGTACGTAGCTGTATCCCGTGACGGGAATCGTCGTCGGGTTGTCGAATGCCGCAGGCGCCTGGGGTCCGAGCACGCCGCACACAGAGTTGGCGAAGACCTCGATGTCCATGTCATAGTCCCGCAGCGACGTCGAGCGGTAGGAATCGATGTCAGCTTTGGGCCGCGGCGCGAACGAGACATCGGCTCGCGCCGGCAGGTTCTCCGGGATGGTGCCGCACGCGGGGCAGTCCGGGTCGGCGAGGAGCGGAAACGTCCGCGTCGCAAGCGTGTCCAGCTGCAGCCGCCGCACACGGCACTCCCCTTCGGCGGTCAGAGGAACGGCGCCCTCATCGACGAGCAACTGCAAGGCCTCGAGGACCGAGGGCATCAACCAGACGCCGGAAGGCAGAACACAAGAACTGCCCGACATCTCGAGCGCGTCGCGTTCGTCCTCTCGGCGGATCGCCTGCCAGCGGCGATGGAAGCAGAGTGCGCAGGGAGCTCGTTCAGATTCGACTCCCGTCATCACATACGCGTCCCGCCCGTGAAGGTGCACCGTGGTGACCTCTCGCTCGGGGAAGAGCGTCGTGTCGACAGCACCGTGAATTCCCAGGACATCGGCAGCGCCGAGTTCAAGGACGCGTGCACGCGGGCGATCACCCTGTCGCGGCTGGGCGTCGAGATACGCCTGTACCGTGTCAGCGGCTCGCGCGGTGGCCGGTACCATCATCTTTTCCTCCATCGCCGCCTCACCGCGGCCGATCTCACTTACTGGTCGACCCGCAGCTGGACGAACACCCACAGCAGCTGCCGCAGCTCGAGCTGGAGCAGCCGCAGCAGCTCGACGTCGAACAGCTCGACCATTGGAGTGCTTCGTCCTGCGACAGCTGGGCGAAGTCGTCGATCTCGAAGGTCTGCGCCTCCAGATCTGCTATCTGTCGTACGAGGGGATTCATGCCCATCCCTCCTCTCCGTGGGTCAGGTCGTCAGGCGCACGAAGACGTCGAACTGCAACTCGAACTCGTGGTCGAACAGCACGACGAGCACGAGCAGGAGCACGTCGACGTGGTGCTGCATGCGCAGCTCGTACTCGTCGACGCCGCCATGTCTTCCGCGGGCGTGAAGTCGAGCACTTCGAAGGTCTCTGCCTCGAGTACCGCGATGTGGGATTTCAACTGGGACATCCGTTCACCTCCTTTCCCGAATCTCAGTGGGTGCAGCGCACTCAGCGCCGATGGCTCATCCGATGTGGCTGCAGCTGGTTGTCGACGTCGAGCTCGTCGCGCTGCAGCTCGTGGAACTGCAGCTGCAGGTCGTGCACCCGCAGCAGCTCGATGTGGAACAGCTCGACCATGCGAATCCCGGCTGATCGATGAGCAACTCGGCGCTGTCGAGGATCTCGAACGTCTCGGTCTCGAGCGCTGCGAGGTCGGCTCTCAGTGTGTTCTCCACGGCTCCCTCCCTTCCTGGTCAATCGGCCTCGACCGGCAACAGCACTCTCACGGTGCGGAGAGCACCCGTGGAACGGATGTCGTCAGTCGTCGTGTCGACGATGACGGTGCCCCTCGGGGGGTTGGTCGACGCGACGAACGGCTCGGACGCCCACCGAAGCGAGAGGGCGGATGGGACGAACCCTCCGATCAGCCTCAGATCCGCTCCCGGTTCGGCCGACGGGAGCAACGTTCGACCGAGCAGGCGGAGCATCGCATCCTGCACAGCGCCATCCGTGCTCCATCCGGTGCCGATCGCGTAGTCGGAGGTCAGGGAGTTCCGAGCGATGACAACACAGCCTGCCGCGGTATGAGGGAGCTCTGCGAGGATCGGATCCACACCCGTAAGCCCCGCGGCATCGAGGAGATAGGCGCTCCCGGGTCCGAGCGTGTCAGCCCGCACATGGTGCACGAGGCCCCGTCGCGCCAGCGTTGCCAGCGCCCGATATGCCGCTGCGGACAACAGGCCGGCGGCGACCGCCGCGGCCATTGTGGCGCCCGCGCCCTCGCCTGCGGTGGTCCGTTCGAACACTCCGGGGGCGTTCACGCTGTGACGGGACCACACCGCTGCCTGCGGAACGACGACGAGCTCTCCCGAGAGTGTCCGACCGGGCACGACGAGCGGCTCCCCCGCACCGCTGGGCCCCAGTCCGGTGGCCAGCTCCAGCTCCCACGAATGCACCCGTCGACCCTGCAGCCGCCCCTTCGTCTCGCGGGGACCGATGTCTCCGACGTACTCGAGGGCTGCCGCTTCCATTGCGCGCCTACGGGCATCTCCGAGATTGTCCAAGGAGAACCCCAGGATCTGGTGAGGGGTCCCCGAGCGCCGATAGACGGCCCTGGCGAGCTTGATCGGGGATTGATCGATCATCTCGTCCGTGAAGCCCGTGACGAGCCCGGTTGTGGCGCCCACTAGGCGCAAGTAGCGCTGCAGCTGTTCGGCCTCCACATCACCGCGGTCACCCGGCTCGAGCATCGCTGTCGGCCATGCCTCGATCTCGGGCGGCTCGGGGATGCGGACTCCGGCTGCCCGCGGATCAGCGAGGATCTCTTCTCGAGACGTGTCGCCGGTGATGACGTCGAACATCACGATCGCGCCCGACGCCTCAGGCGGCGGTGCTCCTGTCAGGTGGCGGAACACGTCGTATGCCACCATCGTGCCCACCAGGCCTGCCTGCACGCGGGAGAGAGGAGCGGGATCCGGTCTGTACGAGGGGTCGCTGAGCGCACGCCACATGCTCGCGCAGCTCTCCGTCTCGTCGTTCTCGGTCATCCGAGCCATCGCTGTCGACCACGTGACAGAGGATCCCGCTGTCGAGATGGGTCCGAGCACCACCCGGTCTCCGATACGCGTCACCGGGTACACGTCGCTGCCCGGTCGCCGCGTCGCTCGTGCAATCTCGACTGGAGCACCCGCGGCGTCGATGATGACGCGCAGCTCAGCGACGCCCTTCGCGGGAACCTCCTCTTGGCCGGCAATGCGCCGAAGACCATTGCGAAGCAGGCCTCGGCCGACGATCTCACCGAGCTCGGGATCGCCGCTGATCGTCACGTGAGCGTCGCGAAAACGCTGGAACCGGGCGACACCGTCGTCGGCGTAGTGGTCGATGTAGGCGATCTGAGGGAGGAAAGCGGCGAGAGGCCCCGTCGGATCAATCGGATCTCCGCCCACGAGGGACACAGCCTCGTGCTCTGTGAGCACGGAGAGAAGGTCCTCGACCATCTTCGAGCGGGATTCGTCCAGGCCGTCGACGAGCTCTGCGCTCGTCCGGGATCCGTCGAGGAAAGGAGCGAGGCTCGTGAGCCACCGATATGTCGTCTGGCCGCGGAGCACGAACCCCCCGTCCGAGTGGCGCACCAGAGCGCCTCCGGGCACCTGAGCGAAAACCAGGTCATGACGCAGCCGCAGCCTGCTCATCGATCTCTCGGACTGCATCACGGTGTTCATCGACCCCCCGCTCGAAATAGACCACATGCTTGTTATTGACGTGGACCGCAGTCCCCATCGATCACACGATCATCTTGCGCGAAGGCAGTTGCCCCAGAGGTGCCGAATACTCGGTACGAAAGTACCTTCGACGGACCTGCGCGACGAGGGCGCCGTCACTCCCCGCGACGGTCGACGGGAACGCTGACGGACAGCCTCCAGATACCTGCCGCGGAACCGGATGCAAGGGTGCCGCCGATCTTCGAGACCCGCTCGCGCATCCGCACCAGGCCGAACCCGCCGGAGGGCACGCGAGGGGTACTGCGAGCCGTTTCGACCGGGTTGCTGATCTCGAACTCGATCAATCCCGGCGACGAGCGCAGCCCCACGACGATGTCCGTCCCCGACGAGTGCTTGAGCACGTTCGTCGTCGCCTCGCGTACCAGACGGGAGAGAGTGAGATCGACGATTCTGGGCAAAAGGAGATCGTCGATCTCGTCGATTTCGGTGCGTACCGTCATTCCGGCGCGCTCGATGGTCCGGCATCCATCGGTGACCGCCTCCCGGAACTCCCCCCTGCATGCCGTCGCCCCGTCCGCAGCGCGGAGATGAGACTCACCGACCACCCGTCGAAGGTCGTCGAGGGCCCTCGCCGAGGAAGACCTGATCACCTCGAGCGACCCGCCGTGCGCTTCGCACTCACTCAAGAGATTCACGTGCATCGCGATGATCGTCAGGTCGTGGGCGACGACGTCGTGCAGCTCATCAGCGATCCGGAGGCGCTCTGACACGATGGACTCGTACTCTGCGCGGGCGCGAGCCTCCAGCTGTTGCTTCAATCGACGCGACCCCGACTCGATCCTGCGCAGGATGAGACCGCTCGACGCAGACACCACGCCTACGACGACGAGCACGACCGTCTCGCCGGTAGGGGTACCGTTCTCGATCGCATTCCACACCAGTCCGCTCGACCAGAGCCCGGCGAAGAGCAGCACGATGCCGAGACCACAGGTTCTGACGACGAGGGCGAACGCAACAGCAGCGACCACGAGAGCGAGCGCTTGGGCGTCACTGAAGAACGCACCGAAAAGGAGGACGAGGTACACGAGCGCCGACAGCCGGGGGGCGAACGCGAAACCCGCCAGCGCGACCGTGAGGGATGACTCGAACAGAACCGCCAGAAGCGGATCGCCGGCGATCACGTGCATCACGATTCCCGCGCTGAGCAGCCCGGCAGTCAGCGACAGGAGCGTGATCCGCTCCGCTTTGCTGAGGGGCGAGACGTGCCCGAACGCGCGCCGGGCATCACGTCCCGCCCCTCCTGCGCCCCCGTCCACAGCACCATTGTGCGTCGCAGGGCACTCTTTGAGTCAACTGTGGTCGGAACCTGTCGTCAGTGGCAGAGTCCGAGCACCTTGCAGAGTTCCGTCCAGAATCCGCCGGCGAGCATCTCGAAGATCATCCCGTCACCTCCTCCTCACCGGCACCAGCATCGCTCAGAGGGCGCCGTCCGAACGTGCCGATCTCCCGAACTTTCGTGCCGCGCAGGCCTCGGATATGGTCAGTCGCGTGAGCGAGATCCGGGTGATGATCGCCGACGACGAGCAGCTGATGCGCAGCGCTCTGGCGATCTTCGTCGAGCGCTCAGCGGGCATGCAGGTGGTGGCGACAGCGGAAGATGGCGCCACGGCCGTGGAGTTGGCGGAGAGACTGCGCCCCGATGTCGTGCTGATGGATCTGAACATGCCCGGCGTAGACGGCTTCGAGGCAACGCAGCGTCTGCAGGACGTGGGCAACACCGCGCGCATCCTCGCCATCACGACGCTTGGAACGACGGAGGCGATCGTTCGCGCACTGCGAGGAGGATTCGCCGGGTACCTGCTCAAGGATTCACCCCCCGAGGCGGTGGTCGCGGCCATCGCGGCGGTTCACTCCGGGTCGGGCGCGCTGTCTCCCGAGGTGACCCGAAGGCTGATCCTCGACGTCAAGTCGGATAAGACCACACCGGCGGTCGCGGTGAAAGGACTGAACGAACGCGAATCGGCGATTCTGCGCGAGTTGGCCCGCGGGAAGTCGAACCAGGAGATCGCCGAGACCCTCCACCAGGCCGAGAGCACGGTCAAGACGCATCTGGGCGCCATCATGAAGAAGTGGGATGTACGCGACCGGGTGCAGGTCCTCATCGTCGCTGTCAGGGCCGGCCTCGTAGAGCTGTGACCCATCCCCGCAATGGAGGCTCCTCGCACGCCTGATCTCGGATCGCCGTCACGTCGTGGCGTCCGGCGACCGTGATCGGGCCGAGAAGTCGATCACAAAAAGATAACGCCACCCTCTTCCCTTCCGTTATCTCACCGTTATAGAGTGCTCGCACGGTAGTTGTTTTGCTGTGGCAGCTACCGACATGTGATTGCAGGACACTCTTGGTGCAGGGACAAGGGCCGGTCGGAAGCCTCTCCGACCGGCCCTTACTCTGTGCCGGCTCCGCCGTCGACCTCGCCGCCCGAGCGACCAGCCCCTCTATCGTGGAGACATGACCGATCGCCGCCTCGCCGTCCAGGCCTGGGAGAGCCTTTTCCGGGCGCAGCACGAGGTCTTCGAAGAACTGCGAACGGACTTCGACGGCACGGAGCTGACGCAGGCCGAGTACGACGTGCTCCTCACCGTCACCCGCGCCCCCGACATGACCGCGCGCTTGCGCGACGTGACGGGCAACATGCTGATCAGCCAGCCGAGCGTCTCCCGCCTGGTGGAGCGAATGGTGGCACGCGGCCTGCTCACCAAGTGCGCGGACCCGGACGACGGTCGCGGCTCCCTCGTGACGGCCACCGAGAACGGTGCCGTCGTGTTCCGTAAGATCGCCGCGGCGCACGGGCGCTCGATCGCGGACCGCATGGCCCGCCTGTCCGACGACGAACTCGCGCAGCTGCGCGCTCTGACGTCGAAGCTCCGCGGCTCCGCCTGACCGGCGGCATCCCGTACTCGCCGAGACCACACGCATTCATCGAGCCCGTCCACGAAGAGCCGCCATCGCGTGCGGGTTCGACACACGCCGGCGGTTTCGCGACGCCCGCCCGGGTCAGCACTCGATGACGTTGACCGCGAGGCCGCCCTCGCTCGTCTCCTTGTACTTCGTCGACATGTCGATGCCGGTCTGACGCATCGTCTCGACGACGGCGTCCAGCGACACGTAGTGCGAACCGTCGCCGCGCAGTGCGAGCCGCG
>Ga0308159_1001440_pt1 | contig 34194 bp, 38 predicted proteins | sample PhyCR1_FD_201040 | JGI IMG/M metagenome (GOLD analysis project Ga0308159, IMG submission 201040) | Phyllosphere microbial communities from UC Gill Tract Community Farm, Albany, California, United States - DLSLC.R1 | ecosystem: Host-associated > Plants > Phyllosphere > Unclassified | place: USA... | reverse complement strand
TGTAAAATCTTATCAACCAACGTGGTTTTACCGTGGTCAACGTGTGCTATAATAGCTATATTTCTAATCTTTTGCATAAAATGCGCCTCAAATTTGGCGCAAAGATAGTGTTTAGAAATGGATTTTCTACTATATTGCTCAGTATTTAATGCTATAATAATATTGTAATTGTCTCATTTTTAATTAGAAAAGCAAAGACAGTAAGATTTCGGCCTGCTCCGGCCCTGCTGTACACTTTAGCCCTCCTAATACTGATTAAAAATCAGGTCGGGGCTATCGTTTCCATCAGGTTTAGAATTTTAGGCTTGCTCCGGGCATCGTGCTTCCTATTATTATTGCTAAAAAAAGATAAGGTTTTAATGAATAAAACAAATCAACTTTTTGACGGTATTATGTAAATGGAAAAATCAATACAAGAACTATTTGATCAGTATGAGGAAAAATCGCTGGAAGTAGAAGCTGCGAAACGGGCCATGGATGAAACTGAGATTCCAGACCTATCAAAAGAAGCATACATTACCGCAGAACAGGCAGATGAACACTTAATCGCCTGTGTAGAAAGAGAGCGCCTTGAGAAACAACTGGAAACGCTCAGCCAGGAATGGAGTGAAATTCAAGATGCTTTAGCCGAGAAGCTTTGTAAAATTAACACCAAAGTATTGGTTCATGATCGACGGGATGAATGTACAGTACTCATCCATTGCGAAGGCGGCGGCATTATGATCGAAGATAAGCATGTGGATTAATCTCGTGCGCAAATAGAAAAAGAGATCAGGCTCACGCAGCTGTCGAGCCTGATCTTATTATATTATCGCAGATGTTCTCCAATCTCCTCTGACTGTACTTGGACTAATCTAAAAAGAATACAACCTTTCTTTATTAAGTAGCTAAAGCGTTTGCCTCCACTCCTCGTAAGAAATAACTCCTAATTCAGGCTTGGCTTCGCCTTCCAAAATTGCAATAAATTCCAATACATTTCCATCAGGATCATTGAAATAAATGGCAACAGCAGGCATCCACGCGAAAACCATCGGTGCTAAATCATCACTCTTTAAAAAATTATAGGGCTTTAAATTATGTTTTTGTAAAAAGCTAACTGATTTATTTAAAATATCATCCACATCGCTGCTAAAGGCGAAATGCCTTACACAAATCTGCTCCTTCGGCTTCTCCCAAAGCCCGAGCATGGCACCCTTCGGTGGTCCAACCCAGAAGAAAGCAATTCTCCTGGAATCATCAAAGTAACAAGGCGTTAAACCCATTACATTTTTATAAAAATCTACAGATGCTTCCAAATTTTCAACATCAATATGTGTTTCAAATAGTCCTTTTACCATAGTGTGAAAGTAGACAATCTATACATGTGGATAAAATCACCTTTATTGATAAGCACATCACCAAAATTGATATCACCAGAAACTAGGCATTTTGGGTTACCCAACTGCCTTCTTTCGTATTAACAACAAACCCACTCAATTTCAATATGAATAAAAGGTTTCTAAAATACGCAGGCAGGTTTACAATCATCTTTATCTCGCTGATTGGATTTTATTTTCTAATGGCTTTTTGTTTGTCTAGAATTACCCTGAATACTAACCCAACAAACAAAGCAGATGTAGCCATCTATATTTTATCGAATGGAATTCACACAGATATCGTGATGCCCGCAGCAAATACAACAATAGACTGGACCAAGAAGATTCCATACAGCAATACATTAAAAGCCGATAGTACTTATCAATATCTTGCAATTGGTTGGGGTGATAAAAAATTCTATTTAGAAACGCCAGAATTTTCAGACCTGAAACTGGCAACCGCTTTAAGAGCAATATCTGGCTTGAGCACATCGGCTATGCATGTTACATATTATCCATACATGGTAGAAAATAAACAATGCAAGAAAGTAATGATCAGCAATGCGCAATACAAAAAACTGATTCAATATGTCAGCAATAGTTTTCTGGTGGATAATTCAGGAAATTTCATTAAAGTACAAACAACCATTCGGTATGATGATGGCGATTCATTTTATGAAGCGAAAGGAAGTTACAGCATTTTTAAAACCTGCAATACCTGGACAAATAATGCGCTTAAAGCCTGTGAACAGCGAAGTTGCCTGTGGACCATTTTCGACACAGGCATTCTGCTTAAATACGATTAGCCTAAACTTCAAAGGCCCAGTTTAAAAAAGCAGGCATTGCACGCTCCCAGGTTTGTACATCGTGTTTGCCTCCCACTTTTTCATAATAAAAAATATTTTCCGGCCGCTTGTAACCTTTACTCAGAAGGCATTTAACCACATCGATGGTATCGTCTATAGAATCAATGATCAGGTTTCGGTTACGATCGGCCTTTTCATCTTCCGTTCCAGTCATCAGCCAGAATTTCATCTCCGGTTTGCTTTCCGTCGAATCGATCAACTCATGGATAATTCGATCCGCATCAGTATAACCGTCAGTTAAATCTTTTTTACGCCACCAAAACGCACCAGAAAAAACTCCGACTACATCAAAAACCGAAGGATTATTCCAGGCCACATCAAAAGCAGACAAACCACCTAATGAAAAGCCTGCAAAAGCGACTTTACCAGTTACCGGCATGGCAATTTTCTTTTTCACAAAAGGCAAAAGTTCCTTAATAATAAAGTCATTATATAAGCCTGCATTTGCTCCCCTACCCTTAAAATCTGGTTGACCAGTTACACCATACTCCATTAGCCGATCTGCAGAAGCTTTTATTGCCACCACAATTAACCTGTGGTTGCGCTTGTTATGATGTGCATCTTCCAGAATTTTCGGAAAATCCATCTTGGCCACATCCTGACCATCATTAATTAAAAGCAATTCTATTTTCTCATTGCCTAAAATTCCTTCAGGCACATACATATCTATTTCAACCTCATGCTTAAGATAAGCAGAAGGAATTTTAAAACTATTAATATTAACTTTTACTGATAAAATTGTAGTGTACATGTCTTTAACTCCCTAACCCTGGCATTTCGCCATATAATTTACAAAGGTACAAAACTCGGTAAACTATTAATTATCAGTCTTCCAATTTTACACTAAGGTTTTATTTAAAAGGAAGAACATTCTTTTTATAAGATTAAATTTCTATCTTAAAACATTGAATTTTTGATATGAGAGAAGAACATAAGAAGTGGTATAGCCCAAATTTAAGTGCTGATATAGATATGCTCATCTTTGGCCATAGCGGTATTCCTGTTTTGCTTTTCCCAACCAGTATGGGCCGTTATTACGAAAACAAAGATTTCAAATTAATCGATGCTGTTGAGGGCTTTATTAACGAAGGGAAAATAAAGGTCTATTGCCCTGATAGCATTGATAAACTGAGCTGGTATAATAAAAGTATTCATCCGGCAGACCGGGTAAAAAACCACATTTGGTATGATAAATACTTGCTGGAAGAAGTTGCTCCTTTAGCCAGGAATGAAACGGGAAGCCACAAAATTATTACTGCAGGTTGTAGCTTTGGCGGCTACCACGCCGCTAATTTCGCCTTTCGCCATCCATGGTTGGTAAGTCATATGTTTAGCATGAGCGGTGCTTTTGACATTAAAGGCCAGTTAAATGGCTTTTATAATGATGATGTGTATTTTAATAATCCGGTAGATAACTTAATGAATAACAGCAACCCGGAATTACACCATATGAAAATTATTTTGGGCACTACAGACCGTGATATGTGCCGGGCTGATAATGAAAATTTATCTGGCATTCTTTCCAAAAAAGGCATCGGTCATTGGTTGGATATCAGGCAAAATGCAGATCACGACTGGCCGATATGGCGGGAAATGTTTCCAGACTATATTGCGCAATTGTAAGTAAATTATCCATGAATAATTTAAAGAAAGTTGAAACAATTATATCCTTAACCAGTTCAACATTTAATAATAATTGATCACCGGAAGATGAAGGGTTGATTAATACTCAACCATCATCGCCTCACTACCTACAAAAACATAAATAAATGAAAAAAATCGGGATTCTATTCGGCCAGGAGCGTTCTTTCCCTGAAGCCGTTATCGAAAGGATTAATCAAAAAGCCGAAGAAGGCATTATAGCCGAAGCGGTGAAAATCGACAAAATATTTCAGAATGTACCACTTGGTTATTCGGTAATTATTGATCGGATCTCTCAGGATGTTCCGTTCTACCGCGCTTCTTTAAAAAACGCAGCCACTACCGGTACCGCAGTAATTAATAACCCATTTTGGTGGAGTGCTGATGAAAAATTCTTTAACAATGCACTTGCTGAACAAATTGGTGTTCCAGTTCCAAAAACAGCTTTGATACCGTCAAGGCAGCACCCAACAGGTACCACAGGCGAATCTTTTTCTAACCTTACGATGCCGCTAGATTGGGATGCTATCTTTGAATATACCGGATTTCCCGCTTACATGAAGCCTTATGACGGTGGTGGATGGAGAGACGTTTATAAACTTCATGATAAGGAAGATTTCTTCGATAAACATAGCGGCACAGAACAATTGGTGATGCTTTTACAGGAAGAGATTGTTTTTGAAGAATATTTCAGGTGTTATTGCATTGGTGGGAAACATGTTCGCATTATGCAATATGACCCACGCAACCCACACCATTTACGATATGCAACAGATGGCAAAGCACCAGATCCTAAATTACTTAAAACGGTAGAAGAATACACCCTTAAATTGTGTCAATACCTGGGTTATGATTTTAACACTGTAGAATTTGCAGTTCGTGATGGTATTCCAATTGCGATTGATTTCTGTAACCCTGCACCAGATGCCGACATTAAAAGTGTAGGACAGGAAAATTTTGATTGGGTAGTGGAAACAACCGCAAACTATGCCATCGAAAGAGCAAAAGCACAGCAAGATGGTCAGGATAATTTAACCTGGGGAGAATACATTAAGGCTTCAGTTGCCGGAAAACCACTTGTTTCCAAAGCAGTTCCAAAAGCACCAGCTAAAAAAGCAGTTGCTGTAAAACCTGTTGCTGCTAAGGTTGCGCCAGAAAAAGCAACGCCAAAGCCTAAAAAAGCAGCACCTAAAAAATAAAGGGATTTTATAAATACCAATCAGGATGAACGAATTTACACTGGGAGTAGAGGAAGAATACATGGTAATTGATCCCGTTACCAGGGAGCTTACCTCGCATGATCAAAAAATTGTTGAAGCGGCACAAAAGATCCATAAAGACCAGGTAAAGGCAGAAATGCATCAGGCTGTAGTAGAAGTTGGAACCGGAATTTGTAAATCTACGACCGAAGCCCGGAAAGAAATTTCTCAGCTTCGTTACACCGTATCCCAACTGGCTGGTGAACAAGGCTTAAGAATCGGTGCTGCAGGTACGCACCCATTTTCGCACTGGGAAAAGCAATTGATTACAGAACATCCGAGATATAATGAAATCGTAAATGAGTTACAAGAGGCTGCAAGGTCTAACCTGATCTTCGGCCTCCATGTTCATGTTGGTTTTCAATCTCGGGAGTTAGCCATACATATTGCCAACCAGGTAAGGTATTTTCTACCACACGTGTTTGCACTATCTACAAACTCGCCGTTTTGGGAATCGAGGAATACAGGCTATAAATCATTCCGAACAAAAATTTTCGATAAGTTTCCACGTACCGGAATTCCAGATATTTTCAACAGCATTGAAGATTATGATAGCTATGTGAAGCTATTAATCAAAACCAATTGCATGGATAATGCGAAGAAAATATGGTGGGACATTCGTGTGCATCCATTCTTTGATACCGTAGAATTCCGCATTTGCGATTGCCCGATGCTAATTGATGAAACGATGGCATTTACGGCGCTCTTTCAGGCGCTTTGTGCAAAATTATATAAGCTGAGGCTGCAAAACATGGAGTTTATCAGCTATTCCAGGGCACTCATTAATGAAAATAAATGGCGTGCCGCCCGTTATGGAATTGACGGGAACCTAATCGATTTTGGCAAAGAAATGGAAGTTAATTGCAGGAACCTCATCTTGGAATTACTGGATTTTGTTGATGATGTGGTTGATGAATTGGGTTGCAGAGACGATATTAATTACGTTCACAAGATTTTAGAGCATGGCACCGGTGCAGACAGACAGTTAGCTGTATACCAACAAACTGGCAGCTTTGAATCGGTGGTAGATTACATTACCACCCAAACCCTGATTGGGGCAAAGTAATTTGATAATGAATAAAAAAGATTTTAAGGTCGCCGTTATTGATATGAATAACGGCGCACCTAATCAAGGCATGCGGGGAATTCAGGAAATTCTTTCGCGTTTTAACGCAGGGCATAACATCAACCTTTCCTTTGATCTGTTTGATCTACGGCAAAAGGGAGAAATCCCTGGTCTTGAATATGATGCTTATATTTCTAGTGGCGGCCCGGGAAGTCCGTTGGAAAGCGAGGGTGAAAAGTGGGAAAATGATTTTTATAACCTGCTAGATCAGATAGAAGCCTTCAACATAGGAAGTGAAAAAGAAAAAAAATATGCTTTTCTAATTTGCCATTCCTTTCAATTGGCTTGCCGGAAATATAAACTGGGGAATGTAACCGAACGGCGATCTAACGCATTTGGGATTTTCCCAATCACCCTTACAGAAGAAGGCGAACAAGATGAAGTTTTCGGCGGCATTACCAACCCTTTCTTTTCTGTTGATAGTAGAGACTGGCAGGTTATAGAACCAGATTTTGAAGCTTTTGAAAGAAAAGGAGCGAGATTACTGGCAATAGAAAAGGAGCGTAAACATGTTGATCTGGAACGTTGTATGATGTCAATTCGTTTTTCGAATGAGATTATTGGTACGCAGTTTCATCCGGAAGCAGATCCGGTAGGCATGAAAATGTATTTGCTGCAAGACGAGAAGAAACAAGCTATTGTAGGTATGCACGGCGAACAAAAGTATTTAGATATGCTCAATAGCCTGGATGATCCGGCAAGGATTGTTTTGACACAAAGTGTGATTTTACCCAATTTTTTGAATAAAGCAATAGGAAAATTGCAGGAGGTGTAAAATTTAGACTTATGAAAACGGAACTAATCTATAATCTTGAAAGTATCGAATTAGAAGACATTGAGGATACTTTAACTAAATTACATAAGTCATTTGGCATTCATTTGCCATCAAACGCTTTCGAAAAAGTGAAAACATTTGGAGATATTTACCAGATTTTCGAAAAAAATATTCCTTACAAGAATGAGGAAAGCTGTACTACACAACAGGCATTCTATAAGATTCGTAATTCGCTTGTTGTTTCACAAAATATAGATAGAGAGCATATTAGACCATGCACTAAATTGGATGAAATTTTCCCCAGAAATGAGCGTAGAAAGAGAATAAAAGAATTTAAAAATGAACTAGCTATACCTGTTATTCTATTAACAATGAAAACATGGCTATTATTATCCATTATTGCGGGCTTCCTTATCTCTCTTGCCACTTTCTTCTTTAGCTGGAAATTCGCTTTAACAGGAATTCTGATTTGCTCAATTTTTAATTGGGTAGCGACTAAATTTCAAAATGAAATTGACTCTATTTCTGTAGGGGACTTAGCTTCAAAAGTAGTTAGAGAACATTATATCCAAATCCGAAGAAATCCAAACACTATAAATAAAAATGAAATCATTAAGGTTATTCAATGTAGTTTCATAGCAGACCACGATTTGGAACTGACCGATTTAAATCAAGACGCATTACTTTGTAAGTATTAATGAAATAAAAACTATGATACCTGAACAGCGCGAAAAATATAATAAACAGTTGAATGACCTGACCTATCAGGCGTTCATTGAAGATCTTGAAAATGGTTACCCAAAAATCCCTTTTCGCGTAGCAGAAACACCGGTATTTATTCCGAAAGCCTTAAAAGAAAAGTTAATCGCTGCAGGCGAGGAAATTATAAACCTGATTAAGCAACCGAATTTTAAACAGTTTACAGCACCATCAATCCCACCTGAGTGGAATGTACCCAATGAAAACGAGCAACCTCATTTCTTAACATTCGACTTCGGCATTTGTAAAAACGAAGCTGGAGCGTTAACGCCAATGTTAATAGAAATCCAGGGCTTCCCCTCGCTTTATGGCTTTCAGCATCATCTGGGTGAAACTTTTTCCAGGCATTTCGACATTGATCCGTCGCTTGATTATTTCTTAAATGAATTTAATAAAGAAAAATATATTCGTCTGTTAAAGGAGGTTATTATAGGCAAACATCAACCACACGAAGTAGCACTGATGGATGTTGATGCGCCAAATCAAAAAACAGCTATTGATTTTTTAATTACTGAAAAATTACTTGGGATAAAAATTCTCTCGCTCACAGACATCAAGAAGGTCGGTAGCCAGCTTTTCTATGAAGAAAATGGCAAAAAAATTCAGCTGAAAAGAATCTATAACCGCTTAATTTTTGACGAGGTAAGCAACAATCCAGAGATCTTTAAAAATAGCTTCGATCCCCGTGAAGTGCTAGACATCGAATGGGTAGCACATCCTAATTGGTTCTATCGGATCAGCAAATATACCATGCCTTTTTTAGATAGCGAATTTGTTCCGGAAACTCGATTTCTGAATCAAATAGAAAGTATACCAGCCGACCTGGAAGATTATGTGCTTAAACCTTTATTTTCCTTCGCGGGGATGGGCGTAATTATCGACGTTATGGAACATGATATTGCTGCAATTCAAGATCCGGAAAACTGGATCTTACAGCGTAAAGTGAATTATGAACCTGTAGTACAATCTCCTACCGGAGGCGTTAAAGCAGAAATCAGAATGATGTACCTATGGCCTGATGGAGGAGAACCACAACTTTGTATTAGCCTTGCCAGGCTAAGTCGTGGAAAAATGATTGGCGTTAGGTATAATGCAGATTTTGACTGGGTTGGAGGCACTGTCGGCTTTATGGAGGCATAATCCAAGACTTTTAACTGTGGAGAATATAAAACATGGTTTATACTTCTGACTTGGTACTTAACGATAAAGAGTTTAATTGCAAAGATCAGGTACAAAGAAAGCAAAGCATCGTTTCTTTGTTAACTACAGAAATATATAATCTCCATGTACTCGGTGATTCTATGTCCACAATAAAAAATAACATAATATTGATAGTCCTTATTTCTTCTTAACCAACAAACATATAATCTCCGTGTATTCCGTGATTCCGTGGCAAGAAATTAACCGCATCCTGCTCAACAATTTACATTCCCCTGAATACAAAAACTGGAAAACCTCATTATATTTGTGTTATGAACATTCAAACCATTTTAGTCTTTTTACTTTTTGCGGTAGCATTGGTATATGTTGGCCGCTTGGTTTATAAATCCCTTCAGGTGAAAAAAGATGGTTGCGGAGGCAATTGCAAATGTGGCGTCGATTTTTCTGATATCAAACCAACTAAAAAGTAATCTCCGCTTCATGATCGATCAGTTTAAAAACTATCTTAAAGAAAAAATAGCCATAACTGATGAGCAATTCGAAAGCGTCTCTGCTGGTTTAAAAGTAAAAAAATTTGCCAAAGGAGAAATGGTGCAATATACCGGAGAAACCTTTAAGCACGGTTTCTTTGTTGGCAAAGGTCTTTTGCGAGCTTACTCAATCGATTCGAAAGGAAAGGAGCACATCCTGCAGTTTGCACCAGAAAACTGGCTTATTGCCGATAGAAATAACATGAATAACGAAGCGTCTGTTTTCTTTATTGATGCCATAGAACCTTCCGAAACCGTGTTGATGCCTAACGATTATATGGAACAAGCCGCTATGAAAGTTCCATGTCTCCAACCCATGCAAATTAAACTGCTCAATAATTCGATTCGTTTTATGCAGAAACGGATTAATATGCTACTGAGTGCAACTGCGGAAGAACGTTACCTAGACTTTATCAAATTGTATCCAAACCTTACACTTCGTGTTCCGCAATGGATGATTGCCTCTTATCTAGGTATCACTCCAGAATCGCTCAGCAGAGTGAGGAAAGAACTCGCCCACAAACACTTCCGACCTTAAGTAATTTCAAATGGTTGAATTTTGAATGACCCAATGGTTTTCAACATTCTATAATTTAGTCATTCAGTCATTCTCTAATCAATCATTAATTACCATACATCAACCCTGATCCTAAGCCTGTAACGTAATTTTGTAATGTAATATAAAAAGCATTAGAAAAAAATATATGGCAACTGTAAAATGGGTATTAGATCCAACACATAGCGAACTTCAGTTCAAGGTTAAACACTTAATGATCACGACCATCACCGGTAGTATAAAATCTTTTTCTGCAACATTAACTGCAGAAGGCGAGGATTTCGATCATGCTGAAATTACTTTTAATGGCGATATCAACTCGATTGACACCGGAAATACAGATCGAGATAACCACTTAAAAAGCGCAGACTTTTTTAACGGTGAACAATTCCCAAATCTTACGTTTGAATCAAAATTTGTAGAGAAAGATGGTAGCGACTACCTTATTAAAGGAGATTTAAGCATCAAAGGTCAAACAAGACCGATTCAATTATCTGCTGAATATGGAGGTATTGCTACAGATCCATGGGGTAATACAAAAGCCGGTTTCACCTTAAGTGGAAAAATTAACCGTACCGATTTCGGCTTAACCTGGAACACTGCTATTGAAGGAGGCGGCGTGATGGTGAGTGAAGAAGTTCGCCTATTGGGAGAGCTTCAATTTGTAAAACAGTGATAATCAAATTAGGTCGCTCCGATTTTATCACAACGTGCAACATTAAATGTTAATGCTATGGCAATAAAAAAAGTGGCTGGAATCTTAAATCCGCCCGCACCACATATGGTTGGCGATGGTTTTCGGGTGCATAACTTTTTCCCTGGTGGATATGATATAAACATGAGTCCTTTTTTTCTACTGGACTATGGCTCAAAGATTAATTTTTCTGCACGCAATAACCCGCGGGGAGTGGGCATGCATCCACACCGTGGTTTTGAAACTGTAACCATTGCCTATAGCGGAGCAGTTGCACACCATGATAGCGCAGGCAATTGCGGCATTATTTATCCGGGCGATGTTCAATGGATGACTGCGGCAAGCGGTATCTTACATAAAGAATACCACGAAACTCAATACAGCCTTAAGGGAGGTCCTTTTCAGATGGTTCAGCTTTGGATAAATTTACCGGCGAAGGATAAAATGGGTAAGCCAAAGTATCAGGCTATTAAGCAGACAGAAGTCGCGAAGGTCAATTTAGCTAATCAGGGTGGAAACATTGAGGTGATTTCTGGTAATTATCAGGGTGTTAATGGAAATGCCGATACTTTTACTCCCATCCAAATGTATAATGCCAGAATTAATCAAGGCGGAAAAGCTAAATTCAGTTTCCCCGCAGATTTCAATACAGGAATGATGATCATTCAAGGTAGCATTGTAGTAAATGGAGAAAAAGTGGGTGTAAACAACTTCATTTATTTTGAAAACGAGGGAACAGAAATTCAGATTGAAGCATTAGAAAGCAGCATCATTTTAGTACTAAGCGGCGAACCCATTAATGAACCCATTGTACATTATGGCCCATTTTTAATGAATACTGAAGGTGAAATAGAACAAGCAATTTCAGATTACAACCAGGGAAAGTTTGGCTATCTGGATGAATAGTGCACTGAAGAATAAAACAAAAAAAGCTGGATGAATTAAATCATCCAGCTTTTTTTGTTTTGAAGTGTTACAAACCTGTCTATGCCTTTTCAATTAAGCAAACGGCATAAGCCACAACACCTTCCTCCCGACCAACAAACCCCATAAGCTCATTGGTTGTTGCTTTAATCGAAATATCTTCTGTAGAAATTCCGATAGCAGCAGCGATATTCTCTTGCATCGCAGGGATATGAGGATTTATTTTTGGCGCTTCCAAACAAAGCATTGCGTCTATATTACCCACTTGCCAGCCCTTTTCGGTTAATAATTTAACGGTTTCTTTCAACAAGATAATACTGCTAATCCCCTTCCAACGGTCGTCTGTATTTTTAAAATGAAAGCCGATATCACGTAAATTGGCTGCTCCGAGTAATGCATCACAAATCGCGTGCAGCAAAACATCTGCGTCTGAATGACCAAATGCACCTTTATGATGTTCCAATGTTACGCCACCTATTACAAATGGATGTTCATCTTTTAGCTGATGTACGTCAAAGCCAAAGCCTACTTTTATTTTCATTTAATTGTGATCTTATTTGATGAATCGATTGCTTAAATCGCCAATGGCTGTTGCTATTTAACGAGTTTCTTATCGCCAAAGTTAAACAAAAGACCAAAACGTAAGGTATTTGCCAGCGGACTTGTTTGGGCGTTGGCTAATAGATAGGAGAAATCGATGTTGAAAACATTGTACTTTAAGCCTAACCCCATTGTAAAGTAGCGGCTATCTCCCTTTGTTGGGCTTTGATAATTATATCCAGCCCGGATTGCAAACTGTTGATTATACCAATATTCTACCCCCGTTGAAATGCCTACTTCTCTAAGTTCTTCACTAAAGCCACCTGGTGCATCGCTAAAAGATCCAAATATCCCAGCAGGAACAGAGCGGTTAGGATCTTTTCCGCTTACAATATTATTATTGGCATCATAAATCGGCTGCGTTGGCACTAATAATTTATTGAAATCCAGTGCAAACGTAAAAGTATTATAATCATCAATAGAGATAGTAGAGGCTCCTCCTAACTTAAAATTGGTAGGCAGAAAAAAGCTTTGTCCGGCATCAGAGTAACTCATCTTTGTACCGATGTTCGAAATATTTGCTCCGGCAGAAAAAATGGTTGGCTTTCCAAACAAATTGCCTGGTGTTTTATATAATCCAGAAACATCTACTGCAACAGCATTCCCGGCCTTTACCTGCCCGGAAGCAAACTGACCGGAGGCGAGATTGGAGTAGATGTACCTTAGCGAAGTTCCTAATGAGAATTCTTCACCAAAATTTCTAGCAAAAGAAACATCGAAAGCCAACTCATTGGGGTTAGCAATACCGAGCTCCTGTTGATTAATATCAGTTAATTGAATAGAACCAAGTGAAAAATACCTTAAAGATGCACCGATTGTATTTCGATCATCTAATTTATAAAAACCACTTAGGTAAGTCAGGCTGATATCAGGCACCAGGCTTTTAAGCCACGGGCTGTAAGAAACTGCAAATCCGTATGGCTTATCAATAAACGCAAGTTTTGAAACATTTATACTGGCAGAATTTACATCTCCCGTTACGGCTACCCCTGCATCACCCATTGAACCTGCACGGGCGTCTGGCGTTATTAATAAAAATGGAACTGAGGTTACGATGTTATTAGATTCACTACCATTAGTAAGCGTATTGCCAACAACAACTTGCGCATTTGTTTTGCCAAAGACTAAAGCCAATGAGAGTGCAGAAAAAGCAAGTTTACTGATGTACTTGAGATTCATCCTTGTAAAGGTACGTAATTTTAGATTTTGGTATTTGGAAAAACTTGCAGAACTAACTCTTTAACGTAAAACCAAAAACTATATTTTACCAAATTACGAATTAACTCATAATTTACTAATTAAACCCACAATTTATTACATCCCACTAGACTTCTAAATATATAAGCTCATATCAATCAACAAGTTAAATCCTACATCATTATCAATTCTTTTTTTGAATAAACCATTTAATTTTTCTGAAATCACTGCTTCAACTTTCTTAGTCGCTCTTGCCTTCACCTTATCAATTTTATTCTGGGCTTTGTTTTGAAGTTGAGTTTTCTGCTCTGAAATAAGAGCGTTAATTGAGGGGTAAATAATCGTGTGTAAAATCACCTCCCTGTATGATTTAAGTTTTCTTGTCCATGAAGAAACCGTGTGATTCGTCATTATACACTATTTTTCCTTGCTCAATATCATACTTCTCTAGGTTAACTTTAAAGGGTGAAGAAGGGTAGTAGTAGGTTTAACGTTTGGATCAGTTTTGATAATATCCCGAGTTGCCCGGCCATTTTTCAAAACCTTCGCGTGTATTTTAGGGGCATGTAGTTTCGCCCAGACAATTTGATAGACTTCACCTAGAATTATAGTCCAAAGATTCAAATTAAGTTGTACTTTATGAATAGCTGCGTGTATCCCTCACAAAGCTATCTACTCCAATAATGGTCAGATCGTCGATTTTTATCCCAAATTGGGGAAGGAAGTAATCAAATTGGGATTAAAGTCTTTAAAGTTTACTATTGCACTCAGTTTATTGATAACTGATTTAATCTTTCCATCTATTTCTGATTTAAAAAATAAGGTAAGACAGGTGCAGCGGCAGATAGAATGATAGAAACTTTCTTAATTATGATCTATTTCGTTTGAGATTTATTTGTCTGAATGCAAAACAAATCAATTAGCGCTCCATTTTTGTTAGCATTCTTATTTACAGCATGTTATTAAATCATCAACTTCAAAATTAAATAGACATCAAGTGAGAGAAGTGGATACGTTATGCCTTAAAAATATATCCATAATTAATTGCCGCAATATTTATATATTCACGTAAATTTGCTTAATTTTATTTGTTAAAATGTTGTTGGGCAATACTTTTTAAGGTAACATATGAAAAAACTATTACTATATTCTTTTACTTGTTTGTCATTGGCGGCTCTGCTTTCTGGTTGTAGCTCCAAAGGAGGAAACAGTTCTAGCAAAACGGGTATCCCCTATGCAGACAGAAAGAGCAAGAATAATGCATCTGGAGCATTTGCGGTAGCTACGCAATATAAGCGGGCACCGGGGCCTGGATTAATTCCGATAGAGGGTGGTGTTTTAGTTGTGGGTGGAAGCGCAATTGAAGTACCGGGCGTAGAACCGAATATCTATAACTACAAAAGGCAGGTTACTGTTCCATCATTCTATATGGATGAAACGGAAGTTTCTAACACGGATTGGTTGGAATATTTACACTGGATCAGATATAACTACCCAGAAGATCGCGAGTTCTATTACAATGAACTTCCTGATACTTTAGTATGGCGTAGTGCTTTATCTTACAACGAGCCTTACGTTGATAACTATTTAAGGCATCCAGCCTACCGTGATTATCCTGTTGTCGGTGTATCCTGGGAGCAGGCATCACGCTATTGTGAATGGAGAACTTCCAGAGCAAATGAGTTCATTCTGCGCGAGAAAGGAATTTTAACAGACTATAAAACCCTGAACGCAGGCAATACGGGCAAAGGCAAAAACGCAACTGCTGCTGCAACACCAAAACCAGACAAACCTTTCAATACTGATGCCTATATTAACGGTCAGTATGATGATAAAGGAAAGAATGCGCCAATTGATTACAACACGAAAGCTGGAGCAGCAACTGCTACTGCAGGTGCGGGAAAAGGAAATACTCAGCCACGCAGGACTGCAACCTTGGAGGATGGTGTAATTATGCAACCTTACCGTTTACCTACAGAGGCGGAGTGGGAATATGCTGCACTTGGACTGATCGGTAATACAGAATACGAAAATATCAATCAAAATAAAATTTATCCTTGGAACGGATTAGGTGTTAGTTCTGCAAGTAAAAAAACCAGAGGTATGATTCAGGCCAACTTTAAAAGAGCTCCTGGAGATTATATGGGTGTTGGTGGATCATTAAATGATAAAGGTGATTTAACAGTTCCAGTAATTCAGTATACAGCGAATGATTTCGGCTTATATAATATGGCTGGAAATGTTAACGAATGGGTAAATGATGTTTATAGAACAGGAACGTTTACAGATGCTGATGCGTTTAACCCGTATCGTGGTAACTATTTCACTAATAAAAAATTAGAAGATACTCAGAACGGCAAAATTGCACTTGATAAATATGGTAATCCGATAAAGGAAAATGCTTATTCAGGCAGAAAACAAACCTGGGCTGAGAAACAAGCGCAAGCGAAACGTGTAGATTCAATTTCTAAATCTACGGATCCGCAAATCGTAACCGCTTCAAATGCTTATCAGGCAGATCAAAGAGGTTATCGCGACAGACAAAATACCATCTTAAATGAAGAAGGGGTTACTTTAGTCAATGATAAATCCAGAGTTTACAAAGGTGGATCATGGAATGACATGGCTTACTGGTTAAACCCTGCTACCCGACGTTTTATGCAACAAGATGAGTCATCTGCAGAAGTCGGCTTCCGTTGTGCAATGACAATGCTAGGTGCGCCAGAAATTAGCACTGTTGGCAAAAGAAGTTTCAAAACTCCTCCTCCAAAACCTTACCGTGTCGGTAGAAGCAAATAAAACCTAAAAGTCCCGGCTAATCACCGGGACTTTTCTTTTATACATTAAATAAATGCTATTTGAATTGTAGGAGAATCTGGTTCTTTTCTACTTTATCTCCTTGTTTGACCGCAACTTTACTAATCGTGCCGTCGGTAGTTGATTTTAAAATGTTTTCCATTTTCATCGCCTCGAGCACTAAAAGATTATCCCCCTTCTTTACCTCAGCATGCTCCTCTACCAGTACCTTTAATACTAAGCCTGGCATTGGAGTTTTAATTTCGGCGACTTTATTAGATACCAAGCTATCCAATCCCATTTGTTTCAATAACTGATCAAACTGATTTTCTACTTTAGTTTCATAAACGCGACCATTGATTTTTACCTTACAAGTTTTATCTTGATGGTTAATCTCAATAACTTCTACGTTATAGGATTTATACTGATGTAATATATGGGTAAGTGATGAGGAGATTTTACTGAAATCTAATTCAATCTCCTGATCATTTACAAAGGTTTTTGCATCCCGCTCCTCAATATTGAAAAGCATTTTTTCATTTACCGTAACCTTATGCATAAAATTATTGTGTTAATGCGTATTGTACCAGATTCGCTCCCATTTTAAGCGCTTTTGAGCGTGTTTCCTGGGTGTCCTCAGGGTATGTTCCAAAATCCTCCCACCCATTTCCTAAATCGCATTCGAAAGTGTAATAACAAACAACCCTGCCCTTATAAATTAAAGCAAACCCCTGCGGTCGCTTGTTATCGTGTTCGTGAATTTTTGGCAAGCCCCCTGCAAATTTGAATTTTTGATTATAGATGGCATGATTAGAAGGCAATTCTACAAAACTGAGTTCTGGAAATACTTTCTTCATTTGGGGCCTGATAAATTTATCCAGGCCATAGTTATCGTCGATATGAAGGAAGCCTCCGCCGATTAAATACTGCCTTAAATTTTTAGCTTCTTGATCGCTAAATTGCACATTTCCATGACCAGTCATGTATACAAATGGAAAGCCGAAAATCTCTTTCCCGCCAACTTCGACAACACTTTCTTCCGGAAAGAAATTTGTTTTGAGGTTTGCATTACAGAAAGCGATGAGGTTGGGCAAAGCCGTTCGATCAGCATACCAGTCTCCACCTCCGCTGTATTTTAATTTTCCCATCCTGTAAGAAGGAGCAGAAAAAGATACAAGCAATAGCAGTAAAGCACCAGGAATTAGGAGAAACGAAAAGAAAAGAAATCTTTTTAAAGATGGGCAACTTTGACTCATAACTTTTAACTTATCGCTTATAATGCTTTTCATCGGTTAAGGTAGTTAATTTCAAAGCAAGCAGCCAGTGCAGCAGTTTCTGTGCGCAGCCTGTTTTCACCTAAAGTTAATGGTTTAAAGCCTTTATTCAAAGCTAAATCAACTTCTTCTGGTGTGAAATCACCTTCAGGACCAATAAGGATCAAATATTTTTGAAGGGGTATTACTAACTCAGAAATGAACTTCTTTTCAGTATTATCAATACAGTGTGCAATTAATTGCTCCCCTTCGAATGGTTGCTTTAAAAAATCATTAAAGGTTGTCGCCTCATTCAATTTGGGGTGATATGCCTTAATCGATTGTTTTACAGCAGATGTAATTACTTTGTTTAATCGGTCATCTTTGACTATTCTACGCTCTGAGCGATCGGTGATGATTGGGGTGACTTCATCTATTCCCAATTCGGTCGCCTTTTCAAGAAACCACTCTAATCGATCGATATTCTTAGTCGGTGCTACCGCGATGTGTAAATAATGATTACGCTTTTTATACTCCTGTTCAGTATGAAGAATAGACAAGACCACTTTTTTAGGATGATCTGCAATAATTTCAGCGGTAAAAAATCCGCCAACGCCATCAACCAGATTAACAATAGTTCCTGTAGAAAGTCGAAGAACGCGCACGCAGTGTTTGCTTTCTTCTTCGTTTAAGGTATAAGTATTTTGGGTAATATCAGGCGTATAAAAAATATGCATGTGTTGAAATTAGTGATTATCAACCATATCTTCTTCGTTGATGACCAATTCTAACTTGATTGTTTCAATATTTTGTTCGGTTTTCTTCAGGATGGTAAACAGGTAACCGTATGATTCGTTGCTTTCGCCAACCTCTGGAATACGTTCAAACACATGTGATACTAAACCACCAATCGTATCGAAATCTTCATCCTCTGGCAGATCATGTGGCAAATGCTCATTAACATCATAAACCGTTGCAAATGCATTCACGATGAATTCATTATCAGAGACTTTTTCAACCAGTGGCTTCTCCTCATCGTACTCATCCTGAATTTCACCAACCAGTTCTTCCACAATATCTTCAAGCGTAACCATTCCGGCCGTTCCGCCAAATTCATCTAAAACGATCGAAATCTGAATGCGATTACTCTGCAATTCACTCATCAAATCGTTAATTTTTTTGGTTTCTGTAACGAAGTAAGGTTTCCGGATAATGTCGTTTAGTGTCCAGTGTTGATTTCCTGCTGCAACTAATGGAAGAATATCCTTCGCATGAATAATACCAACAATTTTGTCCATGATTTCATCATAAACAGGCAAGCGTGAATATCCTTCTTTAATGATTTTATCTATTACTTCTTCTTTTGGCGAAGTTAGCTCAATACCAGAAATTTTCGTTCTTGGCACCATGATATTCTTAACCACCCGCTCATTAAAATCAAATACATTTTTAATCAGTTCGTGTTCATTGTTGTCAAGTGCTCCGCTTTCCTTTCCCTGTTCCAGCAAATACTGTAATTCCTCTGTACTGTGAAGCGATTCGTGACCTGCAGAAGTATCAATACCAAATGGTTTTAAAATTACTGCTGCAAGACTATTAAGTGTCCAGATGAATGGCCTGAACACAACGTAAAAAATCTGTAAAGGAACAGAAACAAATAAAGTTGTTGCTACAGGCCGCTGAATGGCGAAAGATTTTGGCGCTAATTCACCAAACACAATGTGCATTACGGTAATTAAAGAAAACGCCACGATTGTAGATGCGGTATGGATAGAAGCATCACTCAAGCCCCATTGAAGGCTATCAAACAGATTTTTGAAAATGGTATGCATAACGCCTTCACCAACCCAACCTAAGCCCAGTGATGCAAGCGTTATACCTAACTGTGTGGCGGCCAGGTAACCATCCAGATTATGGATAATTGTTTTGGCCATTTTACCCACTCTACTGCCTGTTTTTGCTTTTATTTCGATTTGAGAAGCCCGAACTTTAACAATTGCGAATTCTGCCGCAACAAAAAATCCATTTAACAATACCAGAAACAAGGCAAAAAATAAACGCCATCCAACTGAAGCTGTATCAGTTTCCGCTAAGGCAACCATCGCCAGATCTGATGATGGAAGGATTGCGCTTAATTTAAAATTTAAAAACAAGCAAACCGTGGGTAAATCCATTAAGCTAATTCTCTAAATGTAGTATTATAAAGTTCCATGCTCTCTTTAATTACTTTATGAGCATAGCGAACACCTAACAAGTGTTCGATAGTTACATTTTTATCTTCTAAAGCCTTATAATCCTGGAAAAAACGAACAATTTCCTTCATTTGGTGAGGAGGTAATTCATCTAAGTCGTTAATATAGTTAACAGACATATCATGGGCAGCTACAGCGATGATTTTATCATCTTGCTCACCATTGTCTACCATATGCATTACACCAACTACTTTAGCTTCGATTAACGTCATCGGGTAAACATCTACCGAACAAAGCACCAAAATATCCAATGGATCTTTATCATCACAGTAGGTTTGAGGAATAAAGCCATAATTGGCCGGATACATTACTGAAGAGAAAAGAACCCTGTCTAATTTAATTAAGCCAGATTCTTTGTCTATTTCGTATTTTGCTTTTGAGCCTTTTGGAATTTCAATAATTGCATTTACAATTTCCGGTACGTTTTTACCTGGTGATACGCTATGCCAAGCGTGAGTTTCTTCTTTTGCCATTTTAATTTAAATCTGTCTTTTCCTCCTCAGAACTTGTTACTTTACTTTTTACAAATGTAATCAATAAAGGGATAGTTGTAATAAAGATGAAGCCAATAATAATATATAATAAGTAATCGTTAATTTCCTTTTCAAACCTCTTGCCTAAGAAATACCCCAATAAAGTAAGGGAGCAAATCCATAATACGCCGCCAACTACATTGTAAAGCGCGAACCTTTTGAAGTCTAATCTAACCACCCCAGCAAAAATCGGTGCAAAAGTTCTAACAATAGGTACGAACCTGCCCATAATCAATGCAAAAGCACCTTGTTTGTTATAATATCGTTCTGCTGCCTTAAGATATTTCTTTTTAAAAAAGAAACTGTCTTTTCTGGTGTACAGCACCGGACCAGTCTTTCGTCCAAACCAATAACCGGTAAAGTTACCCGAAATGGCGGCTACGCATAAACCGGCAAGCAACAATGCAATATTTACATCTAACTTACCAGTGGCAACAAACATGCCAGCAAGAAACAACAAATAATCGCCTGGGAGAAAGAAACCGAAGAATAAGCCGGTTTCTGCATAAATTACAAATACAACGAGATAGAAACCGCCTTCCCTCAATAATTTCTCGGGATCAATCAGGTGATGCAGGTTATTCCAAAAATCGTGCATATTGAATTATTCGTAAAACTACAAATAATTATCTAACAAGTGTGTACCTAGATGATGTTTAAAATAATAGCAGGATAAATACCCAAAATAAGAGTAATCGCCACCGAAACTAATAAAACAACTTTATACTGGCCTGGTGTAGAAAGTTCAATTTCTGCACCGTCTTTAAACCACATGGCTACAATAACTTTGAAATAGTAATAGAAACCCACTAATGCGTTCAAAATAGCGAATGCCACTAAGAGCGTTTGGTACTCTCCCATTACGTTAAGAAACATCAGGTACTTACCAATGAAACCAGCTGTTAATGGAATACCCGCTAAGGATAACATTGCGATTGTAAGTGATAACGCCACTAGAGGGTTTTTCTTCCCTAAGCCATTAAAGCTTTCGAAGTTATCACTACCCGTTTTTTGTTTTACTAAAATTAACACGGCAAACGCAATAATCGAAGCGAACGTATATGCCGCTGCGTAAACTAACACATTATTTTCTGATTTGGCGCTTAAAACAATTAGTGAGAATAATAAATAACCTGCATGAGATATACTTGAATAAGCCAACATCCGCTTAAAGTTCTTTTGGAACAAAGCGGTAACATTACCAATAAATAGCGTTAAGCAAACGATTACAATTAATGGTGCAACCCAAAAATCATGAAGTGGAGCAAACGAACCTGCAAATAATCTTAAAAAAGCAGCAAAGCCTGCTGTTTTAACCACCGTACTCATAAAGGTGGTAATCAGCGTTGGTGACCCTTCGTATACATCTGGTGTCCAGAAATGGAAAGGTGCAGCACCGACTTTAAAGCATAGTCCAATCATCATCAAGATTACTCCAGGATAAAATATTGGCGAAATCGCTTTACTATTATCTACCAAGTAAGCTTGAATTTTATCCAGATCGAAAGATCCCGTAGCGCCATAGATTAGTGTAATTCCAAAAAGTAGGAAACCGGTAGAAAAAGCCCCCATCAAAAAGTACTTCAAAGATGCTTCATTTGAAGCAAAATCCTTTTTACGAATTCCTGCGAGGATATACAAACTTACTGACATGATCTCCAGCCCAACAAATAACATCGCCATATTTTTGTACGACACCATCATGATCATCCCCGCAAGGGCAAAGAGGATCAGGGTAAAATACTCGGCTACATTATCACTTTTAGCATGAAAATAGTTTTGAGTAAGCAAGAAGATTAGAAGTGTACCAACGATACAAATGCCAGAAAACGCCAAGGCGAAATTATCGGTCTGCATCATGCCAAAATGAACGGCATTACCGTTCCAGGCCCCAATGGTAAAACCTAAGGCAGTTAGTAAACCAACAACGGTAAGCGGCAATAATGCTTTCTTGGCTTTAAACAAACCTGCGTAAAGTACAATAAAAGCGGTTATACTAATGGTTATGATAATATTCATTGCTTATTTTACTGATGTTAATTTTTGATTTACCTGTTCTAATAGATGCTGTACAGATGCCTCTGTGATGTGCAATAAGGGTTTAGGATAAACACCTAAAATAATTATTAAGGCACAAATAATATAAAGTACTAGTTTTTCAGTTCCCTGAATATCTGCGAAAGTAATTGTTAAAGTATTGGTTTTACCAAGCATCACATTCTGATACATACGCAACATATAAACAGCTCCGAAAATGATGGTTAAACCCGCTACAGCTGCAGCCCAAAAGCCATAATTGTAAACACCCATCAATAATAAAAACTCACCTATAAAACCATTTGTTCCTGGCAAGGCAACAGTACCCAAAACGATAATTAGGAAAACAATTGCCAATTGTGGAGCGGATTTGGCAATACCGCCCAGCTCTTCTATTTTATTTGTTTTTGTTCTGGAGAAAATGATATCTAAAACGAAAAATAAACCAACTACATTTATACCGTGACTTAACATCTGCACCATTGCACCCTGCATGCCTTGCTGGTTTAAAGCGAAGATACCTGCTGAAATTAATCCAACGTGGGCAATAGACGAATAGGCCACCAAACGTTTGGCATCCTTTTGAGTGAAGGCAATTAAGGAAGCGTAAACTATTCCGATAATGGAAAGGATCATAGCTAATGTAGACCAATCCTGAACACCTGTCGGAACGATAGGTAACAGCCATCTGATTACGCCGTAAATACCCATCTTTAGCATGATACCTGATAACAACATCGTTCCTTGTGTTGGAGCGGCAGTATAAGTGTCTGGTTGCCAAGTATGGAAAGGAAAAATAGGCATCTTAATGGCAAAAGCAATAAAGAAAGCCCAGAAAATCCAGCCTTGTTGTGCGCTATCCAGGTTTAAAGCATAAAAAGCCTGGATGTCAAAATTATCTGCAGGATTTTGTAAGTAGAGGTAAATTATCCCCATTAACATGAACAAAGAACCAGCAATTGTGTAGATAAAAAACTTCATGTTAATGCGAATACGGTCTTTCCCTCCCCAGAACGCACATATGAAGTAAATTGGAATTAAAGCGGCTTCCCACCCAATATAGAATAAGAAAGCATCCATGGCTGTAAATACCAAAAGTAATCCCGTCTGCATGAACAATATTAGTGCATAGAATGCAGCCGGATTCTTGTAATCGTGTTTATAGCTCGATAAAATGATAATTGGTATTAACAAATTCGTAAGCAATACCACGAGCATGCTAATCCCATCAATACCTGCATGGAAGCGAATGCCTAAATCGGCAATCCATGGTAAATTTGCCTCGAACTGTGTGCTTGCATCAGGGATAAAGTTAGCCGCAATAAATAAGGCCAGCACTAGTGAGGCAACCGAAATTACCGTCGAAACTATTTTAGCGGACTTTCCAGCAAAGGCGGTAAGTATAGCTCCTGCAAGCGGAAGAAATATAAGTAGTAAAAGTTGTTCCATTATTTAATTTTGAACCCTTTTTATATGTATAAAAATGTATATAACAATAATGCGACGATACCAAATACCATCATAAATATATAGAAACCTACGTTTCCACTTTGCAGTAAACGGATACCTTTACTGGCCTCGTTTGTACTCCAACCTAACCCATTAACAATTCCATCAATAAATTTGGTATCAACCACCCGATAGAAAAATCTTGAAAAGGCATCCAAAGGTTTAGCGATAATAAAATCGTAAATCTCATCAAGATAAAATTTATTATATGAGAGTTTTGCCAATGCAGAACGTGGTGCTTCATCAGCTACCGGAACACGTGCACCTTTTACATATCTTGTGTAAGCATAAAGCAGCGCAATAATTGCAGCGACCACTGATGTTCCCATGAGTGCATATTCTGTGGAATGGCTCAACTCTAACTCATGTTGTGATACACCTGCACCAGATAACCAATGCGCTAACCATTCATTTCCGCCGAAAACATGTGGAATATTGATTGCTCCACCTATTGCAGCTAAAATAGCTAAAACAATTAGCGGTGTAGTCATTGCTGCAGGAGATTCATGTACATGACTTTCTTCATGATGTGTTCCTCTGTATTTACCAGAGAAGGTAAGGAACATCATTCTGAACATATAGAACGCAGTTAAAAATGCGGTGATTACACCAATACCCCAAAGCACCGGACTGTATTGAAACGCATGTGCTAAAATCTCATCTTTTGAAAAGAAACCGGAGAATGGAGGTAAACCTGCAATTGCGATCGTACCGATCATCATGGTTAAAAAGGTAACTGGCAGTTTCTTTCTCAAGCCACCCATATTACGCATGTCTTGCTCGTGGTGCATGGCATGAATTACAGAACCCGCACCCAGGAATAACAAGGCTTTGAAAAATGCATGTGTTAATACATGGAAGAATGACCCGGTATAAGCGCCAACTCCTAAGCCTAAGAACATATAGCCCAACTGAGATACTGTTGAATAAGCCAATACTTTTTTAATATCGGTTTGAGTAAGTGCAATAATTGCTGCTACCAATGCGGTTGCTGCTCCAACAATTGCAATGATGTGTTGTGTGAAAGGTGCAAGATCAAATAAAACACTAGAGCGGGCAATCATATAAATACCTGCCGTTACCATCGTGGCCGCGTGGATTAATGCAGAAACTGGTGTTGGTCCAGCCATTGCATCTGGTAACCATGTAAATAATGGCAATTGTGCAGATTTACCACAAGCGCCGATAAACAACAATATGGTAATTAAAATTAATGTATTGTTTCCCGGTAACATATTAGCGGCTTGCGGAAATATTTTTGAAAATTCAACACTTCCAAAGAAATTGAACATTAAAAACACCCCTAATAAAAAGCCTAAGTCACCAATCCGGTTCATTACAAATGCCTTTTTGGCTGCCGATGCATACGCACTGTTTGTGTACCAGAACCCGATTAACAGGTAAGAACATAGACCTACGCCCTCCCAACCAATAAACATTACAATATAGTTCGAACCTAAAACAAGCAGGAGCATGAAAAATACGAACAGATTCAGGTAAGAGAAAAATTTACCAAATCCTGCGTCCTCATGCATGTAACTTGTAGAGTAGAGGTGGATTAAGAACCCAATTCCAGTAATAATCAAAAGCATGATCGAACTCAGTGGATCAACCAGGAACGAAAGCGGAATGTGCAGTGTTCCTGCACTAATCCAATCGAATAAAAATACTTCGTGAGATTTTTGTGTGTCGCCTTGTAAGCTAAAGAAAATAACTAAGCTGATAATGAATGAGGCTAAAATTACGCCACTTCCGATGATTCCAACAAGTCCTTTAGATAAAGTGTTTCTGCCCAGCCCATTAATTACAAACCCTAAGAAAGGAAGTAAAGGAACCAACCAAATCAATTGTTCTATTGTCATTCTTAATATATATTTACCACTTAAGGCGATTTAAAACATTAATATCTATTGATTTCGTATTTCTGTAAACCATTACAATAATTGCCAAACCAACTGCAACTTCTGCAGCCGCAAGTGCCATAATGAAGAATACAAAAACTTGTCCGGATGGATCATTACTGTGAACTGAGAAAGCTGTTAAAAGCAAATTAACTGCGTTTAGCATCAATTCAACCGACATGAAAATTACGATAGCGTTTCTGCGGGTTAATACGCCAATTACACCAATAGTGAAAATAATTGCACTTAAATAGATGTAGTGATTGAGCGGCACACCCGCCATTTGTGTAGTTAAGTTTTCCATTATGCCTCTACCTCATCTCTTTTAGATAATAAAACGGCTCCAACCATTGCTGCCAAAAGTAATAGAGATGATAATTCGAATGGTAACAAGAAGGGGCCAAAGAGTTCCTTTCCTAAATTTTCTACCAAGCCCAATCCCTGATTTTTTAAAATTAACGGACTGTTAATGCTTGCAGCTTTAAATGAACCTACCAATGTAACGATCAAGCAACAGCCTGCGATTGCACCCACAATTTTGATCAACGGCGATTTAACCGGCTCGGTTTCGTTGTTGAGGTTAAGGAGCATCAATACGAAGAGAAATAGTACCATAATCGCTCCCATATAAACAATGAAGTTTACAACAGCCAAAAATTGGGCATTCAGTAATACGTAATGTACCGTAAAGGTGAAGAAGGTGAGGATTAAGTACAGGACACTGTGGATCGGATTTTTTGCAAAAATCACCATCAGTGAAAAGATGATACTTAATGTGGCTACGAAATAGAATACTTGTGTACTCATTAATTTGTTTTTTTATACTCCTCGTTATACAAGGCACGAAGCAATCTTATTATTTTTATGTCTATCGCTTTAGGATTGCTTCGTTCCTCGCAATGACGGACTGGTTTGATTATTTTTTCATCTCCAAAGGAGCTTCCACTAATTTGTCTTTTCCGTAAATGAAATCTTTGCGAAGATAATCTGCAGGTACTATTGGTCCGTCTAAATAAATCGCTTCTTTCGGACACGCCTCCTCACATAATCCACAGAAAATACAACGCAACATGTTAATTTCATAAGTAGCTGCATATTTTTCCTCGCGGTATAAATGCTTTTCGTCATTTTTACGCTCGGCAGCAATCATGGTAATTGCTTCAGCCGGGCAAGATAACGCACACAAGCCGCATGCAGTACAACGCTCTTTTCCGTTTTCATCACGTTTGAGCGAGTGCATGCCTCTAAAGTTTGCAGAAAACTCACGTTCTACTTCCGGATATCTTACTGTAGCCTCTTTTTTAAATAAGTGACTAATGGTTATGCCCATTCCTTTTGCAATTGCCGGTAGGTACATACGCTCCATAAAGCTCAGCGGCTTTTGCTCCAGTACTTTTTTCTTGTTACTTAATGATTCCATAATTAAAACTTCTCTATAATCGCAATCACAACTCCAGTTATTATAATGTTGGCAATGGCCAAAGGTATTAAACCTTTCCAACCCAAATTCATCAATTGATCATAACGGAAACGAGGGATTGTCCAACGTACCCACATGAAGAAAAAGATGAAGAATACTATTTTACCAAAGAAAACGGCCGTACCAAAAAGTGGTGCCCATGTTGGACCTAACCACACAGCCATTGAGTCCATACCCGGATAGTTGTAACCACCAAAGTATAATGTTGCCATCACTGCTGATGAAACAAACATGTTGATATATTCAGCAAATAGATAAAAACCTAATTTCATGGAAGAATATTCCGTATGGTAGCCACCAATTAATTCTGTTTCACATTCAGGTAAATCGAATGGTGCACGGTTGGTTTCTGCAAACGAACAAACCATAAAGATTAAAAAACCAAGTGGCTGATACCACACGTTCCAGTTTAAGCCATGTTGTTGCTCTACAATCGTTTTTAAACTAAGGGTATTGGTCATCAAAAGCAATGCAATAATGGATAAACCCATAGCAATTTCATAGCTGATATTTTGCGAAGCTGCACGGATAGCACTCAATAAAGAGTATTTATTATTCGATGCCCAACCGCCAATCATCACGCCATAAACACCTAAAGAAACTACGCCGAAGATGTATAAAACCCCAACGTTGATATCTGCTACCTGTAATGGAACCATTTTATCGCCAATCAGCATAGGGCTTCCCCATGGAATAACAGCTGTACCGATACAGGCACAAAGTAAAGCCAAACCAGGCCCCACGATAAATAACCACTTGCTTGATGAAGCAGGAATAATTTCCTCTTTCATAAACATTTTTACCCCATCTGCCAAAGGCTGCAAAATACCGAAAGGACCTGCTCTATCCGGACCTAAGCGGTCTTGAAGATAAGCAGCAACCTTACGTTCTGCATAGGTAGAATACATGGCTACGACTAAACTGATCCCGAAAATAACGGCAACCAGAATAAACTTTTCTATAATAAAACCTGTATCCATTAGTATTTTACTGTTTTATGTAATTCAATTTCATTCGCCGCCTGTAATGCTGCATTGGGCATAATTACTGGAAGCGGTTTCAACGTTTCGTAGTGATTAGAGGCAATTACCGAAGTATCATCAATGTGGGTTGGATGTTCAATTGTCCAATCTGATGTTGCTTTTTTATCGAAACGACATGTGTTGCAAATAAATTCTTCAACCTCACCGAACTGATCTTTACGAGCAGTTACACGTAAAACATCTTCTCCCTTATACCACAATGTCACTTTGCCATTGCACTTTTCATGGTCGCAATTGCGATGTGCATCAACAGGTTTGGTAAACCAAACACGATTTTTGAAACGGAAAGTTCTGTCAGTTAAGGCACCAACCGGGCAAACATCAATTACATTTCCAGAAAAATCATTATCAACAGCCTGTTGGATATAAGTAGAGATCTCTGAATGATCACCTCGGTTTAATATGCCATGAACACGCTTGTTGGTAATCTGATCTGCCGTAAAAACGCAGCGATAACACAAAATACAACGATTCATGTGCAACTGAATTTTATCACCGATGTCAATCCGGTCAAAAGTACGGCGCTCAAACTCATATCGGGTTTTCTGCAATCCATGCTCGTAACCTAAATTCTGTAAATCGCACTCCCCTGCCTGATCACAAACCGGGCAGTCTAAAGGGTGGTTAATTAACAAGATTTCCACCACGCCAGCACGTGCTTCCAGAACCTCAGGAGAAGTAATGTTTAACACCTCCATACCATCCATCACCGTTGTACGGCAGGATGCAACTAATTTTGGCATTGGGCGAGGGTCTTTTTCCGAACCCTTTGTTACCTTAACGATACAGGTACGGCATTTACCACCACTGCCCTCTAATTTAGAGTAATAGCACATGGCTGGCGGAACAATTTCACCTCCAATTTGCCTTGCAGCATTAAGGATAGTGGTTCCGTTATCAACCTCTACTGTTATTCCATCTATCGTAACCTTAACTTTTTCACTCATGGTTAATGATAATCTTTTTATTTTTTATACTCGATACCATCATTTTGATGGCATAAAGCAGGCTTTTTGTTTTATTTTTCTTTCGAAATCCTGTAACCAATTTCTTTTCTTGGCTGTGCTTTCTGGTCAAGTAGCTCATCAAAATATTTAAAGATTACCTCAATATTTTTATCCTGATTATCTACTTTCTTTTTAATCTTTTCTAATTCTAATTTTATCTCAGCATTACTTAAGACCAGCGTTCTAAGCTGTACAAAAACATCTATAATCTTAATACTTACTTCAACCGCACGCTTGCTCTTTAAAACGTTCGATAATTGCAAGATACCGTGTTCACTAAATGCGAACGGAAGGTATTTTGAGTGCTGTCCATGTCTTAAGGTCGCAATTTGCGACCTTAAGACATCATTCTCTTCTTTTGTCAATTCAAACATGAAGTGTTCAGGGAACCGCTCTATATTTCTTCTAACCTGCTCTTTTAATCTTTTAGTATCAACGCCAAAAAGCTCTGCCAAATCAGAATCCAACATCACCTTAACCCCTCTAAAAAGATATATTTTATTAACTATTACTTCATTTGGGATGATTCCTGGTGATATTTCTGCTTCCATTTACATATACTTTCTTGTTAAATTAAATTTTAAGGTAACTAATATGACCCGGAGATTCATAATTATGATCTTCGCAGCCCTAATTGCAATTCTACTTTTCTTCCGTAACCGGAGCCTTCTCTATTGGTGTGGCATAATTTGCAATACCATAGTTTTGTTGCTGGCTTTTTACCGGCTCTTTGATATGCCATTCAAATTCATCTCTGAAATGACGGATTGCACTAGCCACCGGCCATGCAGCCGCATCACCTAATGGACAAATGGTGTTCCCTTCAATTTTACGTTGGATATCCCAAAGCAAATCAACATCATCCATTGTACCATGTCCGTGCTCGATCTTATGCAAAACTTTTTCCATCCATCCAGTTCCTTCCCGGCATGGTGAACATTGACCGCAACTTTCATGGTGGTAAAAACGAGAAAAATTCCAGGTATTACGAACAATACATTGATCCTCGTCAAAAGCGATAAAACCACCAGATCCCATCATGGTTCCGGTAGCAAACCCACCTTCAGATAAAGATTCATAACTCATTAAACGCGGTTCACCATTTGCATACTTTAATGTTAAGTTTGCAGGCAAAATCGGCACAGATGAACCACCTGCAACGGTTGCTTTTAGTCGTTTGCCATTGGCAATACCACCACAATATTCATCCGAATAGATAAATTCCTCAACAGGTAAACCTAATTCAATTTCATAAACACCTGGTTTAACTAAATTTCCAGAAGCTGATATTAATTTCGTACCTGTACTTCTACCGATTCCGATTTTTGCATATTCATCACCACCATCATTAATAATTGGTACCACAGCAGCAATAGACTCTACGTTATTCACAACTGTGGGGCAACCGTATAAACCTGCGATAGCAGGAAACGGTGGTTTTATTCTTGGATTACCTCTTTTACCTTCAAGCGATTCTAACAAAGCAGTTTCTTCACCACAAATGTAAGCACCACCGCCTGGTTGAACATATAATTCAAGGTCGTAACCAGTGCCTAAAATATTCTTTCCTAACCATCCGGCAGCCTTTGCTTCAGCAATTGCTTTTTCAAGAATGCGGATTTGAGGCATCATCTCTCCACGAACGTAGATGTATGAAACTTTTGCACCAAGCGCAAAACTGGCTACTATCATTCCTTCAATCAATGCATGAGGAATGTATGTCATCAGGTAACGATCTTTAAAGGTTCCCGGCTCAGATTCGTCAGCATTGCAAACCAGATAACGCGCAACGCCTTCTGGTTTTGCCAAAAAGCTCCATTTCATTCCTGTCGGGAAACCCGCACCACCGCGGCCGCGCAAGCCTGACTTCTTAACTTCTTCAACAATCTCTTCCGGTGTTAAAGTTTTAAGGGCCTTTTCTACGGCACGATACCCACCTTTTTGGCGATAGACCTCAAGTGTATTGATGCCTGGTACGTTTATATGCTCAAGTAACAGTTTTCGAGACATTTATAATTAGTCTATAGTCTGTGGTCCATAGTCCATAGTCTTAAGTCGCAACGACTCTTGACTTAAGACTTTCGACTTAGGACTTATTTTTCAAATCTTCAATCAATTTATCTACACTCTGGGTAGTGAGGTTTTCATAAAAAGTATACTCCGGGCTAATTTGCAATACCGGACCAAAACCACAGGCTGCTAAACACTCAACTCCTCTAAAGCTGAATAAACCGTCTGCAGTAACTTCACCCTCTTTAACACCTAATTTCTCTTCCAGGTGATCTAATATTTTTTCTGCACCAACCAGGCAACAAGGCCCTGTACGGCAAACCTCCAAAGCATATTTACCTTGTGGTTTTAAGAAGTACATCGTATAAAACGTTGCTACCTCATAAACTTCAATTGGCTGAATGTTTAAATATTCAGCAACCTTATCCATCGCCGAAGTACTTACCCAAAGATATTCTGCCTGTACCAAATGTAATAATGGCAACAAAGCTGACTTTTCTTTACCTTCCGGGTAACGGCTTTTAACATCATCAAACTTGGCAAGCAACTCTGATGAAAACACTACAGGTGTTTGTTCTTCTACTTTAAGCATCTAATTCTCCTGCAATAATATTCATACTACTCATGTTGATAATGGCATCAGACAATAACATGCCTTCGCTCATCGGTGCAAACATCTGGTAATTCACAAAACTAGGTCTGCGGAAGTGTAAACGATAAGGTGTACGTCCGCCATCATTAATCAGATAAAAACCTAACTCGCCATTCCCACCTTCAACAGCGTGATAAACTTCAGCCTTTGGTGCATCAATTTCTCCCATCACAATTTTGAAGTGATAGATTAATGCCTCCATATTATTATATACTTCTTGCTTTGGAGGAAGGTAAAAATCAGGAACATCGGCATGAAAAACACCTTTAGGTTCTGTTTTCAATTTTACTATTGCTTGTTCAATAATGCGCAAACTTTGCCACATCTCTTCGTTGCGTACCAGATATCTATCATAGATATCACCACTTGTACCTACCGGAACTTCAAAATCAAAATCCTGATAAGAAGAATAAGGATCACTTACGCGAACATCATAATCTACACCTGTTGCCCTTAGTAACGGCCCGGTCCAGCTGTATTCTAAAGCTGCTTCTTTGGTTACTTCCGCAACGCCAGCTGTTCTATCAATAAAAATACGGTTACGGGTTAAGAGGTTTTCGAACTCCCTTAACGCTACCGGAAATTCTTTTAAAAACTTATTAATTTTTGTAAAGGCTATTTCATTGAAATCTCTTTCGAAACCACCAATACGACCAATATTTGTAGTTAAACGAGCGCCACAAACCTCTTCGAAGATTTCATAGATATGCTCACGAAATTGGAAGAGGTAAAGGAAAGTTGTTGTTGCTCCGGTATCCTGACCAATGATAGTGTTACAAATAATATGATCTGCAATCCGGGAAAGCTCCATAATGATTACACGTAGATAATCTACACGTTTTGGCATCTGGATATTTAACAGTTTTTCAACCGTCATATGCCATCCCATGTTATTAATGGGCGATGAGCAGTAATTTAACCGATCTGTTAATGGAGTAATTTGATAAAAAGGGCGATGTTCGGCAATCTTTTCGAATGCTCGGTGAATGTAGCCAATTGTAGAAACGCCGCTTACAATACGTTCGCCATCTAATTGCAAAACGTTTTGAAAAACACCGTGTGTTGCAGGGTGGGTTGGACCTAGGTTTAAGGTTACCAGCTCACTTTGCGGATCGTTGTCTGTAAATACCGGATGGTTATGATTCATATAAATTACCTTCCAAAAAATTCGTCTTTTTTATCTACTCTGTTTGGATCTTCCAATGGATATTGTTTCAACATTGGATGTACACCTAAATCATCCATATTTAAAATACGGCGTAAATCAGCGTGGCCTTCGAACTTAACTCCAAACAAGTCGTAAGTTTCACGTTCCATCCAATTTGCCCCCTTCCACACTGCTGTAGCCGTTGGAATGGTTGGGTTTTGCTCAGAAATGAAGACTTTGATTCTAATTCTTACGCGCTCTACCATGTTATTTAGATGGTAAACAACTGCAATACCATGGTCTTTGCCAGGATAGTGAACTGCCGTGATATCAGTAAGGAAATTAAATTTTAACTCGTCTTTTAAGTACGATAACACATTTATGATTACGTCCTTATAGGTCACAAAAGTTAATAAACCATAAGGCTCAGAAACTGCTGTTACTTTCTCGCCAAACTTTTCAGTTAGCTTGACATGGATTGTATTGTTCAGGGTAGTTTCTTCCATTACTTAATCCCGTATTGACCTAAAAGTTCCTTATAATAATCAGAGTTTCTTCTTCTACCAGATTCATTTCTAACCAGATCCTGAATGCGTTGAAAACCGTCTAGAATTGCTTCTGGTCTTGGCGGACAACCTGGTACATAAACATCTACCGGGATTACTTCATCAATGCCCTGCAATACCGAATAGGTATCAAAAATACCACCGCTACTTGCACATGCACCAACAGCCATTACCCAACGTGGCTCAGCCATCTGGATATAAACCTGTTTAAGCACGGGCGCCATCTTTTTTGCAATAGTACCCATTACCATCAATACATCGGCCTGGCGTGGAGAAAAACTTAACCGTTCTGCACCAAAACGACCTAAATCGTAATGAGAACCCATGGTAGCCATGAATTCGATCCCGCAACATGAAGTTGCGAAAGGCAATGGCCATAATGAATTTGAGCGTGCTAAGCCAATCACTTTATCTAATGAAGTGGCGAAATATCCAGGTCCTTCGGTTCCTGGAGGCGCATCAACTATATTAATTTCACTCATGTTTATAAACAAAAAATGCTCATCCCTTTGCAGAATGAGCAACAAATTTACAATATTTTAAAGGCAATTGAACTAGCTTACCT
>Ga0308159_1001439_pt1 | contig 34219 bp, 35 predicted proteins | sample PhyCR1_FD_201040 | JGI IMG/M metagenome (GOLD analysis project Ga0308159, IMG submission 201040) | Phyllosphere microbial communities from UC Gill Tract Community Farm, Albany, California, United States - DLSLC.R1 | ecosystem: Host-associated > Plants > Phyllosphere > Unclassified | place: USA... | reverse complement strand
CCAACACCATGCTGGCAGCCTTGAGCTTGAACTCACTCGAATAAGATTTACGCATATCCAAACACCTCAGATTTGGGCGCTATCATAGCGCCCGATTGAAGTGTCCAAAATCATTAGGCCAGTTCACCTGGCCTACATTTTGGTTTCTACGAAAGCCCACAACGGTTGCGACTCAAAGGCCAATCGCTTGGTATCGATATCAAAGGCATGGAAGACAGCGGCGCTCTGAGCATCGCCTGGCAGCCCACCACAGAGGGGCTTCTGGATGGGCTGGGTGCACGGGTGTTGAGTCTCGTTGAAGAAAAGGGCATCAAGCGCCTGTTCATCGATAGCCTTAGCGGTATGACACGAGTTTCGACAAATCCGGTGCGGATCACTGACTTCTTCAGTGCTCTGATGAACGAGCTGCGATCCAGGGGCGTTACGGTATTTGCATCTTGGGAAATGCGCGATCTTTTTGGCTCCGAGGTCAGCGCACCAAACTCTGATCTATCCAGCATCGTCGACAACCTGATGCTGATGCGATTCTCTGAGAATCATTCTGAACTAAGCAGGACGCTTTCCATTCTTAAAGTACGAGACAGCTCCTACGATCCATCGCGATTTGAGGTTGTCATCCGTGATCAAGATGTTTTCCTGAAAAAGGCTTCAAGAAATGAACCTTCAGTTCCCGCTGAGTCATCGCCCGGTTCAAGATCTTAAGCCTTGTGCGGGTTGAATTAACATGACGACCATCCTGGTAGTCGACGACGAGTATTTGATCGCTGACATTCTCAGCTTCGCGCTGGAGGATGAGGGGTTTATGGTAGTAACGGCCAGCAACGGTCGAAAAGGGCTCGAGCTACTCGATAGAGAACGGCCTGCCTTGATCATTACCGACTTTATGATGCCGGTCATGGACGGCCAGGAGTTCGCCACAGCCGTTAGAGCGCTTCCTTCCGCCAAGCATTTGCCGATCATCTTGATGAGCGGTGCTCAAGCACACATTGGTATGCAGAGATCGGATCTGTTTGATGCAGTATTGGCGAAGCCATTCAACATTGATTTGATCATTGCCGAAGTTAAAAAGCTCTTGTCGATTGATTAGTCAGCTTGAAAGGTATAACGAGGGGCGTGTCGACTTCGATCTGCATGTGGGGAATGCTGAGATCGCCTGCTCGGTTCAGATCTACCCACCTTCATCTTGTCGGCAAGACGCTGGCGTGAGCGGAATAGATCGCGATCTTGCCTGACATAAACGTTATGTAAGTCGAAATTCGCGAATAGAAGGAAGACCTCTGATGTAGGGCTGCTGGTCGAAGTAGGCTGCTCCCTTCCGGTGAGAACAAGATATGCCTTGCGAGTATTAGTAGGCATGGTTTCTCCCCATCCTTGCGACGCCTTCATGCACCCACTGTTCCGCCATCGGACGTGTCGCAGGGATAAAAAGGCGAGATTCGCTCACGGCTTTTTCGCGTCGCATTGGCATTGAGTAACTGGTAGGTGTAGTAGCTGGAGGTTCTTCTATCTTGGCCATCTCTAGGTTTTGTTCCTGCCTTCATCTGCCCAAGCCATTGACTGAGAGCACCTGTCCTCAGAGCACGATACTCAGAGACCATCTGATCCAGCGTGAAACCCGCCATTAATCGTATCACCGCATGTGTTTCGGCAGCAGTTACGGCCTGGGCAGGCGTCTTCCGTAGATTCAGTGCTAAACCACAATGCGCTCCATGTTCTGCCGAAGCGCTTCGCAAGCGCGTTAAGCGCGACGGCAGCATAGCTAGCATCGACCCTGTGGTGGAGCTCTACAACGCCATCAGGATCGAATGTGCGATCCCTGTTGGTGGGGAGAACGCAGAGGCCTACGTAGCTCGCCGCGTCTTGTAGCTGCCGACGGAACGGAAGTCTTCGACACTATGAAAGAAGGTTTGCCGGCGCAGGAGCATGCCGATCCTGGTGAGGTAGTCAGGCGGGATGATCAGGGTGTCACTTGCCGTCGGTGGAACTGGCGGCAGGGTGTCCGAACCAGGCTCAATGCTGATTGTGGTTTATCCTGGAAAGCCTGCCAGCGATGCCAATAGAAGCCCTAACCGAAGCTGGAGATAAACTGATAGAGCGACTGGAGTTGATGATGCCTAGCGTCTGAATTGAAAGCACTCTGATTTAGGCTATTTCCTCTTGAATTTAGGACGGAGAGATAAGCAATGTTCAACGGACTCAGCGTTTTCCCTTTAAGCGGTTCGTGTAGTTCGTTGTTTTGATCTTTTCAGCGTCGGGCAACAGGGCGCCTGGTGTCAGGCGCCACACAGTCGGCCTTACAACCAGGCTTTGATTTGCGCACAAACGGCTTGGGTCGAAATACCATAGCGATCATGGAGTGTCGGCAGCGCGCCAGCGTCAAGGAACGCATCTGGTAATGCTATCTGCCGGAACGTTGGTGTCACGCCATTGCGCAAAAGAACGCCGGCAACTGCTTCGCCCAAACCACCGATTATCGAACTGTTTTCTGCAGTAACGACCAACCGCCCGGACTTTCTGGCCTCGGCAAGGATGGTCTGTTCATCCAAAGGTTTGATTGTCGGTACGTGGAGTACAGCGACGTCGACGCCATCCGCCTGAAGCTGCTTGGCTGCTTCTAGGGCCCGCATCGTCATCAGTCCTGTGGAGATGATCAATACATCGTTGCCAGTACGCAGGGTCTTGGCTTTGCCAATCTCGAATTTGTAGCCGTACTCGTCGAGCACCAGGGGTACGTTGCCGCGCAGCAAACGCATGTATACCGGCCCGTTATGTGCTGCGATGGCAGGCACTGCCTGTTCGATTTCCAGTGCATCGCAAGGGTCGACGATCATCAAGTTGGGCATGGCGCGGAAGATAGCCAGATCATCCGTTGCCTGGTGGCTTGGGCCGTAACCGGTAGTGAGTCCGGGCAATCCACAAACGATTTTGACGTTGAGGTTCTCCTCGGCAATGGCCATGCAGATGAAGTCATAAGCGCGGCGAGATGCGAACACGGCATAGGTGGTGGCGAAGGGTACGAAACCTTCCCGCGCCATACCTGCCGCAGCGCTCATCAGCAATTGTTCGGCCATGCCCATTTGATAAAAGCGATCCGGGTGTGCCTTGGCAAAGATGTGCAGGTCGGTGTACTTGGAGAGGTCAGCGGAAAGACCGACGATGTCCGAGCGCTGATCAGCCAATGCAGCCAATGCGTGTCCGAATGGGGCCGATTTAGTCGCTTGGCCTTCAGAGGCAATGGAGGCGATCATCGCCGAAGTAGTCAGGCGTTTTTTGATTGGCTCGCCAGTTGAAGTCGGAGTGTTAGCGGCGTTGCTCATTGGTCTTTTCCTTCTTCAAGGTTGCTCAGTGCCAGATCCCACTCGTGTTCTTCCACGCGGATGAAGTGGGTCTTCTCGCGGTTTTCCAGGAACGGCACGCCTTTGCCCATTTTTGTGTCGCATATAATCACGCGCGGTTGGGCGGCTGAGTGGTTGCGCGCGGCATCGAAGGCGGCGACGAGCGCGTCAAGGTCATTGCCATTGACGCGCTGGGTGAACCAGCCGAACGCCTGCCAGCGGTCGACGATGGGTTCGAATGACAGGATTTCACTTGAGTAGCCGTCAGCCTGCTGGTTGTTGACGTCGACGATGGCGATCAGGTTGTCGAGCTTCCAATGTGAAGCCGACATCACGGCTTCCCAAGTCGAACCCTCATTCAGCTCTCCGTCCGACAGCAGGTTGTATACGAAGGAGGATGAACCCTTACGCTTGAGGCCCAAGCAGGCACCGACCGCGATGCCCAATCCCTGACCCAGCGATCCACCGGTGATCTCCATGCCAGGGGTGTAGGCGGCCATGCCTGACATCGGCAAACGGCTGTCATCCGAACCATAGGTTTCCAGCTCATCGAGCGGGATGATTTCGGCTTCGATCAAGGCCGCGTACAGCGCAATCGCGTAGTGACCGATGGAGAGATAGAAGCGGTCTCGCTGTTCCCATTCAGGATCTTCTGGCCGATGGTTCATGGCATGGAAGTAGGAGACCGCCAGCAGGTCGGCAGCACCGAGGGCCTGGCCAACATAGCCCTGTCCTTGTACTTGGCCCATTCGCAGCGCATGGCGGCGGATATTGTGTGCGCGTTCAACCAGGGTCGTGGATGAAACGCGTGAAGGATTGGTAGTCATGGTGAAAAACTCCGTTAACTCAACGATTGACCAGGGCAGCGGGGATCCGAAGGACAAGTGTGGCCCCACCCAAAAGCACACTAGTGATCAGGTACATGCCGATAGCGCTGGAACCGGTCTGGGTGGTAATCCAACCGATCAGATAAGGCGAGCAGAAGCCGGCGAGATTGGCAAAGCTGTTGACTGCCGCGATACCAGCGGCGGCGGATACGCCCCCCAGTAAAGTGGTGGGCAACATCCAGAACATGGAGGACGCGGCCAAGATGCCGGACGCCGCCAGGCACAAGCTAAGGATGGAAAGGACAATGTTTCCGCCGAGCAGCGCGGCTAGAGTCAAGCCGATGGCACCGGCAATCATTGGTCCGATAAGGTGCCAACGTCGCTCGCGATGTTTATCGCCACTACGACCGACCAGCAGCATTGCAGCAATTGCGCACAGGTAGGGCAGGCTGGTTAAAAACCCGATATGCAGCGGATCGGAAACCCCCGCATTACGAACCAAGGTCGGCAACCAGAAGGTGATCGCGTACTGCCCCATTACAACGCAGAAGTAGATGCCTGCGAGTAGCCATAAGCGCCGATCACGAATGAACTCACCTACCGAGGCATGCGTAACTTTCTGTTGGTTATCTTCGGCCAGCTCGCGGGTTATGAGTGCTTTCTCCTCGTCATCCAGCCACGTTGCCTGATGCACACCGTCCTTGAGGTAACTCAACACCAGTAACCCGACAACTACCGTTGGTACAGCTTCCAGCACGAACATCCATTGCCATCCCGCCCAGCCATGCATTCCGGCAAAGTGAGTCATGATCCAGCCGGAGAGCGGGCCACCCACCATTCCTGACAGCGGAATAGCGATAAACCACAGTACGGTCATGCGTGCACGACGGTAGGACGGAAACCAGTAGGTCAGATACAGCAGCAAGCCTGGGGCCAGGCCGGCTTCTGCGATGCCTAGCAAAAAGCGCAACGCATAGAATTGCCAAGCGGTTTCAACGAAGGCAAACAGGGCGGAAATGATGCCCCAAGTGATCATGATGCGCGCGATCCACACTCGCGCACCCACCTTGTGAAGAATGATGTTGCTGGGGACTTCGCAGAGGAAATAACCGATGAAGAACATGCCTGCGCCCAATCCGTAGACGGCTTCGCTGAGCGCCAGATCGTTCATCATTTGCAGCTTGGCAAAGCCGACGTTGACTCGATCCAGATAGGCGCACAGGTAGCACAACATCAGAAAAGGCATCAGGCGCCATGCCGTTTTACGGTAGGCGTTGGAGCGCACGGTCGAAACCGCTTCGAGCGACATAGTTGTCATGATGGTCTGATCTCTTGTTTTTATTGACCGCCAGGCCCTAGAGCCCGGCTGCGTCGTCGATCCAGAGCCGCACGGGCCTCAGGCCCGTCAGGTGTAATCAATGAATCAGCATGCCGCCGTTCACATCCAGCGTAATGCCGGTCAGATAAGAGGACAGGTCACTGGCAAGGAACAAGGCTGCATTCGCCACATCTTGGGCTTCGCCCAGACGACCCAACGGAATGCCGTCAATGATCGCGTGGCGGCGTTCGTCCTGCATCAGCCCACCGGTAATATCGGTGTGAATCAAACCAGGAGCGATGGAGTTAACGCGTACCTTGTCAGGGCCCAGTTCCCGTGCCATAGCCTTGGCCAGCCCAAGCACACCGGCTTTGGCAGCGCTGTAATGCGGGCCACCGAAAATGCCGCCGCCGCGTTGAGCAGAAACTGACGACATGCACACGATGCTGCCGGACGATTGTTTACGCATGGTCGGGATGACTGCCTGGGACATGAGTAGTGTGCCACGCAGGCTGACGTCCAGTACCTTGTCGTAGTCGGAAGGACGGATATCGAGGGTCTTGAGAGGTTGGGTGATGCCGGCGTTGTTGACCAGAATGTCGATACGACCGTAATGCTCGATGATTTTGGCTACGGCCTGTTGAACCTGAGTTTCGTCAGCAACGTTCGCAGCGAGACCGAGATGACCTTCACCCAAAGATGCAGCAGCGTCGCGCGCGGCGGATTCATCCAGGTCGAGGATCACAACGTGAGCGCCTTGTTGCGCGAAGGTCGTCGCTGTAGCGCGGCCAATGCCACGAGCGGAGGCTGCACCGGTGATGATCGCAACTTTGCCTTGGAGGAGCATGGAAGAGTACCTCTGATTGTTTTTATTTGGGTCGACTCGCAATGAGTCGATGACTCAGCTTGGTCTCCGGGGCGGCTTCGAGCAATAACGCGAATGTCACTCGGTGCTGAAAAAAATTCAGCACTCGTCAAACTACAGAACAGGTGGTTGAATGGAAAAGCTCAACAATCATAAGAATTACAAAGGAGTCGTTCGTCATGCGCCCCGACAACTTAACCCCCGCCAACCTTCCACCGCTGAGAGCAATTCAGGCCTTCGAGCAGACGGCGAGATTTGGGAACGTAGCGAGAGCCGCTGAGGTGTTGGATCTGACTCCATCCGCAGTGAGTCACCAGCTAGCCAAACTTGAAGGGATGATTGGCCGGCAGCTATTCGTACGTGCAGCACGCGGTGTAACGCTGACGCCCGTGGGGGAGCAGTATTTGAAAGAGGTTTCGGGGGTACTTCATAGCCTGGCCATAGCAACTGAGCGGGCAGCCAGCGATGTGAGCCTCGATTGCCTTCGACTGCACTCGTCACCAAGTTTTGGGTTGTTATGGTTGATGCCACGTCTGGAAGCGTTCCGCTCAAGCCATCCTGATATCCAGATCAACCTGTCATGCTCATATGAATCCTTGCATTTCAGCCGAGACAAGATAGACGTCGATATTCGCCACGGCGTACCTAACTGGCCGAGTTATGAGGTTCGCACCGTGCGTAACGAAACTTTCGCTGTCCTGGCCTCTCCCAAATTACTGTCGAAACGCCCTATCAAGCGCGCGGCAGATTTGCTCGACAGCGAATTGATTCTCTCCGAAGCCACGATGCTTAAATGGCCCCAATGGTTTGCTCAGCACGGTTTAGCTCGTCCAGAAAACCCTTATGCCCTTAGCTTTGACCGCTCATACATGAGCCTGGAAGCCGCCAGCCACGGGCTTGGTTTCGCTTTGGAAAGTACCCTGCTAGCGCAGAAGTATCTCACGTCAGGAGCTTTAATCGAGGTAGCGAGGGAATCACTCAGCGCCCCAGTGGCAGCTCACCATTTGGTGTTTCCAAAGGCGCATTCCAGCTTTCCCAGAGTTAGACGCTTTCTGGAGTGGATGGAGAGTGAGCTGGGTCATAGTTTCACTTATTGAATGTCTGCTGTTTTCGGTTGAAAAATGGAGCCTGGTCACTCTGGTGTCATGAGCACCGCAAGCGCCAATAAGCTGTAAGCACCGGTCGCGGTAGGAACGGCAGTTACCTGCCGCCCCCCGCACAGATCCGTACGTGCGGAACTACCGCATACGGCTCCTGCCTCGGGTATGTGACGCAAAGCGATCCTCAGGGTAAGGGTGTGCATTTCTAGGTCTCGGGATATAGAGATCGGCAAGGCGTCCGTAACGTGACCATTGAAGCCGATTACGCTGGCTGCGGCGCTTAAGGGCTTGCCGCCAGAGACGGCACACCGCCAAACGAAAACCGCCAAGACGTATCAGGTTCCCCGGTACCGCGTGGTAATTGAAGTAAACGCTCACCACACGTTTGAGCCATTGCCCTTGAACCCGGACAAGGTCATGACGCCGGAGACTCAACTCCTCACGGATAGCAAGAAGCGTCGCACGCATACGCTTTTTGACAGTCAGTCGCAGTACTTGGAAGTCACCGCGTCGGCTGACACTACAACAGTGGGTGAAACCCAGGAAATCAAAGTCTCCGGTTTTCTCACACCTCGTTTCCTGCGATTCGTCACAGCAAAACGACCAAACTCAATCAGTCGTGTTTTCGAGGCGTTGAGCGATAGACCGAACCTGGCCAACCGTTCCTGCAACTGCACCAGAAACTGCTGAGCCAGCACTTTCGTCCTGACCCCCACCACACTGTCATCCGCGTAGCGCACGACAATCACATCGCCACGGGCGTGGCGCTCCCGCCACTGTCTTGCCCATAGATCCAGCACGTAGTGAAGATAGATATTCGCCAACAGCGGCGATATCACTGCGCCTTGGGGCCTCCTCTTGGTCGCAGCCAACCTACGGCCATCCTCCATAACACCCGCTTGAAGTCATTTACAGATAAGCCCGAGCAAGCGCCGGTCTGCAATCCGGGGCCCCAGAAACAGCAGCATCCATTCATGGTCGATCTCATCAAAGAACGACGTGATATCTGCATCAAGTATCCAGTTCACCTTCTGGCTCTTCAGCGCAACCGTTAACGCATCCAGCGCATCGTGCTGACTGCGGCCCGGTCGAAACCCATACGAGAATCCAAGAAGGTCTTCTTCATGGATCGTATTCAGAACAGTAACAACTGCCTGCTGTACGATCTTGTCCTCCAAAGAAGCAATACCCAACGGGCGTTGCCTGCCATCGGTTGTGAAGCTTTCCGTGCAACTCGGTAACACGCTGGAAAAGACCTTCCTCATAGTATCGCCACAACATGCCGTCCACGCCCACCCACTTGCGGATAACGTTGGCGTTGATGCCGTGGCTGGGGAAGGCGAGCTCCTCCAACGTCCTGATTACTTAATTTGCCACCGTCTCTCCGTAGGCGGGATAGTCGGTATAGCCCTTGGTTGGGCTACCGTTGATGCCGTAATAAGTCGTCCGATCACCTTCAGCAATCGGCCACCCGTTTTGCATCCGCTCGACAAGGTCGGGGTTGGAAATGAACGGCCGACCAAACGCGATCAGATCCAGATCGCCTTCCTCCAGCACCGCCTCTGCCAGTTCACGATTGAAGCCCCCTGCAGCGATCAGAGTACCTCGGTATGCTTGCCGGAACTGGGTAGCGAAACCTTCCGGAATAGCTTCTGCGCCAATAGTGAGTTGATCACTCAAATGCACATACGCTAGGTCTCGGTCATTGAGCGCCGAAGCCAAGCTCAGCCATGTGTCGGACTCTTCGGCGTAGGGATGCATGTCGAACAGACGGCCAAACGGCGAAAGTCGCACACCCACACGGGCATTGCCGATCTCTGCGGCCAAGGCATCAAGCGTTTCGAGGAGGAAGCGTTGGCGATTGGCGATGGAGCCGCCGTACGCGTCTTTGCGATTGTTCAATGCGCCATTCAGGAATTGTTCGAAGAGGTAGCCGTTGGCACCATGCAACTCGATGCCGTCAAAACCAGCGTCCACCGCTCGACGCGCGGCGTTCACAAAGTCAGCGGTGACTCGATGAATCTCAGTCGTGCTCAGCGCTTTTGGGATGCTTGCCTGCACGGGGCCCGGCTTGCCTTTTTCTACCCACGCATAGGCCTTGGATTTTTCGGCAGCTATTGCGACCGCAGACACCGGAGATGCACCGCCCGGCTGAAGGGAAACATGAGACATACGCCCGACATGCCACAGCTGCGCAAAGATGCGTCCACCTTTGGCGTGGACAGCATCCGTGACACGGCGCCATGCCTTGGTCTGTTCGTCGCTATATAGGCCAGGGTTAAACAGGTAGCCACAGCCCTCGCGGGAGATCGGTATGCCTTCACTGATGATCAAGCCAGCAGAAGCTCGCTGGGCGTAATAGATAATAGTGTGTTCATCCGGGATATCGTTGAGGGCTCTTGCGCGAGTCATGGGGGCCATGACCACGCGGTTGGCCAACTCGGTGCCGGCCAAATCGTAGGATTTGAATAATGTGCTCATCGGAAATCTCTGAGGATGTTGGGGAAGGGGAGAACAGGCGGGGGCTGAAATGAATCAGGAGGGCAGAACCAGGCCGTTGCCTGGATCGCCGCCGCCGACATTGGGCTCAGGCCATACGACATCCAGCCGGGTACGGCTGATCAGCCACTGGCCTTCCACGCATCGATACTCATCGGCATATAGGCCAAGGAGCAGCAATGGGTTCTCTCCAGTAGGCCTTTGGGTGGCGAAGTCGACCAGGTAGCAACGACCTTCGGCCCGGTTTTCATCGAGAATCTCAATCCAGTGATTCGACACGGCGTGAATGAAGGGATATGTCCCTCGGTGTTGCGTATCGAATGCCGAGAAGGCCTTAGATAAACCTTCCTGGATGGCGTCGCGTCCTTTCCAGCAGCCCCGATCAACTTGGCAAATGGCATCCTCGGTAAACAACTGAGCGAGCGCATCCATCCGGTTAGCGTCGAGGTGGTGGCAATAGCGCAATCGCAGGTTTCTAATCGCTTCGAGTTTAAGCAGTCGTTTCACGTCGGCGTTCATGGTGGCCTCCAAGGGAAGGTCGTTTAAAAGTGAGGCCACCTTAATCCAGTCTAAAAAATCTATTAATCCGTGAAAATTACAATCAGTTGATCCTCGGGGGATAGAATCTAGTTTTCATATCAGCGGAGCCGGTTATGGATTCCCTTCAATTTGATGGCATCTCTGAATTCACTCTGGCGGCTCAGTTCCGCAGTTTCACAGCGGCGGCATTGCAACTTGGCGTGACCAGTTCGGCGGTGGGCAAGAGTGTGACGCGGCTGGAAAAGCGACTCGGCATCAAGCTGCTGCACCGTACGACGCGCAAGCTGAGTTTGACCAATGAGGGGGAGGTATACCTTGCCAGTTGCCTGCGGGTTATGGAGGAATTGCTGGGCGTTGAAGGCAGCTTCTTGAATGGCATTGCTGAACCGAAGGGGCGACTGCGGATTGATATTCCTGCGGCGTTTGGTCGACGGCATATTGCGCCGATGCTGATCTCATTGGCACGGCAATATTCTCAGCTCGACTTAACGGTGACCTTCGGTGAGCGTACGGTGGACATGATAAACGATGGGATTGATCTGGCAGTACGAATCGGCGATCTCAAGGATGACCCTGAGTTAGTGGCCCGCCGACTCGGAGAACAGCATCTGGTGGTATGTGCGGCGCCAGACTACTTGAGTAAAAATCCCTCCATTTTGAACCCGTCAGATTTGCTGGAGCACGATTGCATCATCGGCTGGCGTAAGGGACTGCGCATGGCGTGGTTACTGAGGAATGCTAAAGGCGGGGTAGAGGCGCAGGAAGTGCGAGTGCGCCATGAGTTTGGAGACGGTGAAATGATGCTGCGGGCAACCCTAGATGGGTGCGGGCTTTGTCAGTTGCCCACATGGCTGGTTGCGGATCACTTGCGCAGTGGTGCATTGGTCACCGTTCTGGAGAACTACGCTGGGGCAACGATGCCGATCCATGTCATTTGGCCACGCACGCGTTACATCCAGCCAAAGGTGAGAGTCGTTGTCGATGCTTTACTTAAAATGGCCGAAGAGCAAGCAGACGTGTTTGGCGCAAGTTGAGGCTGCCTGACGCTGAAAGTCCATCCCATTGGTAATTACGCCTGGTTGCGGAAGTCGCAATCTGCACGCGTTTAAGACGACCAGCGATTGCTGGGTTTGATCAAGCATTCGTGGCTGGAAAGCGGCGGAGTTTATGGCTATCGCAAAATCTATGACGATCTGAGCGAGGTGAGTGACGATGGTGGTGGGCATCGTGTAGCGAGGTTGATGCGTCTTGAAGGTCTGCGCTCTCCGTACAGCAGCTCCGATTGGCGCAGTTTTTTAAAGGCGAACAATTTGGTTGCCAGCATGAGTCGCCGAGGCAACTGGTGACAACGCCTTAGCAGAGAGCTTTTTCCAGTTTCTGAAGAGGGAAGGAATCAAGTGTAAAATCTACACCACGCGGCAAGATGCTCGTAGCGATGTGTTCGGGTGGCTATATGGCGACGCCCCTTATCTCGTACGATCGCTGAAGGCCAGAAGAGCCATAACATTTCTCTCCCAGGCGTACGGTTCAAAGACTCTCAGGGGCGCCGAAAAACATTTTGACTGGGCTCTAGGAAGGCGTTTTCAGCTCGATATCGCTGTTATTTGCCCCCACTTTTACCCCCAATCGGATTGAATGTGCGAGTGATCTTGAATGGTGAACGACTCCGGTATGGCACTAGCTGGTATTCGGTGCGCCTTCGCTTTCTTTTAGCGCGCAAGCTAAAGCGGCGCTCTCGAGCAACGCAATAAGTGTGAGCGGGAATCTTTATTTGATCAGAAACCCCCTGGTTTTTACGCTTGCTTCTCAGTCAGCCCTGATTGGTTCGGGAAATATTTCTGCATAAAGCCGAGCGACGGTAGGTGTGAGGTTGTGTACTGAAGGAATCAAAAAAATTGAGTCGGGGGCGAGTCGTTTTGCGTAGATAACTTCGTACACCCTGCGCACGATTCCTGGCGCTGTTTCCTCTTGGTCGAAGCCAGGCATTATTCCTACGGCTTTGTAACCCGCATGCTCCAATGCTTGTTGCATATACGGAGCGCTGGTTGTCGCCATACCATAGATCAAGCCCGCGCCCATGAACCTTCCCATTTTTTCTCCGAGGTCTTGGGCAGCTATCGCCAGTTTGGTTTGTCTATGATGTTTGGCTACCGCGCCCACTCGCCCGAAGATGACATCAGCGCCGTCAATTTTTTCCCACGTTGCTATCGCGACGATTTCACGATTCTGGCGGACCACGATAGCTAACATTCCCCGTTCTAGGTCGTTTTCGAGCACCACGCTGTCTTCATAAAATTGCTGGTTCAGAAAAGGGCTCCCTAACCCCACCCGAATGGAGGGGAACCACGTCTGGAGAAAAATTATCGCTACATCGATCTCCTCGCGTTTCAGGTAATCCCATGTGTAGCCAGAGGGTAAAACAGTGAAACTGCGAATTTGATCGATCGTTGGCCATTTCATGCGGTTCTGCTCGTCTTGATTGTCTGATTGCGATTCCCGGGCCTCTGCTGCGGGAGGCGGGCGGGTTAGCCGGTGATGTTTTCAGTCCTGAGGACAGTGCCCTTGCAGAGTTTTGGGTCATGCCTGGCCGCAAATTGTCTGTGACGCTCGACCACTTCACCGATGACAAACTGCATCAGCTTCTGGACAAAGGCCGTATCGAGGTTGGCCTCCTGGGCGAGGGCTGTCAGACGTTCGTATTGATGCCGCTCTCTCTTCTTGTCCACCGCAGGCAATTGATGTCGGGCCTTTAGCAAGCCGACCTCATCAGTACAGCGGAACCGTTCCGCAAGCATGTGGATGAGTGCGGCGTCGATATTGTCGATGGTTTGTCTGAATACCGAGAGTTGGCGCGTGATGTCGGAATTTTCCATGGATAACCTCGTGGCAGTTGATCTGTGGGGCTTGTCTGTACTCATCCTTGGTTCCTTCATGATGGGACGGAGAGCCTGAGCCGGCGCTTTACGCGGGATCGGGCATGCTTAACGATTTCTCCAGCCACTGCGTGACTACCTTGAAAACCGAATCTGAATTGCGTTCATAGATCAATCCGTGGCCGTTGCCGTGAATACCGAGCGCCGGTAGATCCAGGTGATGAATGTTGGCACCGGCATGTCGCAGGAAAGGGACGATGGTGGATGCGTAAGCAGCAAACGCTGATGTCTCACCTGTCACCAGCGCTACCGGAACGCCCTGCAACCCGGGAGTTTTCAGGGTTGATGGTTCTGCTGTGCGGACTTGCTCCGCCGTCTTGCGAGGCGGATCAAAGGTCAAAGGAGCGGCGGTCAGTCCCCATTCCAGGCTGCCTATACCCGGCGTGTGGCCAAATACCGGACCCATAGGCTCCACCGCCACAATCCCTGCGATCAGGTCGGGTCGACGATCGGCGACCAACCAACCACTGGGCCCGGAAGCGGAATGCGTAACGATGATGGCCTTACCGATTCTGTCGAGCAGTTCGGCCAGTCGATCCGCGTCCAGGGTCTGCGAAGTTCCGAGGTCGGCCGGCATAGGGCCATAGGCTGCAATGAAGGCGTCAAACGCTGCTTCGTCATCCGGCTCAAACGGCCATTGCGTTTCTCCGCCTCCTTCTGGAAAGTAAACGTCGCGGGCGCGCTCATAGGAAAACGCTGGACCCATCGGTCCCATGATGTCGGGGTGATACGGCGATCGCCCATGGCCGGGTCTGTCGACGCGAAAGACTACGAAGCCTGCTTCGACGAACCGCTGGGCCCAGCCCGGGCGACCATCGGGTGTATCCAGCCATTCAGTGCCTTGCAGCGTGCCACCGTGCACCAGCACTACGGGATAGGGTTGAGTGATGTGCTCGGGGGATTCCCAGGCTACGTACATCGGACCTTTCTGAAAGCTCTTACCGTTCTGGGTAACGCGGGCTCCGGTCACCCAGAAGTTGCCACGCCGCGTACGTTTTATCGGTGCGCTTCGCCAGGGTTGCTGGGCATGATCGGTTGATTGGGTAACTGCCTGCGTAGCGAACACCGACCAGTCCTTGTGCCCATCTCCTCGGGCTACGGCGGATGTCATTTTCGATCGCACGGCATCGGCTGCAGGCAGTTCCAGGCGCTTGAGACGTGCCGCATCAATAGCCAGATTTATATCCTTGAGGCCAAGAGACAGTTTGAAACCCGGTTCAAAACGTCTGTTCACGATGTTCTGCCCATAGCGCTGGTAACTAGGGCAGGTGAACAGCGTCTGGGTCATGAGATTGACGAACATCGAGGGGCTCAGTCCATGGCGTTGAACGAGTTCTGTTGCTTCGCCCAGCGACTGGATGGCTTGAGTGATCATCATGTTGCCGGCGATCTTCGCGATACACGCCAGTTCAGGTTGATCGCCCAAATACCAGGTCTTTTTCCCGAGTAGGTCAAACAGCGGTTGGACCGTCGAGACAGCTGCCTGCGATCCGGCCGCCAGGATATTCAACTCGCCATTTGCCGCCACGGCAGGCACACCGAAAACCGGCGCCGCGATCAACTCAATGCCGATTGCGTCATGTACGCACTGCAACTCCACCATGATCGAAGGCGACAAAGTCGACATCACGATATGCACGCAAGCCCTGTCTGCGTTTTCCAGAGCTGCGCTGGACAGCAGCACCTCCCGGACGGCGGCATCATCGGCAAGCATGTTGATGACGACCTCTTGCTGAAATGCCGAGGACGGTGATTCGAGAACGCTCACTCCCTCAAGATCCATCATCGCAGCGCGACTACGGTTCCATGCCGATACGTGATGGCCGGCCCGGATGAGCAACGGAATGATCGCTCTGGCCATGCTTCCCACACCGATAAAGCCAATCTTCATGTGCAGTCCCCCGGTTGGTGTTTCGACGAAGGTGTATGCAGAGAAGTATGTCGAGCCTGGGATTGCTACGGCAGTGCCATTGCTGCACTCTCACTGTTCATTTTTGTACGGGGTAAAGCATGGACTGGAGTGATGTGCGGGTCTTTCTCGCGATTGCCCGCAGCGGGTCGTTGGGCGCTGCCGCCAAGCTGTTGGGTGTCAGCCATCCGACCGTGGGGCGGCGCTTGCAGGTGCTTGAGCAGTCCAGTGGCCAGCCCATTTTCCTACGTACCACCCAAGGTCTGGTACTGACTGACAGCGGAGAGAAGCTGCTCAGCCTGGCGCAAGAAATGGAGCAAAGTGCGTTGGCCATCGAAAGGCGCCTGGCGGGCGACAGCGCGCAGCCGGAAGGGGTGTTGCGTATTTCCTGCGCTGACTGGTTCGCCTGTTATGTGCTGGCTCCGGTGTTGACCGAACTGGGGCGACGTTATCCGTTGATCGTGCCTGAGGTTATTGCCGGGCATCGATTGTTCGACCTGGCTCGTCGCGACGCCGATATCGCGTTTCGAATCGTCCCTTTCACCGAACCCGATATTGTTCACCGCAAGCTGATCTCCCTGAGTTACGGGTTATACGCAGCCGTTGGATCTGCTGACCCAGAGCCACAGGGCGCCGGGCTGGGTCTGATTACCATGAGTGTTGCCCAGTCCCATTATCCCGATGTGCAGTGGTTGCAGCAGCGATACCCTCTGGCGCGTACCGTGTTTACCAGTAGCAGCCGCACAGTCCAGGCGCAAATGTGCGCGCAGGGGCAGGGCGTCGCGGTATTGCCCCGTGCTTTGGGCGACCAGTTGACGGCGCTGCGACTGATCGATTCAGATGAACCGCCACCAGGCCGCGACATTTGGATGGGCTACCACCAGGACATGCGCCAGATGGATAGTCTGCGCGCGCTTGCCGACATGGCCTCCGACATGATCGGCACTCAGGCAGGCGGTTGATTCATTCTGCCGGCTGCATGGCCGCCGTTTGCAGCTCTGCAGCAGGTTGGCGCGCCAGGGTCAGGCTCAGTCCTGCGCCAGCCGCCAGACAGGCGGCGATACACAGTATGGAGACGGTGAAGGCGTGGGTGATGGCCGCCGCGTCCGTGTCCGAGCCGAGAAGCGTGTAAAAAATGCCACCAATGATCGCCACGCTCAGCGACGTGCTGATTTGCAGGGTGGAACTGGTGATGCCCGCAATCATGCCGGAATACGCCGGTGCCACGCGTCCCGTGATCATGCGCATCAATGTCGGAAGGGCCAATCCTTGTCCGAAGCCGATCAGAAAAAGAATCACGGCAAGTGACAGCGCAGAGGGCGTGACGGCCGACGGTGTACGCGCCACGAGCCAGGCCAACAGCACAAAACCCAGCACTTCGAGAGCCATTCCGAAGGGGTTCACATAAGACCCCAACAGACGCCGGAACTGATGGCTGGCGAGCGGCCCCAGCAAGAAACCTGCGCCGAATGGAAGGAAGACCAGACCTGCATCGAGTGGGCTCGTATGCAGTGCTCCCTGCAAATAGATGGAAAACAGCAGGAAGAACACGCCGATCGCGTAGAAGGTCAGCGCGACAAGCAATGCCCGGCCCAGCCCAGGCGCTCGCAATGCGGCAGGATTGAGCAGGGGTGAGCCTTGCGCTTGATACAAACGGGCTTCGTAGCGCCAGAACAGCCAGGCCAGCAGTGGCACCGCCGCCAGCGACAGCCAGGCCCACCACGGCCAGCCCGCTTCACGCCCCTCGATCAGTGGAACGATCAGCGCCGCAAGCGTCACCATCGACAACAGCGTTCCACCCAGATCCAGCGTGCTGGCCTGGGGTGCGCGGGTTTCCTTGACCACGGGGATGGCGATCAGAATGACCAGCAACGCAATCGGTAGATTCACCAGAAATATCGCCCGCCAGCCCAAGTCCATCAGGTTGAGCGATATCAATATTCCGCCAAGCGCCTGGCCGACTACCGACGCCAGGCCAAACACCGCGCCGTACAGGCTCAACGCCAAGGGCTTTTCGGACTCAGGAAATATCGCCTGGACTGAAGCGAGTGCCTGCGGCGCCATGACGGCGGCCGTCAGGCCTTGCAGCGAGCGTCCGGCGATCAACAACCAGGGTGACTCGGCGACACCGCAGATCAGTGAAGCAACGGCAAAGCCAATCAGGCCAATGAAGAACATTCTCATGCGGCCAAAGATGTCACCAAGCCGTCCGCCGGTGATCAGTGTCACGGCATACAGCGCCGCGTAAGAAGAGATGATCAACTGTTCGGCAGAGGACGCCGTGCCCAGCGATTGCTGAATTGAAGGCAGCGCTACGTTGACGATGAAGAAATCCAGCGGCGGCAAGAATGCACCGACCAACAGGATGGCGAACATCAGCCAGCGCCGATGTTCCGGGAGGGCGACTATTTTCTCAGGCATAAGGTCTCCTTTCTGAAACCCTTCGGCTCCAGAATATTCTCGATTGCGGATCCTGCTTTGAAGCAGCTGACTTCAATCTAAACGATCAAACCCTGGCTGACGCCTCACATAAATGAACGACCAATGTTCATTTATGGCAGTGCCGCTCAGCGCCGCACTCCTCGCAAAATGGCCGCACTGTGGTTCCAGTCGAACCATACAATCGAGATTGAGGAGTCAACTATGTCAGGTAAATTCGCTAATCAGGTTGCAGTGGTCACCGGTGCATCCACCGGGATCGGATTTGCGATTGCGCAGGGTTTGATTGCCGGGGAAGCCAAGCGTGTTTACATCACGGGTCGTTCTGTAGCCACGCTGGAGGCGGCAGCGGCAAAGCTAGGCGACAGAGCCGTCGCAGTCATTTCGGATGTCGCGCGCCAGGTTGATCTCGACACGCTCAAGGCAACGATTGAGGCGCGCAACGATCAGTTGGACGCAGTGTTTGCCAACGCGGGTATCTGCGAAAAAAATCCGCTGGGCGAGACCACCGAGGCGGCTTATTTCAACATGTTCGACATTAACGTGAAGGGGGTCTTTTTTACCGTTCAGACGCTAATGCCATTGTTGAAAAATGGCGCTTCGATTGTACTGACTGCCTCTATCTGCTCCAGCAATGGTATGGAAGGACTGAGCCTCTACAACGCATCCAAGGCCGCAGTACGGTCCTTCGCCAGGACCTGGGCCAACGAACTCAAAGGCCGCAAGATTCGAGCGAACGTCCTGAGCCCTGGCTTCACCCGCACGCCGCTGATGGATAACGGCTTGAAGATGAGCGAAAGCGACGTCGCCGCGCTGCGCCAGCACGTCGAGCAGATCACGCCATTGGGGTACATGGCCGAGCCTGAAGAAATCGCCTCGTCGGCGCTGTTCCTTGCGTCTGCCGATGCGCAATATGTCAACGGTGTGGAACTGATGGTCGACGGCGGCCTGTCGCAGATCTGAACACTTGCGCAACCGTAGCGCAACCCTCGCGCAGGGCTGCCTTCGTCGCTTATGCGAAGCCTCGGCAGGAAACCTCATCATGAACATTGAACAACTGACCGCCCGACTGGACGCCCTGGAAAGTCGCGCCGCCATCGAGTCGCTGATCAGCGCTTACGCCAATGCCTTCGACCGCATCGACGCGTCGCTTCTTAGCGCAATCTGGCACGAAGAGTCGACACTGGATCTACCGGGTTTCGGCCAGGCCGGAAACCGTGACGAAATCCTGGCGATGGCGCAAAACAGCTGGCGCCAGATGCCACATATGCACCACTGGATGGCCAACCCGCTGATCGATATTAAGGGTGACAGCGCGGAGGGTACGGTGGCTGCGGATTGCCTGTTTCACGACATTGAAAAAGGCCCGGTGCAAGTCAGCGGGCTGTACCACGACAGGTTTGAACGTCGGGACGGAAGATGGGCGTTCTTGTCACGGCGTTTTGAACTGCACTTTCTCACGCCGTTGAAGGACTGGGTGCCCGTGGCCGGTGAAGAAAAGTATGCGCCGGTCGAGCACCAGAGCCTGGGCAAGCACATGGAACGTTGACCTGCGTCCTTGATTTTCAGTGCGGGCCGCGAACGACAGGCACTGCCGTCGATGGCGTTCAGGCTCCAGGGAACGACAGCGAAAAACGAATAATCCCGGGTGTCGGCTGTTCGACACCCACCTGGCCGCCATGCAGCTGCATGATCGCCACGACGATGGCGAGGCCTAGACCGTAGGAGTCGGAGTTCTGGTGGCGTGACGCATCGCCGCGGTAAAAGCGGTCGAAGAGCTTGCCCAGGGTTTCGTCGCTCAGCACGGGCCCGTGGTTTTCCACTTCGATTCGCGCATCACGGTGGGTCTGCGTCACTCGCATCAGGATCCCGGTGCCCTCGTCAGCATAGCGAATCGCGTTTGCCACCAGATTGCTCAAGGCTCTGCGCAGCAGCAAGGGGTCGGCGAGCACGTAGCCATTGCCTGTTATCTCAAAGGTCATTCGTCGCTCTTCCGCCAAACCTTCAAAATAGTCGGCAATGCGCTGTGATTCGTCATGCAGCGATAATTGCTGGCGCTGCACGACGGCTTGCGCTTCGTCGGCGCGTGCAAGGAACAAAATGCTTTCGACAATGCGCGAGATCCGTTCCAGCTCTTCAAGGTTCGAGGCGATGAGTGCCTGATAGTCATCCTCGCTGCGGCGTTGGCGAAGGGCGACCTGGCAATGCCCCATCAGCGACCCCACCGGCGTGCGGATTTCATGGGCAAGGTCAGCGGAAAATTGCGTCAATCGTTGATAACCCTGGGCAAGACGATCGAGCATCGCGTTATAGGCGTCACTCAGCTGTTGCAGTTCAACCGGCGTATCGGCACTGTCCATACGGCTGTGCAGACGCTCGGGTGTTATCGCTGCCGCATGCGCGGCCATCTTGCGCAACGGGCGCAGCCCTCGACGCAGTACGAGGTAACCCAGCAACGCGGTGGCCAGAAAGGCAAGGGCAACGGCTAGGTAAATACGTTCGCGATACGCCGCGAGCATAGCCATTTCCTTGCCCATGAGGTGTGCGGCGGTCAGGCGCACTTCACGCCCCCCCGACGTCGTGACGACGGAGGCGGCGCGCAGCATTGTTCCCGAGTCGGTCACGCCGCTACGCAGGTCACTGACGCTCAGCGTTGTATCCTGGCCAATAACGGGCAGTTCAGGCAACGTCACGTTCAGTGGATTTACCTGGATTACCGGTTGTTGTCCGGGCTCTTCAATGATGAAGATGTCGTCTTCGCTGTCGAGCATGTTCTTGAAAATCTGCGGGCCGTCGCGCAGCTTTTCGATGGCGAGCTCGTAGTGCAGCAGCTTGCGAAAATGCTCCAGACGGCCCATGACCGCATGATCGCTGTACACCAATACCGAGGCTTTTATGGTCTGATACAGATAAACGCCTGCACCGGCCACGGCCAGCATCGCTACCATGGAAAACGCCACGGTCGATCGCAGGGTTAGAGAGGGTTGGCGTCGGGACCGCATGGCCTCACCTCGCAGACATAGCCGATACCGCGAATGGTATGGATCAGTTTATTCGGGTAGGGCTGGTCGACCTTGCTGCGCAGGCGCTTGACCGCGACGTCCACCACGTTGGTATCACTGTCGAAGTTCATGTCCCAGACTTCCGAAGCGATCTGTGTCCTTGACAGCACATCGCCTGTCCGGCGCAGAAACAGATGCAGCAGGGCGAACTCCTTGTTGGTCAACACGATTACCTGCTGTTGGCGAGTAACGCGGCGGCGCACTAGATCCAGCTCCAAATCGGCGAGATGAAAATGGTCGGCTTCGCGCACCACACCGCGACGCAAAATGGTGCGGATGCGTAAAAGCAATTCGGTAAACGAAAAAGGTTTGACCAGGTAATCATCGGCGCCCAGTTCCAGGCCGCGAATGCGGTCATGCAATTGGTCGCGCGCGGTGAGGAACAGCACGGGTACGTCTTGTCTGGCGCGCAAGAGCTCAATGATCTGAAACCCGTCAATCCCGGGCAACATCACGTCCAGCACGATCAGGTCGTACATCGTATGCAAGGCCATGTGCAGGCCGTCGGCACCATGCTGGGTCCAATCGACGTTGTAACCGGACTCGCCGAGCCCCTTTTTGAGGTACTCACCTGTTTTGGTGTCATCTTCGATCAGCAGGATAGGCATCGTGAGGCGCGCTCGGGTCTCTTCAAGACGGGATTCAACCCGCGACATCGGTATCTCGATTGTGCAGTGTAACGAGATGAGCCGGCGCAGTTGGTTACATTTCTGTCATTCGTTGGGACGGGCTGGCGAATGACAAAAATGTCATTCGGCGGTCATCGTGACGTACCGGTCTGCGGTCGAGGATGGCGGCACATCAACCAGTGAGGAATCGTCGCCATGCAACTCAAACACGCCCTGTCTACCACGTTCGGTTTGTTGATGTTCAGTGCTGCCGTCATTGCCACCGCGGCCGACATGCCGGTGATCAAACCGCTGCGTGGCACGGTGGAAAGCGTCAGCAACAATACGCTGACATTCACTGTCCGCTCCGGCGCTCAGCAGACGATCGGACTGACAGACAAGACCGGTATCAACCGGGTATCGAAGGCCAATATCGACTCGATCAAATCCGACAGCTTCATTGGTTCGGCGGCCATCCCGCAGGCCAACGGAACATTGAAGGCGCTGGAGGTCACGGTATTTGACGCCAGCCTCAAGGGTAGCGGTGAAGGTCATTATGGCTGGCAGAACGCGGATGGCAGCACAGGTACCATGACCAACGGTACCGTGGGCAAATTGTCCAAAACTGACGGCCGCACATTGACCGTCAACTACAAGGGTGGCGAGAAACAAATCGTCGTACCGGATGACGTGCCAATCGCGTACGTCGAGCCAGGCAAAGCCGATGAACTGGTCAAAGGTACGAAAATTGTCGTATTCCCGGCCGCAGATGGAACCACCGCGCGCGGCATTGCGGTTGGCAAGGATGGCTTCCAACCACCGATGTAATCACCTGAAAAGGCAGGGGCGCTGCCGTTTGGCAACGCTCCGCCACATGGATGGTTTGGAAGGGGAAACACGTGAGACAGAAAAAGCTTCATCCCTTGCCGATTCGCCTCACCCACTGGCTCAACGCCGTTTGCATGGTCTGCATGTTCATGAGCGGTTGGGCCATCTACAACGCCTCGCCACTGTTCAGCTTCAGGTTTCCAGTGTCGGTAACCGTGGGCGGGTGGTTGGGTGGGGCGCTGGCCTGGCATTTTGCATTCATGTGGCTGCTGTTGATCAACGGCGCAATCTATGTGCTGTATGGGGCCGTCAGTCGCCATTTCAAACGTGCGTTGCTGCCCATTGGGCTTGTCGCGTTGAAGCGTGATTTGACGGACGCTTTGCGCTTGCGGCTCGTGCATGAAAAGGGTGTCTATAACGCTGTGCAGCGCCTGATGTACTGGATGGTGCTTGCAGCGGGCGCACTCGTCGTCATTTCGGGTGTGGCGATCTGGAAGCCCATTCAACTTCAAGAGCTGGTTGCGCTATTGGGCGGCTATGACAGTGCACGCTATGTACATTTCGGGGCGATGGCGATGATTGCTGCATTCGTCGTGATTCATCTGGCCTTGGTGATTTTGGTACCGAAAACCCTGCTGCCAATGATTACGGGTGGAGTGCGGTCTCTTGATGCCGGGGAAAATGGCCATGACTGAAGTTAGAAAAACTGTTCAGCGCATCAGGCTTGAGCCTGCGCAACAGCTTGAACTGGAAAACATTCAGCGTCGCCATTTCCTTCGTGCCGGCTTGACCGTGGGCGCGATGTCGATGCTGACCGGCTGCAACCTGCAGGACGGCGATCAGGTCGACAAAGCTCTTTGGGCCATGTCGCGCTGGAACGATCGGGTCCAGGCCTGGTTGTTCAGCGGACATAAACTGGCGCCGACCTTCACCCGCGCGCAGATCACCACGCCATTTCCGTTCAACGCATACTATGGTCAGGACGATATCCCTGAAGTGGACTTGGCGAGTTACTCGCTCGCCGTCTCCGGCCGGGTCAGGGACAAGGCACCCTGGACACTCGAAAGCTTACGCAAACTGCCGCAACGTAGCGATATAACCCGTTTGATCTGTGTTGAAGGCTGGAGCGCCATCGGGCAATGGGGAGGCGTACCGCTCAAAACCTTCCTGGAACACATCGGGGCCGACACCACAGCTAAATTTGTCGGTTTCAAATGTGCTGACCGTTATTACTCCAGCCTGGACATGCCAACAGCCTTGCACCCACAAACACTGCTGGCACTGGATTACGCTGACGTTGCATTGCCGCCCAAGTACGGCTATCCCCTCAGGGTTCGAGTACCCACCAAGTTGGGCTTCAAAAACCCCAAGCATGTTGTCGAGATTTTCGTGAGCAACGACAACCCGGGCGGGTATTGGGAAGACCAAGGATACAACTGGTTCAGCGGGATCTGATCAGGCAAAAACCAAAACAATAGACATTCGATTTGCAGACTGCTTCCGACGCATACGACCGAATCATTTTTCTACTGGATGCGCGTTCACTCCCCATCTCATTCGCGCTACTCGTCACTCTTGACCCCAATGGTCAGGCAGATCGAGGTAGCGCAGTTCCGTTCTGGTAGTGCATAGCAACGCCAGGAGCATCGGAGTGTGATGCCATCAGTTCTGGTATGAGGTGCTTTTATGACCGGTATTTCTGCCGTACCGCCAGCTCCAACCATGTTGCCGACTTCAGAAAACAAAACGCGAGCTCCTACCAATGGAGCGGATTTCCGCTCCCACTTGCAGGCTCAGTCCAGGTCACATGTGCAGCAGCCGGATACAACGAGCGCACAAGTGCTATCGGACTCGACCACGAACTTGTCACGCCGACCGGAGATGGAAGCAATGCTTCAAATGTTGGCTTGGCGCAAGCGTACGGAGAGCGCTCCGAGCAGACCAGGTCGATCAGTGCCAGGTACGCGAGCCAGTGGCTTGGATATTGCGGACTTCAACTTCCCCGTTCGAGGCGTTTTGGCCAGCAGTGTGGTTACCCAACAGAGCTGTCTGAATGAAGAGGGTAGGCCGCTCTACTTGACGTCTTTTGATGACCGGACCGAGTGTGGCCAAGAAAGCGAACTCTCCTCTGACATTATCTGCGCAGGGGGGCTGAATGCATTCGCAATTGCAGTGGCTCTGTCCGCAACAACCCTGACGTGGATACCGATTGAGATTGTTCGAGCGCCACTACGATCGCCCAATATTCGGATTGTGCGCCTTCGCAAGCCCTCTTCAGCCGAGAGCCGTCTTTTCGACCAGTCAGATTCAGAGGAAGGGGGAACGGGCGGCTCTCGATAGTTCTTTCGCCGCGGGCTAGGATTTCTACGGGCAATGCAGCTACGGCGATTTCGGCAGGTCTTTGATTATCCTACCCCATCGGAGGAAACAGGCGGCTGGTCAACTGTTCAGATTCCGCGTCAGTGCCCGCCTAATACCTGCCGGACTTGATTGATTAATGAGGCGTGACCCGAGTGGACGCCGCTCTGCGCCTGGGTCAGCTTTCGTATCCATTTATATTTTGGACTCTACAACCATGACTGATCGTCAGATTATTGTTCCAGATGGCATGAGATTGCTCTTCGAGCAGGCTGGTTATGCACCCGCTGTAAAGGTAGGAAAAACGCTTTACTGCGCTGGTCAGGTAGGCCGGACGCCGGAATTATCAGCAATCGAAGACCCTGAGCAGCAATTTTTGGCGGCATGGGAAAATCTCCGGCTCATCTTGGAAGCCGGTGGCTGCGAATTTGAAGATGTCGTCGAAATGACAACCTATCACGTCGAAATACACCGCCACATGCCTATTTTTAGGCGCGTTAAAGATGAAGTCTTTCCTAGGGGCACTTGTGCATGGACATGCATAGGTGTCGGTGAGCTGGCTCGCCCCGGCCTTCTTGTGGAGATCAAATGCGTCGCTGTAGAGCGATAATTTTTCTGCTGGGCAGCCCGACGAAGCCTAGAGGCTTTCAGGGTCCACCAAAAAATACTTGGACTTGAGATTGGCGATCTCTGAGGCGTGCCAGGGTGGTCGTCGATGGATTCCAGTGTTACTCCTCATCGGATCTGGGTGGGAGAGGGCAGGCCTCATCAAGGATCAGCTAATCCGCTCTCGGTCGAGAACAGCAACTCCTATCGGCTGTGTTCGGCCTAATATTTGTATCCGCGTAATTGGTTTGCTGGGCTTGGAGGTGTCTACGAAACCAATACAAAAGGTCGTCGATCAGATCTAGCTCCTGCTGCATGTCCCGGACCTTGTTGTACCGTCTAATGTCCTCAAGCACACTCCTAATCGGAGCTTGCCGCGAGGGATCCTGAACAATTTCGATCAGACCGTCGCAATCGGGATCTCTTCACTGGAGGTATTTCTTAATCAGTTCTTTGAGCGCTACGCGCCTCTCCAGATCGGTTGGCACTGCTATTTCTCCCGCAAAATGGTGACGTCATCTGCTGTGATGATAATGGTGGTAGCCGGTTTAGGGATGAGTTGCTGCGCACGTACCGTACTCAGGGTGCGATTAACAACTCTATATTCGGACCTTTACCACTGAGTTCGCGCTAATTCCCTGTGAAGGTCTTTTGTCCACTGTCCACTTCTGGCCGAGAGCTGCTGTACCTGACAGACTGCTTTCGGCCAGAAGCTACCATTTGACAACCGGGCCAAGGACCGGAATCTGAAGATCACAGGATGTACGAGATCCGGCTGATTGGTTATGTCAGTCATCTGAATCGCTCCAGGGCTAATAGCGATAAACCCATTCAATACTCGGAAACCTGACGTTGGCGAATAGCTCGACGCGTTGAAAGGCTGACCGCATCGCTAACGACGAACGCCACCCGACTGGCGCCTAATGAAACCCCAGGCGCTTAAATAGTCAGTTGGCAAACACTCTCCAGATTCACCCCGTCAGGGCCCAGTACATAGGCCGCGTAATAATTGGAGTGATACTGAGGCCTGATCCCTGGTGCGCCATTGTCCTGTCCGCCAGCGGCAATTGCAGCCGCATGGAATGCGTCGACCGCCGCATGACTCCGCGCTATCAACGCGATATGAACGCCGTGACTGGGTACGGGAGCGTCGTGCAGCCACAGGAATGGCTTGCCTGCGGAGCCGAAACCCAATCTCCGAGGCGTCGATTGCGCAGGGTCAGTCTCGATGCTCATTATCAATGTAATGCCTAGCGGCTCGAGCGCCCGCTCGTAGAACGTGCGAGCACGCAAAATGTCCGAAACACCGACACCCACATGATCGATTACTGATCCAGCAAATTTACTCATTGGGTAACTCCTCAAATCCTCGATCGCTCGGGATTCGCTCGGGATGCTGGAAGGGCTCGCCATCCATAGGTGAATGATATTTTCGGTTGGACAACTGGGTCGTACCAGAAGCCAGTCGAGGCATGTGGGGATTCAATGGACGGTCAGCGTGGGCGAATCGGCCGCTCATCTACTTTCAGACCTGAGAAGCTCCACCGTCGGCAAACAACTCGGCGCCATTGACGTAGCTCGACGCCTCGCTCGCCAGAAAGAGCGCAGCTTGACCGATCTCCTGTGCCTGGCCGATCCGGCCAAGCGTGCTCTTTTCGTTGAACAAAGCGATCACCTGCTGTGCGTTTTCACCAAGCACGTCGCGGAGGGACGGGGTGTCCACCGGCCCGGGGCTGAGTATGTTAATGCGTACACCCGATCCTTTGATGTCGAGAACCCAGCTCCTTACCATCGCACGCAGTGCGGCCTTGGTTGCTCCATACACGCTCATACCAGGTCCAGGGTTGATCGAAGAGGTCGAGCCGATGATGACAACGCTGCTCCCCTTGCCCATCAACGGCAATGCGCCCTGAACGGTAAAAGTGGTGCCTTTGACGTTGGTCGCGAACACCCGATCGAAGCCCGCTTCGGTGATTGCACCCAGTGGCTCGATTTCCCCCATCCCGGCGTTGGCAATCAATACATCGATACGACCGTGAACGGCACCGATGTGCTTGAAGAGTTCCCCTAGGGAGGCAAGATCCGATATATCAGTCCGCACGGCGGAAACATTCCCACCGAGGCGACTTGCCGCTTCGTCGAGCTGAGGCTGGCGGCGCCCGGTGATGATCAGATCTGCGCCCTGGCTGGCGAATGCTTCGGCGATTGCAAAGCCCAGGCCCGAGGAACCGCCAGTGACCAGCACAACCTTATTTTTGAATTGCATGGGATGAACCTCAACCGTCGAATATGTAGCGAACACTACATAAGGGGGAAGCCCTCTGCAAGTTATTTAGTGACCGCTAAATAAAAGCGCCCGGCCGAAGCGTTTGAACTTGCATGTAGCGATCGCTACAGTGGCGTATCACCTCGAGAGATAGCCATGAACGAAAAACCCAGACAGCGCCGTTCCGCGTTTGACCGGCAGCAAGGGATAGCCATCGCACAGGCACTGTTTCACCAGCGTGGATACGACGCCGTCAGCCTGACCGACCTGACCGAGGCCATGAATATCAAGGCGCCGAGCTTTTACGCAGCCTATGGCAGCAAGGCCGAACTGTTCGAACGAGCGATGCATCGCTACGCCGCAGAAAACGCGCTGCCGATGGACACGCTGCTGGCACCGGAACGACCTCCCGCCGAAGCGCTAACCTCACTGCTGATTGCCGCTGCGCAGCAGTACGGGCGAGATACAGCTTTGCGTGGTTGCCTGATCACCGAAGGCCTGCGTGCGGACGATCCGCTCGCTCGAAACATGGCGGAGAAATTCGGCGACGCCGGAATCCAGGCGATCCGTCGTTATCTGGACCAAGTCTGCCCGGACGCTGCACAGATCCTGGCTGACTACATCTTGATCACCCTGCGGGGGCTCTCTGCGGCGGCATGCAGTGGGATGTCCAGCGAGCGCTTGGTGAACGTCGCACGGATTGCCGGCAGGCTGCTTGCCCATGAGTTCAAGGCAGACGACCGCGTTTTGGAATCCTGAGTAAACAACATCTGAGCTATCGTTCGATCAATCAGTAATCAGTGATGGTCGTTGCGCCGATGCGCTCGGGGAATCCGCCCCCCCAGCAGCTTTGCCGGCGTCTTAAAACCCGGTCGTCGTAAGCAGTTCAATACTTGGCGTACAGCCCCATCTACGCCGCGCGCGTAATCGACCCTTGTCCTCCACCAACAATGGAGGACACGCCATGAATACCGCTACTAGATCCCGCCATCAGCCTTGGAACAAGGGAAAGCTAGTAGGGGAGAAAGCCCCGCTCGAAGTCAGAAATTTCCGAGGATCCTGCTGGCATCTTTTGCAGGAGGAAATCCAAATAATCGTGCGTAATCTCGACTGAATTGCGTTGCGCTTTCGTAGCCAACCTCAAAGGCGGCGGCCATGACACTCTTCGAATTGGCCACCATCAGTGTCCTGGCCTGGAGTAGCCGTACCCGCTTCTGAAACTGCAAAGGACTGAGATTGGTAACTGCCTTGAAGTGGCGATGAAACGCCGAGACGCTCATTGACGCTCGTTCTGCCAAACGCTCAACGCCAATGGGTTCAGCGAAGTCCCGGCGGATCCACTGGATCGCCAAGTTTACGCGAGCCATCGCTGTATCTGGGGCTGCGATCTCCCGCAGCATCCAGCCAAGGGGCCCCTGGAGTACACGGAAGATAATTTCTCGCTCGTACACCGGGGCCAGAGCTGCGATAGCGTTGGGATCTCCCATCAGGCGCAGCATCCGCACCCACGCGTCCATCAGGTCGGATGTGACAGATGCAACTGAAAACCCAGGATTGTTCTCAAAGCGGCCGACAGGTTTGGGCAGGTCCGCAAATAGCGTTGCTAACACTGTCGGATCAAGTGTGAGACTGACTGCCAGGTAAGGCTCTCCCGATGCGCTTGGGTGCACAGATCCCACCGCCGGCAAATCGATGGACATGACGAAATAGGTTGCAGGGTCATACCGAAGCGTCCGATCCCCCACAGTCATGCTCTTACTGCCTTGCAGGATCAGGTTGATCATCGGGTCGTAGACCGCTGCGAGCATGTGCTCGGGGATCTTGCCCTGAACCATGGCCACGCGGGGGATGCCCGTTTCCGTGCGCCGGTTTTCAGCATTGGCCGCGAGCGACCTGAGTTCATTCAATTGGTTGTCCATGGTCGACATGCTGAGGGCAGAGCACGCAGCCTTTCAAGTGAAAAGCAGAAACAGGCAGGTTTCGAGTAGGAACAGGTACGAGCCTGGTGAGCGTGATGGGTACTGTGGGGACACGTTTCAACCACAGAGGAACATCGCATGGGCGTAATCGTAATCACTGGCGGCAGCCGTGGAATCGGCGCGAGTGCAGCCGAACACGCTGCTCACCGAGGTATGGGGGTCATCCTGACCTACAACGCTAACCCGCAGGCTGCCGCTACAGCCGTGCGACGCATCGAGCAAGCCGGAGGCAAGGCCGTTGCGCTCAAACTTGATGTGGCTGATGTTGGCAGTTTCGAAGCATTTCGCGAGTCCGTAGAAGTCACCTTACGTGAGACCTGGAATGCCACCATGCTGAGTGGCCTGGTCAATAACGCGGGATACGGGCTGTTTAATCCTCTGGAATCGGTTAGCGAAGCGCAGTTCGATGGTCTATTCAACGTGCACCTAAAAGGTCCTTTTTTCCTGACCCAGACCCTTCTGCCATTGCTGGATGAAAACGCCAGCATCGTCAACCTGACCAGCGCTACCACGCGCGTCGCCACCGCCGGTGTAGCGCCCTATGCGGCGTTCAAGGGAGGCCTGGAAGTGCTGACTCGCTATATGGCCAAGGAATTTGGTGAGCGGCGCATTCGCGTTAACGCTGTTTCGCCCGGTGCGATTCGCACCGAACTGGGCGGGGGGCTGAATGATGAGTTCGAAGCAATGCTGGCCGCCCAAACAGCGCTAGGCAGAGTAGGTGAGCCGGAGGATGTCGCACGCGTTATTGCGATGTTGCTGTCGGAGGAAGGAGCCTGGATTAATGCTCAGACCCTCGAAGTTGCGGGCGGCTACAACATCTGAACAAGCGGGAGGATTGACATGCTGGATCATATTTTTCTATCAGTGAGCGACATTGAACGCTCTATTCGTTTTTACGACGCCGCACTGACGCCACTTGGAATCACCGCGCGCCTCGACTACGACGGCAAGGATGGCCCACCTGGCCACCCAGATCTCAAGGGCTTTGGCGCCTATGGCCGGATGTTCTTCTGGTTGCGTGAGGGTGTCGTGCAAGGGCAGGCGGTTCATGTTGGGTTTGTGGCTTGCAGCCGGGCTGAGGTGGACGCCGCTTATGCGGCTGCGATGGCGCAGGGGGCGGTTGACAATGGAGCACCTGGCGCGCGCCTGCACTACGACCCGAATTATTACGCGGCCAATGTCCTAGATCCCGACGGTTACAGCCTCGAATTTGTCTACAAGAACTGGCAGCACGCCCAATGAATAAATTAATGATCTACGGCGCGACGGGCTATACCGGTCGCATGGCTGCCGAGCATGCCAAAGCGCAGGGACTGGATGTTGTCATTGCTGGGCGCACTCGCGAAAGGCTGGAATCGCTTGCGGCACAACTCGACGTTCCCTACCGTGTATTCACGCCTGATCGCCAGAGCGCACATCACTTGAATGGCATCGGCGTGCTATTGAACTTTGCCGGCCCTTTCGCGCAGACCGCCGACGCGTTGATGCAGGCGTGCATCGTGGCAGGGGTCGATTACCTGGATATCACGGCGGAGATCAACGTCTATCGGTTGGCGGAACGGCTCGGTGCTCAAGCTGCTGAAACCGGTGTCATGTTGATGCCTGGCGTCGGCTGGGACGTAGTGCCGACGGATTGCCTGGCAGTGCATGTCGCTCGTCGCGTGCAGGATCCGCATTCGCTGAAGGTAGCACTTCAGGTCGCGGGCCCCATGTCACGAGGGTCGGCCATGAGTGTCAGCGAAATTATCGGCGCTGGCCTGTTGGCGCGCATTGACGGCCTGTTGGTGGAAACCCCCGATGCACAGCCGCGAGATTTCGATTTTGGCCAGGGTCCGGCATTGTGCGCACCGTTGTCCTTCGGTGACCTGGTCACGGGTTGGCACTCCACCGGGATCCCGAACATTGCCATGTTCGTCAATATCACCGGCGATGCCTTTCCTGAAGGCGATTTCTCACAACTTCCTGACGGACCAAGTGCGGAGCAGCGCGAGGCTCATCGCGCCCGCGCCGTGGCCGAGGTGACAGGGCAGGACGGCAACGTTGCACGCTCAATGATCGAGACCGTCAACGGCTATAGCTACACCCCGCTGGCTGCGGTAGAGGCGGCGAGGCGAGTGCTCGGCGGGGATCGCAGACCAGGCTTTGAAACGCCGGCAAGGTTGTTCGGGGTCGGGTTTGCCGAGACCATCGCAGGGACGACTATCACCGACTTCTAGGACGCTACAGCGCTTCGATTTCACGCTCATCAAAGTCCGATTGGGCCTGCATAACTGCCGGCAGATGATTGATCGTCCAGAGGTACAAGGCCCGGAACGGATCTTTTAGCGTGCGTCCCAAGGGCGTGATGCTGTACTCCACCGCTATCTGAGAGGATGGGATCACCCTACGGGACAGGATGCCGTTGCGCTCAAGGCGACGCAGTGCCTGAGTCAACGCTTTTTGGGTGATGCCTTCCAGGCGGCGCTTGAGTTCATTGAACCGCAGCGGCATCTGGCACAACGCAGCGAGGATCAGTACTGACCATTTGTCCGCGATCTGATCCAGCAAGTAACGGCTTGAACAATCGACTGTGTTGTTTGAGTCAATCTGAGCCAATGTCCGATCACCTGTTTCCTGCATGCGGTTTCCTCCGATATACCTAGTGACTTCGAAGTGCGTAATTGATATTAGGTATACAAAATATACCACTGTGACTCACTCCACATCAGGCGTTAACCATGTCTTCCACCGATTCCCAAGAAATCGCAGATAAGTTCGCAGTCATTGAAACCCTGTACCGATTTGCAGCAGGTATTGATCTGCGCGATAACGAACTGCTTGCCTCGGCGTTTGCAGAGGATGCCGTTTCCGATTTCGGGCCAGCCGCTGCCAAGGCTGGCTTCGAATACCCAGTGCTACAAGGTCGGGACACTATCGTCTCGGCCCTTTCGGGCTCACTCGGCCAAGTCGACACCACGCACTCCGTCAGCAACCCTCGAGTCAGTATTAACGGTGATAGTGCCCATATGAACGCGCTAGTCGAAGCACAACACGTGCTGCAAAACGATCACTCGCGCCACTACCTCATGAAAAACCGTTATGACGTCGAATTGGTTAGGCAGGGCGGGCTGTGGCTGATTGAGCGCGTCACGATCGACAACGTCTGGCGTACAGGAGATCCAGGAGTTCTGTCCGGTATTTGATAGGCCTAACGCGGTGGGCATTATCGATGGCACTCATAGTGCCCACCTACCGTATTCCTGCCAGACGTCTGACAGCCTCCACTTCCTTAACAGACTCGCTCGCACAGAAAAATCCTTGTTCCAAGCTCATACATGGCTTCAAAAAACTGCACATCCACATGCCCATTTCGCTGTGGAGCGATACAAGCTCCTCTTTTTATTAATGACCGCTTCTGGCCGATTTTTTTCCTTTCACGAAGGCCTGCGATCGGCCGATTCTGTTGAAAAAGTCGGCCATGGTTTCCACGGCAGGCAAGTCAGCGCTTGAGATTGAAGTCTTTGCTTTGTGCATAGGAATCCCGGCTCGGATTTCGAGTAGCTGCGCACAAAAAAGGCATTTTCATCAGTCAGTAAGCGGGCAGTCTGGAAGAACCGACTTTTTCAACACTATCGGCCGACAGTCGCCAGTCATAGCTACTACATGTTCTCAGAGCTTCCAAAAAACATCTGAATCCGCGACCGCAACCAACGCTCTCCCGGATCATTATCCTGCGACCCACGCCACGCCATGTGCAGCTCGAAGCTGCGCACCGGCAACGGTGGGTCTTCTGCGCGCAAGCCGCCTGCCGAGGTCAATGCCTCGGCGGCGTAGTCCGGCACGGTTGCCAGGATGTCCGTACCCGCCAGCAACGTGCCGAGGCCGTTGAACTGTGGTACGGCCAGGACTACGTGGCGTTTGCGGTCGAGTTTTTCCAGTTCTTCATCGATGAAGCCGCTCAGGTCGCCGGCGAAGGACACCAGGGCGTGGGGGCGGGCGCAGAAGTCGTCGAGGCTCAAGGAGCCCGGTACGCTGTCGGCGCGCAGCAGTTTGGGCAGGCTGCGGCGTAGTACCTTGCGCTTGGCGTTGGCCGGGAGGTCGGCGGTGTAGCTGACGCCGATGGAGATTTCGCCGGACGCCAGCAGGCCGGGCATCAGGATGTAGTTGACGCGGCGTACCACCAGCACGATGCCGGGGGCCTCGGCGCGCAAGCGTTTGAGCAGTTGCGGCAGCAGGGCGAATTCGACGTCGTCGGAGAGGCCGATACGGAACACGGCGGTGCTGGTCGCCGGGTCGAACTCGGCGGCGCGGCTGACGGCAGTGGAAATCGAGTCCAGGGCCGGGGAGAGCAGGGCGAAGATCTCTACTGCCCGGGCAGACGGCTCCATGCTGCGTCCAGTGCGCACGAACAGCGGGTCGTCAAACAGCCCGCGCAGGCGTGACAACGCCGCACTGATCGCCGGTTGGCCAAGGAACAGTTTCTCCGCAGCGCGGGTCACACTGCGCTCATGCATCAAGGTTTCGAATACGATCAAGAGGTTAAGGTCGACACGACGCAGGTCGTTACGGTTCATCTTGTGTCCTGGAAGAGTCAGCAAACTTGACGAGAGCAGCCATGTAAGAAGAATGACCGGCATGAATCTTACGGGTAAAGGCTGTTACTCTGCACAGGAAAATTGAGTTTTCTTACAAGCTCTGAGGTCTATTCCTCAGTTGCGGAATCAATGACAGGCATGTCGACTATTAATGGCGACCGGTGGTCTTACCC
>Ga0308159_1001438_pt1 | contig 34250 bp, 30 predicted proteins | sample PhyCR1_FD_201040 | JGI IMG/M metagenome (GOLD analysis project Ga0308159, IMG submission 201040) | Phyllosphere microbial communities from UC Gill Tract Community Farm, Albany, California, United States - DLSLC.R1 | ecosystem: Host-associated > Plants > Phyllosphere > Unclassified | place: USA... | reverse complement strand
GCTTCACCGCGATGCTGCTGGATGCGCTGTTCGACCGACTCGGCTGGACGGAACCGTGGGACCGGAGCCTCGAGGTGCCGCTGCCCGACTGAGCAGCGGGAACGACAGCGGGTCGGCCCGCACCGCGTCGACCGCGTGGGCCACGGCCCCGATGACCACGACGTCGGCCCCGAGCGACGACGCGACGAGTTCGGGCACCGGGTCGAAGTGCCCCTTGGCGAGCAGGTCGCGCGCGCGGTCGATGACGGCGACCGCGGGCTGGGCGATCGCGCCGGCGACCACCACGCGGTCGATGTCGAGCAGGCTCGCGAGCAGGATGCAGACCCGGGCCAGGCGGTCCCCCAGACGGTCGACGATCGTGCGCGCGACCGGATCACCGCTCCGTGCAGCCGCGAAGACCAGGGCGGCGTCCGCGGCGAGCGCGGTGTCCGCGGGGATGTGCCCCGCGGCGACGGCGTCGGCCACGAAGGTGCGGGCGACGGCGCCGATGCCGTCGGACGACCCGACCCCCTCGACGAGTTCGAGCACCCGCATCTCCCCGGCACCACCGTGGGCACCGCGCAGCAGGACCCCGTCGACGACGAGGCCCGCGCCGAAGCGTTCGCCGGACAACAGCGCCGCGAACGACGCGTCACCCGAGGACGGCCGCTCGGCGAGCGCGGCGAGGTTCGCGTCGTTCTCGACCAGCACCCGCCCGTCCGGCACGGCGTCGGCGAACCCCGGGTTCATGCGGACCCAGAAGCCGCCGTCGTCGGGCGAGGCACCGGCGGCGTCGACCGGCGCCGGGATGCCCACGACCGTGACCAGGACCCGTCCGCGGTCGACGTCGGCCGAGGCGAGTGCGGCGGCCACGGTGTCGGCGAGGACCCCGAGCCGAACGGGTACGTCGAAGCCCGATTCTCCGAGCGCCCCCTCGGCGCGACCGAGCACCGTGCCGCGCAGGTCGGCGACGAAGGCCGTGACCCGGTGCTGGCCGGCGTCCACTCCGACGACGACCCCGGCGACCGTGTCGAGCTCGTAGCGGCGGGCGGGGCGTCCCATCCGGTACTCCCCCGCGGCCCGGGCATCGTCGAGTTCGCGGAGCCAGCCGAGCCGCACGAGCTCCTCGGCCGCCCCGAGCACGGTCGACCGGGTCAGGCCGGTGGCGTCGATCGCCTCGGTCGCGGTGAACGCCGACGAGTCGAAGGCGTACGCGAGCAGCGTCTCTGCGCTCGTTCCACGGGGTGGCGGCATGTCGTGACCCTATCGCGCGACGAGTTCCTTGCGGAATTAGATTTTCTCGCTACATTTAGTGTCGCGGGCAGCATCGGAGCCGCTCGCGGGACGGAACGGCAGGGACGCCGGGTCCGGACGGACGGAGACGACGTGCAAGCACACGCCACCGCCAGGAGCGCAGCATCGGTCAGCCGACGCGGGTTCCTGCTCGGAGCGGGCGGCATCGGGGCGGGCCTCGCGCTCGCCGGATGCGCCCCGATCGGGTCCTCGAGCGCCAAGCCGGAGACCATCACGTTCTACGTGTCGAAGCCCGAGGTCATCGGCTACTTCGACGACGTCATCGCGCAGTTCCACCAGAGCCAGTCGAAGGTCCGGGTCGTGCGCGACTCGACCTCGAGCATGTCCGCGAACTTCGTTCGGAACCGGCCGCCGGACCTCGGCTGCTGGAACTACAACTTCTCGGTCGTGCCGTTCGTCGAGCACGGCGCGCTGACCGACCTGTCCGACCTGCCGCAGGCCGACACCATCAACCCCGACCTGTGGCCGCTCATGGAGCAGACCGCCGACTACCCCGGCCGGAAGAGCGCCCTGCCGTACTCGGTGACGGCGGCGTCGGTGATCTACAACAAGGCGCTCTTCGCGCAGCAGGGGCTCGAGGTCCCGACGACCTGGAGCGAGTTCGCCGACGTGTGCGAGCGCCTCACCAAGGCCGGGATCGCGCCGATCTACGGCACGTTCAAGGACAACTGGACGATCGCCCAGGGCATGTTCGACTACTCGATCGGCGGCATGATCGACACCCCGGCGACCTTCGAGGCACTCCGGCGCGAGGGCACGAACGTCGGCAAGGGATCCGCCGTCTCGTTCGAGCGCGACCTGCGGAAGCCGATGGAGCGCATGGTGCAGCTCCGCGCCTGGCACCAGGACGGCGCCGCGAGCCGCGGGTACGGCGACGGCAACCTCGCCTTCGCCCAGGGCAAGGCGGGCATGTACCTGCAGGGGCCGTGGGCCCTCGGCGAGATCGCCAAGACCACGAAGGACATGGACCTCGGTACCTTCCCCCTCCCCGTCACCGACGACCCGGCCGACCGCAAGGTCCGCGTGAACGTCGACCTGGCGCTCTGGATCCCGGAGGCGTCGCGCAAGCAGGAGGCCGCCCGCGAATTCCTGTCGTTCCTGATGACCAAGCAGGTCAACGACAAGTACAACGCGGACAACAACGGCTTCGGCGTGCGCAAGGACGCTCCCCCGGCGTCGAACCCCGCCCTCCGCGGCATGCAGTCGTACTACGACGACGCAGCCTTCTACCTCGGCGCCTCGCAGCTCATCCCCGCCGAGATCCCGGTCGCGAACTACGCGCAGTCGATCGCCTTCGGCGGCGACCCGCAGCGCCAGCTCCGCACCCTCGACGCCGACTGGGCGCGTCTCGCGCTCCGCACGGCCGCGTAAGGAGACGTCCGAATGGCAACCACGACCACCGAATCCATCACGACGGCGGACCGCCGGCGCAGTGGCGGAGCCGCACCGGGCCTCCAGGCCGGACGACGGGACGGACGACGCAAGCCCCGCGTCGACCCGCTCTTCCTGGCGTTCCTGCTGCCCACCCTGGTGCTCTTCACGCTCGCCATCACGCTGCCGGCCGTGATGGGCATCGTGCTGAGCTTCACGAACTCCGTCGGCTTCGGCGAGTTCCGGTTCACCGGGCTCACCAACTACATCGCGGTGTTCTCCGACCCCGCGATCCTGCAGGCCTACCTGTTCACGCTCGGGTTCTCGCTCGTCACCGTGATCGTCGTGAACGCGATCGCGTTCCTGCTCGCCATCGCGCTGACGTCGAAGATCCGCGGCAAGATCGCGCTGCGTGCGGTGTTCGTGCTGCCGATGGTGATCTCGGGCATCGTCATCGCCTACGTGTTCTCGTTCCTGTTCGCGAACAGCCTGCCGGCCTTCGCCACCGCGATCGGCTTCGGGCCGCTCGAGCAGAGCATCCTGGCGAACCCCGACCTGGCCTGGCTGGCGATCGTGGTCGTCACCGCCTGGCAGGCGATCCCGTCGACGCTCCTCATCTACATCGCCGGCGTCCTCTCGATCCCCGGCGAGGTGTACGAGGCGGCAGCCCTCGACGGTGCCAGCGCGTGGCGGCAGCTCGTCTCGATCACCGCACCGCTGACTGCGGGCTACATCCTGATCAACCTGGTCATCGGGTTCAAGAACTTCCTGAACTCGTACGACATCATCGTCGGCCTGACCGACGGCGGCCCCGGCACCTCGACCACCAGTGTCGCGATGTCGATCTTCAAGGGCTTCAACGGCGGCGACTACGCCTACCAGATGGCGAACGCCACGATCTTCTTCGTCATCGCGGTCGTCATCGCCGTGATCCAGCTGCGGGCGACCCGCGGGAAGGCAGCGCTCTGATGTCCCTGCAAGCACCCCTGCGACCGGGGACCACCGCGACCGGCAGCATCCGTTCCGTCGACGCCGACCGGTCCTCCGGCTCGGGCAAGGCCGGCCGCGGTCGTTCCAACTGGCCCGTCACCGTCGTCCTCGTGCTGTGCGCGCTGTCGGTGCTCGTGCCGCTGTACGTCACCCTGACGATGGCGTTCAAGACCACCGGCCAGGCCGTCGACGGCAACGCGTTCTCGCTGCCGGCGCCGTTCAGCGTCGACGGCTTCGTGCAGGCGTGGCAGCTGACCGACTTCCCTCGGGCGTTCGGGGTCTCGGTGTTCGTCGCCGCGATCACCGTCGTCGGCACGATCCTGCTCGCCTCGTTCACGGCCTACGCGATCGCCCGGAACTGGGACCGCCGGCTGTTCCGCTGGTCGTTCTTCTACCTGCTCGCGGCGATGTTCCTGCCGTTCCCGGTGCTTGCACTGTCGCAAGTGAAGCTCACCGGACTCGCGCACCTGGACAACCCGCTCGGCGTCGCGATCCTGCACGTCATGTTCCAGCTGTCCTTCAGCGTGCTGCTCTTCACGGCCTTCCTGCGGTCGATCCCGGCGGAGCTGGAGGAGAGTGCACGCATCGACGGTGCGAGCACGGGGCAGGTGTTCTGGCGACTCGTGTTCCCGCTGCTGGCACCGATGAGCGCCACCGTCGGCATCTTCGCGTTCCTCGCGTCCTGGAACGACTTCGTGATGCCGTCGCTGATCACCTCCGACCCGGCGCTGCAGACCCTGCCGGTGCTGCAGCAGATGTTCCAGACGCAGTTCAGCAACAACTACAACGTGTCGTTCGCCTCGTACCTGATGGCGATGGCCCCGGCGATCATCGTCTACCTCGTCACCCAGCGATGGGTGATGGCCGGCGTGACCCAGGGTGCCATCAAGTGACCGACACACACCCCTCGAACGAAAGGCCCGACGTGACCGACACCCTCACCCAGCCCGCCGTCACCTCGCACGACGAGACCTGGTGGCGCCAGGCCAGCGTCTACCAGATCTACCCCCGCTCGTTCGCCGACGCGAACGGCGACGGCATCGGCGACCTGCCCGGCATCACCGAGCGGGTGCCGTACCTGGCCTCACTCGGCATCGAGGCCGTCTGGCTCAGCCCCTTCTACCCGTCCGCCCTGGCCGACGGCGGCTACGACGTTGACGACTACCGGGACGTCGACCCGCGCCTCGGCACCCTCGACGACTTCGACCGGATGGTCGAGGCACTGCACGCCGCCGGCATCCGGGTGATCGTCGACGTCGTCCCGAACCACACGAGCGACCGGCACGAGTGGTTCCGCGAGGCGCTCGCAGCGCCCAAGGGCTCCCCCGCCCGCGACCGCTACGTGTTCCGCGACGGCAGCGGACCGTCCGGCGAGGAATCGCCCGCCGACTGGATCTCGATCTTCGGCGGCCCGGCCTGGACCGCCGTCGGCGACGGTCAGTGGTACCTGCACAGCTTCGCGAAGGAGCAGCCCGACCTGAACTGGGCGAACCGCGAGGTCCGCGACGACTTCCTGCACACCCTGCGCTTCTGGTCCGACCGCGGCGTCGACGGGTTCCGCATCGACGTGGCCCACGGCCTGGCGAAGGACCTGGGCGAGACCCTGCCCACCTGGGCCGAGCTCGCCGAGATGCCGAAGGACGGTACGCACCCGCTCTGGGACCGTGACGACGTGCACGAGATCTACGCCGAGTGGCGGACGGTCTTCAACGAGTACACGCCGGCCCGCACCGCGGTCGCCGAGGCCTGGGTCCCCGCCCACCGCCGCGCCCGCTACGCCAGCGCCGAGGGGCTCGGTCAGGCGTTCAACTTCGACCTGCTCGAGGCCGACTTCGACGCCGGCCAGTTCCGCACGATCATCGAGTTCAACCTCGGCCTCGCCGAGCAGTCCGGCTCGTCGACCACGTGGGTGTTCTCGAACCACGACGTCGTCCGGCACGCCACCCGCTACGCCCTGCCGCCCCGCGCGGGCGGCACCGACAAGCAGGGCAGCGCCTGGCTGCTCGCCGGTGGTTCGCAGGACGCGCTCGACCGGTCGCTCGGTCTCCGTCGCGCACAGGCCGCGACGCTGCTCGAGCTCGCCCTGCCCGGCTCCGCCTACCTGTACCAGGGCGAGGAGCTCGGCCTGCACGAGGTCGGCGACATCCCGGACGCCGACCGCCAGGACCCGGCGTTCTTCCGCAACCCGGGCGTCGACGTCGGTCGTGACGGCTGCCGCGTGCCGATCCCGTGGACGCGCACCGGCTCGTCGTTCGGCTTCGGTCCGGACGGCTCGCACCTGCCACAGCCGGCGTGGTTCGCCGACTCCAGCGTCGAAGCCGAGGACGCCAACCCCGACTCCACGCTCAACCTGTACCGGAAGGCGCTCGGCCTGCGTGGCCAGCTGCAGTCCGAGGAACAGCTCGAGTGGATCGAGACCGGCCGCGACGACGTGCTCGCGTTCCGTCGGCCGAACGGCTGGACCAGCGTGACGGTCTTCGGCGAGGAGCCCTTCCCGCTGCCGGCCGGCGAGCTGCTGCTCGCCTCGGCCCCCGTGGTCGACGGCGCCCTGTCGGGCGTGGGGACGGCCTGGTTGCGTTCCTGACGCGACGCTCGCGCCCTGCGCGCGACCGGATGACGGACGGGAGGCGCGGGGCCAGCGGGCACCGCGCCTCCCGTCCGTCTGTCGGGGCGTACCTGGGCGAGACGGGCGTACCCGGCGGAAGCGGGCGTACCTGCCGGAAGCGGGCGTACCGGGTCGAGAGTTCCGACCAGGTACGCCCGTTCTCGCTTCCCATCGCGGCCGTTCTGGGAAGGAAGTCCCGGTAGGGTCGCGGCATGAGCGGGGCGAGCATCAGCGTGCAGGACTTCGTGATGCGGTTCGGGGACCGCAACGTGGTCGACGGGCTGTCGTTCGACGTCGCCCCCGGCGAGACGTTCGGGCTGCTCGGCAGCAACGGCTCCGGCAAGACCACGACGATCCGGGCCCTGCTCGGCATCACCACCCCGACGGCGGGCACGCTGACGATCGACGGCCGCCCCTACCGACCGGCCACCGGCGGCATCGGCTACCTGCCCGAAGAGCGCGGGCTGTACCGCAAGGAGTCCGTCATCGACGTGATGACCTACTTCGGGCGCCTGCGCGGGCTCCGCGGTGCCGAGGCGACCGCGTGGAGCATGGACTACTTGGCCCGGGTGGGGCTCGCCGACCGCGCGAAGCTGCGCGTCGACAAGCTGTCCGGCGGGCAGCAGCAGAAGGTGCAGCTCGGCATCACGATCATGGACCAGCCCCGGCTGCTCATCCTCGACGAACCGACCAAGGGCCTCGATCCGGTGAACCGGCGGCTCCTGCTCGACCTGGTCGACGAACGGAAGGCCGACGGCGCGACCGTGGTCCTCGTGACGCACCACATGGACGAGGTCGAGCGGCTCTGCGACCGCATCCTGCTGCTCAAGGACGGCCGGGCCGCCGCGTACGGATCCGTGCCCGACGTGCAGGACGCCTTCGGTGGTGCCGTCGCCCGCGTGGGGCTCGACGGCCCCGTGCCGAAGTCACCGCTGTACCGGCTCGCCCGCCACGAGGGGCACGTCGCCTACCTCGTCCCGACCCAGGCCGCCGCTCCGGACGGTGCGGACGTGCTGGCAGAACTGGTCGCGGCCGGGGTGCACGTCACCGCGTTCGAGATGCGCCGGATCCCGCTCGACGAGATCTTCGTGCAGGTCTACGGGCACGACGCCCTGGCTGCGGCGTCGACCGACGGGGCAGCGGCATGAGCAACCTCGGCACGGTCGTCCGGTTCGAGTTCGTCCGCGCGGTCAAGAAGCCCGCGTTCTGGATCGGGACCCTCGCGCTGCCGGTCGTCATCGTGGTCGTCTCGTTGCTCGTGGGCATCGGGCAGGCAGCCGGCACCAACTCCGTGGTGTCCGGGTCGTCGGCCACGAAGACCCCGTTCCACTACGTCGACGAGTCCGGCCTGGTGTCGGAGTCCGTGGCGGCGAAATGGGGTGGGACGCCGTCCACCGACGCCGCCGCCGACCGCGCCGCCGTCCGGTCCGGTGACCTCGACGCCTTCATCGCGTTCCCGTCGTCGCCGTCGACGACGGCCATCCGGGTCGACGCCGCCGACCGCGGGCTCTTCGCCAACGGCGTGTACTCGTCGCTGGCCGAGCGGGTGCTCGAGCAGAGCGTCGCCGCCTCGGTCGACGACCCCGAGACCGTGGAGCTGCTCCGCAGTCCGCCCGCCACCGACGTCACCACCTACGCCGACGGCCGGGTCGCGCCGGGCTGGTTGTCCGTCGTGCCCCCGTTCCTGTTCGTCGCCGCGTTCTTCGGGCTCGTCATCCTGCTCGCTGCCCGGATGGTCACCGTCGTGGTCGAGGAGAAGGAGAACCGGATCTCCGAGATGATCCTGACCACGGTGACCGCGGGGGACCTGATCCGCGGCAAGGTCATCGCGATGCTGCTCGTCGGCTTCGTGCAGGTCAGCGTGTTCGTCGTGCCCGGCCTGGTCGGGCTGCTCGTCGCCCTGCCGCTGGTGTCGTCGCAGCTCGGTGGGCTGACCGTCGACCCGTGGCGGATAGTCACCGGGGCGCTGCTGCTCGTCGGCGGGGTGCTGCTGGCGTCCGGGCTGTTCGTCGCCGTCGGGGCCGCCGTCCCGTCGATCAAGGACGCCTCGGCCCTGCAGTCGGCGGCGATCTTCGCGCTGATCATCCCCCTGTACGCGGCGTTCTTCGTGATGACGACGCCGACGTCGCCCGTCGCGCAGTTCTTCACGTACTTCCCGACCTTCACGCCGATCACCGCGATGGTGCGGAACGCCGTCGGTGCCCTGACCGTGACGGAGTCGGTGGTCTGCATCGTCGAGGTGTTCGTCGTCGCCGGGCTGCTGCTGTGGTTCGCGGAGTACCTGTTCCGGCACTCGGTCGCGCAGTACGGGTCGAAGGTGACGGTGCGGCAGGTGCTGTCGTGGCGGCGGGGGCGGCGGGGCTGATCCCCGGCCGTCAGCCGGCGGCGATGCGGCGGAGCGCGTCCAGGTGGGCGGCCCAGACGGCCCGACCCGACGCGGTCAGGGTGATCGACGTGCGGGGCGTCTTGCCCACGAAGCCCTTCCCCACCGACACGTAGCCGGCCGCCTCGAGCGCGGAGACCTGCTTGCTCAGCACCGAGTCGCTGACCTCGACCGCGTCCCGCACCTCGCGGAACCCGAGGGTGCCTGCGCGGGTCAGGGCGGCGATCACCGAGAAGCGCACCGGGTGCTGCAGCAGGTCGTCGAGCTCGTGCCGCGGGTGCACCCGGTCAGTGGTGCTCACGAGCGTGCCTCGCGCGCCGCACAGACGAGCGCGACCAGCAGCACGAGCCCCGAGGTGATGCCCGACCAGAGCACCGACCCGTGCACCCACCCGACCACGGCGATCGCCGCCAGGTAGGTGACAGCCCAGCTTGCGATGTAGACGGTCCAGCGGCGGCTCCGGGCGAAGGCCGAGCGGCCGCGGATGCTCACCATGAAGAACACCACCAGGGCGAACAGGGCCACGAGGGTGCCGACGTAGACGGCGGCAAACGCGTCCCCGGTCGTGAGCCCCATGCCGAGCGTGCCGAGCGACGTCGCGACGCCGAGCGCGGTGATGAACGTGACGTACGGCCAGCGGACGGCGTCGTGCGCACGTCGGCCGATCCGGTCCGCCTGGTCGAGCAGTCGGGCCGCCTCGGCGGGTCCGGGTCGTGCGGTGGTGTCCTCCATGGTGTCCCCTCTCGTTGACACCAGTGTTGCAAGTACTTTCCATTTTGGCAAGCACTTTCCAAACCGGAGAGTTTACCGCTGCGCTCAGACGCGGACGGGTGCCTCGTCGAGGTCCCACGACGGGACGGCATGCCGCTTCCAGCCCTGGCGCAGGGTGTTCGCCGCGCGGTCGAACTCCACCAGGACGTCGATGTACGGGCGGACCAGCATCTGGATCTGCAGCCCCTCGTACACGGCGAGCAGCTGGGTCGCAGCCTGGTACGCGGGGATGCCGGCCTCTTCCGAGCCCTTGTCGAAGTCGCGCTGCAGCCCGACGGTCAGCTGCTCGGCGTACTCCTCGAACCGCTTGCGGAACAGTTCGGCGAACCCGGACTCCGAGCTGGCCACGGTGATCAGCCCGGCGAGCACCCGGACGAGCCCGGGGTCGGCGACGTCCTCGGCCAGGGTCAGACGGACGTGCTCGATCGTGCACGTGGGCGGGTTCTTCCGCCGGGTCCCCCGCAGCTGCGCCCACCGGTCGTAGGTGACCAGGAGCAGAGCGTGCCAGGTCGGGAACAGCCGCTCGACGGTCTCGAGCGGGATACCGGCCACCTCGGCGACGACCGCCGCGTCGACGGTGTCGAACGGGTGCAGCCGGTAGGCACGGATGGCCGCGCGCACCGTGCGCTCTGCGAGGGACTCGTCGTCCTCGACGCGTTCGCCGTGCAGGGGTTCCATCCGACCATTGCAGCGCATTCCGGGCCGTTTGTCTCGTCCCAGAGCGGGGGCCGTGCTCCCGGCCGCGTCAGCGCGTCGTGATCACGGCGGTCAGCCGACGGTGACGGGCGCCGCCGGAGGCCGGACACGCTGCCGCATCCACACGAAGAACCCGGTCAGGGTGAAGACGCCGTAGAAGACGTACATCAACCCGGAGGCGTAGTACCCGGCGGAGAACAGCAGCGGCACGCCGACCAGGTCGACCGCCACCCAGATGAGCCAGAACTCGACCCACCCCTTCGCCATGCCGTACGTGGCGAGCAGCGATCCGACGAAGATCCACGCGTCGCTCCACACCGGCTCGTACGACCCGAGCGCGCGAAAGACGGGGGTCAGCAGGGCGGTGCCGCCGACCATGCCGACGACGAGCAGCAGACGGGTCCGCCAGGAGGCCCAGCGCGGGTCGATCACGGTCGTCGCGTCCTCGGGGCGATGCGTCCACCGGTACCAGCCGTAGATGCTCACGATGATGAACATGACCTGACGGCCGGCCTGCCCGAGCAGGTTGACGGGGTTCGGGGTGCCGAAGAGCGCACCCATGAAGACGGTGAAGAGCAAGGCGTTGCCGACCAGTCCGACCGGCCAGGCCCAGGCCTTCCGGCGCATGCCACCGAGGGCGCTGAGCAGCCCGAAGACGTTGCCGATCACCTCGCGCCAGAGCACCGTCTGGTCGCCGATGACGATCTGCGCGTCGAACAACCAGCGCACGATGTCCATGGGCCCTCCTCGTTTCCGGACGGTGCAACGACGCCGTGCGTACCGGCATTCCTTCTGTGATCGCTCTGCGGACTCGAAGCGCGCACCCAGAAACTGGGGTACAAACCATGTCCTCCCTAGCGGGGACAAAAATGACCCCTGTTCTGGGGTCCGGGTGAACGCTCGTTCTCGCTTGTCGGCACTTTGGGGGACAGGTAACGTCGACGCCAGATCGAGTCCAGCCCGCCCGAGCAGCAGCACATGCGCTCCGAGGCCCGGCGACCGTTCTCGGCACCGGTCAGCCGCGACCCCCTCCAACCACTGGGTCGATGACAACCTCCCCACCGGACACGACGCCCGAATGTCCCCGGTGGGCTTCAGCGTGCCCCGAGCACGCAGGAACGGATCCACCCCATGCACAAGATCGTCACCGGTGCCATCGCCGGCGCAGCAGGCGTCGCACTCCTCCTCGGCGGTGCGGGCACGTTCGCCCTCTGGAACGCCAGCGCCTCGAGCGCCGCGTCCGCCGTGAGCGCCGGCACCCTGACGCTGAGCGCCAACAACGACGGCGCGTGGACGGACATCACGAACGGTCGTTCCACCGCGATCGACCCGACGAAGGCCCTGATGGTCCCGGGCAACACGTTCCAGTTCACCCAGACGCTGAACATCGGCGCGACCGGCCAGGACCTCAAGGCGAACCTGACCTACGCCAACCAGAGCATCACCGGTGACGCCGCGCTGCTCGCCGCCACGACGAAGACGCTGGCCGTCACGTCGACGAGCGCCTCGGTCGTGCAGTCCTCGTCGAACACAAACACCTTCGTGGTCTCGCCGTCCTCTTCTACGTCGACCGTCAAGGTCGTCTTCACGGTGACGCTCCCCTCGTCGGCGACCACCGGTCAGGGCGGCTCGATCAACCTCAGCGCACTGGCCTTCACGCTGACCCAGACCGCGATCGGTTCCTGATCCCCCGATCGCACCCCACCGACCACGACGACCAGGAGCACGCACATGACCGCCACACCGCGGACGACGGGACGCCACCGCGCAGCCCGACGGTACCGCTGGGTGTGGCCGGTCGCGATCGCCCTGGTCGTCGCGGTCGGAACAGCACTCCTCGGCGCCGGCGGCACGTACGCACTCTGGAACGGGACCGCCACCACGGCAGCCACCACGGTGCGCTCCGCCACGGCGACCATCAGCGTCGGCAGCACCACGGCGATGAACACCGCGGTCCTCGGGCCGGGCACGAGCACCACCGGCACCTTCACGGTGCGGAACACCGGGTCGATCCCCCTGTCGATGCGCGTCACGACGACGGCCTCGAAGTCGTCCGTCGCGGCGGCGACCGGTGAGCTGACGCTCCACCTCGCGATGGTGTCCTCGGCCGCGAAGTGCGTGCCCGGGCTCACCGGTACGAGCGGTCGGCTCGCCACCTTCGACACCGGCTCCGGCTCCTTCACCCTGCCGGCCGAGGGCAGCGGGATCGCGTGCCTCGAGATGGCCCTCGACGCCGACGCCCCGCAGACCATCGCCGGCGCCACCACCGACTTCACCCTCACCGTCACCGGAACGCAGGTCTCCGCATGAACCGCCGCCTCCGGCTCCTCGTCGCCGTGCTCCTCACCGCCGTCTTCGTCGGCGGCACCTCGAGCGCCGCGTGGGCACTGTGGAGCGCGTCGGGCACCACCGCGGCGAGCACCACGGTCGGCACGGTGGCGGCGTCGATCAGCGGCACGAGCGCCCTCACCACGGCGTTCTCGTCGAGCGTCACCTCGACGACGAAGCCGATCACCCTGACCGACTCGGGCACCCTCGCCGGCACCGCCACCACCACGGTCTCCGTCGTGTCCGGCAGCTCGACCGCACTCGCCAAGGCCGTCACCGTCGTCGCCTGGCCGGTCGCCTCGACCGCGGGCTGCACCCCGAGCACTGCCGTCGGCACCGGGTCCGTCACCGGCACCTGGGCCTCGCTGCCGAGCATGAGCGCGAAGCTGGCCGCCGGCGCCTCCGCCGTCTGGTGCACCCGCAGCACCGTGCAGTCGTCGGCCCCGGCCGGCTCGACCGCCAAGGTGAACGTCAACCTCACCGTCACGAGCGGCACCTGGACCTCGGGCGTCGTCGCCGGCGGCTTCACCCTGACCACCCCGGCGGCGACCGTCGACACCACCCCCTCGCTCGTCTGCACCGACCACGGCGGTTGGTACGTCGAGATCCGGTGGGACGCCGCGAACCGGCCGATGGACACCTGGTACGGGGCCTTCGTCGGCTCGACCCCGGTCGGGCAGAAGGCGCAGGACTACTCCGCGTTCATCACGATCGCGCCGCCGGACGTCCCCGCGAGCGCCGGCACCGCTGGCACGCTGACCGTCACCGTCAAGGTGCTCGACAGCGCCGGCAACCCCACGAGCACCGTCGCGGGCACCGGCAAGGTCACGCTCTTCACACAGGACAACGGGGCGGCGATCCGATGCGGCGCGTGAGCACCCCCACCCCGCGCTCCGGCTGGCGCGCCGTCGTCCACGCCGTCGTGCTCGGTCTCAGCACCGGGCTCCTGCTGCTCGTCGCCGCCCTGGCGGTCGTGCTGATCGTCGTGCCGAAGGCCACGGGCTCGATGCCGCTCACCGTGCTGACGCAGTCGATGGAGCCGACACTGCCGCCGGGGACGCTGCTCGTGGTCCGTCCGACCCCGATCGACGACATCCGGGTCGGCGACGTCGTGACCTACCAGATCGTGTCCGGCCAGCCCGCGGTCGTCAGCCACCGCGTGGTCTCGGTGTCGTCGTCGTCCGACGGCGAGCGGACCTTCGTGCTCAAGGGCGACAACAACGCCGAGGCCGACCCGGCGCCGGTCACCGCCGTGCAGGTCCGCGGCGTGGTCTGGTACTCCGTGCCGGAGATCGGCATCGTCAACCAGGTCGTCAACGGTTCGCGGAGCTGGCTCATCCCTGCGGTCGCCGGCGTGCTCCTGACGTACGGGGCGGTGATGATGACCGCGGGCTTCATGAGCGCCGCGCGTCGTCGCCGCGCTGGAAAGAGCCGCGCCGGCACCGGCCACGGACGACGCAGCGCAGCGCACCACGTCGAGCGGACCACCACCGAGAACACGACCACCACCCGGTCTAGGCTCGGTGGACGTGACGGACGGAGTGCAGCGGGCGCGGGAGCTCCTCGACGCAGCTGCCCGACGGCTCCGCGCCGCGGACGTCCCGGACGAAGCACTCGGCGAGTACGTGCAGCCGAAGGCCGTCCTCGGGATCCGTCGTGACCCGACGATGCGACCCCTCGGCCGGGTGTGGCGGGTCGGAGCACTCCTGATCGGGTCGTCCCCCGAGACCGCCGGCCGTGTCTGGGCCACCGGGTCGATCACCCGCGTCACCGAACCCGGTCGGTCGCAGTACCAGTCGGTCTCCGCCGAGGTCCGTCGCGCCTACCGAGCCGCCGCCGCGAAGGGGCACTTCGGCGCCGGTGACACGGTGAACCACGGCGCCGCTCCGATCCCCGTCGACGACTCCCTGGTCGGCGCCGAGGGCGTGCTCTTCATCGCCGACGACGTGCCGTTGGTCCGGTGGTCCCCGACCGCCGGCGCCGCGGTCCCCCTCGCCGACTACCTGGACGACCGTGTCGGGCTGCTCGTCGATCCCCCGCGGGGCGCGACCGACTGAGGCGGCACCGACCGTCGCACGGTGCAGGGTTCGTCGTGCGGTGCCGGATCGCCCGACCCGTGCGGGCTTGCCCGCCCCGTGCCCCGCCACGACCCCGCACCGAGCCACCTCCACCGCCCCGACCCAGGAACCCTGCACCGTGCGGCTCCGGGTGAGCCCGAAGGACGCGACCACGGAGCCGCACCGTGCCGGGTTCGTCGTGCGTGCCGGTTCCTCGCGCATGCGCACTGTGCCGGATCGCCCGACCCGTGCGAACTTGCCCGCCCCGTGCCCCGCCACGACCCCGCACCGAGCCACCTCCACCGCCCCGACCCACGAACTCAGCACCGTGCGGCCCGACACCCGGAATCCCGCACCGTGCGTCCCGGCACCCGAACCCCGCCACCGACCACCCGCACCCCGCAGCCCGTCCGCCGGACGCGATCCGGGCCTCCAGTCCGACCGGACCGGCCACGCGCCTGTCACGACGTCACCCGGTCCCGATAGTGTCGGAACGTGAGCAACGAGGCATTCGACGACCGCTACGAGCTGCGCGAGTTCGCGCCCGGGACGGACGACAAGGGGGCACCGAACGCCGAGACGGCAGCGTGGATGCAGGCCGTCGGGATGGGCTTCCACGAAGCCGATCCCGACGCCGAGGGCGCAGCCCGCATGGCGTCCCACTTCATCGCCGACGAAGAAACGTTCCTCGGGGTCTACGTCCGTGAGCCGTTCCCGGGGTCCGTCGACGAGACGTGGCCGGCCGGCACCTTCACGTGGTTCCGCAAGGCGCTGAGCTGGGGCGACGGCTCCGCTGTCGACACCCAGGCGATCTCCGCGGTCACCGTCCGCCCGACCGAGCGTCGCCGCGGCATCCTGCGCCGGATGATGACGCACGCGCTCGAGCGCGGGGTAGCAGAGGGCTACGCCGTCGCGTCGCTGACCGCGTCCGAGGGCACCATCTACCGCCGATTCGGCTTCGGCTGCGCCATCCGCGAGCGTGCCGTGCACGTGCGCCGCGAGCGCGCGCTGCCCCTGCTCGCCCCGACCTCCGGCACGGTGTCGGTCGTCACGCCGCAGTGGCTGGCCGACGGCCCGGGCAAGGCGGTCTTCGACCGGTTCCACGTCCGCACCCCGGGCTCGATGGTCCGCAACACCGGCACCTGGCCGATCGTGTTCGGCCTGCTCGGGCACGACGGGCAGAAGGCGAAGGACGTCCGTGCGGCGGTGCACCGTCCCGACGGCTCCGACGAGATCGACGGCTACGTGACCTGGCGCGTCAAGGAAGAGCGCGGCTCCGACACCGCGCTCGAGATCGTCGACCTGGTCTACGCGGACGAAGAGGCCTACACCGCCCTGTGGGAGTTCCTGCTCTCGGTCGACCTCAACGACGTCGTGAAGTACAACCGCTCCCGCCTCGACGACCCGATCGTCGCGGCGCTCGGCGACAACCGTGCGTACGACGTCGACCACGAAGAGGACCACGTCTGGCTGCGCGTGCTCGACGTGCCCGCGGTGCTGGCCTCGCGACCGTTCGCCGTCGACGGGTCGCTGACACTCGGGGTCACCGACGCGCTCGGCTTCACCACCGGTACGTACCGCCTCGACGTCCAGGAGGCCCGTGGCACCGTCACGCGCATCGCCGACGACGTCGACGTGGCCGGGTCTGACCTCCAGCTCGACGTCGCGGAGCTCGGTGCGCTGCTGATCGGCTCGGTCTCCCCCGTCACGTTGGCGGCCGCGGGGCTCGTCCGCGCTGCGGACCCGGCGTCGGTGGAGCTGCTCCGCGCGATGCTGCTGCCGCCGCGGACGCCGCACGGCATCACGTACTTCTGATGGACGTCGCCCGGGTGGTGGGGCGCGCGCGTCAGGTCGTCTCCGTCCTGGCGTCCCCCACCTTGCGAGCGGCGGTGTTCGGCGGAGCCCCGGCCGACGACCGCACCCGGGCGGCCGTCGGCTCGTTCGACTGGGTCACTGACGACGGCCCGGACGCGTCGGTGCTCGGCTGGACGGCACGCGAACTCCAGCGACTCCAGTCGCCGGCAGCGGTGCTCGAGTTCGACCGGATCGAGCGGATGCCGGTGAAGGACGTCGAACGACATGCGCTGTCCGTCCGGATCGTGGAGCTGGTGTTCGAGCGACTCGGACAGGAGCGAGCCGTGCCGGAGGCCGTCCTGAACGCAGCCGTCGGCATGTTCGCGACCGATGTCTCCGTCGTGCGCCGGGATGCCGTGGACCTCGGCGTCCTGACCCGCGCCGACGACGGTTCGGTCTACCGGTTGAGGGTCGACCGCCCGGCCTGAAGCTGCTGGCCCGTTCCGCCTCGTGCCAGGTGAACAACCTCGCACGGTGCGAGGGGCGAGCGCTCTGGTGCGAGGCTCCCGATTCCGTGGCAGGCGGACGCGCTCGCACGGAGTACGGAACCTCGCACCACACGACCGGAGCGCGCGGCGGGCTTACGCCCGGCGCCGCACCCGCGGGTCGACGAACGCGTAGACGATGTCGACGATCACGTTCGCCGTGACGATCAGCAGCGCCGAGAACAGCGTGAAGCCGACGACCACCTGCAGGTCGAGCGTGTGCACCGCGTCGATGAGCAGCGCGCCGAGGCCCTGCATCGAGAACACCTTCTCGGTGATGACCGCCCCACCGAGCAGCGACCCGAGGTCGAGCCCGAACAGCGTCACCACGGGCAGGATCGCCGTCCGGAGCCCGTGCCGCACGACGACCTGGCGCTCCCGCAGCCCCTTGGCCCGGGCGGTCCGGACGAAGTCCTGCGACATCGACTCGAGCATCTCGCCGCGGGTCAACCGGGCGTAGATCGCCGCGCTGATGAAGGCGAGCACGCACCACGGCAGGATCAGGTGCGTGAACCAGCCGACCGGGTCGTCGCCGAAGGCCACGTACCCGCTCGTCGGCAGGATCCCCAGCACGAAGCCGAACAGCAGGATGCCGAGCAGCCCGACCAGGTACGCCGGAGACGAGACACCGGCGACCGCGACCGTCATGACGGCCCGGTCGACGAAGGTGCCGCGGCGCAGCGCCGAGACGGTGCCGCCGAACACCCCGGCGACGAGCCACAGCACGGCGGCGCCCACGGCGATCGAGGCCGTGACGGGCAGACGCGCCAGGATCAGCTCGGTGACGCTCTCGTGCAGCTGGAACGAGTACCCGAAGCACGGCGCCGCGCACTCGATGACGCTGTTGCCGCTGCCGAAGGTCCGGCCGGTGAAGATACCGGCCAGGTAGGCGCCGAACTGTGCGAGCCAGGGCTTGTCAGTGCCGAGGAACGCCTGGACCTCTCGCAGCCGATCCGGCGTGCAGGGCTTGTCGCAGATCGCCCGGGCCGGGTTGGTCGGCAGGAGCATGAAGAGCGCGTACGTGATGGCCGCGACGACGAGCAGCACGACGGCGGCTCCGAGCACGCGGATCGCGAGGAACCGCAGGGTGGCGGCGTTCACGCGGTGCCCCCTCGCGGGTCGAGGGCGTCGCGCAGGGCGTCACCGAGCACGTTGAAGGCGAGGGTGATGAGGAACAGTGCGGCTCCGGGGAACACGAGGTACATGGGATCGGTCTGCACCCAGCCGATGGCGTCGCCGATGCTGCGACCCCACGACGGCGTCGGCGGGTTGACGCCGACGGCCAGGAACGAGAGCGCGGCCTCGGCACCGATCATCGACGGGATCGAGATGGTGGCGTAGACGGTGATCGTCGCGGCGAGGTTCGGCAGCAGCTGCGTGCGGATGACGTGCCACCGTCCGGCGCCCATCGCGGTGGAGGCGACGACGTAGTTCCGGCTGACGAGCGACAGCGTCTGTCCCCGCACCACACGGGCCACGGCCGGCCAGCCGAAGAACCCGATGACGAGCACGACGAGCACGGGCTTCGGGAACGACGACGGCACGATCGCGGTGAGGGCGATCATGAACACGAGCGACGGGAACCCGAAGATCACGTCGACGACCCGCGAGAGCACCCGGTCGTACCAGCCGCCGAAGAACCCGGTCGTGACGCCGACGAGCACGCCGATGACGATCGACACCAGGGTCGCGGCGAGCCCGATGCCGAGCGACGTCCGCGCACCGTAGGTGACGATCGAGAACAGGTCGCGCCCGGTCAGGGGCTCGACGCCGAACCAGTGCACGCCGCTGATGCCGCCACCCGCACCCCGGGGCGCACCGAACGAGTTGAGCGCGTCGATGTCGTACGCGTACGGGTCCTGCCCGGACGCCTTCGCGATGAGCGGGGCCGCCACGGCGACCACCAGGAACACCGCGATGACGACGGCTGAAGCCACCGCCCAGCGGTCCTGCCGGACGCGTCGCACCACGGCCCGGAAGCCGGTGGTCCGGCCGGACGGTGCGACCGGTCGGTCGACGACGTTGGCCGTCACGAGGCCACTCCTTCCCACGCGCGCCACGCCTCGCGGCGAGCGGCCTGTCGCACGGGATCGGCGACGGGCGCTGCGGCGAGGAGCATGCGCGTGTAGTCCTGTTGCGGGTCGTCGAGCACGGCGTCGGTGCTCCCCCGTTCGACGATCCGGCCGTCGCGCAGCACGATCACCCGGTCGGCGAGCTGGCGGACGACGGCGAGGTCGTGGCTGATGAGCAGCATGCCGAAGCCGAACTCCCGCTGCAGCCCGGCGAGCAGGTCGAGCACGGCGGCCTGCACCGTCACGTCGAGGGCCGAGGTCGGTTCGTCGGCGATGACGAGTGCCGGCCGCAGCGCGAGCGCACGTGCGACGGCGACGCGCTGCCGCTGGCCGCCGGACAGCTGGTGCGGGAACCGCTCGGCCCACGTCGGGTCGAGCTGTACAGCGGTCAGCAGTTCACGGACCCGCTCGGCCCGGTCCGCTGCGGAGTCGGTGCCGTGCACGAGCAGCGGTTCCGCGATGCTCCAGCCGATGGTCTGCCGCGGGTTGAGCGACGACGCCGGGTCCTGGAACACGATGCCGACCCGACTGCGCAGCTCGCGCAGTCGTCGTCCGCGAGCGGTCCGCAGGTCGCTGCCGTCCACCTCGACCGAGCCGGCCACGACGGGCACCAGGCCCGCGAGCGCGCGCCCGATCGTGGACTTGCCGGAACCGGATTCGCCCACCAGGCCGACGGTCTCGCCGGCGTGCAGGTCGAGGTCGATGCCCGACACGGTCGGTCCGCCTCGGCGCGAGTACCGCACGGCGACGTCGCGCAGGCGCGCCACGGGCGGCCGGGAGGCGCGACTCGCGTCCGCCTCGTCGGTCACCGCAGCGGTCTTCGCGCTGGGCGACACCTCACGCGCGCCTGGAGCCGTGAGCTGTCGCTGGGCGCGTGAGCCGGGCTCGTGGGCCCGGGCGTCCGGGTCCGCAGCAGGCGCTGCGGAAGCGGGATGCGCCTCCAGGCTGGGGACGGCCGCGAGGAGCTCGCGCGTGTAGTCGGCGGTCGGGTGGGCGAAGACCTCGGCGACGGTCCCGTGCTCGACCGGGTCGCCGCGGCGCAGCACCAGCAGGTCGTCCGCGACGTCGGCGACCACGCCCATGTCGTGGGTGATGAGCAGCACGGCGAGGGAGCGCTCGCGGCCGAGCCGCCGCAGCAGGTCGAGGATGCCGGCCTGCACGGTGACGTCGAGCGCGGTCGTGGGCTCGTCGGCGAAGAGTGCGACCGGGTCGCCGGCCAGGGCCATCGCGATCATCGCTCGCTGGAGCTGGCCGCCGGACAGTTCGTGCGGGTAGGCCTTCCGGATGCGTTCCGGGTCGGTGAGCCCGGCGTCACGGAGCAGTTCGTCGACGCGTGCCCGGACCCCGGCGCGGTCGAGCCCGGTCGGGTGCGCTCGGACGGCCTCGGCGATCTGGGTGCCGATGGACAGGACCGGCGTGAACGAGTTCATCGGCTCCTGGAACACCACGCCGATGCCCGCACCCCGGACGGCTCGGACCGTCTCGACGGGCGCACCGATGAGTTCCTCGCCACGGAACCGGGCGCTGCCCGACACCGAGGCCTGCGGCGGCAGGAGCCCGAGCACGCTCATGGCGCTGACGGACTTGCCCGAGCCGGACTCCCCCACCAGGGCGAGGACCCGGCCGGGCGTCAGGTCGAAGGAGACGTCACGGACGACGGGCTCCGCGTCGCCGAACGCGACGCGGAGCCCCTCGACCTGCAGGATCGGTTCGGTCACTGCTTGAGCGAGACCTTGAGGTAGTTCGGGTACGCCGGGAAGTCCGCGATCTGGAAGTTCTGCACGTTCGACCCGGCGAGGAAGGACTGCTTCGCGTAGATCAGCGGCACGACGGGGGCGTCGGCCATGATCTTCTGGTCCGCCTGGGCCCAGAGCTTCTGCGCGTCGTCCTGGTCGACCGTGGAGCTGGCCTTCGCGATGAGGGCGTCGACCTCGGGGTTGCTGTACTTCGAGACGTTGTAGCCGCCGCCACCGATCTGCGACGAGTCGTACAGGGGCTGCAGGTTGGCGTTCGCGCTCGGGAAGTCGGGCTGCCAGCTCGACAGCGACAGGTCGAAGTCGGTGCCGTTGGTGGTCGCCTGCGTGAAGGAGTCGTAGTCGAGCGGCTTGAGCGTCACGGCGATGCCGGCACGCTTCAGGCCGGACTGCAGCGCCTGGGCCTGGGCGAGGTACGTCGGGTCGTTCTGCGTCACCAGGGTCAGCTTCAGGTTGCTGACGCCGGCCTCCTTGAGCAGCTGCTTCGCCTTGTCGACGTCGCCGGTGGCCTTCGTCTTGTACAGGTCGTAGTCCTGGCGCCCTGCGATGCCCGGGGTGATGAGCGTCGAGGCGTACGACCCGGCGATCGCGCCGCCGGCGGCGATGCGGAAGGACTTGCGGTCGACCGCGTACTGCAGCGCCTGGCGGACCTTGAGGTCCTTGAGCTCACCGCGCTGCGTGTTGATCGCCATGTAGCTGATCGGGCCGGCCTTCGAGGTGGCGAGGCGGTCCTGGGCGGCCGGGTTGCTGCGCACCTGGTTGAGCTCGGCGGCGCCCAGGTAGATGGCGCCGAACGAGTTCTTGGCGTCGCCGTTGTCCGCGATGAGCGTCTGCGTCGCCGTGGACTGGTCCTGGCTCTCCTTGAAGACGATCTTCGACGGGCCGGCGGTGCGGACCTCGTCGGTCTTCGCGCTCCAGTTCTTGTTGCGGACGAGCGTGACCTGCGAGCCCTGCGTGTTCGACTGCACCTGGTACGGACCGGATGCGACCGGCTTCAGGTCGTAGGCGCCGGTGTCCTTGCCGTCGCCCTCGGGCACCGGGGTGAACGCGGGCATCGACGCGAGCCACGGCCAGTCACCGTACGCGTCGTTCAGCTTGAAGACGATGGTCTTGTCGTTCGGGGTCTCGATGCTGTCGAGCGACTTTCCGTCGAACGGGCCCTTGTAGGAGTCACCACCGACCAGGAGCGACTTGTGGTAGCTCAGGCCACCGCTGAGGGTCGGCGCGAACGAGCGCTCGATGCCCCACTTGATGTCCTTCGTGGTGATCGGCGTGCCGTCCTGGAACTCGACGCCGTCCTTCAACGTGTAGGTCCAGGTCTTGCCGTCGTCGCTCGAGACCCCGGTGTTGGTCGCCAGGTCGGGGACGACCTTCGCCGTCTTGCCCGGCTCGACGTCCCACGTGGTGAGTCGTCGGGCGACGAGGCCCATCGAGGTGATCCCGAGGCTCTGGCTGGTCGCGGGGTCGAGGTGGAACGAGGTCTGCGGCGTCAGGATGTTGAGCGTGCCGCCCTTGGCCGTGCCCTCGGCGCCGTCGTCGGACGAACCCCCACCCGAGCAGCCGGTCAGGACCAGGGCTGCTGCTGCGGCGACGGCCGCGGTGATCATCAGGCGGTTGGGGCGTCTCATGACGGTGCTGCTCCTCGGGGAAGGGGGTCGCGATCGCGGTGGCGGTCGCTGCGACGGCGGAACGGTTCACCCGCCGGGCGGCGTCCATCCTGACACCGCGACGGTGGCCCGTCCGAATCTCGCGTGCGTCGGACGACGCACGACGAAACATTGCAAGCGCCGGACGCTGTCCCGCTATTCCCGATGCGATCGCACCGCGGAGCGTCAGCGGTCGAAGAGCCCGCCGAGGAAGTCGTTGCCGAGGTTCGACGCCTGCTCGCCGAGCCCGGACGCCTGCTCACCGAACCCCGCGGCCTGCTCACCGAACCCGCCGAGGAGCTGCTCGCCCTCGCCGAGGAGTCCCTCGACGCCACCGCCGAGGTCACCGAGCCCCAGGTCGCCCATGCCCGAGGCGATGCCCTCGAAGTCGACGCCGAGGTCGGCCGCCCCTGCCAGGACCGGGCCGGCGGCAGCGCTCAGCACCGCTCCCCCGGCCACTGCGGCGGCGAGGCCGCCGAATGCCATCGCACCGGCGCCGACCGCTGCACCACCGGCGAAGGCCCCACCGCGGCCGCGGCCGTTGCCGTTGCCCCGGCCGGAACCGCCGAGGACCCGTCGGACCAGACCCGGACGCAACATCTCCCCGCGGGTCATGGCACGGGCCATGCCGCCTGCCGAGTCGTCGCGCAGGTGCTCGTGGGGCGGGAGCTCGGAGTTCAGGCGGTCGCGGACCTGCTGGCGCTGCGCGGGGGTGAGCCGCGCGAAGGCGTCGTGGTGGACCTGCTCGAGCTGCTCCGGCGACGAGGTGCGGAGCAGGTAGTCGTACTTCGCCAGGGCGACCTTGTCGGCGTCGGCCCCGTGCTGCGGCGTGCCGGCGTGCTGCGGCTGGCCGTACTGCTGCGGCTGGCCGTACTGCTGCGGCTGCTGCTGGTTCCGGTCGTCGCCGGTCAGCTTGTCCGCGGCGCTGCGCACGATGCCGCGCCAGTCGGTTCCGCCCTGCTGCGATCCGGCGCCGGGCGCGGTTCCCCCCTGCCCACGCTTCTGGAGCTGCTTGTCGATGACCTTGGAGGCCATGCCGATGATGCGGTTGAGGTTCGCCATGTCCCCACCTTTGCGTCCTCACATGTGGAAGACCGGCACCGAGGCGGGGGTTCGCCAGGGCATCCGATGGGGATCCCCTGTGAGATTCCGGCTGCATTTCAGCGGACACATACACGGAGGCTGGCTCCGGTCGCGTCACCGCCGGAGCGCGACCTGGGCGAAAGCGTGAGGCCCGGGACTGCGACAACAGTTCCGGGCCTCGATTCGCCTTCCGAGTGGAAAGCCAAGGGATGCGTAAACCATCCCGAGGCCAACGCTCGGAACCGATGGTAGCCGAGCCCGCTCGGCGACGCATCCCTCGGCCGAAGCTCCTCGTGTCAGCCGGCGACGACACCAGGAGGTCAGCGATGTCGAACGACACCGACGATCGGTCCAGGCGTCGGGTGCCCTGGCTGGGGATCGCGAGCTTGCTCGTGACCGTGGTCAGGCTCCTGATCGACCTGTCCCGCAAGGACTGAGGACCCGGGTGTCCCGCACCACAGCCGGTGGTGCGGGACACCTGTCCATCGCGTCAGGACAGGATGCGCGCGAGGAACGCGTTCCGGAACCGCCCCGTGGGGTCGAGGTCACGGGCGAGTGCGGCGAAGTCGGACAGCCGCGGGTACGCCTCGTGCAGCCGCTCGGCACTGGCCGCGGAGACCTTGCCCCAGTGCGGCCGCGGGTCGAAGGGCTCGAGCACGTCCTCGATCCGGGCCACCGCCGCGGCCACGGCGGCGGCGTCCCGGCGGAACGTGAAGTGCAGGCCGACCGACTGTCGTCCGGACGACGGCGCGAGCCAGGCGGTGTCGGCCGCGATGGTGCGGACCTCGGCGGCGATGAGGATCGGGGCGAACAGCGACGCCAGCGGTCGGAGCGCCTCGAGTGCCGCCACCGCCGAGGCAGCGGGGATCAGGTACTCCGCCTGGATCTCGGCCCCGGTCGACGGGGTGAACGAGGACCGGAAGTGCGGCAGTCGCTCCGACCACGGCCCCGGCACGCCGCCCTGCTCGGTGACACCGGCAGGGTCGTTCTCACCCGGGTGCACCGGACCCGAGGCCGCACGGGCTCCGAGGGCCACGAGGTCGACGCTCGGTGCGGCCTCGTCGACGCGGTGCTTGACCCAGACCTGCCGGGCACCGCGGTCGTCGAACGAGGTGAACATCGACACCGAGTACGCGTCGGACATCACCTGGTTGAACTGCGCTGCGACGGCGTCCCACGGCAGGTCGAGGTGCACCGTCGTGGCGACCTGGAACGTCGGCTCGATCGCGAGCTCCACCGCGGTGACGACACCGAGCGCGCCGATCCCGACCCGGTGGGCGTCGAGCAGCCCATCCGGCGACGAGGCATCGACGTGGGCGATCTCACCGGAGGCGCGGACGACGTCGAGGCCGACCACCGCCTGCGCGAGCGACGGGTTCCGCACACCGGAGCCGTGCGTGCCCGTGGCGACGGCCCCGGCCGTGGAGATGTGCGGCAGGGACGCGAGGTTCCCGAGTGCCCAGCCACGGGCCTCCAGACCGGCCGCGACCTGGCTGTGCGTCATGCCGGCGGCGACCCGCACGACGCGACGCGACGTGTCGATGTCGAGCACCGGCGGCAGGTCCGACAACGAGACCTGGACGGCATCGGTGTCGGCGATGGTGTTGAACGAGTGTCGCGAGCCGAGCGCCGTCAGGCGCGGCGTCGAGGCGACGAGCTGCTGGAGCTCGTCCACCGACGTCGGCCGGGCCAGCGCCGAGGCGCGGTAGGTGACGTTGCCCGCCCAGTTGGTGCGGGTGCGCTCGGCCGCGATCACGTCGTCCATCGTGGGTCCTGACTCCTCTAGAAGCCGCGGTCGAGACGGTGCCACGTCTGCTGGAGACGCAGCTCGTCGCGGAACCCGCGTGCGGTGGTGTGTTCGTCGATCACCAGGAACTCGGTGCCGACCATGGTCGCGAAGTCCTCGACGACCTGCAGGCCGACCGCCGTCGTCATGACGGTGTGGTGGGCGGCGCCGGCGGTGAGCCAGGCCTCGGCGGCGACGGGGAACGACGGCCGGGGCTCCCAGACCGCGCGGCCCACGGGCAGCTTCGGCAGGGCCTCGGTCGGGGGCACGACGTCGACGACGTTGGCGGTGAGGCGGAAGCCGTCGCGGGTGTCGGACAGCGCGACGACGACGGCCTCGCCGGAGTCGGCGGTGAAGACCAGCCGGACCGGGTCGTCCTTGCCGCCGATGCCGAGCGGGTGGATCTCGAGCGTCGGCTTCGTGGTGGTGAGCGTCGGCGAGACCTCGAGCATGTGCGCCCCGAGGATCTTCTCGGCGCCCGGGGTGAGGTCGTAGGTGTAGTCCTCCATCAGGGAGGCGCCACCGGGCAGGCCGGCGCCGGCGACGTTCATCGCGCGGACCAGGACCGCCGTCTTCCAGTCGCCTTCGGCACCGAAGCCGTAGCCGTCGGCCATCAGGCGCTGCACCGCCAGACCCGGCAGCTGCTTGAGCGAGCCGAGGTCCTCGAAGTTCGTGGTGAACGCGGCGCTGCCGTTCTGCGCGAGCAGGGTGCGGAGGCCGATCTCGATGGCGGCACCGTCGCGGAGCGCGGCGTGCCGTTCGCCGCCGGCGCTGCGGAGCGACGGGTCCACGTCGTAGTCGCGCTCGTAGGTCGCCACGAGCGCGTCGACCGCTGCCGTGTCCGCTGCTGCGGCGTCCACCGCTGCCGCGAGCTCGTTGACGGCCCACGTGTTGACCTGCACGCCGAGCTCGATCTCGGCCTCGGTCTTGTCGCCCTCGGTGACGGCGACGTAGCGCATGTTGTCGCCGAAGCGGGTGAGCTTCAGCTCACGGACGGCCGCGGCGCCGGCGGCGGCACGGGTCCAGTTCGCGACGCGCTGCTGGACGCGGGGGTCCGAGACGTGGCCGACGGCCGTCGCGTGCCGGACGCCCAGGCGAGCGAGGGCGTAGCCGAACTCACGGTCGCCGTGTGCGGCCTGGTTGAGGTTCATGAAGTCGAAGTCGATGTCTGCCCAGGGCAGCGTGACGTTCGCCTGCGTGTGCAGGTGCAGCAGCGGCTTGGTCAGCGCCTGCAGGCCGCCGATCCACATCTTGGCCGGGCTGAACGTGTGCATCCACGTGGTGACGCCGATGACCTTGTCGTCGGCGCTCGCCTCGATGAGCGCCCGGCGGATGCCGTCGGCGTCCTTGAGCACGGGCTTCCAGACCAGCTTCACCGGCAGGTGGCCGGCGAGCTCCGCGTGGACGGCCTTGCTCTGCTCCTCGACCTGGCGCAGGGTCTCCTCGCCGTAGAGCCCCTGGGAGCCGGTGAGGAACCAGACCTCGTAGCTGTCGAGCGTGGCCTGGGGGTCGACGTGCGTCGCGGTGTCCTGCGTCATCGCATGGCTCCTTCGGGGTTCTGTCCGTAGACGTTCTGGTAGCGATCGAAGAGTCGATCGATGTCTGCTTCGGGGATCGGGACGACCTCGCCGCCCTGCTTCGCGATGTGGACGGTCCGCGCGACGTCCTCGCACATCACGGCCGCCTTGACGGCGTCCTTCGCGTCCTTGCCGATCGTGAAGACGCCGTGGTTCTGCATCAGGACCGCGCGGCTGCGGTGGCCGCTCAGCGTGTCGACGATGCCGTGGCCGATCGAGTCGTCGCCGATGATCGCGAACGGGCCGACCGGGATGGGGCCGCCGAACTCGTCCGCCATCGCCGTGATGACGCACGGGATCGCCTCGGCGCGGGCGGCCCAGGCGGTCGCGTACGTCGAGTGGGTGTGCACGACACCGCCGACCTCTGGCATGTTCCGGTACACGTAGGCGTGCGCGGCGGTGTCGCTGGAGGGGCCGTGCTCGTTGCCCCAGCCCTCGGCCGGCACGCCGTCGAGCGTGCAGACGACCTGGTTCTCGGGCGTCAGGTCGTCGCTCGACACCCCGCTCGGCTTGATGACGAACAGGTCCGTGCCGGGCACGCGCTCGGAGACGTTGCCGCCGGTCCAGATCACGAGGCCGTAGCGGACGAGTTCGCCGTGCAGGCGCGCGACGCGCTCCCGCGTCGTCGCCACCGCCTGGCGTGTGGTCTCGTCGATCGCGTCCGTCATCGGGTCACTTCCTCTGTCTGGAGGCGCGGGTCGGCGCCGTCGGTCTCTTCGGTCGGTCCTGTGGTCGCGCTGGGGCGGGTCGCCGCCGCGGCGACGTCCTGCACGGGCAGTGCGGCCCGGTAGCGGTCCAGGTACGTCTGGAACCCGGCGACGTCCGCCGGCTCGGGTTCGGCCACGTGCACGGCGTCCCCGCCGAACACGGTGTCGGACAGGTAGTCGGCGAGCTGCTGGTCGGTGTGCTCGAGGTAGGCGGCCAACACCGCGATCCCCCACGCGCCGCCCTCGCCCGCGGTCTCCTCGAGCGCGATCGGCACGCGCAACGCCGCCGCGAGGAGCCGCTGCGGGCTGCCGGGCGTGCGGAAGAGCCCGCCGTGCGCGGTCATCCGGTCCACCTGCACCTGTTCGCCGTGCAGCACGTCCATGCCGATGGCCAGGGTCGCGAACGCGCCGTGCACCTCGGAGCGCACCAGGTTGCCGAGCGTGAAGCGAGCGCCGGGGGTGCGGAGCAGCAGGGGCCGGCCGTCCTCGACGTGGGTGACGGGTTCGCCGGCCAGGTAGTTGAAGGAGAGGAGCCCGCCGGCATCCGGGTCGGTGTCGTCGGCGACTGCCTCGGCGAGCAGGGTGGCGTAGACGTCGTCGATGCCGATCGGCGTCGCGCCGGTCCGGTCGCTCGAGGCCTCGGCGAAGCGTCCGAACACCCGGGCCCAGCTCGCGATCTCGCTCGCGCCGTTGTTGCAGTGCACCATCGCCACGGCGTCGCCGGCCGGGGTGGTGACGACGTCGAGTTCCTCGTGCGCGGTGGTCAGCGGCTGCTCGAGCACGACCATCGCGAAGATGCTCGTGCCGACGCTGACGTTGCCGGTGCGCGGTGCGACGGCGTTCGTCGCGACCATGCCGGTGCCGGCGTCGCCCTCGGGCGGGCAGAGCGGTGCGCCGGGTTCGAGCGTGCTGGTCGGGTCGAGCCAGGCCGCACCCTCGGGGGTCAGCTCACCGGCTTCGGCACCGGCGACGAGGACCTCGGGCAGCAGGGACCGCAGGTCCGGCACGCCGATCAGGTCCTGCGCGGTGGCGAGCATGGCGTGGTCGAAGTCCTTCGCGCCCGGGTCGCCGGGGCCGCTGTCGACGGGGCCGCCCTCGATCGGGAACATGCCGCTCGCGTCGCCGACGCCAAGGACGTTCCGGCCGGTCAGGCGACGGTGCACGTAGCCGGCCAGGGTCGTGACGCCGGCGATCTCGGCCACGTGCGGCTCGTCGTCGAGGACCGCCTGGTACAGGTGCGCGATCGACCACCGCAGGGGGATGTTGAACCCGAGGGCCTCGCTGAGGCGTTCGGCCGCGGGGCCGGTCGAGGTGTTGCGCCAGGTGCGGAACGGCACGAGCAGCTCGCCCGCGGCGTCGAACGCCAGGTAGCCGTGCATCATCGCGCTCACGCCGACCGCCCGGTAGGTGGTCGGGGTGACGCCGTACTGCGCCTCGACGTCGGCCACCAGGGCGGCGTACGCAGCCTGGAGTCCGGTCTCGACGGCCTCGAGCGAGTAGGTCCAGCGGCCGTCGACGTACTCGTTCTCCCACTCGTGGGAACCGGCCGCGATGGGCACGAGGTCCTCGTCCACCAGGCAGGCCTTGATGCGGGTGGAGCCGAGTTCGATCCCGAGTGTGGTGCGGCCGTCCACGATCCGCTGTCGGCGGTCGTCACCCATGTGTTCCTCCAGAACCTCGTCGTCCTCAGTGAGCGCTCACATCCTGGCACGTGAGCGCTCACTCGTGCAACGCCGCGGCGCGCCGCCGGTCCGCCCGTCCCGCCAGCGGTCGAAACACCCCGCTCAGTTCCCCCGAACGGTCACGAACCGTCGTCCATCGCATCGCCAGTCGACGGTTCCTGACCACTGGACGCCCCACGCACGACGGGTCGTGACCGCGCGACGAACGAGGTCGGCGACGACGTGCGACCACCGCAACGCCACACTCGCGCACGTCCCGACCACCGGCTACCCCGCACCCGCGCACGTCCCGACCACCGACCACCCCGCACCCGCGAACGCCGATCCTCCGCACCACGACACCCCCGAACTGCGACACCCCGAACGGCGGCGCTCGGGACGGTCACGACACCCCGCTGCCTCCCCACCGCGCGGTCACGAACTGTCGGCAGGAGGTGCGTCGAGCGACGAGTCGTGACCGCTCGACCACGGCAGACGGGGTGTTGTGACCGCTCGACCACGAGCACCAGCACCAGCACCAGCGCCGCCGAGATCGCACGACACGCCGCGACCCGTCCGCCGAGGTCGCACGAACTGCCGCCGGACGGCACGACGCGCGGCAGTTCGTGCGACCTCGCGAGCCCCGACCCCCGACCGCCGAACCGCGCCCTACGTGCCGACGGTGCTCTCGCGGATGACGAGCGACGGGGTCACAGCCGCCGACGACGCCGTCCCGCCGTCGATCAGGGCGAGGAGCGCCTGCCCCGCGACGCGTCCGAGCTCCTCGAGCCGCAGGTCCACGGTGGTCAGCGGCGGCCTCGAGGCGAGCGCCATCACGTCCCAGTCGTCGAACCCGGTGACCGCGACGTCTCCGGGCACCGAACGCCCGAGTTCCCGGAGCCGGTCACACACGCCCCGGGCGATCTGGTCGCTGCCGCAGACGATCGCGTCGACGTCGGGCGACTCCCGCGCGAGCACGTCCACGGCCTGCCGTCCCCAGCGCTCCGACCACTCGCCGTACAGCGGGTCGGTGACCAGGTGCGGCCCGAGCACCGACGAGGCGCCGGCGACCCGTCGCGCCGCGGACCGGTGTCGCGCCGGCCCGGTCACGATCGCGACCCGCTGTCGCCCGAGCGAGCGCACGTGCGAGGCGACGAGTGCCGACCCGGCGGCGTCGTCGAGGGTGACCGAAACGTCGGCGTCGTCGGTCGAGGGCGTGAAGGCGTAGACGACGGGGATCGACACGTCGATCGGGGGCCGGGCGTCGGCGGAACGACCGGTCACGATGATGCCGTCGACGCCTCGGGCCGCCAGGGAGCGCAGGTAGTGGGCCTCGCGCACGTGGTCGTCGCGGGTGTCGCACAGCAGGACGGCCATCCGCCCGGCGGACAGGGCATCCTCGGCACCGAGCAGCACCGGAATCGAGAACCGTCCGAACGAGTCGGTGGTGATCATGCCGACCGTGTAGGTCCGCCCCGACGACAGCGCACGGGCCCGGGCATCGCCGACGAACCCGAGCTTCTCGGCGGCTTCCTTCACCCGCAGCCGGGTGGCGTCCCGCAGCTGCCCGGTGCCGTTCAGCGCCTTCGACGCGGTGCCGATCGACACCCCGGCGAGCGCCGCCACGTCGGTGATCCGGATCGGCTGTCCGGTGCGTTCGAGCGTCACGGCAACCACCTTTCCGACGACCAGGACGTGCCGATGACCTTACACAAAACCGCCGGAATGGTCTTGCGCGACGTGCACCCCGTGTCGTAGCGTCCACCGCAGAAACCGTTTTCCGGATGGCCAGCTCCATCCGGACGGTGCCAGTCACATCGCAAGGAGGCGACATGACCACCACGCTCGCGACCGATCGCGGCGCGCACACCGCGACCCCGGTCCTCCCGACCGCCGACGCACGCCTGACGCTCCGGCCGCTGCCGACCGGCGACGCCCGGATCACCGGCGGCTTCTGGGCGCTCCGCCAGGAGCGCAACGGCCGCGACGCCGTCCGCAGCGGCTACCAGCAGCTCGAGACGGCCGGCAACTTCCGCAACCTCCGCATCGCCGCGGGACTCGAGGAGGGCGAGGCCGTCGGCCCGATCTTCATGGACTCCGACGTGACGAAGTGGCTCGAGGCCGTTGCGTGGGAGTACGGCCGCGCCCCCGCCGAGGACCTGCTCGACCTGCAGCGCGAGGTCACCGCCCTGTACGCCCGGGCCCAGGCAGACGATGGGTACCTGGACTCCGTGCAACAGGTGCGCGGGAAGGGTGAGCGGTACACGGACCTCAAGTGGAGCCACGAGATGTACTGCGCCGGGCACCTGTACCAGGCGGCCGTGGCCCAGCACCGTGCGACGGGCGACACCGGACTGCTCGACGTCGCGATCAAGAACGCCGACCACCTGGTCCGCACGTTCGGCGACGGCACCGCACCGGACGGCACGCCGAAGACGCGCGACGTCGACGGCCACCCCGTCGTCGAGATGGGCCTGGTCGAGCTGTACCGCGAGACCGGCAACCGTGACTACCTCGACCTGGCGCACTGGTTCGTCGACGCCCGCGGGCACGGGATCATCGAGCGCGCCGGCGGCGAGCCGACGTACTTCTCCGACCGGGTGCCGAGTCGGCAGGCCACGACCGTCGAGGGCCACGCCGTGCGCGCCGTGTACCTGGCGGCGGGCGCCGTGGACGTCGCGATCGAGACCGGGGACACCGAGCTCCTCGCCGCGAGCGAGACGCAGTTCGCGGACATGATGGCGACGAAGGCCTTCATCACCGGCGGACTCGGGGCGCGCTGGGACTGGGAAGCGTTCGGCGACCCGTACGAGCTGCCGACCGACCGCGGCTACGCCGAGACCTGCGCGGCCATCGGCGGGGTGCAGTGGGCCTGGCGGCTGCTGCTCGCCACCGGCAAGCCCGTGTACGCCGACGCGATCGAGCGTCTGCTGTACAACGCGTTCCTCGCCGGGGTGAGCCTGGCCGGCACCGAGTACTTCTACGTGAACCCGCTGCAGCAGCGCGACCACGCCCACCAGGACGAGAACCGCTCCCCCGCCCACGGGCGCCGCGGCTGGTTCGACTGCGCCTGCTGCCCGCCGAACATCATGCGCACCTTCGCGAGCCTCGACGGCTACCTGGCGACCGCGACCGACGGCGGGCTGCAGGTCCACCAGTACGCCACCGCCGACCTCGGTCCGGTGCGGGTCGAGACCGACTACCCGCACGAGGGCCGCGTCCGTGTCACGGTCACCGAGGACGGCCCGCTCGCCCTGGGTCTGCGGATCCCGGCCTGGTCGGACACCACGACGGTCACGGGTCCGGACGGGTCCGCGAACCCCACGTCGGGGACGCTGCACGTCGTCGACCGCGAGTGGTCGGCGGGCGACACCGTCGAGCTCGTCTTCGACACGACGCCGCACCGCTACGTCGCCGACGCCCGCATCGACGCCGCCCGCGGGCAGGTCGCGATCGAGCGCGGCCCGCTCGTGTACGCGGTCGAGCAGGCGGACCAGCGGGGCTTCACGGTCGACGACCTGACGGTCGACGCGGACGCGCCGATCACCGAGGAGCGCCGCGACGACCTGCTCGACGGCGTCGTCACGCTGCGGATCCCGGGGCACGCGCCGGCCGAGCACGTGCAGCCGGCCTGGCCGTACCAGCGGCTGGACGCGACCCGGTCTGGAGGCGCGGATCACGCCCGAGACGTGACCGACGTCGACGACGTGGCCGGTCCGCAGGGCGCCACCACGGGCCTCCAGGCCGGTCGCGACGTCACCGCGATCGCCGTCCCGTACTACGCGTGGGCCAACCGGGGAGCCGCGCCGATGCGCGTCTGGCTCCCGCTGGCACGGTGAGCGGCGTGGACCGCCGAGCGTTCCTCGTCGGCGGCGTCGCCGGCGGGGCAGCCCTCGCCCTGGCCGGGTGCTCCGGCACCCTGCCGAAGGTCGTCGCGAAGCCCGCGAGCTTCGGGAAGGACGCGACCGGCACCGTGCAGGTGTGGTGCCGGTCGGCGACCCAGGCCGGCCTGACGTCGGCCGTCGCCGGGTTCAACAAGGCGAACCCGGCGCTGCAGGTCCAGCTGACGCCCGTGCCGGACGCGCAGTACGTGACCAAGCTCGCGACCGCGATCCGCGGGGGTGAGCCGCCGGACGTCGTCGACATCGACGACATCAACTCGCAGCTGTTCATCTTCCGCGAGGCGTTCGCCGACCTGACCGACGTGGTCAAGGACCTGGACTACTTCGACGCGATCTCGCCGGGGCACCTGCGCCTGCTCGAGTACCGCGACCGGTACTACGGCCTGCCCTACCTGGCCGACAACTCGCAGCTGTTCGTGAACACCGAGCTGTTCGAACGTGCCGGGCTCGACGTCGAGGAGTCGACGAAGGACCTGTCCACGCTGCTCGACGCGGCGAAGGCCATCCGGAAGCTCGACGACGACGTGTACGGCTGGTCGATCTCCGGCAACGCCGCGGGCATCATCGGCTTCGTCACGCAGCCGCACGTCTGGGCGACCGGGGTCGACATGATGACCGGCGAGGTGGGATCCCAGCGGGCGAACATCACCGGCAACGAGGCCCTCGAACGCATGCTCGAGTTCTACCGGCAGCTGTGGAAGGACGGCGTGCTGTCGAAGGCGACGTACTCCGACGCCGGCACCACGTGGGGTGCCGACTTCCGGGCCGGCAAGGTGGGGATCTTCCCGACCTCGTACGGGGCGACCGTGCCCGCGGCCACCAAGGCGATGCGGGCGAAGATGCAGACGGTGCTCATCCCGTCGTGGGACGGCCAGCGGTCGTTCTTCGACGGCGGCGACAACATGTGCATCCCGAACGGGGCGGCGAACCCGTCCGGTGGGTGGGCGTTCATGCAGTACGCGAACGGCCTCCAGCAGCAGCAGGCGCTGCCGGACGGCGGGTACTTCCCGACGCGGTCCGACGCCGCCACCCCGGAGTACCGCAAGCGGTTCCCGCTGGCGTACGGGCCGCTCGACGCCATCGAGAAGGGCTACGCGCCGCAGACGCTGGCGTACAACCTGCTCAACAACCAGCCGTCGTCGCCGTACTTCGCGATGTTCCGCGAGGCCGTGTTCGGGTCGGGGAGCGCTGCCGCCATGCGGACGGCGCAGTCCGACTACCAGCGGATC